>LSQX01014583.1_pt2 | contig 54590 bp, 40 predicted proteins | sample 654561 | NCBI WGS metagenome assembly LSQX01 (sample SAMN04489861, study PRJNA283612) | anaerobic digester metagenome | isolation source: 4 biogas reactors fed with cattle manure at either 37C or 55C with and... | place: Denmark: Kongens Lyngby | collected 2014 | reverse complement strand
ATCGTCGCCACCGTCCCGCCGGAGGCGCCGATCGACGACATCGGGGTGGTCGATTTTCTCCGCATCGAGGGGATCCAGATCTCCGCGTCGCCCCGGTACCAACTGACGGCCGCGCGCGACGGCCTGTTGAGCATCGACGTCGTGGCGGAGGCTGGAGACGATTTCGAGTTGACGGTCTGCGACGATTTGGACTCCCCCGGCGTTCTTCTTTCGGCCCCATCGAGCGATCGCCATGCGCGGATCGACCTGGCGGGCGTGGCGGCGGGGGAGACGTACTACGTCGAGCTTTCCGGGCCCGGCGGCGGCGCCCGGATGATCTTGGGCAACGTGGTCCGCCAGGACGGCCTGAGCGTGACCGTTGAGGGGACCAGCGGCGACGACGAATTCGAATTCCTCGCCGGCAGCGCGCTCTGGTTCTCCTTCAACGGGCTGGAGTACGAGTACGCGCGCGGCGAAGTCGCCCGCGTGAGCTTCCAAGGCGGCGGGGGCGACGACCGAGCCGCGTTGACCGGTTCGGAGGGTGGCGACCTGGCCAGCCTCTGGCCCGGCGAGGCAACGCTTTCCGGGTGGGGTTACGAAGTGGCCGTGGCCGATTGCGGGGTGATCCACGTTGAGGGCGGCGGGGGCGAGGACGACACCGTTTCCCTGTTCGATTCGGAGGGCGATGATCTGCTGCTGGGCGGACCGGCCGGGGTGAGCTTTTCAGGACCAGGTTTCGCCAACAGCGCGGCCGGATTCCCGACAATGCTCACGTATTCCACGCGCGGCGGCGTTGATCTGGCCGAGATCGTCGGCGGCTCGGGCGACGAAGAGTTCGTCGGCAAGCCAGAGATCGGCAAGCTGATCTCCGCCGATTCCTACTTGCGCGTCAAGTTGTTCGAAAAGGTCGTTGTCGAAGGCGGCGGCGGCGTCGACTCGGCCCGCCTCTACGGCAATTCCGGCAGCGAGACGTTCACGGCCGGACCGCGAAGCGGCGAGCTTGTCGGCGATGGCTTCCACATGATTGTCAGGGACTATCCGTATATTCACGCCTACTCGCGGGGCGGCGCCGGCGATCGGGCGACGCTGACCGGCTCGGGCGGCAACGACACGCTCGTGGCCACGCCGCTCTACGCCAAGCTGTTCGGCGAGGACTACCTGGTGCGGGCGAAGTTCTTCCCGCACGTGGAGATCGTCGCCCCGCAGGGCGGCCTGGGCCTCGCCCGGCTGTACGATTCCGAGGGCGACGACGAGGTGGTGCTCAGCCCCGCGGAGAGCCAGCTTGCCGGACCGGGATTCGACTATCGGCTCCGCGGCTTCGGCCAGGTGACCGCTTATGCCGATTCCGGCGGCGCAGACACGGCCAAGATCTACGACACGCCGGGCGATGACCTGTTCACCGCCAGGCCCGGTGACGCCGCGCTCTCGGGTGAGGGGTTCCTCGCCCGGGCCATCGGGTTCCCGCAAGTCCACGCCTACTCCGTGGCCGGCGGTAGCGACACGGCGGCGCTGTATGACTCGGCGGGCGACGACCAGGTGCTCTCCAGGCCGGATTTCACCTGGATGGCCGCCGGCGGCTTCTTCGCCCGGGCCAAGTTGTTCGACACCGTGCATGCCTACTCCACCGCGGGCGGACACGACACGGCGCGGTTTTACTCCGACGGCACGGGCGCCCATTTTGAAGGGAGGGCCGGCGCCAGCACGATCACGGAAAACGGCCGGCAGCGCCAAGTCGCCGCCTTCGCGGAGGTCTATGCCGAGGCCGGACAGCAGGGAGCCACCGCGCTGCTCCTCGGATCAGAGACGCCGGGCGACGTGTTCGAGTCGGGCGACGATTGGGCCCGGGTGAGCAATTCCCTGCTCGACTTCCTGATCGAGGTTCGCCGCTTCACCGTCGATCTCGGCCAGCCGGGCGAGCCGGTGCCATCCGCCGAGTCGCTCGACGCGTAGGTTTCTCGCGGTTTTGGCGTTGGCTGCCACGCCCCCGCCCATCCTCCCGGCTGCCAAGCTCCAGCTTGGGAACCGCCGGACGACGTCGCGTCCTTCGACGCGCATCCCTCGGATTCTCTTGCGGCAGGCATCCCAATCTCTCTTGCCCCCCCAAGCGGTTCCGCCAATAATCGGAACCGCATCAGCAAGGAGGTTCGATGGATTCGCAGCCTGGATTTCCCCGCGGTTGGGAAGAAGATCAGGGCGACCGGCTCTTCTCAGCCGGCGAAGCCCCCCGAGCGGCGCCGGTCCGGCTGCCGGTGATCGTGGGATTATTGGCCCTGGCCCTGATTCCAAGAGCCTGGGCGGCGACCCTGCACGACATCCTCTGCCCCGACGCGGTCACCTACCTCTCGTTGACCGAGAAGCTTGCGGCGGGTGACGCCCCGACGACGTTTCACCGCGAGGGGATCAACATCTATCCGCTGATCCTGCTGGCTCTGAAGCACGCGCCGCTCGACTGGCTTGCGGCGGCCAAATGGTGGAGCGTGGCCATGGCCACGCTGGCGGTGCTGCCGATCTACGGCTGGTTGCGCCGCCAGTTCAATCCGCCCCTGGCGATCCTCGGCAGCGCGCTCTACGCGCTGCATCCGGCGATGGTCCACGACAGCCCCTTGATCGTCCGCGACCCGACGTTCTGGCTCCTGTTCGCCTTCGGGCTGTATTCGTCGTGGCGGGCGGTCGCCGAGATTCGCCGGCGGTGGTTTCTCGCGTTCGCGCTGGTGTTCACACTGGCGATCCATTTGCGCAGCGAGGGTTGGTTTCTGCTGCCGGTTTTTGTGCCCTGGGCCGTGGCGCGGTTGCGGCGGGCGGGCGGGCAGAGGCGGATTCTGCTGGCCGGCACGCTGTTTGCCGTCGCCCTGGGCCCGACCCTCGGTTGGCTGGCCAACGAGGCGGTGTTTGCCGATCCCCAGGAGCTGCCCGACGGCGACAAGCGGCACGTTGAGCGGTTGCAGCAGCTGCTCGATGGGCCAGAGGCGAGTTCCGCAGGCAGTCTTCTGGCCGGGACGCGGCGGCTCGTGGTCCGCTATGTCAAGGCGGTGGGCTATCTGCACGGCCTGTTGGCGGTTGCCGGACTGCTTTACTGGAAGTCGCGAGCGCTCGGTGCGTCGAAAGGGCCGCTGATCCTGTTTTGCCTGCTCTCGGCCGGGGCAATCTGGGGGCTCTGCTGCCTCATTGAAATGGACCGCCGCTACGTCTACCCCACCGTAATCGCCGGCCTCCCGGTAATGGGGGCCGGTTTGTGCCTGGCCGCGAGCCGCTGCTCCACAGCCGCCAATCGGCGCCGAGGCGTTGATCGCCGCGATTTCGCGTTTTGGCTGTTGTGCCTGCTGGCCTGCAGCGGGCTCTTCCTCTCGGCGCAGATCGTCATCAGCCCGCGGCCCCTGCTCTACGATCAAGCGGCGATTGGCCGCTGGATTTGCCAGCGGCTCGGTCCCGGCTGCTCGATCGCGGCAAGCATTCCCGAAACCCGTCTTGTGGGGTATTACAGTGGCGGCCAAACGTTGTTCTTCACAGGGCCGAAACTGCTTCTGGGAGCAGAAGGCGAATCGAACCGCTCCGCCAGGCCGGCCCCCGACGTCGTCCTGCTCTGGATCGACTGGCGCAATCCCGAGGGGCGGAAGCGATTCGAACGAGCGATTCAGGTCGCCGCCGATTCGGGCTACCACGAGGTGGCCGCCGAGAGTCTGCCCGAGGAGTGCCGGGAGATGATTGTCCTGATTCGCAAGCGCGCTTGCCCCGCCCCGGACCGTTAGCCGTCTTGCCCCTGGCTCCTGATCTCCCCTCCCTCTTTCCTGGCTCCCGATCTCCACCCCCTTTCCTGGTTCTCAAGCTCCAGCTTGGGAACCTTTGCCCCGTCCCTGTCCCTTTGCCGCCGGCAAGAAATGGCAAAACCCCTCGGGCGCGCCAGGGCACGCTCGAGGGGCCCGATCTCAATCGCAATCAGCGACCGCGGATGCCTGGTCAACCGCGAGCGCGGAGCACGATGAAACGTGCGCCGCTGCCGTCGCGGACGAGCAGCAGGATCCCCGTTTCCAGTTGCTGGTCCTTGAGGGCCTCGCGGAGCTCGTTGACCGAATTGACCGCCTTGCGGTTGACTTCGGCGATCACCAGGCCGGGCCGCAGTCCGGCCAGGTCGGCGATGCTCCCCGGCTTGACGCTGGTGATCACCACGCCCTGGCCGGATTCAACGCCGAGTTGTTCAGCCACCTCGGCCGTCAAGTCCTCGGCGGCGATCCCGAGCTTGTCGAACTGTGACTGCCGGGGGGCGGCGGAACCGGAACCGGAGCTGGAGTTGCGGGAGAGTCCGTATTCCTGCGGCATCTCCAGGCACGTCACGTCGATCGAGAGTCGTTTTCCGTCGCGGATGATCGAGAGCTTCTGCTTCTGGCCGACCTCGGCCTTTTCGACGAGTCCTTGAAGCTGGGCGGGGGATGTCACCGCCGTGCCGTCGAAGGAGACGATCACATCGCCGGCTTGCAGTCCGGCCTTCGCGGCCGGGGCGTCGTCTTGGACATTGGCGACGAGGACTCCTTTGTTGGTTTCGACGCCGAATTGTTCGGCGAGTTGGTGGGTCACCGGCTGGATCGCCACGCCGAGATAGGCGCGGCGGACCACGCCATGCTCGAGCAACTCACGGCTGACCCAGTTGGCCAGGTTCACGGGGACGGCGAAGCCGACCCCCTGGTAGCCGCCGCTGCGGGAAGAGATTGCCGTGTTGATGCCGATCACCTCGCCGTCGAGGTTGACCAGCGGACCGCCGCTGTTGCCCGGATTGATGGCGGCGTCGGTCTGGATGAAGTTTTCTCGATCGGTAATCCCGATGCCGCGCCCCTTGGCGCTGACGATTCCCGCGGTGACCGTGCCTTCCAGGCCGAACGGTTGCCCGAGGGCCAGAACCCAGTCGCCAACGGCCACTTCGTCGCTATCGCCGAGCCGAGCGGCCTTCAGGTCCTTGACGCCTTGGATGCGAATCACCGCGATGTCGGTCTTCGGGTCGGACTTGACGTCCGTGGCGGTGAACTCGCGGCCATCGAGCAGGCGAACGGCAATCTCACCGCCGCCTTCGACAACGTGCCGGTTCGTGAGGATCACGCCCGACGGATCGATGATCACCCCGGAGCCGATGCCCGGGGCACGTCGTTGCGTGCCTGGATTCGAGGGCATTTCTTCGAAGAATCGCCGCAATTCCGGATGGTTGGGCATCAGGTCGCCGAACGGGCTCGACCACATCTCGCCACCGAACGGTCGCAACTCCGCCCGCGGCGAGCTTTCCGCTGCTTTCGGGATGTTCTTGAGCATCACGACGGCGGGCAAGACCTCGTCGGCCGCCCCGCGAAACGCGGTCGAAAGCTGTTTGGCATACCCGTGCGCTACCGTCGGTTGATTCTCCCCGCGCGGGTTGTCTTGCGCGATAGCCCAGGCGCTGAGCACCACCGCGGCGACGGTCAACGCCGCTCCATAGAACCAGAAGTGACTCCTCTTGCGCATTGTTCGCACCTCGTGAAAATTCTGTTGTAAGTGGATCGGCGGAATGCCGACCTGACCAAGTTGCCGAATGGGCCGATCGGCGCGCTTCGGCGGCGGTCGAAGCAACGCCTGCATCTGCCGGACACGCGCGCAGTGGCCGCATCCTGGTGGCCCGATGTCCCGCGCCCGGTCAATCGCGCCGCCGTGAACCGCGCGTCGGATCAACCGGGTTACTAGGAGCATGTTGCCGCCACGGGGGCTCGTGTTGCGGCGGTTTTCCGCTCATTTCCACAACCCGCGGTCCAGCAGCCGGTAATTCACCGCCTCGGTCAGATGCTCCAGTTCGATCTGGTCGCTCTCGGTGATGTCGGCGATCGTGCGGGCGACGCGGAGGACCTTGTCGTGGGCACGCGCGGAGAGGCCCAACTCCGTGACCGACGCGCGGAGCAGGTCGCTGCACTCAGCGCTGAGCCGGCAGAACTGGCGGGTCTGGCGGTGGGTCATGTCGGCGTTGTAGCGGGTGCGGCTGCTGTCGTAGCGGTCGGCCTGCCGGCGGCGGGCCGTGGCGACCTGCTGGCGGATCTCCGCGCTCGACGTGCCGGGCGTCTCGCTCTGCAATTCCCGGTAGGGGACGGCCGGGACCTCGATGTGGATGTCGATCCGGTCCAAGAGCGGCCCGCTCATCTTGCCCATGTATTTCTCAACCTGGGGGATCGTGCAGTGGCAGTCGCGCCGAGGATCGTTGCGGTAGCCGCAAGGGCACGGATTCAGGGCGGCGATGAGCATGAAATTCGCCGGAAAAGTCGTCGAGGAGAGTGCCCGGGAAATCGTCACCGTGCCATCTTCAAGCGGCTGGCGGAGGACTTCGAGCGTCTGGCGGTTGAACTCGGGCAGCTCGTCGAGGAACAGGACTCCGTTGTGGGCCAGGGAGATTTCGCCGGGCGAGGGCGTCGAGCCGCCGCCGACCAGGCCGGCGTTGCTGATCGTATGGTGGGGCGCGCGGAACGGGCGGACGGCAAGCAGCGGTTGGCCCGGCTTCAGCCGGCCGACGGCGCTGTAGATTCGCGTGGTCTCGATCGACTCCTCGGGTGTCAGGTCGGGCAGGATCGTGCCCATCCGCTTGGCGAGCATCGTCTTGCCGGAGCCGGGCGGGCCCACCATGAGGATGTTATGCCCCCCGCTGGCGGCAACGGTCAGCGCGCGCTTGGCCATCTCCTGCCCGCGGACATCGCTGAAGTCTTCCTGGTGGTGGGCCAGGGCGTGGAACAGGCTGTCGATGTTCGACGGGGTGGGCTCGATGTCGATCTCGCCCGAGAGAAAACCCACCGCCTGGGCGAGGCTGGAGATGGGAATCACCTCGACGTCCTGGACGACGGCCGCTTCCGCCGCGCTCTGCGTGGGGACAAGCAGGCCGCGGAGCCCCGCCTCCTGGGCCGCGGCCATGGCCATCGAGAGGGCCCCCTTGGTCGGCCGGGTGCTCCCCTCCAACGCCAGTTCGCCGACCACCGCATAGTCGGCGAGCCGATCGGACTGGACCTGCCCGCTGCCGAGGAGGATCCCCAGCGTGATCGGCAAATCGAAGGAGGCGGCCTGTTTCGGCAGTTCCGCCGGGGCAAGGTTGATGACAATCCGGTTCTCCGGCAGGATGAAGCCCGAGTTGACGATTGCCCGATCCACCCGGTGCGTGCTCTCCTTGACGGCCGCCTCCGGCAGGCCGACCAGGAGCGTTTTGGGCAGACCGGCGGGGGAGACGTCGACCTCGACCTCGATGGGGACAGCTTCGATTCCGACCAGCGCGAAAGTCTTGAGCTTGGCCAGCATGGCGCGGTTTTCTTCCGAGGGGAATGGTCGCGGCCGGTTGCGAAACCGGGGTCAGGATCGCGCGCGACGATCCCCGCCGCATCGGCCGCCATGTCTGCCGAGGAGAGTGCGGACCGGCAAGGGGCGGCGCCTCCTCGGGCGGATCGCCCGGCGGACAGCCGGGCGATCCGCGCGTGCGCGGCAGGAATCCCGCGCGACCGCGGTCCATTCTCGCAGACGGAAAACGGGAAGACAAGTATTCGTATTCCCTAGAAGTGCGGGCGATAAAGATTGCCCTGCTTTGCCTGGTCGCCGGGCCCTGCCGCGTTCGCCGGCTTCCCGGCCGGCGTCGGCTCCGCCCCAGGGGATGTTGGGGCTGATCACGAATCGTAAAGAAGGTACCCGCGGCGGACCTCCTCGTACTCCTTGAGCGCCGCCGACCATGACTCGACAATCTGCTCCGGCGTGTCGCCCCGCTCCAGCGCGAGACGCACGTCCGCGGATCCGGACAACCGGTCCAGCGAACCGCGCCACTGGAACTTGTCGGGCCAGAGCTGTCTTATCGCCCTCAGAAGATGCAGGGCCGTGCGGACCGCTTCGAACCGGTCGCGGTCGACGACGTGCAACTGCACCCCCTGGCAGACTTCGCCTTGGTACTTCGAGAACGTGGGGGTGAACCCGGCGGGGCGGAACAGGATGCCCGGCAGGTTGGCCTTGCGGAGTTCGTCGGCCAGCTCGCAGCCGTCGATCCAGGGCGCGCCGATGATCTCGAAGGGGGTGGTTGTGCCGCGGCCTTCCGAGACGTTTGTCCCCTCGATCAGGCAGATTCCCGGATAGACGATTGCGGCGGTCAAGGTGGGGATGTTCGGAGACGGCGGGATCCATGCCAGTCCGGTTTGGTCGTACCACAGGGACCGCTTCCAGTTGTTCATCTTGACGACCTCCAGGTCGACCTTCTTCTCCATCCGGTCGCGGTAGAAGCCCGCCAGCTCGCCCGGCGTCATGCCGAAGCGGGCAGGGATCGGATAGGCGCCGACGAACGACTTGTAGTTCATGTCCATCACCCGCCCTTCGACCCGGAGATCGGCAAGCGGGTTGGGCCGGTCGAGCACGATGAACGGAATCCCCTTCTCGGCGGCCGCATCCATCCCCTCACCCATGGTGGAGATGAAGGTGTAGAATCGCGCGCCCACATCCTGGATGTCATAGACCAGCACGTCGACTTCCGCGAGCATCTCCGGAGTCGGGCGGCGGACCGCGCCGTAGAGGCTGTAGACTTTGACCCCCGACCGCTCGTCGACCGTGTCGGCAACCTTGCCGCCCGCTTGAACCACACCACGGATGCCGTGTTCGGGCGCAAACAGCGCGGTGAGCCTGGCGCCCGGCACGTTGCCGATCAGGTCGATCGCGTGATTCATCTGGCGGTCGACGCCGGTGTGGTTGGTGATCAGCCCGACCCGTTTGCCGGCAATCAATGCCTGCCGTTCGGCGAGGAGGACCTCCAGGCCGGCAACCGTCTGGCCGAATGCCGGGACGGCGGCGAGGACGAGCAGCAGGCCGATCGAACAGATTCGCCGCAGCATGGGAACACCTCCCGCCGGATGGGCCTACCACTCGACCGATTCCAGGAACCGCAGGCTCCGCGGAATCTGCTCGATGGCCGTCGGCGATTCGTCCTCGATGAAGTAGTACTCGACGCCGATCCGCTGGGCCGTTCGCAGCAGCGTGGGGAAATCGACCTGGCCCGTTCCCAGCGCCACGTCGTTCGTCAAGTCGGTGCTGCCCGACAGGCTCCCCAGGGGGACTCCCTTCCTCAGGTCCTTCAGGTGCATCAGCAGCCACCGCCGCGGGTGTTTTTCGAGCAGCTTGACGGGGTCTTGCCCCGGCAGCACGACCCACAACACGTCCATCTGGAAGAAGACCGTCTGCGGATCGGTCTCCGCCATCAGCAGGTCGAAGAGCGTCCCCTCGCCGAACGGCTGGAATTCATAACCGTGATTGTGGAGATAGAACTTGATGCCATGTCTGGCCAGGGCCGCGCCGGCCCGGTTCAGCACCGCGGCCACCTCGCGGCACTGCTTCTCGTCGAAGGGGGCCTTGTGCGGGAGCCAGGCGCAGCCGGCATAGGGCATTCCCAGCGCCTTGGCGTCGCGGGCGACCCCCTCGACGTCGTCGCGAAGCCGTTCATAGGGGAAATGCGAGCCGATGGCCACCAGGCCGCGGCGGTCAAGCTCGGCTTTGAATTCGGCGGCTGTCAGGCCTCCCAGGCTGGCGACTTCGACGTACTTGAAGCCCCAGCGCTTGGCCTGATCGAGCGTTGCGCCGACCCCTTGCGCCTTTTGCAGGTCGCGCAGGCTGTAGAGCTGGAGGCCCACGCGCCCCGCGAAGCTCTTGCTGGTTCCGACCTCGTCGGCCCGCGCCGCGGAGCAAGAGACAACGAACAATGCCAGGCAGGCGGAAATCCACGGCAGAAGCTTGTGCATGGATCAGGTCTCCGAAAAACAGGGCGATTGGATGCTCAGAAACCGAGGCCGGGACCGTCGAGAACCCGGGTGCCGAGCGTCCCGTCGGTGACGTGGAACATCTCCGGAAACCGCTCCGCCCAGCCGCGGTTGGCGGCCGGACAATACTGGCGGCCGTTCCCCTCGATCGCCTCGACGGTCGGGATTCGGGCCGAGAGCGAAGCCGAATGCAGAAACGACGCGCCGGGGCACGTCAAGTCCTGGACGCAGAGAAACATCCCGAACTTCTGTGCGGCGGCCCCCATCAGCAGCGCTTCGGTGTGCCCTTTACAGGCCTTCAAGGCGACTCCCGAATAGCCCAGCTCCCGACTCAGAACCAGGCTCTCGAAATCGACCAGCGATTCATCGATCACCACCGGCTTGATCTTGGCCGCCTCGTGCATGCGATTGTCCGGATTGGCCTTCAGGTCGCGGTGTGTCGGCTGCTCGATGTAATGCAGTCGCGCAAGCGCCTGGGGCGACTGTTCACCGACCTTGGCAAGAAAATCCAGCACGTATTGGACGTTGGCGCACTTCTCATTGAAGTCGGCCGAGTAGCACCACTTCTGGCAGCCTCGTGCGGCCTGGGCCTCGGCGGCGACCCGTTCGACCGACACCACCCGATCCACGTCCCACTGGAGATTGTCGCCGTTGAGCTTGATCTTCAAATGGGTCAGCCCGTTGAACGCGATCCACTCCGGCAGCGTCTCCGGCAGCCCGTCATTGAGCCGCTGTGCGATGTCGCCATCGGTCAAGGGATCGAGTGCCCCGACGAGGTGGTAGAGCGGCATCGCGGGCTTTGGCTTCCGCGACGTGTATTGATCGAGATACTCGCCGGCGAACTGCTCGGTCAGATAGCTGCCGATGTCGCGATTGACGAACTCGGCGGAGAGCAGGTTGTACGAATTTTCGCCCAGGGTCTTGCCGTAGGCGTCGTGGATCGCGGCCTCCAGGGGGCTGGCCGAGACAAGTTGGGCCAGCCGCGGCATCGACTCGATGCCCGCAGCCGCGGTGATTTCGTCCGCGGCGCGGGAATAGCCGGCGGCCAGCTCGTGGGTGATTTCCAGGGGGTGGCCGACCGCCTTGCAGTCCCCCGCCCGGTCCGCCAGCAGGCGGCCCAGCGCGGTCATCGCCGCCAGGGTCTGGTCGCTTGAGGCCGACTGGCTCGGCCATCCCCAGATGTGGCCCACCGGCATCGAGCCAAACCCCTCGCCGCGGCGGCCGTCGCGGGTCTCGACCTTCGCTTTCACATGGAGCAGCACGACGTCGGATACAACCCGGCCGCCGAATTTTATCGGCGTCCGGTAGTTGAATTGCTCCGTCTCCGAGACGACTTCAAGCAGGCGAATGTCGGTTGGCTTGGGCATGGTCCACTCCCTTTCCGATCGATTCCTCGCGTGACGGGTCCACGTCGGCGCTCTGCGTCCGGCCGCACCCGCGATGACGCGGCCGGTGCGGGCCCCGGGCGACCCAGCCAGCCCTCCCCCCCGGCCGGCCGCAGCGGCCATCCTAGCCGATTTCCGCCGCGGATGGCAAGCCGCCGGAGAGACATCGCCGGCAGAATCGCCGTAGTGGATCCGCGCGCTGAAAATCGCCGATCGGTGCGCGGAGGAAAGAGGAACATGCAGAAAGGGCGCGAAGCGGGCGATTGGCTCGCCGGCTCCGCGCCCTGCGATCGGCGGTCTGGGCGACGCTGCCCGGCGCCGGCGGCCGGCCGGCGCGATGCCTCACACCAACTGTTTGCGGACCGCCCAGACAGCCGCCTGCGTCCGATCCGACACGCCGATCTTTCGCAGGATGTGCTGGACGTGCTCCTTGACCGTCTCGTAGCTGATGTGCAGCGCCTGGGCAATCTCCTTGTTCGTCAGGCCGAAGGCGAGCTGGCGAAGCACCTCGCTCTCGCGCTGGGTCAGCGGCACTTCGACATCCGCCGCCAGTCGCGGAGTGGCCAGCGCGCCGGTCACACGCCGCAATTCGTCGCGCGTCCACGCGCTTTCGCCGCTGGCTGCCATGCGGATTGCGTTGAGCAACTGCTCGCGCGTGCAGCCCTTCAGCAAGTAGCCGCTCGCCCCGAGCGCCACGGATCGGGCGATGTAGGTCGGATTGTCGAACGTGGAGAGCATCAGAACCGGCATGTCGGGCTTCTCGAGCTTGATCCGCCCCAAGGCCGTCAGACCGTCTCCCTTGGGCATGCGGATGTCGAGCAGCACGACGTCCGGGTCGTTCTCCATGGCATACCTGACCGCTTCTTCGCCGGTGCCGACCTCCGCGACGATTTCCACGTCCGTGTCGGCCAGCAACACCTTCAATCCGCTGCGGACAACTTCGTGGTCGTCAGCGATCAATAACTTCAATTTGCTCATGAGATCCTCCGATCATGCAAACCCTACCGTGACGCCTCGCGCGGACCAACGCGGCGGGCCCCCCGGCAGAGGCCCGAGTTCCGCAAAGGCTGAATCCCGCGACAATCCCTGTTCTGGATTTCCTCTGGAACAGAAAAGAGCGACCTTCAACAGGCACGAGAACCAGTGGCTGCAAAAAAACCGATCCGCGAACCGCAGTCGAAAACTGCCCCTGACGGGACCGAACCATCACCCGGCAGGGGAGACCTCCACCGATGGCCAGGCAGATCGAAAAAATCGCCCTGACATGTCTGTTCCGTTTTCCTCAGTCCGGGGATAGCCGCGCGGCCTGATGGGGGGTGTCGTGGGCACCACGACGTCCCCCCTCCTAATGGCCATTTGCCTATCCCTATACCCCTATGTTAGCAGAATTCTTCACGGGGGATAGCCCTTCTGTCACATTTTGGGATTACCACTTGGGGGAAGGTCCCCCCGCTGTGCGGATCGGGCTGTGTGAATTGGCCCGTTTGTCACCCGCTTACCGATCATATCCGTGCGGGTGGTTTTTCTGCCAGTTCCAGGCGGTGGCGACGATCTGGTCGATCTCGGTGTAGCGCGGCTTCCAGCCGAGCTCCGCCTGGACCTTCGTCGAGTCGGCGTAGAGTTCGGCCGGGTCGCCGCAGCGCCGCGGGCCGTATTCGACGGCGATTTGGCGCCCGGTGACGCGCTGGGCCGACTGGAGGACCTCGCGGACCGAGTAGCCGCGGCCGATTCCCAGGTTGTAGAAGCGGGCCTCGCCCGGCTTGAGGGCATCCATCGCCACGCCGTGGGCCTGGCAGAGGTCTTCCACGTGGATGTAATCGCGGATGCACGTGCCGTCGGGCGTGGGATAGTCCGTGCCGAAGACGGTCAGCTTCTCCCGCTGCCCGAGCGCTACCTGCAAGATCAGCGGGATCAAGTGGGTCTCCGGCCGGTGGTCCTCGCCGAGCGAACCGTCGGCCGCGGCGCCGGCTACGTTGAAATAGCGCAGGGCCGCGAAGGCGAATTCGGGATCGGCGGCCGCCATGTCCTTCAGAATCCGCTCAACGCACCATTTCGACCAACCGTAGGGGCTGATCGGCTGCTGGGCCATCGTCTCGACGATCGGGACGCGATCTGGCTGGCCATAGGTCGCGCACGTCGAGCTGAAGACAAACCGCCTCACCCCGACCGCCCGCATCGCCTTCAACAGGCTCACCGCGCCGCTCGTGTTGTTGTCGTAGTAATCGAGCGGCCGCTCGACCGATTCGCCCACGTACGCCAAGGCGGCGAAGTGCATCACGCACTCGATTGCGTGTTCCTCCAGGATTCGGACGATTTGGGCGGTGTCGCACAGCGGCAATTCGTAGAAGGCGGCCCGAGCGTCCAGGGCCTCGCGATGGCCCCGGTCGAGGTTGTCGATCACGACCGTCTTGTGCCCGGCCTCGACCAGCAGCTTGACGGCGTGCGATCCGATATAACCTGCCCCGCCGGTCACCAATACGTTCATCAGGCTATTTCCTCAACCGCGAATCTGCTACAATCATCCCAATCGCTCACACCCCAACAGAGGGGCTCCAAGGGCAGCGTCCGTGGCCTGTTGCCAATCCTCGCCGCTGGCCGACGGTTTCCAAACGATCCATTGGAGTCCGCGTGAGCGAGTCTGTCAATCAAACCATGCACAACGAGAGCCAGTCGGATGACCCGGATCGTCGCCATCATGGGCACTTACCGCCGCGACGGCATCATCGAGCAGACGGTCGACGCGATTCTCCAAGCCGCTCGCGAGGAAGGCGCCGAGGTTGAAAAGATCGACTTGAAGGAGAAGTCGATCGAATTCTGCACAAACTGCCGCAAATGCACTGGCCCCAAGGCGCCGGAGGTGCGCCGCACGGACTGCATCTTCGACGACCAGATGGCGGCGATTTGCGATGCGCTCGACCGCGCCGACGGGATCGTTCTGGCGGCCCCCGTGAATTTCTTTAGCGTCACGGCCCTGATGAAGCGATTTCTGGAACGGCTTCTGGTGTATGTCTATTGGCCGTGGGGTCGCAACTCGCTGCCGAAACCCCGGGTCAAGAAATGCGACAAGAAAGCGGTCGTCATGACCGCCAGCGCCTGCCCGGCTTTTCTCGGGCGCTGGCTGCTGCCCAACCCGACGGGCGTGATGAAGAGCGCCGCCCGACTGCTCGGGGCGAAGGTCGTCCGCAAGCTCTATTTCGGCGCGGTCTGCGGAGAAGAGAAGCAGCGACTGACACCTTCCCAGGTCAAGAAGGCCCAAGCCGCCGGCCGGTTGCTCGCGCGCACCGCGCGATCCCGGTAGGGGCAAACGTTCAGGCAAAATCCCGGCGGATCTTTCGGCTTCGGACTACATCCGCGGCCGGCTCTCTCCCAAAACAACGTAGCTCTCGCCTCCCGGTGCTTTCGCGTGTCCCATACTTGAGTAGTCCACGGAGCAAGTGCCACCACCCCCTTGGCGAGGGAGTCAACAATGCTTACTGAATCCCAAAGCGGGCTGGATATCCAAGAGCTGGCTGCCATCCTGCCGCCGCAGGCGGCGGAGAACGATTTTCCTCCGAATCCGCCGATTGAGACGGTCCGCGTCTGGGGCCTGCCGCTGGCTCGGATGGGCACAGCGGGGGTGCTGGCCCGGATCGACGACCTGATCGAGCGGGGAGACCCCGCGTTTTTCATTACGGCCAATCTGCATTACGCGCGGCTCTCGGCTCGCGAGCCGCACCTGGGCAATGTGAATTCGCGGGCGGCGTTTATCACCGCCGACGGCATGCCGCTGATCTGGTATGCCCGGCTGACCGGCCGACCGCTGCCGCAGTGCGTCGCCGGGGCCGCGTTGGTTGAGCTGCTTTCCTGCCGGGCGGAAGCGCGAGGTTATCGGGTGTTCTTTCTCGGCGCTGCCCAAGGGGGCGCACGCCGGGCGGCCGATCGCCTGCTGACGCGTCATCCGAGGCTTGCGGTCGCCGGCGTTGAGACGCCCGAGTTCGGCGGGATCGAGGCCTCGGACCACGCAGCGCTGGTCCGGCGAATTCGCTCCGCCCGCCCCGACATTCTTTTCGCCGCCCTCGGGCAACCCAGGGGCGAGCTGTGGATTGACCGGCACTGTGCGGCGATGGGCGTGCCGGCGTGCGTGGAAGTTGGCGCATCGCTGACTTGATTGCCGGCAGCGCTGGCAGGGCCCCGCGATGGATCGAGCGGGCCTGCGCCGAATGGCTGTACCGGCTGGCCCGCGAGCCCCGGCGGTTCGCGTCCCGCCATTTCCGCGACACGGTGTTTCGTTGCAGGACGATTGTCGGCGATCTCAGCCGGGGCCGCGAGTAGACGTTATTCCGCGAATTCGCCCAGTTCGGGGCTCTCGGTGCGAACATAATCGGCGTAGTTCATACCGACCGAGATGCAGTGGTCGCCGGCATTGAAGTTGATCCGCTCGTTCTCTCCGAGTCGCCGGTCGCAGAGCGTCGGCAACCCGAAAAGCTGGCCGAACGGCGGGATCGCGCCGGGTTCGAGCCCCGTCAGTTCGAAGACTTCCTCGCGGCTCAGGAAGCGGAGTCTCCGCCAGTTCTGCTGGCGGCGAATTTCGCGGCTGTCGAGCCGGCGATCGGCGGGGAGGACGAACATCACGACCCGGTCGTCGCCCTTGCAGATCAGCGCTTTGGCGCCGCTGGCCAGCGGCGTGCCCCGAACACGCGCGGCCTGTTGGCTTGTGTGGACCGCCTCGTGTCGGAGGACATCGTATTGGACGCCGTGCCGATCGAGGAGGTCTTCCAGTCGGTCAAAGACGCGTTCAGACATCGGTTGTTCTCCTGTCTGTTATGGAGGCGGGCCTTCCGCCACGTTCCCAAGCCGGAGCTTGGGAACGAGATCGGGTGGGAACGAGGTGGGCAGCGAGAACTGAACCCTGAACCCTCCTCTCCTGATCTTGGGTTGGATCCGCGCGCGGGTCAGCACGGCCCCCACTCTGTCGGGCGGTTTGCAGCGCGTTGACACTTGGTGCGAATGCGATAGAATAACCGGTTTCCCCGGGCGGTTTCCCGCCTCCCGGGGCTGTTTTTTTCCCGCCCCGCCCGCGATGCTGCCTGTTCGGGCAGGCTCGTCGCGCCGGCTTCCGAGGGATCGCCCTCCGTGCCAGGAGCGATGCGTTGCAAGAAGCCATCCAAAAGGCCGACACGCTGATCGAGGCCCTCCAGTGGATCCGCAAGTTTCGCGGCAAGATCACCGTGATCAAGCTCGGCGGCAGCATCATGGAAGACGAGCGGGCGATGGCCCACCTGTTGCTCGATGTCGTTTTCATGGAGTCGGTCGGGATGCGGCCGGTCGTCGTTCACGGCGGCGGCGCGGCCATCAGCCGCGCGATGGCCGAGGCGGGGCTTGAGCCGAAGTTCGTCCTGGGGCGGCGCTACACCGACGCGAACGTCCTGGCCGTCGTGGAGCGGGTCCTGGCGGGGGAGGTCAATCGGCGGATCGTCGAGGAAATCGACTCCCTTGGCGGGCGTGCCGAAGGGCTCAACTTTCAGACGCGAAACGTCCTCTTCGGCGAACCGCTCAAGCTCAAGGACGCGGCCGGAGCGGAGCTCGACTTGGGACGGGTTGGCCGCGTGACACGCGTCGACCGCGATTCGATCGAGGACCTCTGCCGCCGCTGGGTGGTCCCGGTCATCCCTTCGATGTGTGCCACCGAGGATGGCCAGAAGCTGAACGTGAATGCCGACACGGCCGCCACAGCCGTGGCCCAGGCGCTGGGAGCGGACAAACTCGTATTCTTGAGCGATGTCAACGGCGTTCGCCGCGACCGCAACGACCCCGACTCGCTTGTCCACTCGCTGACCGCCGCCGAGGCCCGCGCGCTGATCGACTCCGGCGCCGTGGAGGCGGGAATGATCCCCAAAGTCCAGGCCTGCCTGGAGACGCTCGAAAACGGTGTCGGCAAGATCCATATCATCGACGGCCGGTTGCGGCATTCGCTGCTGCTGGAAGTCTACACGAGCCGGGGCGTGGGCACGGAGATCGTCCGCGGCTGAAGTGATTTTTCCACGGCCGGCGGCGAACCGGGAGACACCATTGCCTGTCTGCTGTGCTTTGTTGAGCGACCATTTGATCGGCTGGAAGGAGAAGATCGTGGCGAAAAACGCCCCGCTGGATTCCCAAGGAGTTATTCGGCTGTTCGAACAGTACGTGATCCCCAATTACGGCCGGTTCCCGGTCGCGCTCGTCCGCGGCGAGGGGTCGCACGTCTGGGATGCCGAGGGCAACCGCTATCTCGACCTGTTCCCCGGTTGGGGCTGCGGCCTGCTGGGGCACTGCCCGGCTCCGGTCGTCCAAGCCGTCCAGGAGCAGGTCGCCAAGCTGATCCACGTCCCCAACACCTGGTACACGGAACTCCAGGGCCGCTGGGCCGAGGCCTTGAGCAAGCGGAGTTTCGGCGGGCAGGCCTTCTTTTGCAACTCGGGCACCGAGGCCAATGAAGCGGCGATCAAGCTGGTGCGCCTGCACGCGCCGAAGAACCGTTACAAGATTATCACGTTCGAGGGCGGATTTCACGGGCGGACGCTCGGCTCGACGACCGCCACGGCGCAGCCGAAGTATCACGAAGGCCTCGGGCCGCTGATGGCCGGCTTCGTCTACGCTCCGCATGGAGACCTGGCCGCCGTCGAGGCCCTCATCGACGAGGAGACCGCCGCGATCATGATCGAGCCGATCCAGGGTGAGGGAGGCATCCGGGTTCCGCCCGAAGGCTTTCTCCAAGGGCTCCGCCGGTTGGCCGATGCGCATCACCTGCTGTTGGTTTTCGACGAGGTGCAGACCGGTTTCGGGCGGACCGGCGAATGGTTTGCCTACCAGCACTTCGACGTCACTCCCGATATCATGACCCTGGCGAAGGCAGTCTGCGGCGGCCTGGCCGGCGCGGCGCTGTTGACCACCGCCCAGATCGCGCCCAGCTTGCGCCCCGGGATGCACGCCGCGACGTTTGGCGGCAACCCGATCGCCGCCAGCGCCGGGATCGCCGCGATCGAGATGATCGAGCAGCAGGGACTGCTGAAAAACGCCCGCAAGATCAGCGATGTGTTCCGCACCCGGCTGGCGGACATTCAGCAGGAGTGCGAGATCGTCCGCGAGGTTCGCCTCGTCGGCCTGATGATCGGGATCGAGCTTTCGATCGCCGGAGCGCCGATCGTCAAGGCGTGCCTCGCCCGCCGGATGCTGATCAATTGCACGCACCAGACGGTGCTCCGGTTGCTGCCGGCCCTGAATTTGACGGAAGAGCAGGCCCACGAGGCGTGCGACCTGCTCGGCGAGGTCCTCAAGGAGCAGGCGGCCTGCGATAACGGGCAATCATGACTGGCTAATCGAGAACTGACCAGACTCGCGGGGAGGGCATCATGCGACACTTGATCGCGCTGAGCGACTTGACGCCGGCCGAGATCGAACGGATTTTCGCGATCACGGAAGACCTTAAGACGAAGTTCGAAACGGGCCTTCGCGAGCCGCTGCTGCCCGGCCGCGTGATGGCCCTGCTGTTCGAAAAGCAGTCGTTGCGAACCCGCGTGAGCTTCGAGGCGGGCATGGCCCACCTCGGGGGAAACGCGATGTTTCTGGGCGCCGACGTCGGCTTTGGAAAACGCGAGAGCATCGCCGATTTTGCCCGCGTGCTCGGCGAACTGGTCGACGTCGTCGTGGTCCGCTCGAAAAGCCACCAGACCGTCGTGGAGCTTGCCCGGCATTGCACCTGTTCGGTGATCAACGGCTTGACCGACTACGCCCACCCCTGCCAGGCAATGGCCGATCTGTACACGCTTCGGGAGTGCTACGGATCGCTCGAGGGCCGCACGCTGGCTTGGGTCGGAGACGGCAACAACGTCGCCCGGAGCCTCGCCATGGGGTGCGGCAAGGTCGGCATGCGGATGGCCATGGCCACGCCGGAAGGCTACCGGTTCGACGCGGAGTATCTCGCCACGCTGGAGAAGGAGGTTCCCGATCTCGATCTGTTCGTCACCGATAATCCGGCCGAGGCGGTCCGCAATGCCGCCGCGGTCTACACCGACGTCTGGGCAAGCATGGGCCAGGAAGGCGAGGCGGAACGCCGCCGCAAGGATCTCGCCCCCTACCAGGTCAACGCCCACCTGATGGCGCAAGCGCCCAGCGACGCCGTCTTCATGCACTGCCTGCCGGCGCGGCGCGGGGAGGAAGTGACCGACGACGTGATTGACAGTCCGGCGAGCATTGTTGTCCGTCAGGCGGGCAACCGAATGCACGCCCAGAAAGGCATCCTCGCCTGGCTGCTCGGCGCCCAGCGGTAGCCGGTGCTCAACAGCCCGGGTCGGCTCGCGCCTGGCGGGGTCCCTTTCGTTCCCAAGCTGGAGCTTGGGAACCAGGAACTTTGAGCCTTCGATATCCCATGCGCCACGATCAACGCCAGCCCGATCAACTCCGCCCGATCCGCATCCAGCGCGGGTTCACCGGTGCGGCCCCGGGCAGCGTCCTGATCGAGGCGGGGCGCACCAAGGTGCTTTGCACCGCCAGCCTCGATGCGCAGGTGCCGCCGTGGCTGGCCGGCCAGGGGCGGGGCTGGATCACCGCCGAATACAGCATGCTCCCCGGCAGCACCGCGCCGCGAAAGCGCCGCGAGCGGGAGAGGCTCGACGGTCGGTCGTCGGAGATTCAAGGGACCGGCGAGCAGACTCCCTTCAGCGAGACGCAGCTCGGAGAGATGCTGGCCCTGGCCCGGCTCGGCGCGCGGCGACTCAGCGAGACCCAGAAAGCGGCCCTGGGGCGGCTCTGGCCGTTTGATGAGTAACCCTGTCGGTTGCGGTCGGCGCCGTCTATAATGTGCGGCAGGCTCGTCGCCGGCGGCGCGCCGTCCGCCGCCGGCTTTCCGCTCCCGAAACGATCTTCGTTGCATCGGGCTTCTCATGACCTCATCCCCCACGCTTGTGACGGGCGCCACGGGCCTGGTCGGCAACAACGTGGTCCGCCAGTTGCTCGGTCGCGGCCGGGGCGTACGCGTCCTGGCGCGGGACGGCGCCGACCCGCGCCCCTTGGCGGGCCTCGACGTGGAAATCTTCCGGGGCGACATCCTGCGGCCCGAAACGCTCTCGCCCGCCTGCTCGGGCGCCGGCGCGGTGATCCATGCCGCCGGGTATGTGCACCTCGGCCGCACGGGGCTGGCTCTTCAGCGAGCGGTCAACGTCGAGGGGACGCGCAACGTGGCCCGCGCGGCCCGGCGGGCAGGCGCGCGAATGATCCACATCTCCTCTTGCGACGCGGCGGGAATCGGGCCGGTCGGCGCGCCGGCCGATGAAGACACGCCCCTTGCCGATCCTCGCGGCTGTACGTACGCGATCAGCAAGCGCGAGGCCGAACAGGCCGTCCGCGAGGAAATCGGCAAAGGGCTCGACGCGGTGATCGTCAATCCCGGGTTCATGCTCGGTCCCTGGGACTGGAAACCTTCGTCGGGGCGGATGCTCCTGGAGGTGGCCCGGGGCCGGGGCCTGCTGGCTCCCCGCGGATGGTTCAGCGTCTGCGACGTTCGCGACGTTGCCTCCGGGATCATTTCGGCCGCCGAGCGCGGGGCGCGCGGTCGGCGGTACCTGATGGCTGGCGAGAACACCACGTATCTGGCCGCCTGGCGGCTGTTTGCCCGCGTGACCGGGGGCCGCCGTCCCTGGATGACCGCGGGCCCGGCGATGCTCTTCCTGGCAGGGCGGGGGGGCGACCTGGCGGCCCGGTTAAGCGGCCGAGAATCGGACGTCAACTCCGCCGCCATCGCCTACGCGCGGCTGCCGAAAAACTACACAAGCCGCCGAGCCCGCGAGGAACTCGGCTATGCCAGTCGCCCCTTCGAGGAGACGGTCTGCGATGCCTGGGCCTGGCTCAAGGACAACGGCTACGCGTAGCGCCGGCGCGGAAAAACGGCGACGCACCCTGGGGTGATCCGCACCCAGGGGCCATCCAAACGGCCGAGGACCGAAAGCTTTCCCCCCAGGAGGGTGACATAGCCTGGCTGCCGCTGTTGTCCGGATTAGACTGGGCGCTTGCGCCGGCTGGACTGCCGTTCTCCGCGGTTCGCGGTCGGTCGGATTTCGGACTCGGACGCTTACCGCCGCGGTTTGAGGACCACGGCGCCGAGCGGAGGCAGGGTCACCAGAAGCGAAGCGGGCCGCCCGTGCGCCGAGGTGTCCTCCGCTGGAATCCCCGCGCCGTTGCCGATGTTGCTCCCGGCGTAGTACATCGAGTCGCTGTTGAACACCTCGTCGTACCAGGCGAGCTTCGGCACGCCAATCCGGTGGCCAATTCGGGGCATCGGGGTGAAGTTCAGGCAGACGACGACAAAATCGTCGGAGTCTTCCGCCTTGCGGATATAGCTGAACGTGCTCTGCTCGTAGTTGTGGCAGTCGATCCACTCGAACCCGCGCCCGTCGAAATCGAACCGGTGCAACGCCTGTTCACCGCGGTAGAGGCGGTTCAGATCGGCGACGCACCTCTTCAGGCCCTGGTGCGATTCCCACTGCAACAGGTCCCATTGGAGACTGGCGTCGAAATTCCATTCGAGCCACTGGCCGAATTCGCTGCCCATGAACAGCAGCTTCTTGCCCGGATGGGTCCACAGGTACGTGTACAGGAGGCGCAGGTTGGCGAACTTCTGCCAGAGATCGCCCGGCACCTGGTTGAGCAGCGACCCCTTGCCGTGGACCACCTCGTCGTGGGAGAAGGGCAGGACGAAGTTCTCGTGGAACGCGTAGATCAGGCTGAATGTCAGCTCATCGTGGTGGTACTTGCGGTGGATCGGATCGTGGTGCATGTAGCGGAGCGTGTCGTTCATCCAGCCCATGTTCCACTTGAGGCTGAATCCAAGGCCGCCCAGGTAGGTCGGCTTGGAGACGCCGGGCCAGGCGGTCGATTCCTCGGCGATCGTCAGCGCCCCGGGAAATTGCAGATGGACCTGCTCGTTGAATTCCTTGAGAAAGCGGATTGCCTCGAGGTTCTCGCGGCCGCCGTACTTGTTGGGAATCCAGTCGCCCGGCTTGCGGCTGTAGTCGAGGTAGAGCATGGAGGCCACCGCGTCGACGCGGACGCCGTCGATATGGTACTTGTCGAACCAGAAGAGGACGTTGGAGACCAGGAAGTTGCGGACTTCGTGCCGGCCGTAGTTGAAAATGTGGGTTCCCCAATCGCGGTGTTCCCCCTGGCGGGGATCCTCGTGCTCGTAGAGGGCCGTGCCGTCGAACCGGCGGAGACCGTGCCCGTCGCGCGGGAAATGGGCCGGCACCCAGTCCAAAATCACCCCAATGTCGTTCTGGTGGCAGAGGTCGACGAAGTACATGAAATCCTGCGGCGTGCCATAGCGCGAGGTGGCCGCGTAGTATCCCACGGTCTGGTACCCCCAGCTCGCCGAGAGCGGGTGCTCGCTGATCGGGAGCAGTTCGATGTGGGTGTAGCCCATCTCCTTGACGTATTCAACGATCTGGTGGGCCAACTCGCGGTAGGTCAGCCAGCGCGTCGGGTCGTCGCCCGGCCGCCGCCAGCTCCCCAAGTGGACCTCGTAGATGGAGATCGGCTGGTCGAGCCAGTTCGTCTCCTGCCGCCGCTCGATCCACTTCCCGTCGTGCCAACGGTAGCGGTTCAGATCGATCACCTTCGAGGCGGTCAACGGCGGCACCTCGGCGCCGAAGGCGAACGGGTCGCACTTCTCGAACACGTTGCTGCCGCGGCGAATCTGGAACTTGTAGAGCGTCCCTTCGCTCAACCCCGGCACGAACAGCTCCCAGAATCCGCTGGGGATGTGCTTGCGCATCGGGTGGCGGCGGCCATCCCAGGCGTTGAAGTCGCCCACCAGGCTGACGCTCGTCGCATTCGGCGCCCAGACGGCGAAATTCACCCCCTCGACGCCGTCGACGGTCCGCAACTGGGCCCCCAGCTTCTCATAGCACCGCCAGTGCGTCCCCTCGTTCAGCAAGTGCAGGTCGTAGTCGGAAAGCAGGTGCGGGAAGGCATACGGATCATGCATGAGTCTGTTCTCTCCACCGTTCTCCGCGACACGCAACATGTACTTCAGACGACCGGTCTCCTCCGACGCCGGGCAAATCGCTTCATAGAGCCCGGCCGGGTGGATGCGCTGCATGGGGCGCGAAATCGCGTGGCGCCCGTCTACGACCCAGGCCTGCTCCGTGTGCGGTAAGAACGCGCGAACGGCGAGCGCCCTGCGCCCGGAAATCTCCACCTCGTGAGGGCCTAAAAGCTCAAATGGATTCTCGTATCGGCCGTCAATCAGCTGCCCAAGCTTCTCCAACAAGACGTTCGTCCGCACCAACGCTCTCCTTCCGACGGATTCCTTCCCGAGATCAGCTTGCAGTATCCACCCCTTCGGAGGGGCTACTTGTGGCTGTTCCCGCGCTTTCCCAAGTTCAATACGTTACCCAATCGGGAGAACTCCCGCCAGAGGCGGATTTCCCCGCACTGTAACCGCAAACTGACTTCAACACGCTCTTGATCGGCAACAGGGTGGCGAGCAGATGCCGCAGACCTTCGGGCTTTTCGCTTCGGGGCCCCTCCGAAATCGACCTTGAGGAGCGGTCGGACACGCTCGACTGCGCTGCGTGTGCCGGATCAATCCGCCATGTGCGGCAGTCCACCTGGTGAAACTGCATCGCCCGGTCAAGCCGCTTCCACAGATCGCCGTTCTTGACCGGCACCATCTGTCCGAAATACTCCCAGCACCAGCCATTCTCGCGCCATTCGTGCAGCCCGTAGCGAATCCCTTCGCGGACATAACTGCTCGCCGTCCAAATCGTCACGCACGATGGCTGCCGCAGGGCCTCCAGCCCGCGAACCACGGTGAGCAACTCGAGCCGATCGCCCCGGGCAACCGGGTCGATATCGTCGGCGACGATCCGCTCACCCCCTTTTTCGGCACGGAGAACGAATCGCCAGCGGCCAGGCTCAGTGGCTTGCCTCGATTCCGAGAAGAGCACGTATTCCGGACGTTCCACACAGCGCATGGTCTTCAGGCAACCTCAGCGGATAATCAACGGCAAGGTTCAAGAGCCAAGCTCCGCCAGTTCGGTGCTCCCGACCAACGGCCCAGTCTGGCCGATTTGGCAATTGGGAGTTGTACTCTGAACCTTGCCCAGTCAAAAAAAGTGCCTCCTCCAGAGGAATCGTCGAACTCTCTCCAGCGCGAAATCATTCCGGCTCTGTACGCTTATCGTCACCGGCTGCGTGAATTCTCTAGTTTTGCTATCTTTACTTTTCGCAAATTGGAGATCATGGCCGGGGCAAGGATCAAGGGGCAAGGTTCGAGGTCCAAACTTCCTTGCTTGGAATCGATGGGCCAGTCTCGACCGCTCTTGGCCGTTGGGAATTGAACTTCGACGGTTGCGAAGAACCGCTCCAACCTGGATCAGCCATGAGCCAATCACAACCCGACGCGTGAGCGAGGAAGGCTAACCCGACGCGTGAGCGAGGGAGGCCAACGAGTCACCCTCGCTCACGCGTCGGGTTAGAGCGGCGCGACACATCGAAAGATCGCCGGCGCATGAATAATCCGCTCTAACCGCGTCACCCGCCGCGGCACTTCGTCCGGCTGGAATCTCCGATTTCCTCTAACCGGAAGAATCTCCACGGCTCTTGCCTTGCACGCGTCAGATTCGCAGGCCTCTCTGGAACAGATTGAGCGATGCTTCGATTAGACTCGGAACTATGCCGCCCCTGGATTCGTCTTAATCTTGGCGTGTCGCCTGGGGGAACCCCACCAAAAGGGGGTTGCAGAGGGGCTTCGGGCAGCATGGTACACTTCAGTGGAAGACACGTTTGAAGGTTCCAGCAGAGGCTAAGCGATGGCCAAGTTTCGTGCAGGCTTGTTCAAGCGACCGATGAACCCCCTCCGTCCGCGCGTTGCGCGGGTTGAGCCGTTGGAATCGCGATGGCTGCTCGCCGCGCCGACGCTCGGTTCGTTGCCATCGTCCGTCAACATTGCCGCGGGCGCTCCGCTGCCGCTGGTGCTGGGCGGGCGGGACGCCGACGGCGATGCCCTGACGTACACGGTTACCAGCAGCAACCCGGTCTTGACGGCCTCGATTCTCAAGCAAGACGCGCCCAACGGGCACCGCAGCATGCGGATCGGCGTGAAGGACTACGGCGAAATGGTCTTCGAGCTGTTCGAGGGCCTGACGCCGAACACGACCGCCCGGATCATCGAAATCGCCGAGTCCGGGTGGTATGAAGACCGCATCTTCCACCGAGTCATCGACGGGTTCATGATCCAGGGGGGCTCCAGGGATGGGTTGGGAATCAGCGGGACGGGCGAGAAGTTCGACGACGAATACCACGCCGACCTGCAATTCACTTCGCCCGGCCTGTTGGCCATGGCCAAGGCCGGCGACGACACGAACGACTCCCAGTTCTTCATCACGGATATCCCCTCGGGCGGATTCTCGCTCCCCCGCTGGCTCGACTTCAACCACACGATCTTCGGGATGATCACCGATGGCGACGGCGTTCGCGAGGCGATCTCCCAGGCCCAGACGGACGCGTCGGATCGGCCCCTGGACGAGATTCTCATCGAGTCGGTGGAGATCTTCCAGGACGCGCAGAACGCCGTGATGCTCGTCGGCGCGCCCCACGGCACCTACGACAGTGGCGACATCACGGTGACCGTCCGTGACGGCAAGGGAGGCACGGCCAGCAAGACGATTCGCGTCAACGTCCTTCCGGACAGTTCCAACTCCAATCCCTTCCTCGGCCCGATCGATCCCATCTGGCTGGCAATCGACACCCCTCACCATTTCCAGCTCGAAGCGACCGACGTCGAAGGCGATACCGTCTACTACGCCGCCGAACTGCTCACGGAGACAAGCGACCTGGAGGTCAGCGTCGACGAAAACGGATTGGTGACGATTGTCCCGAAGAACGGCGCAATCGGGGTCGCCGAGGTCGTCTTCCGTGTGGGGCCGACCGCCGCCTCGCTCGTGCCGAGTTCCACCGGCACGTACGACGAGAGCAAGATCGACTCGCAGGTCGTGATGATCCACATTCCCCCGGCGACGCCGACGATCAAGCTTGCCCCGGGCATGGACACGGGAGTCATCGACGGCTCGACGAACCGCGACAACAGCGAAGACAAAACGCTCGAGTTCAACATCTACGGGCTGGCGGCCGCTTCAGCGCTGAAGATTCACCTGAATGGCGTCGAGGTGCCCCACCAGGAAATCTCGCGGATCGCCCAGGGGGATGGTTCGGCCAACTACGTGGCCACGATCCGCCTGGCCACCGGCAGCCGGTTGTCCGACGGGGAGTATATTCTCCAAGCGCAGCAGGTTCTCCCCCTCGGCGAGGCCTACGGCAACCAGGTTCTTCCCAGCGACCTGTCCGCGCCGTTTCTCTTCACGGTCGATACCGAGGCGCCGCCGATCACCTCCGCGCCCGTGACCGACGCGTACCTGGGGGAGTTGTACGAGTACAACGCCGAATCCCCGGAAGAGGGCGAGGAGAACATACTCTACCAGCTCGAGTCGCCCGTTCCCGCCGGCATGGTGATCGATCCCAGTACGGGGGTGATCACGTGGACGCCGACGGCCGACGACGTCGCGGACCACCCGATTGTGGTGCTGATCCGCGACGGGGCGGGGAACGAGGGGAGCCAGCAGTTCACGTTGTCGGTCTTCTCCCCCGTTGAGGTCGGGATTCAGGGCGAGACGATCGTCGATGAGCTGGAGACGCTGACGCTGCTGGTCACGGCGGTGGATCCGGCGCTGCCGGATTCGCCGATGACGATCGCGCTTCACGGCGGCACGCTCCCCGCCGGCGCCGACTACACGATCGAGCAATTGGACGGCCACACGGCGCGGTTCACGTGGCACACCGGCGAAGCGGATGGATACGGACTGTATGACCTGGTCTTCGCGGCTTCGGATGGAGTCCGAGCCCGGTCGCTTCAGACGGTCCAGGTGACCGTTCGCGAGGTCAACTCCGCCCCCTATTTCACGCAGGTCTTCGACGAATGGACCGGCGACGAGGAGTCGCTGATCGATTTCCGCTTTCTCGCGGCCGATGCCGATCTGCCCGCCAACCAGCTCGTCTTCAGCCTTTTCGGCGATGTGCCCGACGGCGCCGAGATCGATGCCATGACGGGGCGGTTCACATGGAGCCCCGACGAGACGCAGGGCGGCCGCCAGTATCGCTTCGGGGTCCGCGTTACCGATTCCGGGCCCGGCAACCTCTCGGCCGAGCATGCCGTGACGATCACGGTCGTCGAGAACAACCGACCGCCCGTCTTCGAGCCCACGCCGGTGCAGCGGGTCGTCGCCGGCGAAGTCCTGGCATTTCAGGTGATCGCCCGCGATCCGGACATTCCCGCGGCCGCACTCGAGTACGCGCTGGAGGGCGACGTGCCCCGGGCAATGGAGATCGATGCGGCCAGCGGCCAGGTCCGCTGGCAGGTCCCGGAGGACTTCTTGCCGGCCGGTACGCTGGAGCAGACCCTGGAGGTCACGGTCGTGGCTCGCGAGGTCGCCGGGCAATCCGCCACGTCCCTCGACGCGCGCCAGGTCGTTGAAATCACCGTGGTCGACAGCCTCGCGGAACTGGTCGCCGCAATGCTCACTCCCCGGTCGTCCACGGTCTCGCCGCCCCTGGCCGGTCCCGAGACAGCGCCCGGCGCCGATTTGGCCCTCGCCTCTGGCGGAACCGTCGTTCTTCAGCAGGCGGGCGTCTACCGCGATCGCGGTTTCTTCGGCGCGGGTTTCTTCGGTGGGGACTTTTTCGGGACGCAATTCGGCCCGACCGGCGCCGCGGGCGGCGGCGGGCCGGAAAGCTCCGACGCGCCGGAAGCGAAGGACCTGCGCGAGAAAGATCCGCCGAATCCCGAGGATGAGGCGGCCAGCCTCGATCGCCTCCTCGATCAGATCGCCGCGGAAACCGCTGAAGCCCAGGATGCGATGCTCGCGGCGATCGTCGCCACCGACGGGGATCCACAACAGGCGATCCCGCCGGACCGCGCTCGGCAGGCAAGCGACCTGCCGCCTGAACAACCGGCCGATTCTGGCATTCCCTTCACGCCAGACCGTGCCGAGGGGAAGACGGAGCCGGCCGATTCGGACAACCCGGCGACAGTCCCCGCCCAAGCACACGTGCAGACAGTTGCCGCCGTGAAGCGACTCGGGCCGTAGCATCGTCCAACCGGCCGCATTTCTAGGGCAAGGCAACTATTTTTTTCATCGTGCGTGCCGCGGCGAACGGCGCGAGCTGGGGTTCTTGGCGTCAAGTGGTTATCTGACAATCACTTGCGCCGATTCTTCTGCCCCCGGCCTTGCCTGGGAATCACCTTCCTCGGCTGGCGAAACCCGCGACAGTGACCGTCTTTTTTGCCAGTCTTCCTGAAGGTCTGGAGAGACTTTGCCGATTATTCCTTTCACGCTGTATTTGCCGTTTGCGCGCAGATTTCCGGCGTACCCCCCCACGACGGCCAAGGCGACAAGGAATTTCTGCCATGTTAAGAGCGACTGCACTCGGCTCGGACGGCTCCCTGTGGTCCGTGTGCCGGTTCGGTCTGGCGGTTCTCGCCGGACTATTGGCGATTCCCGCCGTGACTTCGGCGGACGAGTACAATCGCGCCGCGATGGCGCCGGCAGCCTTGGTGGTCCACTACCGCGGCAATTCTGCCGGTACTGGCGTTCCCCAAGCCAACCGCGTCCAGCCGATTCCCGCCTACGGCCCTGGGGGAGACTATGCGGGCGCCCGCCAGGCCAGTTTTTCCCAACCGGCGTCGGTCTCGGGGCCTGCGTCCGCCGAGCCGCTACTCCGCGCCTACGGTTGCACACACGCGCAGGGGCTTGTGCTCGATGCCGCCCTGAACGAACAATTTCGTGGCGACCCGAGCGTCCGCATCTACCATGACCAGCGGTCCGCCCAGATCCTTGTGATGGCACCCGAGTCTGTTCAGCAACAGGTTGCCGCACAGGTCCAGGCGGTTGTATCGGCCGCCTCCGGCGGCCAGGGACCGGCCCCGGAGCAGCCGGCGCCGGTCCCCGGATCGGCCCCAAGTTCTGCTCCTGTTGCGGCTCCTCGAGCGGCCGTGGCCGCGGCCGCGCCGGCGGCCAGCGGCGCGGTCCAGCGGCGCGAGTACCAGTTGAAAAACCTGACGGCCGGCCAGCTCGAATCGACACTGCGGATGGCCATGGGCGAACGGTGGTCTCAATTGCCGCAGGCGGCGGGAACGCCGCCGCTCTTCCGCCTTACGGTTGGCGGCGGAGTCCACCTGGTGATCGGGCTGGACGCGGTGGGGAATCGGGTAATGCTCGATGGGCCGCCGGGCACGGCTTATGAATCGTGCGCCCGGCTGATCCAGTCGCTCGACGCGCCAAAGCCGGCCGACGAGCAGAGCCGCTGCCTGGTTTCCTTGACATCGCTTTCCGCGGACGACGTGGGGCAGGCGGTCAAGGCAATCCAGACGAGCACCACGGCGGCGAACGCCGAGGACGCCCCCCCCGGGCCAGCGCAGCCCGGACCACCCGGCGCGGAGGAGGAGCAACCGGACCAAGGCCAGGTTGCCGCAACGGTTCCCTTTCCCGGCGTGGAACAAGGCGCGGGATTGATCGGGCCCGTGCAGATCGAGATGCTCGAAGGGCTCGACGTGATCCTGATCCGCGGGCACAAGCGCGACGTGCAACAGGTCGTGGAGATCATCCAGCAGATCGAGAAGCTCAGCACCGAGACCGAGCCGTCGATCGTCGTCCACCAACTCCGTCACGTCAACTGCGAGTCGCTGGCCACGCTGATCGGACAGCTCTACCAGGAGGTCTTCTCGGCGCGGCAAGGCGCCGTGAGCATCACGGCGCTGGTCAAGCCGAACGCCCTGCTCCTGATCGGCCGCCCCGAGAGCGTCAACTCGGTGGTCAACCTGATCCAACAACTCGACCGCCCCGTACCGCCCGAGTCGCAGTTCAGGGTCTTTCGGCTTCGCTACGCGCCGGCCGAGACGGTCCAGGAGACGATCGAGACATTCTTCGAGGATCGCGAAGGGCTGGGAGCCCGGCTGCGGATCATCGCCGACTTCCGCTCCAATTCGCTGATCGTTCAAGCCAGCCCGCGCGACATGCTGGAAGTCGAAAAGATGATCGCTGAAATCGACACGCGGAGCGTCGAGGTGGTCAACGATCTGCGGGTTTTCAAGCTGAGAAACTCGCTGGCCGAGGACCTCCAGCCGATCTTGCAGGAAGCGATCATCGGCCGCCGCGCCGGGCAGGCACAGCAGATTCAGCAGCAGGCGGTGGAGCAGAAGTCGATCGCCCTGCGGTTCGTCACGATCGATCCGGAAGGTCAGAAGCTGCTCAACTCCGGCATTCTCACCGACGTGCGGGTCACCGCCGATCCCAGGGCCAACGCCCTTTTGGTCTCGGCGCCGCCGGAAAGCATGCCGCTGATCGAGGCCCTGATCCATCAACTCGACCAGTTGCCGGTTGCGTCGGCCCAAATCAAGGTCTTCACGATCGTCAACGGCGATGCCCAGGCGCTGCTCGACATGCTCGAGTCGCTGTTCGGGCAGACGGCCGCCGCCAGCGAACCGCCGGTCCGCACCGGCGCCGGCGAAGGCGACAGCTCGCTCGTCTCGCTCCGCTTCGCCGTCGACGTCCGCACCAACAGCATCATCGCCTCCGGCTCGACCGGCGATCTGGCCGTGGTCGAGGCGATCCTCCTGAGACTCGATGAGAGCGAGGTCCGCGAGCGGAAGAGCGTCGTCTACAAGCTGAAGAACGCCCCGGCGCAGGACGTGGCCAGCGCGATCAACCAGTACCTCAGCGGCGAAAGCCAGGCCCGGTCGATCGAAGCGGGGCTGTTCAGCACCTTCGAAATCTTCGACCGCGAAGTGGTCGTGGTTGCCGAACCGGTCAGCAACAGCCTGATCGTCAGCGCGACCGCGCAGTACTACGATGAGATCGCCAGGCTCGTCGAAGAACTCGACGAGCGGCCGCCGATGGTCATGATCCAGGTGTTGATCGCCGAGGTCGCCCTCAACAATACGGAGGAGTTCGGCATCGAACTCGGCCTCCAGGACTCGATTCTCTTCGACCGCAGCCTGCTCGGAGATATTTCGACGATCACCAACACGACGCAGAACTCGACCGCCGACGGCGTCGTCACCGTCACCGAGCAGGTGATCACCTCGGCGACCAACACGCCCGGCTTCCTGTTCAACGACGTGACCCGGCCGCTGGGCAACAGCGGGGCGTCGAAAGCCATGGCCAATGCCGGCACGGTCGGCAGCCAGGGGCTGTCCAACTTCGGCGTCGGCCGGCTCAACAGCGAGCTCGGCTTCGGCGGGCTGGTGCTCTCCGCCTCGAGCGAATCGGTGAGCATGCTGCTCAGGGCGCTGAAGGAAGAGCGGCGGATCAACGTCCTCAGCCGGCCCCAGGTGATGACGCTCGACAACCAGCCGGCGTTCATCCAGGTCGGCCAGCGCGTCCCGCGCGTCACGGGCACGCAGACCAACGAAGCCGGCGGCCTGACGAACACGGTGACGCTGGAAAACGTCGGCCTGATCCTCGGCGTCACGCCCCGCATCAGCCCCGACGGACTGGTCGTGATGGAGATCGACGCCGAGAAATCGGAAGTCGGGCCTGAGGCCGACGGCATCCCGATCTCGATCTCCGAGGGCCAGACAATCCGCAGCCCCAGGATCAACACGACCACCGCGCAGACGACTGTCAGCGCGCTCGACGGCCAGACCGTGGTCCTCGGCGGTCTGATCACCAACAACAAGACGCGGATCGACCGCCGCGTTCCGTTTCTCGCGGAGATTCCCATCCTCGGCCACCTCTTCCGCTACCAGGGCTACACCAGCAAGCGGAGCGAGCTGTTGATCGTGATGACGCCGAGGATCGTGGAGAGCGAGCAGGACGTCGAGGCGATCAAGCAGGACGAGGCAGCGCGGATCCATTGGTGCCTGAACGACGTTCTGGAACTGCATCCCGATGTCGCCTTCAGGCCCCGCAACGGCGAATGGGCCGACGAGGAAACGAACACCATCTATCCCGACGGGAAGGAAGCCGAAGAAGCGATCCCGCTGGAGGATATCCCGCTGGAGAGGATTCCGCTGGACTCGCCGACGCCGCGGCTGGCGCCGCCGAACACTTCCGGCGACGCCCGCGGAAACGTGTATCCCCTCCGCAAGCCTGGAGACGACGGCTCGCGGCCGGTCGCTCCGGCGACGTACCAGACCGGCGCGGACGTTCATGGCGCGGCGGACGTTGACGCCACCTCGGCGGCGACCTGCTACACCGGCGGCGTTTCTCCGGCCGCCGCCGCGGTTCCTTTCACCTATTCGGCCCCGAGCCAGTATTGAAGCGATCTTTGGCGAGGTCCTTGAAACGATGAAAACCCACTCTGCAACTCGACTGGTTCACTCATGCTGGCTGATCGCGGCCGCGCTGTCCTGTCTCGCCGGTTGCGCCCAGCTGAACGTGAAAGGCGCGTCGGCGATCCCGTTCTGGCCGGACGACGGCAACACGCCGCGGGTCCCCGTCAAGGTCGCCACGGTCTGGGTCGACACGGTTCGATTCACGCAGGGCGCGGCCCCAGCGCGCGGCTTCGGCGGCCGGCTGGTGTTCTACGACAACAAGCACGAGGATCCGGTCAAGGTCGACGGCGACCTGGTGATCTACGCATTCGATGAAGACAACCGGCAGCCGGGCGATCCCCGGCCCGATCGCAAGTACGTGTTCACCGCCGAGCAACTGCCGATCCACTACAGCCAGTCGAAACTCGGTCACTCCTATAGCTTCTTCCTGCCCTGGGATGAGCCGGGCGGACCGCGGAAGGAGATCAGCCTGATCGCCCGCTTTCGGCCGAAGGGCGGCCCGATCGTGATCAGCGAGCAGACCAAGCAGATCCTGCCCGGCCAACCCGAGCCGCAGGAGTCGGCCGGCGGCCGCCAGACGGGGGACCGGACGCGCGACGACCAGGTCATGCCGACCTCGCACCAATCGGCTCTTGCGGGCCAGAGCGCGCCGCGGTCGCGAATGCAGACCGCCACGATCCAGATGCCCAGCGTATTCGGGCGCCAGAGACCCGTCGCCGAGGTGAGAGAGAGGTTTACTCGGGCAGGGTATTCGGGTTTGGCGGAAGCGGCGCAGGCCCCGGGGCAGCCGGATCCAGCGGGCGCACCACCAACTCGTTCCTCACTGACGCGATCGCGGGCTCTAGGAGCGCCAATTGCTCAGCTAGAACGCGATCGTGCTCCGTGGCAACAGCGCCCCGCAGCGTGGCGATCCCCTGATCCAGCGTCACTTCCAGGGGCGAACGCTTCTGAATCCAAGTAGAACGTTCCATCCGCCCGACGAGCCTGGCCGCCGCCCGGTCGGCGGCGCCCTGTGCCGTCTTTCCGGGCGGAAGGGCAAAACCCACGTCGAGCGTGATGCGGATCTCTTCGGATTGGCGGCCGCGGCCGCGGCCGCCGCCCCGGTTTGCATTCGCCGAACCGCCGCCGCCACGGCGGATGTTCCGCGAGCTTGCGCTGGTCGCCGAGCCGGCGGTCACCGAACCGACAAACGCCCGCGTGTCCGTCGAGTCGGTGCCGACGAACGCGCCCGACTGGCGACTCGTGCGAACAAACCGGTCCGACGAGTCGACGGTGCCGGCCGATCCCACGCCAAAATTGCCCGAACTGCCCGTGCCGCCAGTTCGGTTGGCTCCGCCGATCGATGTCCGCGTCCCGGCTGTCACACCGCTGCCGAACGATCGACTGCCTGTCGATCCGGCAGTCGCGGACCGGGAAGTCGACGATCGGCCGGTCGACGATCGGCCGGTCTGCTGGGCCAGGGCCTCGCCGCAGATCAGCCCAACAACCAACAACGCCACACTCAACATCATCCAGCGACTGGCCATCGGACTTGTTTCCTTTCAGGAATGCGGCAACCGTTCAATAGCCGAGGCTCAAGCTCCAAAAGCCCCGTGCCTCGAATCAAGGGCCCGATTTTGCCGCTCTTGAAAACTGGCAATCTGAGCCCTGAAAACCTGGCCGGGATGCACCCCTCTCCATCATCGTAGCCCCGTGTTCCGCAAGCTCAATACCCTTAAGCCTTTCCCTAAATTGGGATCAACCGGTAGGGTCTGCACTGGCGGTACGCGCTCAACGGCAATCCACCACATTGGGGGTGCGACTGGACTGCCGCCGATACCCATACCCCAAACTCTGCAACCCCGACGATTCCCGGAAGTTCCGCAAGCGATCGATCGATCGCGCGGCCATCCGCATGACGACCCCCTATTTCTAGGGAGAGGAAGACCCAGACGGGGGCCCCGCGCGTGTGCGGCCGCGCTCTGGACAGAACACTCGCCACGAGCAGCTTTTGGACAGCGTGAAGAACTCACGCGGAGGCGCGGAGAGGAGGGGGGAGAGGCGCCGACTTGTTCGTGGAGGGTGTCGTCGTCGCACCTGATGTCATCGGGGCCGATTACTAAGATGAACTTGCTGCTTGGGGTCGCCGGGCTTGCCCGTATCCTCGCGTATCGCTTGGATTCGGTCACGCCAGATTCGATTGCCGTCAATCGACGAATTCCGGCTCGACCAGTCTGGGGATCACGCCGGCGGCGTGCCCCCGGGCGAGCAGCTGGCGGACGGCCTGGCGGCCGCGGTCGCCGAAATCGAGCGTCCAATCGTTGACATACATGCCGACGAACTGGTCGGCCTTGGCGCGATCGAGCCCGCGGCCGTACGTGAGTGCGTAGTCGAGCGCGTCGGCGCGGTGATCAAGCCCGTAGCGGATGCTCTCCTTCAGCAACCGGGTGACCTCGCGGATCGCCTCCTCGCCGAGGTCCTTGCGGATCGCGTTGGCGCCGAGGGGCAGAGGGAGCCCCGTCTCGTCGAACCACCATTTTCCCGTGTCAAGCACAAGCGCGAGATTCTGCTGGGCATAGGTCAGTTGGCCTTCGTGGATCACCAGCCCCGCGTCGACCGGCTGGCCTTGGGCCTGGCCGGCCTCCACCACGTCGAGAACCGTGTCGAAGGGGACGACGACGTGCGAAAACTCGCCTCCGAGGCAGATGCTCAGGGCGAGAAAGGCCGTCGTCAACGTTCCCGGCACGGCGATCGTCTTGCCGCGGAGGTCCTCGATCGACCATGCCCGGCGGGCGACCACCATCGGTCCGTACTGCTCGCCCATGCTCGCGCCGCAAGGGCAGAGCATGTAGATGTCGTTCAAGTGCGCATAGGCGTGCACGCTGATCGCCGTCAATTCCAGTTCGCCGGAAAAGGCCCGCCGGTTGAGCGTTTCGATGTCGACCAGCTCGTGCTCGAAGCGGAAACGGCCGGTGTCCAGCTTGTTCTTGGCCAATGCGTAGAACATGAACGCATCGTCGGGATCGGGGCTGTGGCCAACGCGAATCAGCTGTTGGGAAGAATCGTTCACGGGAAGCTCGTCTATTCAGGAGGTCGGAGAATGCCCGGCAGGCGGCGGTGAGGGGGGATTGCCGCGCCGCGGCAATCCCGTGGAATCATCCAGGATCACTCAACGCCGGAAGACCGGCTGGGATCATCTCTTACGTCTGTTTCGGCTGACTTGTCTCCAGCGAGGCGGCGCGCTGGTTTTCGCGGAGGATCGCCTCGTGGATTTCCCGCCGGTGCACAGGAATCTCGCTTGGCGCGTTGATTCCCAACCGAACCTTGTCCCCGCGAATATCGACAATCGTCACGACAATGTTGTCGCCGATAATGATGCTCTCGTCGCGCTGCCTCGACAACACTAGCATCGATGCCTCCTTCTTGACTTCTTGGGCGTCGAGGGTGCCACCAGCCGCTCGACTCTCCCTTACAATCGGGTCTGCCCGCACAGAAGCGCGACGCGGCCTCCAGCCGCGCAGACTCCCGCAAAATTCCCCCTGAGCAGACTCCTGGCCCGAACCCTGCCGACCCACCGTGGGCCTGTGGCGTACTCTCACCCTGAAACACGGTCGGTTGGCGCGGTTTCCGTTTCAAGTCACGCATCGGACGGCGGTGCGTCCTCATGCCGGCCGACGATTCACGACCGGCGAAGGACGGCACGTCCACACCGATACGGTCTAGTCCAAACAGAAAGCACGAAGTACACATTGTCTATCGGGACAAACTAGACTGGATAAACAGGAAAACATGGCGGTAATGCGCGCTTTGCGCATTTCGGCGAGGGCGTAACGACCTGGAGTGGGCCAACGCGAGCCATTTCTTCGTATGCCGGATTGCCGTCACGCGGATCGCCGGGGGCGATGTCGGCATTGCCACCGCCGGGCGCCGCGGACCACCGGCGTCGCCATGGACGGTTTGCGCCCCACTTGCGTGGGGCGGCGCTGCCGTTCTGGTCGTGTGGAATTATCCGCTTCGCAGCGGCCGGATGTGCCCAGCCAACCGGTTCGGGTGGGCCCGCTCCGCACCACCCTACAGCGTCTTCTTTTCGTAGAGCAGCCAAACCCCTTGGCCGACGCGAGGGTCTTCAGCGCTGATCGCCCCTTTGCCCATCACGGTGAATTCCTTCATGTCCGCGGCTTCAGCCCATGTCTGCATCTGCTGAGGGCGGCGAAGTTCGACGAACCGCTGCCATTTCGCCGCCTCGCTGCCGTGCAGCCTGGCCTGGCGACCCTTGATCAGCTCCTCAGCGGCCCACTGCGGAAAGCCGCTGCCGGCCCCGCCGCCGATGTAAGCCTTGCCTCCCGGGCGCAAGACGCGAGCCACTTCGCGGAGTCCCGCAGCGGGGTCCTCCCAGAAGAAGATCGATCCGCGGCTGATCACCAGGTCGACGGACCCATCGGGGAACGGCATCTTTTCGGCCACTCCCACAACCGCCGACAGCCGGTCTTCCAGCCCTTTCTGGCGAGCGGCCCGGAGTCCCGCCGAGAGCGCCTCGGCGTTCGGATCGAGCATCACCACGGCATTGCCCGTGGCCTCGATCAGCGGGATCGCCACCTGGCCTTTGCCCGCCCCCAGGTCGACCCAGAAACCCTTGCTCGGTTGGCAGTGCCGCAATGCGTCCTCGACCACGAAGGGGTAGCGGCTTGGCAGCGACTGCTCGCGGCTCAAGCCCGACGGTGTCCCCGCTGGTTTCTCCGCGGGTCGGGCCAAGGCAACCATCCCGAGGCAAACCAGCGCGGAAGCGACGGCAACTCTGAAGTGAAACACGATGCAACTCTCCTGACAAACGACGCGGGGCCCGCAGGCCCGGCACGAGGGGGTAAAACGGGTTGGGAGGATTATAGCCCACCCGGAATGCGCAAGGTAGCGGCGGCATGGACCGATTCGCGAAACCCAACCGTTGACGGCCTCATTCTCTAGAGCGTTTCGTCTTCTGGAGGCGCCTCGCGCGCTGCATCGGCCGAGATATCGAGGGCGTCCTCGGGAGCCGCGGCCGCCCGCGTCGACGCTGCGAGGCCCGGCTCGCCGGTCGTCATCCGCCGCAGTTGCTTCGGCGGTATGACGACGCCGCAACTGACGACGAACTGGATCGCCTCGTCGAACGTGATGTTCAGGTCGATCGCCTCGCTCTTCTTGATCGTCAGGGTGAAACCGGTCATCGGCATGGGCGAGGTCGGGATCAGCACGGCGAGGACCGGTTCGTTGGCGGCGGCCTCGATATCGACCATGCTCTCGCTGGTGACCAGTGCCAGCGACCAGATTCCCCGCCGTGGCCATTCGACGGCAACGACGCGAGAATACTCGATTTCGCGCTCGCTGAGGACGAAATCGCTGACCTGCTTGACGGCCCCGTAGACATTCCGCACCAGGGGAACCCGATCGATCCCGCGTTCGAAGAGCGTCCAGAAGATCCACCCGAGCCGAACGGCCACGAACTTGCCGAGCAGGTAGAGAACGAGAAGGAACAGCGAGAGAATACACGGGATGGCGTATACGGGCTTGACGCCGATATAGTCCGTCGTCAACGAGATTACCGGGGCGGCCAGGTTTTCGTAAACGAATCTGCCCGCCCAGATGAAGATCCCGATCGTCAGCAGGGGCGGAAGGGCGACGCCCAGGCCGCGCAGGACAGCCGTCCGAAAAGGGTGGAGCCGCGTGGCCGTCTCGTCTTGTCCGCGCTTCATCTGTCAGCCTTCCGAGCAGTCCTTCTGTGCCTCGAACCGACGAGCGGCCAGCCGGTCAGTCCTGCCCGGCACGCCCGGCGACCACGACGGCCACGCCAGCCGCACCGGCCTTTTTCAAGGTTTTGGCTACTTCGCCACAGGTTGCGCCCGTGGTGAGTACATCGTCCACGACGACAATTCTGGCTTCCCCTAAACCGTAGCCTTTGCCAATGCGGAAGGCGCCGCGAACGTTCTGAAAACGTTGGCGTGAGCTTAAGTCCTTTTGCGGAATTGTGTTGCGCGTTCTGACCACCAGCCCCGGCACAACCGGAATGTTCAAAATGCGGCCGATTTCCGTTGCCAACAGCTCGGCGCTGTTGGTCCCACGCCACATTCGCCGCCTCCAAAACATCGGCACCGGCACAATGCCGTCCGGCTCGAAGGAGCGGATCTGTTCGCCCCTGCGTGCCGCCAAGAGCCCCGCCACGGCGGCAGACAGGGGCTCTCCTTGCGGTCGCTTCATCTCCAGGATCGCCTCCCGCAATGCGCCTCGGTACGGTCCGAGCGACATGACTGCGTCGAACTCGAGCCGCGCCGACTGGCACTCCCCACACGAGGAGGCGTCGCCCCGGCTGGCGGCTCGCCATGCTCCACAACGCCGGCAACTTGCCTCGCCGGAAGCGGTCAGTTGCTCCGCGCATTCCGTGCAGAGCAGAATCGGCCAGGACGCTGCCAGATCGACGGCGCATCGCACGCAGCGAGGCGGGAACAACACGTCCGCCGCCGATCGTGCCAGCCGGCGCACGGCTCGTGACAAGCGATCACCGATGCGGATCACGGAGAGACTCCCCGGGCGGTGCTTCGAGCAGACCGGATGAGTGGATTTCCGCATCTCATTCTGCCCGCAGAGGCCGCGATGTGGCAAGGGCTTCCGCCCGAAAACGCACCGCTAGGGTGGTGCAGAGCGGGCCCATCCGGTGTCGTCGGAATCGCTGACGACGTCGCCGGGCGCCGGATGACTCCGCGCGGCCAATCCGCTAGCGCTGCCCCACCGAACGCCAACCACACGGCGACGCGACGGGCCGGAACGCCCCTCCTACGGGCGGGCGGAATGATGCATCTTGACGCGAACGCCCGGGCTGTCCTATGCTGCCCTGCCGGATTCTCACCCTGCCGCCGTTTCCCGCAAGCTGTTGCCGGGCCGGCCGGCTATCGGCCCCTCGGCCCGGCACGCCGCCAAGGCAAGTGCGAATTGGCCTCTCGCGAGGCGAGTCACTGGATGACGAGTTGACCATGCGGATCATCGATCGCTACATGCTGCGGCAGTTTCTCTCCACGTTTCTGATCTGTTATTTCAGCCTTTTCGGGCTGTTTGTGGTTTTCGACGTATTCACGAACCTCGAAGAGTTCCTCCGTTACGGAAAAACGCACGGTAGCGTGCTCGGTTTGATCGGGTCGCACTACGGCTATCGCGCATTGCTGTTCTTCGATCGTACGGCGGGGCTGATCGCCCTGGTCGCGTCGATGTTCACGGTCACGTGGATCCAACGCCACAACGAGCTGACCGCCTTGATGGCGGCGGGAATCGCCCGCACAAGGGTCGCTGTGCCGGTCGTCAGCGCGGCGATTGCCGTTACCGGCCTTGCGGCGGGCAGCCGCGAAGTGGTCATTCCGCGGTTCCGCGAGCCGCTGTCTCGCCGTCCCCAGGACATCCTCGGCAACGTCGGCCAACCCCTTCTGCCGATGCACGACAACGCGACGGAAATCCTCTTTCGCGGCGAACGGACGTTCAGCGATAAGCAGCGGATCAGCAAGCCCGACTTCCACTTGCCAACCCCCTCGCCGCTCGATCGCTATGGCCAGCACCTGATCGCGGAGAATGCCTATTACCGCGCGCCGACGGCAGATCGTCCGGGCGGCTACCTGCTGCGGGGGGTATCCAAGCCGGCCGATCTCGCCGACAAGGAATCACTGGCGATCGACGGAAAACCGATCGTGATCACGCCGCGCGACGCGCCGGCGTGGCTCAAGCCGAGCGAGTGTTTCGTTGTCAGCGATGTGACGTTCGAGCAGCTCGCCGGCGGGGCCTCCTGGCGCGAGTTTTCGTCGACGCTGCAACTCATCCGCGGGCTGCGCAACCCGAGCCTGGACTTCGGAGCCGATGTGCGCGTCGCGATCCATTCGCGGCTGGTTCAGCCGTTTCTCGACATCACGCTGCTGTTTCTTGGGCTCCCGCTGGTGCTTCGCCGCGACAGCCGCAACGTCTTCGCGGCGATCGGCCTCTGCGCGGTGGTTGTCGCGCTGTTCATGCTCGTGACGATTGTCTGCCGGCACCTCGGCGAGATCTATTGGGTCAGCCCGGCGATGGGGGCCTGGCTGCCGCTGTTTCTGTTTGTGCCGCCGGCCGTGGCGCTCTCCGACTCGATGAATCGCTAGACCGAGCGGGCGGCGCCGCGGGTCAAGACATCCACCAGGGCTTTGCGCCGCCCGAGTCGGTCTTCTCTCCAGGTTTGGTCTCGCCGGCCGGAGCGGGACTGCCTTGCCCATCCGCCGGAGGAGGACCCTCCGGAACGGTGGACTGGGTTTCCGGCATCTGCATCGCCTGGAGACATTCTTCCGGCGTTATCCGACCGTCGCCACTCAAGTCGTATCGCGTGAATTCGCGGGCCTTCCCTTCCGTCCAGGAATCGGTGAATTCGGCCATCGTCACCTGGCCGTCCTGGTTGGCATCGCGCTCGGCGAACCAGTCGGGGAGCCCCTCGGGTAGCCTCTCGGCCGGTGAGAGAAACCGGTAGGATCTCCGGGCGGAGTCTTTTTCGTCGTCGCTGCGGGCCTGGCGAGCATCCCCGCCGCCGCGCGACGCGCGCCCGCCTTGCCCTTCCGAAGAACGGTTCATAGAGGAAGCGACATGGGCAGCCAATTCCTGGCGATCGATCTTGCCGTCGCGATTGCGATCCATCTGGTTCGGATCGCCGCGGAGCTCCCCCCATTCGTCTTTTTCCAGCGCGCCGCTGCCATTGCGGTCATAGCGCCGGATCATCATGTCGGCGAAACCCTGGGCGCGGGCATCCTGGTCGGCTCCTTGCCGGTTGTCGCCGCCTGGCCGCGCGGCACTTCCGCGTGCGGACGTGGAAGACTTGGGCTCCGGCGGGCGGACGCCGAAGGCCAGCACGGACGTCGGCTCCTGGGGCACGCCGAAACCGGGAACGAGTGGTTCCGGCTCTTTCTTCTTTCTATCGCCGCCGAACTGCTCGGCGGCCTTCTCCCGCAACTTGTCGATCGCCACCGGCTTGCTGAAATCCACGCCCATCCGCTCTCCGATAAACGTCAGAAAACGCCGCCGATCCTCGGGGACTTCCCTGGGGTCGATCGTGCCATCGCGATTGGTGTCGAAACCGCGGAGCATGCCCTCGAATCGGGCGAACCGATCCTCGGCCGACTCCTGACCGCCCATGGGGGGGCCCGTCCCTCGACCTCCGCTACGATCACCGCCACGGGTGCCACCGGGACGTCCGCCCGGCCCACCGGGGAATCCTCCCACTCCCATACGGTCCCCACGGGGGGGGCCGCCTGATCCGCGCATCCCTCCGCCGGGGAATCCACCCGGTCCGCCAGGAAATCCGCCGCCGGGGCGTTGGAAGCCCCCACCTCCACCTCGGCTGAAACCGCCACGATCCCCTGAACTGCCAGGTCGTCCCCGCTCTCCGCGGTTTGACGGTGGCTGAGCCTCCAGCCGACCGGCCCAGACTGCAATGGCCAGCAGTAGTGCGATTTCAGCCAGTCTCTTCATGGCCGCGTCTCCCTGGAACAAGTCCTTCCCTTTCCGATTGTGGGAAAACAGGCCTCCAGCTCCATGCCAATCGATGATCCTCGCCGGGGAGCCATCCACCTCCCATTATACCTCTCCACGGTTGGGCGCCCTGCCAAAAAAGGGGGTATGCCGCTGGACCTCCGGCCTGTGCGCGCCCGACTCCCTTCCCTTAAACCCCACCAGGCCCTCAAAGTTCTGAATCGGGGGCCCGTGACGAAACTGTCGCAGCCACTCGGTGTTAAAGAGATCGTGCGGCGACGCGGCGTGCGACGCCGGGGGATAAGTTTTCGCTGGTAGGCAAGACAGGAGCGATTCGATGAAGAGATCCCCGCAGTTCTGGATTTTGGCAGTGTTCTTTTTGAGTGCCCTGGCCATGGCCGTTTCGGTACAGGCCCAGCCGCGTCGGCCGGGCGGGGGCCCGGGCCGCCCGGGTGGCCCAGGTGGCCCGGCTGGTTTTGGTGCTTTTGGCCAGCGGCCCGGCGGTCTTGGCGGTGACGCATTGGGGCTGTTGCGGTCCGAGACGGCTCGAACCGAGGCCGGGGTCGATGAGGCAACGGCGGAGAAGGCCCGCACGGCCGCTGGAGAGGCCATGAGGCAGGGCCGCGAGGGGATGGGAGACTTCCGCGAGATGTCCCGGGAAGAGCGGCAGAAGGCCTTCGAAAAAATGCGCGCCGAGGCGGAAGAACGAGCCCAGGCCCTTGAGAAGAAGATCGCCGAGATTATCGGCCAGGACAAGGTCAAGCGGCTGAAGCAGATCGGACTCCAACTGGCCGGCGTCAACGCGCTAACACGGCCCGACGTGGCGAAAGACCTCGGATTCAGCGAAGAGACCACGGCGAAGATCAACGCCGCATTCGAGGCCAACCGCGAAGAAATGCGCAAGATGTTCGCCGGCGCTCGCGACATGAGTGAGGACGAGCGAGCCGGCCTCCGCGGCAAGATGGGCGGACTCCGCGAGAAATTGCAGAAGGATGTGATGGGCCTGCTCAGCGCCGACGAAAAGCAGAAACTCGGCGAGATGATGGGTGAGCCGCTGTCCGAGGAGAAGATCGCCCAGATCCGCCAGGAACAGATGCGCGCCGGCTTCGGGCGCGAAGGTGAGCGTGGCGCCCAGCGTGGCGCCCAGCGCGGCGGTGAGCGTGGCGTTCAGCGTGGCGGCGAGCGCGGCGGCCAGCGCGAAGGTGAGCGTGGCGGCCAGCGCGGCCAGCGCGGCGGCGAGCGCCCGCGACGCTCGGCAACGTAAGTCTTGCCTGACCGGCAGGGCAGGCGAGCGTTTGCGTTGCGATTTCGTTTGGCGCGTCCCGGCGCACCACCCGACTGCGGGGCTGGGCCGCCGGGACGCGCTGTTTTCAGGGGACCGAGGAATTAGAAAACACTAGACGACCGGGGCAGAAAAGGCTTATTGTGGAAAGTGGCGGGATGCGGGTCTTCGCGTCCCAGGTGCCTGCAAGGGCGGTTGCGTTCCGACGAGGGGGCGCCGGCGCGCGGCTCGGCGGGGCCCTCTGGCGCGGAGATTTCCACGGAAGCGGAGCGTTTTGGCTCGGCTTGCGTCTCCAGATCCCGGTCCGCATTCCCCAGGGCCAGCCCGGCTGATTGATGGAATCGAGTGATGGAAGCTGGTGAAGTTTTGCTGAAAAAAGGACTTCTCGATCCGAACCAGGTCGAGCAATCGCGCCGTGCCCAGACCGATGGGATGCGGTTGGACGAGGCTGCCGTGCGGCTCGGATTCCTCAGCGAAGAGTCGGCGCTCCGCGCACTGGGCGAGGAGGTTGGCGTCCGTTTCGTCGATCTGGCCGACATGGAAGTGGACCTTTCGCTGCTGAGAAGCTTCCCCGCGAAGTTGATCCATCGCGAATCGATCTTTCCGATCGAGCAGAAGAACGGGTCCCTGATTGTCGCCACAAGCGACCCGTTCAACCTGTATGCCCTGGACGAGATCAGTTCCGCCACCGGCAAGTCCGTGGTTCCCGTGCTCGCCGCGGCGGAAGAGATTTCCAAGCTGATCAAGAAACACCTGGGCGTGGGCAGCGAGACGGTGGAGGGCCTGCTCGCCCAGACGGCCGAAGAAGAGATCGAACTGGTAGGCGACATCGAGACCGACGGTTCCGAGCTTTCGGAGATGGCTCAGGAACCCTCGGTGATCCGCCTGGTCAATGAAATTCTCCTGGAGGCCTTGGAGTCGCGGGCCAGCGACGTTCACATCGAATCGGAAGCGGACGGGCTGCGGATTCGCTACCGGATCGACGGCGTGCTCCACCCGCAACCGGTCCCGCCCGAGATCAGCCGATTCCGCGCCGCGATCATCAGCCGCTTGAAGATCATGGCCCGGATGAACATCGCCGAGCGGCGCTTGCCGCAGGACGGCCGCATCCAATTGAAGGTCATGGGGCGCGAAGTGGATGTGCGCGTGTCCGTGCTGCCGATGATCCACGGCGAAGGGATCGTGCTGCGCCTGTTGGACAAGAGCTCCATCGATTTCTCCCTCGCCAAGCTGGGGATGCAGCCGCGCGTCTACGAGATGTACCGGGAGATCATCCAGTTGCCGCACGGGATCGTGCTCTCGGTCGGCCCGACCGGCTCCGGCAAGACGACGACGCTCTACGGTTCGCTGCTGGAAATCCGCTCGCCGGAGACGAAGATCATCACGACGGAAGACCCGGTCGAGTATCAGCTTCAAGGGATTAACCAGATCCAGGTCTACAGCAAGATCGGCCTGACTTTCGCGCATTGCCTGCGGAGCATCCTCCGCCACGATCCCGATGTCGTCCTGGTGGGCGAAATCCGCGACCTGGAGACGGCCGAGAACGCCATCCAGGCGTCGCTCACCGGCCATATGGTGTTCAGCACGCTCCACACCAATGATGCATCGGGCGCTTACACGCGGTTGACCGACATGCAGGTCGAGCCTTTCCTGGTTGCCAGCACGCTGGAAGCCGTGATGGGCCAGCGGCTCGTGCGCGTCTTGTGTGCCGAGTGCCGCGAGCCCTACAAGCCGGCCCCAACGGAGCTGCCCAACGATTTTCCCGCCGACCGGATCGAGGACGCCACCCTCTACCGCCCGCGGGGATGCCGCGTTTGCCGCGGCCTCGGCTACCGCGGCCGCATCGGCCTGTTCGAACTGCTGATTACGACCGAGGCGATCCGGCGGTTGGCCCACGATCGGGCCAACACCTGGACGATTCAGAAGCAGGCTCGGGAGCAGGGCATGCAGACCATGCGCGAAGACGGTTGGGAAAAGGTCCTGGCCGGAATCACGACGATTGAGGAGATCGTTCGCGTCACCAAGGAGAATCCGTATTAGCCTCCGTTCCAGCCGTCTGCCTCCGGCCCCAGGCGCCCGGCGGGCCGTGCGGCCGGAGGACGGTCGCGGGCTGTTCATCTCTTCATGGGAGGCGCACCGACGTCGCACCATGCCCGAGTTCTCGTACGTAGCACGAAATCCCCAAGGTCAACGAGTGACCGGCGCGGTCACGGCCGCCTCGGAGAGAGAAGCGCTGGCCGCGATTGCCAGCCGCTCGCTGTTTCCCGTCGAAGTCCGGGCGGACGCACCGGTGACGCACGGCACGAATGTCCGCCGCGTTCCCGCCCAGATTCGCGCGACCTGCTTCAGCCAGCTTGCCGACCTGCTGCGGAGCGGCGTGCCCATGCTGCGGAGCCTGGCGGTGCTGATCCGGCAAGCCAACCACTCGGGGCTCAAGGAAGTCCTCCAGGAGGTCCACCGGCTGGTGGAAGACGGGGCCACGCTGGCCGAAGCCATGGGCCGCTTCCCGCGGATCTTCGGCGAGATGTCCGTCAGCATGATCCGGGCGGGCAGCGAGGGAGGCTTCCTCGAGGAAGCCCTCACGCGCGTGGCCGATTTCACGGAGACCCAGGAAGACCTGCGGAAGCGGACCACCGGCGCGCTGGCCTATCCCGTCTTTCTGGGCGTCGTGGGAACCCTGGTGGTGATCGTCCTGATGGTCTTCTTTGTCCCCAAGTTCGAAAGCCTGTTTGAGAATCTGCGGCAACGGGGCGAGCTGCCCGTGGTCACCGATATCCTCTTGACGACCAGCGACCTGATGTGGGGCTATGGCCCGTACATGCTCGTGGCGATCGTCGCCGCGGCCCTGTTCCTCTCGCGCTGGCTGAAGACCGCCGCGGGGCGACTCTGGCTCGACCGCGTCCGGATCAAGCTGCCGATTGTCGGCAAGGTCTTCCTGAGCCTGGCCGTCGCCCGATTCTGCCGGGTCCTGGGGACATTGCTCCACAACGGCGTGCCGATCGTCCGTTCGCTGGAGATCTCCTCCGACGCGACCGGCAACCGGATGCTCGGGCAGGCCGTGCTCAAAGCGTCGGAAGAGATCGCCGCCGGCCAGTCTCTTGCCGGTCCGCTTGCCTCCAGCGGGCATTTCCCCCCGATGGTCGTTGAAATGATCGCGGTGGCCGAAGAATCCAACACCCTCGAAAACGTCCTGCTGGGCATCGCCGACTCGCTCGAACGGCGGACCTGGCGCGAACTGGACATCGCCGTCCGGCTGATCGAGCCGCTGATGCTCCTCCTGCTGGCAAGCGTCGTGCTGGTGCTGGTCATCGCCCTGCTCTTGCCGGTTCTCAAGATGAGCACGACAATCTAGTGAAACCAGTCAGCGCGAACGCCTTCAGCCCAAGGAGTCACCGATCCATGTCGAAACAACGCCGACCCGACCGGCGCGGCTTCACCCTCGTCGAGGTCCTCTTGGTCCTCGTGATTCTGGTCGTGATCGCCTCGCTGGCGGTGACGGCCTACGGACCGATCCAGAAACGGGCGTACATCAACGCCGCCAAGACGCAGATTGGGGCGTTTGAGACCCCCCTGGAGGCTTATCGGCTCGACGTCGGCGATTACCCGTCGACCGAGCAGGGTTTGGAAGCGCTCCGCACCGCGCCGAGCGATCTTCCCAATGAAGAGAAATGGGCGGGGCCCTACCTGGGAAAGGCCGTGCCCCTCGATCCCTGGGACCAGCCCTACCAATACGCCTATCCCGGCACCCACGAGGAAGGCAAACCGGACATCTGGTCGATGGGGCCCGACATGATGGATGGAACCGACGACGACGTCGGCAATTGGTCGACCACGCAGTAAATGGGGATCGGCGCCGATGCAGGGACGCCGCGCGCCGGCATGGCGAGTGCTGATCGGATGGTGGCTACCCTATGCATTGCGGATCTTCAGAATCGGATCGCCGCGCCATCACGCTGCTCGAAGTGCTCCTCGTCCTGGCCCTGCTCGTGATCCTCAGCGCGATGACCTGGCCCGCCCTGGATCGGCCGATGGCCAACCAGCGGCTCCGCAAGGCCGCCGACCAGGTTCGCACGGCCTGGACTCGGGCGCGCGTCGAGGCGATGACGACCGGCCAGACCTTCGCCTTTCGCTGCACGATTGGCGAGAACCGGTTCGAGATCGCCGCCCAGGCCGGCCCCGAGGCGGTCGACGTGCCCCCCGCCGATCAGGCCGCCCCGGCGGCCGCCAGCCGCCGGCACACCCTGCCCGAAGACGTCCGCTTCGCCGGCGGGCAGACGCTGTTTGATGGCCGGGCGGCGATCTTCGCCCAGCGCGAGGGAGACGCCGTGCCGGCCGATGGCCAGTTGTCTGAGCCGATCCTGTTTTACCCCGACGGAACGACATCGACGGCCACGCTGATCCTGGAGAACCGGCACCAGCGGCAGATCGAAATCTCGCTCCGCGGATTGACGGGCGTGATGACCGTGGGCGAACCCCGTGCGGCGGAGGATGGAAATGCAGTGCAGGAGTGACACACACGCGCCGTGCGTTGCCGGGCGGAAGACAGGCCCAGGCCGGCGCGGGTTCTCGCTGCTGGAAGTCATCCTCTCCTTGGCGATCCTCGGCGGGGCAATGGCCATCCTGGGGGAAGCCGTGCGGCAGGGAATGCACAACGCGCGGATCGCCCGCGACCTGACCGATGCCCAGCTTTACTGCGAATCGAAGCTCGCCGAGATCGAGGCCGGCCTGCTCACGGCCAACGCGGTGGCCGATGTGCCGATCGAGCGGATGCAGGACTCGCTGCTGGAATCGTCGACCGACTCCTACGAGACCGGCTGGCTCTACTCGGTCGAGTCGCAGGTGATCGACGTGGCGGGGCTCGTCCAGGTGGCGGTGACCGTATCGCAGGACCCGGCGATCACCAAGAACCCGATCCGATTCACCTTGACCCGACTGGTTCTTGACGAATCCGCGATCACCCCCGTGGAAACGGCAACGGAAGAAATCCAGTGACTCGAACGTTCAGTGCCGCGCCAGAATGCAGCCGCCCGGGCGGTTTCACCCTCATCGAGGTCCTCCTCTCGCTGGGACTGGCCGCGCTGGTCCTCGTGGCGTTGGCCACCGCCGTCGACGTTCACCTGCGGTGCGTCCAATCGGGCCGGACGCACGTCGAAGAGGCCCAACTCGCCCGCGCCCTGTTGCACCGCATCGCCGACGACTTGCGCAACCTGGCCGTCGCCAACCCGGTCACCGTCGACGGCGTGATGACCGCGTCGACGTCCGGTTCTTCGAGCGGTTCTGAAACCGCCGGAGCTACCGGCGGCACAGGAACCGCGGGGACGGCGGGGACGGCAGGAAGCGCATCGAGCGCAACGACCGCGACGTCAACCACATCCACGTCGATGGAATCCGCCAGCGCCAGCACGGAGACAACCCAACTCGCTGTCGGCCTGTACGGCGAGTCGGATTGGCTCCAGATCGATGTCTCCCGTACGCCGCGACTCGACCAGTATGACTACGAGACCCTCCCCAGCGGCGCGGAGACGCTCGAAGACCGGGTCAGCGACGTCAAAACGGTGGCATATTTCCTGGCGTCGACGACCGGCGCCTACGACAGTTCCGGCCAGTGCGAGGGCGGCCTGGTGCGCCGCGAGATCGACCGCGCCGTGACCCGCTGGGCCGAAGACCAGGGGCTGATGGCCGAGGTGGACACCCAGTTGCAGCCAATCGCTCCCGAGGTGACCGGCATCGAATTCCTCTATTACGACGGCACCCAATGGACCGACGCTTGGAACACGGCCGAGATGGGAGGCCTGCCGATCGCCGTTCATATTGCCCTCTCGATCCTGCCGCGCAGCGAGTATGACCGGATGACCTCCGCCGCCGGCAGCACCTTATCGACCGGCGAATCGGTGAATTTCATCTATGCCCTGACGGTCGCCCTGCCGGTGGCCAGCGGAGCTTCCGCTGAGGCTGCCACCGAGGGGGGCGCCACCTCAGGAAGCACGAGCGGCACGTCGGATACCAGTCGCCCGTCCGGCGGCGGGACTGGCGGTGGCGGGACTGGCGGTGGCGGGACTGGCGGTGGCGGGACTGGCGGCGGCGGGACTGGCGGCGGCGGGACTGGCGGCGGCGGGACTGGCGGCGGCGGTGGCGGCGGGGGCGGCGACCGGAGTGGAGGAGGGAACCGATGAACGTCAGGGCCTACTGGCGGCCGAGTGGGAATCGGCGCGGTGTCCACAGGCAACCCAGGGCGATGATCCTCGTGGTTGTGCTCGTCGTCGTGTCGCTCTTAAGTCTCGCCGCGCTGACCTTTTCCCAACTGATGTTCGCCGAGCGCGAGGCGACCGAACTGGCCGGCCGCCGCATCCAGGCCCGGGCCCTGGTCAATTCGGGCATCGACTACGTCCGCCTCCTGCTCGCCCAGGACGAGATTTCCCTGCTGGAGATGGGCGGAGTCTACGACAATTCGCTGCAACTTTCCGGCGCCCTGGTCGTCGACGACACGGATGCGAAGAAACGGGGGCGATTCACCGTGGTCGCCCCCAACCTGGAAAACGGCTATTTCTCCGGGATTCGCTACGGCCTGGAAGACGAATCCACGAAGCTCAACCTGAACTACCTGGCCCAAAAGGACTCAGAAGACAATTCGGGGCGCGACACGCTGATGCTGCTTCCCGGCATGACGGAAGACATCGCCGACGCGATCCTCGACTGGATCGACGCGGACGACACGAGACGCGAATTCGGCGCGGAACTGGAGGATTACTCGGCCCTCGTGCCGGCCTACGCGTCCAAGAACGGGCCGCTCGACTCGCTCGATGAGCTGCTCCTGGTCCGCGGCGTCACGCCCTGGCTGCTCTACGGCGTCGACGCCAATCGCAACACCAACGCCGACCAGTCGGAACCGTCTGGAGAAACGCTCGTCAATGTCGACAACTCCGACGGCGCGCTCGACCGCGGCTGGTCGGCCTACCTGACCGTGCACAGCTATGAAGGCAATACGACGGCGGACGGCAAGGCCAAGATCAACCTGAACCAGGACAACCTCGAAACCCTGCACGGAGAACTCGAACAGGCGCTCACCCCGGAGTGGGCCACGTTCATCGTCGGCTACCGCCAGAACGGCCCCTCGACGGGAAATGATCCGGCAACCACCGCCGTGCCGACCGACAACCTGGACTTCTCCGGCGACGCCCAGCAGGAGATCAAGAGCGTGCTCGACCTGGTCGGAGTGACCACGCAGGTCAAGGTCCAGGGCCAGGAAATCCCCACGGTCCTGGCGCCGCAATTTCCCCAGGACTCGGCTTCGATGCAGGAATATCTCCCCATGCTGCTCGACGCGGTGACCACGGTCGATGCGGAGACGATTTCAGGCCGGATCAACATCAACCAGGCCTCGCGGACTGTGCTGTTGACGATCCCCGGCATGACCGAGGAGATCGCCGAGCAGATCGTGGGTACGCGGATCGCCGACCCGATCGAGGCCGACGACAGCCAGGCCTGCCCGCTCTGGCCCCTGGTGCAGGGGCTGGTCGACCTGGAGACGATGAAGAACCTGGAACCGTACGTTTGCACCGGTGGCAGCACCTATCGGGCGCAGGTCGTCGGCTACTTCGACGGCGGAGGTCCGTTTGCACGGGTGGAAGTCGTGATTGACGCTACCCAGAGCCCGGCGGCCGTATTATCCTGGAAAGATATGAGCCATTTGGGACGTGGTTATCCCCTGGAAGCCCTGGGAATCGAATAGCCCGCCGTCTAGTGATCGGCCGGACGGTGCGGTTTCGCCCGGCAATCGGCAAGAAAAAAAGGTTACGTTGCCATGGCACACTTTCTCGCCATTGAATGGAACGACCTGGAGGCCCGGCTGGTGGTTGCCAGCGGCCGGCCGGGGCAGATCGTCTTTGAGCAGGCGTTCTCCGTTTCGCTGAAGGATTCCCAACCGCCGGAGGGGGCTGCGGCGGCGAGCGCCGGCGCGCGGATTGCGGCCGCTTTGGCCACCCGGCAGATCGGCAGGCTCCCGGCATTGGTCACGTTGGGGCGCGGCAACATTGAGCTCCGCCAGCTTTCCATGCCGCCGGCGCCCGACGAGGAATTGCCCGACCTGGTGCGTTTTCAGGCGATGCGGGAATTCGCGTCGATGCAGGATGATTGGCCGCTGGACTTCATTCCCTTGGGCACAAACCCGGAGGAGCCGCGGACCGTGCTCGCCGCCGCCGTAGCGCCGGGGCAGATCGGGGAGATTCAAGCGACCTGCCACGAGGCGGGGGTGAAGGCCCAACGGATTCTGCTCCGGCCCTGCGCGGCCGCGGCGCTCTACTGCCGTGCGCGTCCGGCCGGATCGCCGGGACAGATCCGCCTGTTGATCGATCTCTTGAGCGGCGAAGCGGACCTGACGGTCCTCGAGGATCAAACCGTGGTCTTCTTGCGGAGCGCGCGGATGCCGGGGAGCCCCCTGGAGTCCGTCGAGGCAGCGGACCTGCTCTCGTCGGAAATCCGCCGCACGATGGCCGCGGCACAGAATCTCCTCGGAGGCCGCCGGGCGCAGTCGCTGCTCCTGTTTGGCACGACGCTCAAGCACAACGGTCTCCGCGACGCGCTCCAGAAGGAGTTCGACCTGCCGGTGGAGACCTTCGACCCCTTCGACGGCTTGAAGCTCAAGGGGGAACTGCGGCGCAGCGTGCCCCCGGATAGCGATCGGTTCGCGCCGCTGCTGGGCGCTTTGCAGGTCGAATTGCAGCGGGAGAAGCACGCCATCGATTTTCTCCACCCGCGGCGGCGCACGGAAAAGACGACAAAGCAGAACCTCGCGGCGGGGATCGGCCTGGCCGCCGTCGTTCTGCTCCTCGGGTTTCTGCTGTTCAATGTCTACCAGAAACGAACGCTCCAGGGCGACGTCCGCCGGTTGTCGAGCGAACTGGCGCAACTGAAGAAGCAGCTTGGCAAGGTCAACGAGACGGAAGGCAGGGCCTCGGGCATCGACGAGTGGCTTGCCGAGGACATCCGCTGGCTCGAACAACTCCGCTGGCTGTCGGAGAAGGCGCCGCCGGCCGAGGACGTCGTGTTCACGAATATGACGCTCGCGCCGAGCAGCCGCGGAGGGGAAATCAGCCTGAAGGGATTTGCCAGGAACCTCGAGACGATCGCCGCCATGGAGCAGAACCTCCGCGACGACACGCACCAGGTCAAAAGCGGCAACACGAGCGGAGACAGTTCGATGAAGAACTACGCCTACCGATTCGACTCCTCCGTGTTCGTTGCCCGGGAGGCGGAGTGATGGCAATCAGCAAACGCGAAAAAAACCTGGCGGTCGCCACCGGCGCGCTGCTCGTGCCCGTCGCGATCTGGATGTTCGCCGGGGTGTTTGGCGGCTCGACCAAGAAGCTCCGCGCCGATCGAGCGAACCTGGCCAAGCAGGTCAACGAGGCCAAGGAGACGATACGCCGCAGCCGGGATGTCGAGCGCAAGCTGTCCGCATGGAATCGCCAGAGCCTGCCGGCGGACCCCGAGGCGGCCAGCTCGCGCTATCAGCTCTGGCTGCTCCAGCTTTGCGCTTCGCCGCGCTATGACGTGGGCTTCAGGAATACCGTTGTCAAACCCTCCTATAGCCGCCCGCTCGGCGAAGCCGGCAGTCGGCTGACCTTCACCGTCCGCGGCGAGGGCTCTCTGCGGCAACTGACCCGCTGGCTGTACGGGTTCTACTCCGCCGACTACCTGCACCGCATCAAGGCGATCACGATCACGCCGGTCAGCGGTTCGGAGAAACTCGGCCTGGACATCACCGTCGAAGCGCTCGCGCTGGCCACCGCGTCGGACTCGGCGGGCAAGCCCCGCCAGACCGCGCTGGAAGAGCCGCCCGCCGATGCCCTCGACGCGAAGGGTCTCGAAGAGTATTGCGCGGTGATCGCCGGCAGGGCGATCTTCTCGCCGTACGCGCCCCCCCCGCCGGAGACGCCGCGCTCGCCCGAGCGCCCTTCCGCGGCCCCGCCCGCCTTCGACCACGGCAAGTACACCTTCGTGACGGGGATCACGCAGGTCGACGGGAAGCCGCAGGTCTGGATCGAAGCCCGCACGTCGGGCCAGAAATACCGCCTCTTCGAGGGCGACACCTTCGATATTGGCCCCGTGCAGGCCAAGATTCTCCAGATCCACGACCGCTCCGTGGAATCCGAGGTCGGTGGCAAGCGGTATATGGTCGCCCTCGGCCAGAACCTCCGCGAGGCGAAGGAAATTCCAGAATAGCGCGGATTATTCTCGTAGGCCTGGGGGTCAACTCTTGACACTTGCCAAACAGCTTATCGGAGAGTTTGACCCTCGATCAAGCCGGGTCAGGGTTAGGAAGTAATTCCTTGACACTTTACGCACACCTGGCACAAGGTGGGGTATGTATGTGCCTCACAAACGCTAGTATGTTTGTTTAGCCTCCGCTTGACATCCACTCGGCCGGCTGCTAAACAGACCCCATGGTCAGGCCCATTCGCAGCGAATTCGACAGCGCCGTCTACCACGTGACTGCCCGCGGCAACGAGCGGCGAGATATCGGAGACGAATAAACGGGTCGGGAGTCGTTGTTCTGGGAGAACGGAAGGGACATGGCAAGTTCCGGACATGCCGTGACGTTTGCAGGTCGTCGGTGAGGGGATATGTGCAGCGTAGGATCGATCGAACAGCAGGGCCTGCGTGGATGTTCAGCCGATAGCGCGGACGAGCGTTTTGCCGGGATCGGCACCCGCACCTGCCATGGCACGATTCACTACCGCTACTTGAGCGGTTACGAGACCGACCGCGCGTTGAGCTATCACAACGTCCCCACGCAGCAAGCGGCTTACGCGCGGACGATTTACGACGGGCCGACGAGCTCCTACGGCGACTGCGGGTGCGGCTGCGGCTGCGACGAGGGGATCCCGTCGCCGCGGGCGTGGAGCAGCTACGGCTGGTCCGTGGCCGGCAGCGGCCAAGGCGCGATCCGCGAGTCGTGGCACGCCGACCACACGCGCGATGAGGACTGGACGAGCTGGGTTGGTGGCGCGAAACTGAGCGGCACGGCGGCGAGCAGCAGCTACGGCGATTGGAGTTTGACTTGACGTTCACCGAGGAAAAACCGCTCGGCACGTCGCCTTACGCCTGGCGCTACACGGGCGTCGAAGGCCAGGGGCGGGGCCTGTTCTGCGCGCACCGCGACTTCGACGGTTCGGCCAACTACCAGACAAGCGTCAAACAGGGGACCGCCACGCTTGAGGGCCTCACGACCTACGGCGAAGCGCTCACCGAGACAAACAGCTACGCGATCGATTTCGGCCTCACCGCCCAAGGCAAGATCGGCTTCGAGCTGGACGGCATGGCGACGCAGTCGTTCGACAAAAAGTTCACCTACGAAGGCGAGACCGGGACGG
>LSQX01387893.1_pt1 | contig 54598 bp, 47 predicted proteins | sample 654561 | NCBI WGS metagenome assembly LSQX01 (sample SAMN04489861, study PRJNA283612) | anaerobic digester metagenome | isolation source: 4 biogas reactors fed with cattle manure at either 37C or 55C with and... | place: Denmark: Kongens Lyngby | collected 2014 | reverse complement strand
GACAAGATAACTCCGGGCATGATGATGGCAGCCATGCGACTTAATATACCAGCTGTCTTTATTACCGGTGGTCCCATGGAGGCAGGTAAGATAGGTGATGATTATCTTGATCTCATCGATGTGATGGTTGACGGAGCCGATGACAAGGTAAGTGAAGAAGATCTTTTGGCCAGAGAACGGATAGCGTGTCCTACCTGCGGATCGTGTTCAGGTATGTTCACTGCAAACTCAATGAACTGTCTGAGTGAAGCTCTCGGGATGGCTTTACCCGGAAACGGAACTGTGCTAGCCACCCATGCCAACAGGCTTAAACTGTTCAAAAAAGCTGCCAGCCTGATAGTTGAAAATACGAATAAATATTATTATGAAGGAGACAGCTCTGTCCTGCCACGGTCAATAGCTTCAAAAAAAGCCTTTATGAATGCCATGACCCTTGATATAGCTATGGGAGGATCGACAAACACAGTTCTTCACCTGCTGGCCATAGCCAGTGAGGCAAAAGTTGATTTCACCATGAAAGAGATTGATGAATTATCCAGAAAGATACCCAATATATGCAAGGTAGCTCCCAGTTCTCATTATCATCTCCAGGATGTAAACCGCGCAGGAGGTATTATGGCTATCATGGGAGAGCTTGACCGCAATAAACTGATTGATTCGTCTGTCGGACGCATTGATTATCCTTCTCTTAAAGAGGCTCTTGCTGACTGGGATATAACAGGAGGTACCGCTATACCTGAAGCATTCGATATCTACAGAAGTGCACCAGGACTGAAAAGGAACCTGGAACTGGGTTCTCAGGACAGTATGTACAAGGAACTGGATACAGACAGGGAAAAAGGATGTATAAGGAATGTTGCACATGCTTACAACTCTGACGGAGGTCTGGCAGTTCTTTTCGGTAATATTGCCAATGACGGCTGTATAGTCAAAACAGCAGGTGTTGACTCTTCTATCTTCACTTTCAGCGGAAAAGCCGTAGTGTTTGAATCGCAGGAAGAGGCTGTGGAAGGTATACTTACCGGTAAAATTGCAGCAGGAGATGTAGTAGTCATAAGATATGAAGGTCCAAAAGGAGGGCCAGGTATGCAGGAGATGCTGTATCCCACCTCCTATCTCAAATCACTTGGTCTGGGCAAGGAATGTGCCCTGATAACTGACGGACGCTTCTCAGGAGGAACATCCGGTCTGTCTATCGGACATGTTTCGCCGGAGGCTGCTGCCATGGGTAATATAGCTTTGATCAGAACAGGTGACATTATTGATATCAATATCAGGGAAAGAACTATCAATGCCAGAATTACCAAAGAAGAGATGGACAAGAGAAGGAAAGAAGAAGAAAGATCAGAAAAAGCTTTCATACCAAAAGAGAGAACCAGAGACATTCCCGCATCACTCAGAGCTTATGCTGCCACAGTCAGCTCTGCAGACAAAGGTGCGGTAAGGATTATATGATTATAGTACAAAAGATACAGTAATAAGATTTAAGTAGTATATGAAAGAGCAAACTGAAATGAAACAGGCTGACATTAATATTCACGGTACAGAAAATATTACAGGAGCAGAAGCAATATTAAAAAGTCTGATGGAAGAAGGAGTGGATACTATCTTTGGATATCCGGGCGGGGCCATCATGCCTGTTTACGACAAGCTGATGGATTATTCCCACAAGCTGAATCATATCCTTACGCGTCACGAGCAGGGAGCCGCTCATGCTGCTCAGGCCTATGCCATGGTCACAGGAAAACCTGGAGTGTGTTTTGCAACATCCGGTCCCGGAGCCACCAATCTGATAACAGGTATAGCTAATGCTTATCTTGATTCAGTACCTGTGGTGTTTGTTACCGCTCAGGTCGTTTCCAGCCTGATAGGCACGGATGCTTTTCAGGAAACAGATATATTGGGAGTATCAATGCCTGTCACCAAATGGAACTGCCAGGTAAAGAAGGCGGAAGATATACCTGCCACTATTGCCAGAGCTTTCTATATTGCCAAAAACGGAAGACCCGGACCGGTTCTTATTGATATCACAAAGGATGCACAATTTGACAAATTAAACTACAAATACAAAAAGTGTGAATACCTGAGGAGTTATAATCCCAATATCCCACTGCACAAAAAGGCTGTTGAATCAGCTGCAATAATGATCAATCATGCTGAAAAACCTCTTATCCTTGCCGGGCATGGTATACAGATCTCCGGAGCTGAAAAAGAGTTGAAAGCCTTTGCAGAAAAAACAGGTATCCCTGTAGCTGTCACACTGCTGGGTATCTCCTGCTTCCCGGCCGATCACAGACTTTATGCAGGCTTGCTGGGTATGCATGGTAATTACGGTCCCAATGTCCTTACCAATCAGGCCGACCTTATAATAGCCATTGGAATGCGTTTCGACGACCGTGTGACAGGTAACCTGAAGAAATACGCCAAACAGGCAAGGATAATACACGTTGACATCGATGAGGCCGAATTCAATAAAAATGTGCCGGTGGATCTTGAGATACACAATGATGCCCGTGATGTTCTTGAGTATCTGATACCTCTGACTGAAAATAAATCCTATGAATCATGGATACGTGAGTTCAGGATATGCGATAAGATAGAATATGATAAAGTTATAAAGCCCGAGACCAACCCTGAAGAAGGGCCTATTCTGATGGGAGAAGTGATAAACACAGTATCGGAACTCACAAAAGGAGATGCTGTTATTGTAACAGATGTGGGACAGAACCAGATGGCGGCAGCTCGTTATTATAAGTTTATCCATCCGTGCAGCTTCATCACTTCCGGCGGAATGGGTACGATGGGTTTCGGATTACCTGCCACTATCGGTGCAAAATTCGGGAGACCGGATAAACAGGTTATCGGTTTCACCGGTGATGGGGGCTTTCAGATGACCATCCAGGAACTGGGAACCATCCTCCATCATAAACTGCCTGTGAAACTGATAGTACTGAATAACGGATACCTTGGCATGGTACGTCAGTGGCAGGATATGTTCTTCAAGAAAAGATATGCCTCTACAGAACTTGTCAACCCCGACTTTGTAACTATTATATCGGGTTATGGTATTCCTGCCAGAAGGGTAATCGAAAGAGCGGATCTGAAAGATTCCATTGCTGAAATGCTTGGTGCTGAAGGTCCGTTTATACTGGAGATTGCCATTGCAAAAGAAGGAAATGTACTGCCAATGATAGAGCCTGGCGCCTCAGTATCGGATATCACTTTAAACTATAAATCGCCTCAATAGTAAGGCTTTTCAACAGATCCGTGTACCGGGAAATACAAGACAGGAAAAAGAGTAACAGCTTAAGAAAAATTGAAATGGGAAAACAGGAATTTACAATATCAATATTCAGTGAAGATCATATTGGAATACTCAATCAGATAACTATCATCCTTACAAGGCGTCAGATCAACATCGAAAGCATAACAGCTTCGGAATCTGCTGTCAAAGGTGTCCAGCTACTCACTCTGGTTGTTAAAACATCATCTGAAATGGTGAGGAAAGTGGCAAAACAGATGGAGAAACTTGTTGATGTGCTAAAGGTATTCGTTCATTCATCTGATGAGATCATCTATCAGGAGATAGCACTCTATAAAGTCAAGACCAATGGCCTTATGTCAGGAGACATTATCGACAATATTGTCCGTAATTATCATGCAAAGATACTTGTCATCTCTCCCGAATATACGGTTATTGAGAAGACAGGACACAAGGGCGAGATTAATGATCTCCTCAACCGTCTGGAGCCCTATGGTGTGCTCCAGTTTACACGGTCCGGAAGGGTATCTGTAACCAAACAGGTAAAAGAACTGAATGCTTATCTTACTGAGATGGATGAAGCGAACAGGGATAATAACAGAGAAATGGAATCTTATAAAAAGAATTAACATTAATATAAACTTTTAAACTTATAAAAAATGGCTAAAATAGATTTTGGTGGTGTTCTGGAAGATGTAGTAACAAGAGAAGAATTTCCTCTTTCCAAAGCCCGTGAAGTACTTAAAAACGAAGTTGTTGCAGTTATCGGTTATGGTGTACAGGGACCGGCACAGGCTCTTAACATGAAAGATAACGGCATTAATGTTATCATAGGACAGGCTCCTCAGTTCAAAGCCGACTGGGATAAAGCAGTCCGTGACGGTTTTGTTCCGGGCGAGACACTTTTCCCTGTTGAAGAGGCTGTAAAAAGAGGCACTATTATTCAGTATCTTGTTTCAGATGCTGCACAACGTATCCTGTGGCCGGTAGTCAAAGAAAATCTTGACAAGGGCAATGCTCTCTATTTCTCACATGGTTTTTCAATAACCTACAAAGATCATACAGGTGTCATTCCCCCGGAAGACGTTGATGTCATCATGTGTGCCCCGAAAGGATCAGGTACCAGTGTAAGAAGGAATTTCCTTGCAGGGGCAGGCATCAACACCAGCTATTCTGTTTTCCAGGACTTCACAGGAAGAGCGGAAGAGCGGACTATTGCACTGGGTATTGCCATTGGTTCGGGTTATCTCTTCCCAACCACTTTTGAGAATGAGGTATTCAGCGATCTGACGGGTGAGAGGGGTGTTCTGATGGGAGCACTGGCAGGTATCATGGATGCACAGTATAAGGTTCTGAGAGAAAACGGACACTCACCATCGGAAGCTTTCAATGAGACAGTGGAAGAACTGACACAAAGCCTTATACGTCTGGTAGATGAAAAAGGTATGGACTGGATGTATTCCAACTGTAGTGCCACAGCACAAAGAGGGGCACTCGACTGGAGACCAAAATTCATGGAAGCAACACTCCCCGTTTTCAAACAGCTTTATGAAAAAGTTAAATCAGGAGAAGAGTGTGTCAGAGTCCTTGAATCAACAGGAACACCCGATTACAAGGAAACACTTGATGCTGAACTCAGGGAACTCGGTAACTCCGAGATATGGAGAACCGGTACAGCCGTAAGAAAACTGAGACCAGATGTGAAATAAAGACTTAATCATGAATTATTATGAATGAAAAGGTAACTATTTTCGATACTACATTAAGAGACGGGGAACAGGTTCCGGGATGCCAGCTGAATACTATTGAGAAGATAGAGGTAGCAGAGGCTCTCGAGAACCTGGGTGTGGATGTGATAGAAGCAGGCTTCCCCATATCCAGTCCGGGTGACTTCAATTCTGTCGTCGAGATATCAAAAGTCATTTCTAATCCCGTTATATGTGCCCTCACCAGAGCTGTCAAAAAAGATATAGAAGTGGCAGCCGAAGCTCTTCAATATGCAAAAAAGAAAAGGATACACACCGGTATCGGAACATCACCCTACCATATCAAATACAAGATCAAGACAACACCTGAAGAGATAATAAACAGAGCTGTTGATGCAGTAAAATATGCGCGGAAATTTGTGGATGACGTGGAGTTTTATGCTGAAGATGCCGGAAGAAGCGAGAATGAATATCTTGCAAAAGTTATTGAGGCAGTCATCAAAGCCGGCGCTACTGTTATCAATATCCCCGACACTACAGGTTATTGCCTGCCAGAGGAATACGGAGCCAAGATAAGGTATCTCAAAGAGAATGTTCCCAATATTGACAAAGCCATCATATCCACTCATTGCCATAATGATCTGGGTATGGCCACTGCCAATACCATGATGGGTATTATTAACGGCGCACGGCAGGTTGAAGTGACAATGAACGGACTTGGAGAAAGGGCTGGCAATACCTCTCTCGAAGAGATAGCGATGATCATTAAAAGTCATCATAGTCTCAACCTCTCCACGAATATCAATTCCAAACTGATATATACTACCAGCAGGCTGGTGTCTACTCTGATGAGTATGCCTGTGCAGCCCAACAAAGCCATTGTGGGACGAAATGCTTTTGCCCATTCTTCTGGTATCCATCAGGATGGTGTTCTCAAAAACCGTGAGAATTACGAGATCATTGATCCAAAAGAAGTGGGAATAAAAGAATCTGCCATCATACTGACAGCACGCAGCGGCAGGGCTGCTCTTAACCACCGCCTTCAACTCCTCGGTTTTAATCTCGACAAAGAAGAGCTTGACGAGATCTATCACCGCTTCCTCATCCTGGCCGACAAGAAAAAAGAGGTCAATGATGAAGATATCAGGATACTCACCGGAGAAGTATTCCAGGGAGAAAAATCTCTCAAACTGGAGCTTCTTCAGGTTACCTGTGGTAAGTCGACCATCCCTGTAGCCACTGTAGGACTTAAGATAAACGGAGAAGTTCACACATCAACAGCTTCAGGCAACGGCCCTATTGATGCTGCATTCACTGCTGTAAAACAGCTGATAAGCAAGACCATACACCTCGAAGAATTTCTTGTACAGGCTATTACAAAAGGCAGTAACGACTTCGGCAAAGTCCATATCCAGGTTGAACATGAACAAAAGACATACTACGGATTCGGCACCAATACCGATATTGTGACTGCTTCAGTAGAAGCATTCATTGATGCCATTTCAAAAATTCAATAAAGACGGGTTCTCCCGGAAAAGAAAAAGATAAAAAACAGCAGAAGCATTCATAATTAATATATGGAACCAAAAACACTTTTTGACAAGATATGGGATAGTCATGTGGTTCATTCCATACAAGGGGGGCCTGATGTTCTCTATATCGATCGCCATTTTATTCACGAAGTCACCAGTCCACAGGCTTTTGACGGGCTAAGAAGACGAAAAATACATGTTATGCGTCCGGGTAACACTGTTGCCACGGCCGATCATAACATACCCACTGTCAACCAGCATCTGCCCATAAAGGATGAGCTGTCGCGGAACCAGATCAACAGGCTGGAAGAGAACTGCCGGGAATTTGGTATTGACTATTTCGGTATCAATCATCCGAAAAACGGTATTGTCCACGTCATTGGTCCGGAACAGGGTTATACACTGCCGGGCATGACCATTGTCTGTGGTGACAGCCATACTGCAACCCATGGAGCTTTCGGTAATGTTTCCTTCGGTATAGGAACCAGTGAAGTTGAAATGGTACTTGCCAGTCAGTGTATCATCCAGCCCAAACCGGCTAAAATGAGGATAACGGTAAACGGAGAGTTACAGAAAGGAGTAACTGCGAAGGACCTTATCCTGTATGTAATCTCTAAAATCAGCTCAGGAGGAGCTACCGGATATTTCGTTGAATATGCGGGTACAGCCATAAAGTCTCTCAGTATGGAAGGCAGGATGACTGTCTGTAATATGAGTATTGAAATGGGAGCACGCGGAGGATTGATAGCTCCTGATATGACAACATTTGAATATCTGTCAGAGGTGGTATCACCGAAAATGAAAGCTGATTTTAATTCTTTCGTCAAGATATGGTCAGCACTGAAAAGTGATGAGGGTGCTGTTTTCGACAAGGAAATGGTGTTTGATGCCGCTGATATTAAGCCCATGATCACATACGGAACCAATCCCGGAATGGGTATCCCTATTGACGAAAAGATACCTTCAGCCGGTAGCGGAAAAGAGGCAACAGCTTTTCTCAAATCTCTCGATTACATGGGGTTCAGTCCCGATATAAAGATACTGGGCCATCCGGTTGACTACGTTTTTGTAGGCAGCTGCACCAACGGAAGGATAGAAGATCTGAGAGCTTTTGCCGGCCTGGTAAAAGGAAGAAAAAAAGCTGCGGGAATAACTGCTCTTGTAGTACCTGGTTCGAAAAAAGTTGAACAACAGGCTATCAGAGAAGGCATTGCAGATGTCCTGAAAGAATCGGGTTTTGAGTTGAGACAACCAGGATGTTCTTCATGCCTCGCCATGAATGAAGATAAAATACCTGCCGGAAAATACGCTGTTTCCACTTCAAACAGAAATTTCGAAGGAAGACAGGGTCCCGGTGCCAGAACCCTCCTCGCCAGTCCCCTTACAGCAGCAGCAGCAGCTGTAACAGGTGTGATAACCGACCCAAGGGATCTGTTAAATAATTAATAATTAGATTAATATGTTGAAAGAAAAATTTGAGATACTGGAAACAACATGTGTTCCCCTGCCGCTGGAAAATGTCGATACTGACCAGATCATACCTGCCAGATTTCTCAGTGCAACAACACGTGAAGGATTCGGCAAAAACCTTTTCCGCGACTGGAGATATGATAAGTCAGGAAAGGAAATAGACTCCTTCGTCCTTAATGACCCGGCATATAGCGGGAAAATACTGGTAGCCGGGAAAAATTTCGGCAGCGGTTCAAGCCGCGAACATGCCGTATGGGCTCTTACCGGCTATGGGTTCAGGGCAGTCGTGTCAAGCTTTTTTGCAGATATTTTCCGGAATAATTCCCTTAACGCCGGACTGCTCCCTGTCATCGTACCGGAAGATTTTCTGAAGAAACTCTTCGGAGTGATCACTGAAGACCCCGCAACAATAGTCAGAATTGACCTTCCTCAACAGATCATATTGATACCTTCTACAGGCGATTCGGTGTCTTTCGACATCAATCCCTATAAAAAAGAATGTTTCATAAAAGGCCTTGACGATGTTGATTATCTGTTGAAAATGAAAGACAGGATAAGAGCTTACGAACTCAGAAACACTCTGCGCAAATGAGAATAGAGATAATGGATACCACCCTCAGAGACGGGGAACAGATGCAGGGGGTCTCCTACTCTCCTTTTGAAAAGTTGCATATAGCCAGGCTTTTACTAAAGGATCTTAAAGTAGACCGTATAGAAGTAGCATCTGCCAGGGTTTCGAAAGGCGAATTTGAAGCAATAAAACAGATTACATCCTGGGCCCGGCACAATAATTTCCACCGGAAAGTGGAAGTGTTGGGGTTCATTGACGGTGAATTATCACTTAACTGGATAAAGGATGCTGGCGGTAAAGTAGTTAACCTGCTTTGCAAAGGATCGCTCCGCCATCTGGAAAAACAACTGAGAAAGTCGCCGGAACAGCATATAAAAGAAATAAAAAATATCATCGGGAAAGCTGAGTCATACGATATTGATGTAAACATATATCTCGAAGACTGGTCTAACGGCATGCTCTATTCCCAGGATTATGTATTCTACATGATCGATTTACTTAAGGATGAAAGAGTGACCAGATTCATGCTTCCTGATACACTTGGCATATTGGATCCTGAACAGACTTTTTTATTCTGCAAAAATATGGTTGACCGTTATCCCGACTGCCATTTCGATTTTCATCCGCATAACGACTATGACCTTGCAGTTGCAAATATTTATTCTGCCGTTACAGCCGGAATAAAAGGTATTCACACTACCATCAACGGACTGGGTGAAAGAGCGGGCAATGCTCCTCTCTCAAGTATAATAGGCATACTCCATGATCATCTGAAAGCAGAAACCGGTATCAATGAGTTTGAGATAACCAAAGCAAGCAAGATTGTTGAGACTTACAGCGGGATACGTATCCCTGTCAACAAACCTGTAGTGGGAGACAATGTCTTCACTCAGACATCCGGGGTCCATGCCGATGGTGACAGTAAAGATCATCTCTATTACAATAACCTTTTACCTGAACGCTTTGGCAGAAAGAGAAAGTATGCCCTTGGCAAACAATCCGGGAAAGCTACTATCCGCAAGAATCTGGAGGAATACGGATTATCACTTGACCCAGGGGCAATTGACAAAATAACCCAGCGCGTGATAGAGCTAGGAGATAAGAAAGAAAATGTAACAACGGAGGATCTCCCTTTTATAATATCTGATGTCCTGGGAAATGAAATACCTGAATATAAAATCTTTATAAAGAACTACTCCCTTTCACTGTCATACGGATTGAAACCTTTTGCCAGTGTTCAGATAGAGATCGACGGTAATGTATATCAGGAAACATCTTCGGGAGACGGTCAGTATGATGCCTTCATGAAAGCTCTGAGAGTAATCTACCAGAGACTGGGGAAACAATTCCCTGTTCTGACCGATTACGAAGTGTCAATTCCTCCGGGAGGCAAAACAGATGCCCTTGTTGAAACAATTATTACATGGAAAATTAACGACAGGGAATTCAAAACAAAGGGTCTGGATGCCGATCAGACTGAATCGGCTATTAAAGCTACAGAAAAGATGCTTAACATTATTGAACATAATGAACTCAAGCTGGGTATCAACGGCGAAACAGACACAACAGACAACGAAAACAATTAAACACTTACAAATAACCCCGTATAATAATTAATTCATGAGCAAAACGTATAATATAGCAGTTATTCCCGGTGACGGCACCGGACCCGAAGTGGTGAGAGAAAGCAGAAAAGTTCTGGAAGCTGCTGCTTCAAAATTCGGATTTAAAATTAATTTCGAGGAGTTTGATTTTGGCGGAGAGCGCTACCTGAAAACCGGTGAGGTACTCCCTGACTCTGCTCCTGAACAACTGAAAAAATTTGATTCAATATTGTTGGGCGCTATTGGTCACCCGGATGTTAAACCGGGTATTCTTGAAAAAGGTATCCTGCTGAAACTCCGCTTCGAACTGGATCAGTATATCAACCTGAGACCTATTAAACTGTACCCGGGAGTATCCTCCCCCCTTAAGGACAAAGGTCCGGAACACATTGACTATGTTGTTATAAGGGAAAACACAGGAGATGTATACACCGGCAGCGGAGGTGTGACGATGAAAGGTACTGCGGGAGAAGTAGCCATTCAGAATATGGTTTACACAAGAATGCAGGTCGACAGATGTCTTAAGTATGCTTTTGATTATACCCGTAAAAGAAATAAAAGAAACACCCTCGCCCTTTGCGGAAAGACAAATGTTCTGACTTATGTGTTCGATCTGTGGGAAAGAGCTTTCAATGAGATTGGCACTGCCGGTTTCCCCGACATTAAAAGAGAATACTTTCATGTTGATGCAACATGTATGTGGATGATAAAGAACCCTGAGTGGTTCGATGTAATAGTTACCAGTAATATGTTCGGAGATATTATCACCGACCTTGGTGCCATCACCCAGGGAGGAATGGGCATTGCTGCCGGAGGTAATATCAATCCTGAAGGAGTCTCTATGTTTGAACCCATCGGAGGTTCTGCACCCAAATACACCGGCAGGAATGTCATTAATCCCCTTGCAGCTATCTCATCCGGCTCAATGATGCTGGAACACCTTGGAGAAGAATCTGCAGCACAGGCAATAGAAAATGCCATAATGGATGTGACAGCCAATAAAATCAAGGATCTTGGTGCAGGCAGAATGGGATTTTCCACCAGCGAGACTGGCGATCTGGTAGCTGAGAGAGTATAACTTATCTGATTCAAAAAAAACACAGATATTGTAATTAATGTTAGTTTTTTATTACCTTTGTGTTCTGATTGTAAAGAAATGTACCTTACAACATCACATCATCATCATTCGTTAACTTGTTTTCAGGCGAGGATAAGATGATATGTGTATAAGCAAAATATTAACCAACCCGTCTGAGTTTATCAGGCGGGTTTTTTAGTTAAAACATGAAATGAAAAAACTTAAAATTGCAATTCAAAAGAAGGGGCGTCTGAATGACAACTCACACAGGCTGCTGGAAGAATGTGGTATCAAATTTTCAAACGGGATAAGTGTCCTGAAGACATCAGCAAGAAATTTCCCGGTTGAGATCCTCTTTCTGAGAGACGATGATATACCTCAGTATGTAGAACAACAGGTTGTCGACATTGGTATCCTGGGAGAAAATGTTGTATTTGAAAAAAACAAGGACATAGCTATTCTTGAACAGCTTGGTTTTGCCCATTGCCGGCTTAGTCTGGCCATACCGAAAGAAGACAGTTATGATGGTCCTGAATATTTCATGAACAAAAGAATAGCAACCAGTTATCCAGGGCTTCTTTCAGAATATTTAAAAAAAGAAGGTATTACTGCTGAGATAGAGGAGCTAAGCGGCAGTGTGGAGATTGCTCCGGGCATAGGTCTTGCCGATGCCATCTGCGATATAGTGAGTTCAGGGAGTACTCTGATGACTAACGGTCTGAGAGAGGTAAAAACGATACTTAAAAGTCAGGCAGTTATTATTGGCAATAAATATCTCTCTGAAGAAAAAATGCTTATTCTTGAAAGACTTCTTTTCAGGATACGATCGGTAAAGAGTGCAAAAGAGAATAAATATATTCTGCTCAATGCTCCCGAGTCGGCTGTCCCGGAGATAAGCCGTATCCTGCCGGGAATGAAGAGTCCTACCATACTGCCTCTTGCAGAAAAAGGCTGGTGTTCTCTCCATTCAGTAGTTCAGGAAGACGAGTTCTGGGAAAGGATCGATCAGCTTAGAAAAGCGGGAGCAGAAGGAATACTTGTTATACCTATTGAAAAAATGATACTCTGATGAAAACAGTTTATTACCCTCCCCGGGAGACATGGAATGACTTGTGCAAACGTCCGCTTATTGATAATTCCCGTCTTGATAAAACAGTGCAGGAGATCATCAGCAGGATACAGACAGGCGGAGACAAAGCTCTCCGTGAGTATACGGCAAAACTTGACAATGTGATAATTGATGACCTTAAGGTATCCGAAGCTGAGATCAATGAGTCTGAAGACACAGTCCCTGAGAGTCTGAAAGAGGCTATCAGACTTGCCGCACAGAATATTGAAAAATTCCACCGTTCACAACTTATAAACGAGCAGGCAGTTGAAACAATGAAAGGGGTTATATGCAGCAGGAAAAGTGTTCCTGTGGAAAAGGTTGGATTATATATCCCCGGAGGCTCGGCCCCTCTTTTCTCTACTGTCCTTATGCTGGCACTGCCTGCAGGAATAGCAGGATGCGAGAGAATAATCATGTGCTCACCTCCCGGAGAAGACGGAAAGATCAACCCTGTGGTTCTCTTTACGGCAAAACTGACCGGAATAAAAGAGATCTACAAGGCAGGCGGAGCTCAGGCTATAGCTGCTATGGCTTACGGAACAGACACTATCGTGGCTGTGGACAAGATATTCGGTCCCGGCAACCAGTATGTCACCAAAGCTAAAGAGATAGTACAGGCTCACGGTACAGCTATCGATATGCCTGCCGGTCCCAGCGAAGTACTGGTGATAGCTGACTCAACAGCTGATCCGGCATTCATTGCAGCCGACCTCCTGTCACAGGCAGAACATGGGCCGGACAGCCAGGTAGTCTTTCTTACCAACAACGAAGAACTCTTGAAAAGAGTGAAAGAAGAGATAAAGAGCCAACTGGACGAACTACCCAGAAAAGCTGAAGCAGGGCAGTCGCTGAACAACAGCCTTTTTATTGTGCTCAGAGACATGGAAGAATGTATTTACTTCAGTAATAAGTATGCTCCTGAACACCTCATAATAAACACATCTGAACCGGAGGATCTTGCAATGAAGGTAAAAAATGCCGGATCGGTATTCATTGGCCGGTACAGCTGTGAGAGTGCAGGAGATTACGCATCCGGCACTAATCACACACTCCCCACCAATGGCTTTGCCCGAAGCTATAGCGGAGTATCAACCGACAGTTTCATGAAGAAAATAACTTTCCAGAAAATCAGTTTCGAAGGTTTGAAAACTATCGGATACGCTGTTGAACTGATGGCTGAAGCAGAAGGTCTCAGAGCTCACAGAAATGCTGTAAGTATTAGATTAAAAACCATTGAAAATGTTTGATTTAGATAAACTGGTACGGCCTAACGTGAGGGTGCTCAGCCCCTATTCATGCGCAAGAGATGAATATCAGGGAAAAGAAGGCATCTTCCTCGATGCAAATGAAAATCCCTTCGGCTATCTGAACAGATATCCTGATCCATATCAGAAAGAACTGAAGGAAGCAATAAGCAATCTTAAAGGTATATCCGCTGAAAAAATATTCCTGGGTAACGGAAGCGACGAGATAATTGATCTCTGCTTCAGAGTGTTCTGCAGACCGGGTATCGATAAAGCCCTCACCTTCTCCCCCAGCTACGGTATGTATCAGGTATCAGCAGCTATCAACGATATTGAAATTATTAAAATACCGCTCGACTCTGATTTCATGATCGATTATAAGCTGACGGAAAAGTATCTGAAGGATGAAAAAATAAAGCTTATCATTATCTGCTCTCCCAATAACCCTACGGGGAACTGTCCTGGCAGTTCAGCCATCCTTAAGATCATTTCGGATTTCACCGGAATAGTCATTGTCGACGAAGCCTATATAGACTTCTCTGATAAAGGATCACTTATCAGTTATACCAGACAATTTCCAAATCTGATAGTGATGCAAACATTCAGCAAAGCATTCGGACTGGCTGCAGCAAGAGTTGGAATCGCCTATGCCAATCCACCAGTAATAAGCTATTTAAACAAGATAAAACCACCCTATAACATAAGCACTATCAACCAGAAAGCAGTCCTTCAAAAACTAAGAAAACTATCAACATACACCGGACAGGTGAGGAAAATAAAAAAGGAGAGAGCAAGGCTTAGTGCTGAACTGGCTAAAATATCATGTGTAAAAAAGATCTATCCTTCCGACTCCAATTTCATACTGATAAATGTTGAAGATGCAAATACTATTTATAAATATCTGGTTGACAATAGCATAATAGTAAGAAACAGGAGCAGCCTTATAGATAATTGTATCAGGATAACTGTTGGGACAAGAACAGAGAATAACAAGCTTCTGAGTGGATTAAAGAATTATAAGAAATGATAAAAAAAGTACTTTTTATTGACCGGGATGGGACAATAATAACTGAACCTGAAGACGAACAGGTTGACAGTATAGAAAAATTCAGGTTCATGCCCGGGGCCATCACAGGTCTCTCACGTATTGCCAGGGAGACTGATTATGAGCTTGTCATGGTGACCAATCAGGACGGACTGGGCACAGAATCCTTTCCGGAGGACACTTTCTGGCCGTCACACAACAAGATGCTGCAGATACTTAAGGACGAAGGTGTCGAATTCTCTGAGATCTTTATAGACAGGTCTTTCCCGGAAGATAATCTGCCCACGCGTAAACCCGGGACAGCCATGCTGACTAAATACCTCAGTAAAGGTATTGATGCTGATAACTCTTATGTGATAGGTGACAGGCTGACTGATGTTGAACTGGCTGGGAATATAGGGTGCAAGGCTGTTTTTTTCAGTAAGAAAAAAACAGAGGATGCAGTATTGTGCACAAACGACTGGGAGGAGATATGCAGATACCTCCAATCGAAACCCCGTACGGCAACTATATCCAGAAAAACCAGTGAGACAGATATTAATATTGAACTGAATATCGATGGCACAGGGAAAAGTAATATATCGACAGGGAAAGGCTTCCTTGATCACATGCTCGACCAGATAGCCCGCCATGGCAGTTTTAATCTGAGTATAACTGCCAGTGGTGATCAGGGAGACGACGGTCATCATCTGACAGAAGACCTGGCAATATGTCTGGGAGAAGCTTTTCTTAAAGCTGCCGGTAGTAAAAGAGGCATAGAACGCTACAGCTTTGTCCTGCCCATGGATGACTCCCTGGCTCAGGTATCTCTTGACCTGGGAGGAAGAGCATGGCTGGTATGGGATGCACAATTCTCCAATGAAAAGATAGGCGAAATAGCTACTGAAATGTTCTTTCACTTTTTCAAATCTTTTAGCGACAATGCCAGGTGTAACATCAATATAAAAGCCACAGGAGATAACGACCATCATAAAATAGAAGCCATCTTCAAAGCTTTTGCCAAAACACTGAAAGCAGCTCTGAAAAGAAGTGATAATTATGATCTGCCATCCACAAAAGGAAAATTATGATAGCAATCATAAAATACAATGCCGGAAATATAAGATCAGTGCAGAATGCCCTGAACCGGCTGGGATATGACAGCACGATAACCGATGATAAAAAGGAAATAGAGAATGCTTCCAAAGTAATTTTCCCGGGAGTTGGTGAAGCAGGATCGGCAATGAGATATCTCCGGGATAAGCAGCTTGACACTCTTATCCGTTCCCTCCGTCAGCCTGTTCTTGGTATTTGTCTGGGACTGCAACTTATGTGCAGCTATTCTGAAGAGAGCAATACGGAATGTCTTAATATCTTCAACTCTCAGGTCAGGTTTTTCCCTCCCGGAGATAAAATACCTCACATGGGCTGGAATAATTTATCTTCAATGAAAGGCAGTCTCTTCAACAGTATAACCAAAAATAATGACCTCTATTTTGTTCACAGCTATTATGCTGAACTATCGGCAGATACAGCTGCCGTATGTGAATACATATTACCTTTCAGCGCTGCCATGCAGAAAGATAATTTTTATGCCACACAGTTTCATCCCGAAAAATCTGCTGGTACAGGAGAATCAATACTTTTAAACTTTCTGCATATATGAGAATAATAATGGCTGTTGACATACTGGAGGGCAAGTGTGTCAGACTCACACGGGGCGATTATAACACCGGTAAAGTATACAGGGAGGATCCCCTGGATATGGCTCTGGAAATAGAAGATAACGGACTGAAATATCTTCATCTTGTCGATCTTGACGGCGCCAGGGCAAAAAAGGTTGTCAACCATAAGCTTCTTGAAAAAATATGCCTTAAGACACAACTCACAGTGGATTTTGGAGGAGGCATCAGATCGGATGATGATATCCGTATTGCCTTTGATTGCGGAGCTGCACAGGTAACTGCCGGCAGTATTGCCGTAACAGATCAGCCTCTATTCCTTGAATGGCTGAAGAGATACGGCAATCAGAAAATCATTCTGGGTGCCGATTTTATAGGAAAAGAGATTGCCACACACGGATGGATGAAAAAGTCGGGAAAAGACTTAACAGATTTTATTTCAGATTATCACTCCGGAGGGATCAGGTTTGTCATTTGCACTGATGTGAGCAGGGATGGCATGCTGAGTGGTCCGTCAACAGATATTTACAGGCAGATACTTGAAAAGGTGGATGTTGATCTCATTGCCAGCGGAGGTATCTCATCGCTTAAGGATATCGAAGATATTTGTTCCTGCGGATGTGAAGGAGTCATTATAGGAAAAGCTGTTTATGAAGGTAAAATACAATTAAAAGAACTAAGAGAATTATGTTAAAGAAAAGAATCGTTCCCTGTCTGGATATCAAAGACGGAAGAACAGTTAAAGGAATCAATTTTGTTGATATCAGAGATGCAGGTGACCCTGTTGAACTTGCAAAGGCCTATTCCTCCAGACTGGCTGACGAGCTGGTGTTTCTGGATATAACTGCAACTATTGAGAGACGGAAAACACTGGCTGCTCTTGTTGAGAAAATAGCTGCCAAGATAGATATCCCCTTTACAGTAGGAGGAGGAATAAACAGTATTGAAGATGTTGCTGTTCTCCTGAAAGCCGGTGCAGATAAAGTAAGTGTCAATTCAGCTGCCGTGAGACGTCCTGAACTGATAAAGGAAATATCTCAGGAGTTCGGGAGTCAGTGTGTTGTGGTAGCTATCGACACCGACCTCGTTAATAATGAATGGATAGTGTTTGTCGACGGAGGACGCACCCCTGTTGATCTTAAAACTACTGAATGGGCAAAGAAAGCAGAAGAGCTTGGAGCAGGTGAAATACTGCTTACCTCCAAACAGAGTGACGGGACAAAAGACGGGTTCTCTGTTGGCATAACAAAAGAGGTGACTCAAAAAGTAAATATTCCGGTAATAGCATCCGGAGGAGCAGGAACGATGGAACATTTCCGGGATGTCTTCAACGAAACAGGATGCAGCGCCGCTCTGGCTGCCAGTATTTTCCATTACGGAGAAATAGATATAAGGGAATTAAAAAAATACCTTCAGAAAGAGGGTATAGATATAAGGCTATGAATAAAGATATTATTATGAATGAAATAGATTTCAGCAAATTAAACGGGCTTGTTCCGGCAGTCATACAGCACCATAGCACATTGCAGGTACTGATGCTTGGCTTTATGAATAAGGAAGCTCTTGAGAAAACACGTTCTGAAGGTAAAGTGACTTTCTATTCCAGGACAAAGGAAAGGTTATGGACAAAAGGAGAAAGCTCAGGGAACTATCTGTATGTAAAAGAAATCATTACCGACTGTGATAACGACACCCTTCTCATTATGGCTGATCCTGCCGGTCCGGTATGTCATAAAGGTACTGCCTCCTGCTTTGGGGAAGAAGAGGCGAAAGGCTTTTTGTATAAGCTGGAATCCATTATTAAGCAGAGGATAGAGGATGATGTAGAGGATTCCTACACTAACCGCATTTTTAAAGCGGGAGTCAATAAAGCAGCACAGAAAGTTGGAGAAGAAGCTGTTGAACTTGTTATTGAGGCAAAAGATGATGATCCTGATCTTTTCAGAAACGAAGCAGCTGATCTCCTTTACCACTTTTTAATCCTTCTGAAAGTCAAGGGATTCACTCTTGAAGAAATAGAAGAAGTCCTTCAAAAAAGACATAAGCCGGGGAAATAGCAAATGGGTCTTCAACCTCTTCAACTTCTTCAACTTCTTCAACTCTCTTCTTATTAATTTTTTTAATTGAAGCAAAGATTTCTTTGAATTTTCTTTTGTTTAATTAATTATTACTTTACTTTTGTAAGCCAGTTAAGACTAGAATATGAGAAAACTGCACAATTATTTTGCTCCTTATTTTTATTTCTTTTTTTATTTTAAAAGAAGATAAGGGGATTTTTGTGTAGAGATAATATAGATTATAAAGATACAGGTCCCCGAAAAACGGGGGCCTTTTTTTTTACAGGAGGTAAAATAACATGAGAATTTCCATTCAGGGTGAAAAGGGATCTTTTCACGAAGTAGCGGCAAGACAATATTTCAAGGGCGAAGATATTGAGATAGTTCCCTGTTCAACCTTTGATCTCACACTGATGGCTGTTACGGAGAACAAATCCGATTTTGCCGTGATGGCTATAGAGAATGCCCGTTCGGGCAGTATTCTTTACAATTATTCCCTTATCAGGGAATCTGGCATGAAGATCCTTGGAGAACACAATCTCAGGATAATTCAGAATCTCATGGCGCTTCCCGGACAGTCAATACAAAGTATTCGGGAAATCAGGTCACATCCCATTGCTCTTGCACAATGTATGACATATCTCAATCATCTGCGGGGAGTAACTCTAGTTGAGAATGAAGATACTGCCACCAGTGCCAGGCAGATACGTGAACAGGGCCTGAAGGGCATAGCAGCCATAGCCCCGGCAATAGCTGCTGAAATATACGATCTGACAATACTGGCAAAAGGAATAGAAACATATAAAAAGAACTACACACGTTTCCTCGTGGTGGGAAGAACGATGGAACAACCGGATCATGGTACAAAAGTGTCAATATGTTTTTCTACAGGTCACAAGCCGGGCTCACTCGCTTCAGTATTGGTAAGACTGGCAGAACTGGAAATAAACCTTTCAAAGATACAATCGGTGCCCCGGCTAAACGGAGAATGGGAATATATGTTCTATGTTGATCTCGAGCCGGGACCTGATCAGGATATCAGTCTTATTACAAATATTCTGGAAAACTACACCACTAATCTTGAAGTACTGGGAGTCTATAATAAAGGAGATATGTTATATGAAAGTTAAACCGGCCGACCGCACCACTACAGTTAAGGAATATTATTTTTCTCTTAAGCTGAAGCAGATAGACCAGATGAGGAAAGCAGGTGCTGATATTATCAATCTGGGTATTGGGAGCCCCGATCAGCCCCCTTCTGAGAATACCATCACCAGGCTGTGTACAGAAGCATCAAAAACGGATGCACATGGTTATCAGAGCTATATAGGTATTCCCGAACTAAGGAAAGCCTTTGCTGAATGGTACAGGAAATATTTCAAAGTGGACCTTGATCCGGAAAAAGAGATTCTTCCTCTGATGGGAAGCAAGGAAGGAATAATGCATATCAGCATGGCATTTGTGAACCCCGGAGATGATGTACTGGTGCCCAACCCCGGATATCCGACCTATTCATCAGTGACCAGTCTTGTTGGTGCCGGCATAAGACACTACGACCTGGATGAAAAAAACAACTGGGAACCCTGTCTGGACAGACTGGAAGACAGTGACCTGAGCAAAGCAAAAATCATGTGGGTCAACTATCCCAACATGCCAACAGGTGCAGGAGGCTCTTTGAAAACTTACGAAAAACTCGTTAATTTTGCATTGAAATACGGCATATTGCTTTGTAATGATAATCCCTACAGCTTTATCCTGAACAACGATTATCTTAGTCTGCTTGCCGTTGATGGTGCAAAAGACACGGCATTGGAACTGAACTCCCTGAGCAAGTCGCATAACATGGCAGGCTGGAGAATAGGAATGGTAGCCGGAGATAAAGAATACATAAGCACTATTCTGAAAGTCAAAAGCAATATGGATTCCGGAATATTCCGGGCTATGCAGTTCGCTGCCGTTGAAGCTCTCAATAACCCGTCTTCATGGTTTGATACAGTAAACAGTTGTTATTTGAAAAGGAGAAAAATAGTTGAAGAAATAATGACTTTACTTAATTGCAGCTTTGATAAAAAGCAGACAGGATTATTTGTCTGGGGGCGTATCCCTGATGATATTGATGACTGCGAACAATTTATTGAAGATATTCTCACAAAAGTCAATGTATTCATCACCCCTGGTTTTATTTTCGGAAGCAATGGCAACAGATATATAAGGCTCTCACTCTGCGCTGACGAAAACACTCTTTCTGAAGCTGCAAAAAGAATTGAGTCTTTTGTAAGGATGAACAATAATTAAACAATATTTTGAAGATGATAATCTCAGTAATAGGCATAGGGCTGATTGGCGGATCGATGGCTCTTGATCTTCGTAAGCGTAGTTTTGCCGACAGGATAATCGGTGTTGAACAGAACGTGCAACATCAGAACATAGCATTGCTGTGTGGCCTTGTTGATGAGACAGACAGCCTTGAAAATGCTGTAGACAGAAGTGATCTGATCCTTCTCTGTACACCTGTTAACTCCAACTGTTCCCTTCTTCCGGGCATTCTTGACAGAATATCCGGGACAAAAAAAGTTGTTGTTGACATGGGATCCACCAAGGGCAGTATAGCAGAAGCATCAAAGGATCATCCTGCAAGAGGCCGCTATGTTGCTGCCCATCCTATGGCCGGTACAGAGTTTTCAGGACCGCTTGCTGCTATCGGTAAACTTTTCGATTATAAAACAGCTATAATATGTGATCCGGAACTCAGTGATCCTGATTCTCTTGAGATGGTAAAAGATATGCTGCAGACCCTCAATATGAGGATTGTATATATGAATTCTGCCATACATGATGTCCATGTTGCCTATATATCTCACATATCTCATATCACATCTTTCTCTCTGGCACTGAGTGTTCTGGAAAAGGAACAGGAAGAAGTGAATATTCTCACTCTTGCCGGAGGTGGCTTTGAAAGCACTGTTCGTCTGGCCAAGAGTAGCGGAGACACCTGGGCTCCTATTTTTATCGAAAACTCATCCTATATAATTGAAGCCATTGATACCTACATCGAAAAAATGAACACTTTCAAAAAAATGATTCACGACAGGGATAAAGAGGGACTAAAGGCACTTATGGAAGAAGCGAATAAAATAAGAAAGATATTACATTAATAAAATATTACACCAATGGTAGAAAAACTTGATACTTCACCAATAAAGGAATGGGAAGGATATAGAGGAAGGCCCTTCCTTATATCCGGTCCATGCAGTGCCGAAACAGAAGAACAGGTTATTGCTACAGCCAAAGGGCTGGCTGCTCTTGACAGAATAAGCATTTTCAGGGCAGGTATATGGAAACCCAGAACAAGGCCTAATTCCTTCGAAGGTATTGGTACAAGAGGACTGGAGTGGCTAAGAAGCGTAAAGAGAGAAACAGGCTTTCTGGTTGGAACAGAAGTGGCAAATGAAAAACATGTATATGAAGCACTTAAATATGGTGTTGATATGCTATGGATAGGTGCAAGAACTTCTGTCAGCCCGATTACAGTCCAGGAGATAGCCAATACTCTAAAGGGTGTTGATGTGATGGTTCTGGTGAAAAACCCCATCAATCCAGATATTGAATTATGGATCGGAGCCATTGAAAGGATAGCCAATGCCGGAATAAAGAGACTTGGAGCTATTCACCGTGGTTTCTCTTCCTATGAAAAGACATCATACAGGAACCAGCCCAACTGGCAACTCCCCATAGAGTTAAGAAGAAGGATTCCTGAGATACCTATCATCTGCGATCCCAGTCATATTGGCGGAGCAAGAGAATATCTTCATGAAATCTCCCAGAAAGCCATGGACCTGAATTTCGACGGATTGATGATCGAATCGCATATCAACCCTGAGAAAGCTCTCAGTGATTCTTCCCAACAGGTCACACCTGAAGAACTTAAAGAGTTGCTGAGCAGACTTATTATGCGAAATCCTTCAACAGATGATCCAAGATTGCTTGATGTGCTTGGTGAATTACGGCAACAAATTGATATCTTTGATGATTATCTCCTTGACCTGATAGAAAAACGCATGAAGGTTGCAGAAACGATAGGTAAATATAAGAAAGACAATAATATAACTATCCTTCAGAGTGCACGGTGGGATGAGATCGTTAAGAGGGCTATGATAAAGGGAAAAACCAAAGGGCTGAGTGAAGACCTCATAGACACTATGTTCAAGGCCATTCATCAGGAATCAATTAACCGTCAGATGAAAATCATGAATGAAGGTATAGAATCTGCTCTCAAATCCGAAAAAAGCAAAGAATAAAAAAATGCAAATAACAATAGATCCATCCGAGGTAAAGGGTCTTATCAGGGCCCCTTCATCAAAAAGCATGACTCAGCGGGCTATTGCTGCAGCTTTACTGGCTGACGGAGAATCGACAATCATCAATCCTTCATATTGCAATGATTCTCTTGCATCTATAGACATAGCCGGCGGTCTGGGCGCCCATATAAGACCGGAACCAGGTAAGATGAAGATAAACGGCACACAGGGTTTCCTTAAGGACCATGTTCTGAATTGTGGTGAGTCGGGTCTTGCCATAAGGATGTTTTCGCCTGTGGCGGCCCTCTTTAGTGGTGAGATCATAATGGACGGCAAGGGGACACTCAAAAGCAGACCCATGAAGATGATTGAGGATACTCTCAATCAACTGGGGGTTAAGTGCAGCAGTAAGGATGGTTTTCTCCCTCTTACTATCAAGGGACCTTTAAAGGGTGGCACATGTGAAACAGACGGTTCTGTCAGCTCCCAGTTACTGACAGGTCTGCTTATGGCATTACCTGCTGCTCCGGATAATTCAATTGTGAAAGTCATAAACCTGAAAAGCCGGCCATATATTGACATGACTATACAGGTACTCAGTAAATTCGGTGTAAAAGTGGTAAATGACAATTACAGGACTTTTACTATCAATGGCAACCAGAAATACAAACCAGCTTATTTTGAAGTGGAGAGTGACTGGAGCGGAGGAGCTTTCCTGATGGTAGCGGGAGCTATCAACGGAGATGTTGTTGTTGAAGGACTGCGTACCGACAGCCGCCAGAGCGACAAAGCAATACTTACTGCTCTTGACAAGGCAGGAGCAAGAATGAGTATATCAGAAGACAGTGTCAAAATATCAAAATCGGAACTCAGGGCTTTTGAATTCGATGCAACTGATTCTCCTGACCTCTTCCCTCCTCTTGCCGCCCTGGCATCATACTGCAGGGGAGTGACAGGAATCAAGGGAGCCACACGCCTGTTCCACAAAGAGAGTGACCGGGCTAAAGCTCTTGTTGAAGAATTCGGCAAGATGAACATCAAGGTAACTATCAACGAAGACTATATGCTTATTACCGGTGGCGAAGTGAAAGAAGCCGTAGTGGATTCACATCACGATCACCGTATTGCCATGGCAGCTGCTGTTGCTTCCTTGCGTGCATCAGGACCGGTAAGTATAACAAATCCGGAATGTATTGCAAAATCATATCCGGGATTCTACGAAGATCTCCGTAGCCTGGGGGCTGTCATCCATGAAACACGTTCTCACTCTTAAGTCTTTTTTTATTTTTTTCCAATGACGGACAAAAAAAAAGCCTTTGTTTTGTTTTGATATTAATTCTTTTTTTTAGATTTGTGACGATGAAAAAAATGAGGACATATATCTGGTGCTGGCGCAGTTCACTTGTTAATGCTGTGAAACAGGCCATTATATGATCTATTAAGATATTTGTATAGACAGGCACGCTTTTCACAGCGTGCTTTTTTTATGTAAAAAATTCACTAACACTAAAACTAATAATTATGACAAAGAGTACAAAAATCCTGCTAAGCGAAAATGAGATGCCCAGGCAATGGTATAATATCCAGGCCGATATGCCCAATAAACCTCTGCCACCCCTGCATCCTGCCACCCGTAAACCTATCGGACCGGAAGATCTGGCTGCCGTCTTTCCTATGGAACTGATAAAACAGGAAGTATCAACAGAAAGATATATCGATATTCCTGATGAGGTTTTCGACCTGTACAAGACCTACCGTCCATCTCCTATATACAGAGCAATAGCTCTTGAAAAGGATCTGGGAACAAAGAGCAGGATATACTATAAGTATGAAGGAGCTAATTATTCGGGATCACACAAAGCCAATACGGCTATTGCCCAGGCTTATTACAATATGAAGGAAGGTATTAAAAGGATCACTACTGAAACAGGAGCCGGTCAGTGGGGTAGTGCAATGAGTTTTGCCTGTCACCATTTCGGTCTTGAGCTGCTCGTTTTTATGGTCAGAGTAAGCTTTGACGGCAAGCCCGGACGTAAGATAATGATGAACAGCTACGGTGCCCAATGTGTACCGTCACCCAGTAATATGACAGCTGCCGGAAGAAAGATACTTGAAGCTGATCCCGATTCCCCGGGAAGCCTGGGTATAGCTATCTCGGAAGCTATGGAGATAGCTGTCCAGGACCCCTATACAAAATATTCTCTTGGCAGTGTCCTTAACCATGTAATACTCCACCAGACAATAATAGGCGAAGAAGCTCTCCGTCAGATGGAAAAAACAGACGATTATCCCGATGTTGTTATCGGGTGTTTCGGAGGAGGCTCAAATTTCTCAGGTATAGCTTTCCCTTTCCTTCGTGAAAAACTGGTTAACGGAAGAGATATCAGGTTAATGGCAGTGGAACCGGCTTCCTGTCCTAAATTAACCAAAGGTAAATTCATGTATGACTTCGGTGATTCGGCAGGTATGACGCCCCTCCTTCCTATGTATACCCTGGGACATAATTTTATTCCGGAAAAGATACATGCCGGCGGATTACGTTATCATGGTGCCGGAGTGCTGGTCAGCCAGCTCCTGAAAGACGGTTTTATAGAAGCCAAAGCCAAGATGCAGAGAGAGTGTTTTGAAGCAGGTGTTATGTTTACAAAAAATGAAGGTATCCTGCCTGCCCCTGAATCCAACTACGCTATCGCTGCAGCTCTTGATGAAGCAAGAAAAGCCGATCTGGAAGGTGTCTCAAAGACTATCCTCTTCAACCTTAGCGGACACGGTCATATGGATATTTCTGCTTACCAGAAATACTATGAAGGAAACCTCCCCGATCATGAACTTACTGACAATGAAGTTATAGAAGCTCTGTCAGGACTGGATTTTCCCGACTAAACGGATATAAAAATAAAGAGGGTTAAAAGACAATCCCGGAAAGGCATCTCATTAAGATGCCAGTATCCGGGATTGTTTATTTTATGTTATAATATTAAAAATCAGAATAATCAGTCGGATGCAGGAGGAAAGCATCAGCACTGATGACCGTATTGGCATATTCCGGCTTAACTGATAATGCCGCCCAGTCGGGATGCACCCTGAATGCATCCCAGTGTTCCTGCTGTGAAGTCATGTCAGAGTATGTTGTCATGTACATCAATCGCGGCTTCAGGCTTCCAAACAACACCTGTCCGTAAAAAACTGCATTGGAACCGATCTTCTCAAAAATTGCCATCTCGCCTCCTTCATTGAACATGTGTATCTTCTTCGTAGCTTTTTCTTCTGTCCAGCTCCCATAACTTCTTAACTCATAGATTCTTTCTTCCGGAGAATTGTCATAAGAAGGAATCCTGTAATGAGGCATAAATGAGAAAGCTTTCATTAGTATACTCTCATACCTGACAAAAGGAGGATCGTCCCAGGGTGCATCAAGGAAATCACTGCCGTCTGACAGATACACACCATCACTCTCAAGAGCATTTAACACTTCAGTATATTGTGATAAATCGGCATAAGGAATAAAAACATATAACATTTTACCGAAAGCAGTATCAGCTTCTACGGGTTTAAAAACGCCTACTGATGGTATACCGTGGCGGTGCATGGCAGGTATGAAAGCATCTTTCAGGTATTGGTCAAATAAGGCGTTCTTACCCTGATCTGTCAGTCTGTAAATCCTCAACTCATAGAACATCTGACCCGGCTCTTCCTCTGCAGATGATTCCTTTTCCTGACATCCGCTCAGGAAAAGAATGAATGGAGCGGCAAAAATCAGTGCGAACAAAATGATTATGGTTTTCTTCATAAATGGTTTTATTTGTTAAAATTAATATTCTGACACAGTCTCTGTATTGTCTCTGATGTATATCAATATTGAAATACTCTCCCTCCTGCCAGCACTTCCTGCCGGTTTTCATCAAAGGAAGCTTTTTCTCCTGTACGGAGTGCTGCAGTGCACATTATGCAGGCTATTGAATGGTTATATCCTGCCACAACATCGGCATTGGGTTTTTTTCTGTCACGAACACATTCCATCCAGTTTCTCATATGGGCAGCAGTCATGGGATCGCTTCCGGTATTCGCGGCTGTCTCCACTCTCAGGCCAGGCAGTTCGAAGGGTTCAAGCATATTGGCCTGCATGTTCATTGCTCTTGCCATTCTCTCATCCAGGCCCCCTTCGAATGTTATTTTATTGGTATCCAGATTAAGCATCCCTCCGTTCGAATAATACAGTTCCTTTACTCCTCCTGCGGAGTTGGTAAAACGGGAAGAATATACAACCTGGAATCCGACCTCAGGATTCCCCGGATCGGTGTATTCCATCACTGCCGTCATAGTATCAAAGTTTGTACGGCCATCTTTCCACAGATATATCCCTCCGTTAGCAGCCACACTGGCCGGATGAGAGATATTAGTGAACCAGTGTACTGTATCTATCTGATGCGCCATCCACTGTCCGGGTATACCTGATGAATATGGCCAGAAAAGCCGGAATTCAAGATATTTTCTGGCATCGAAATCAGCCGCTGGCCTGTTCATCTGATATCTTTTCCAGTCGGTATCACCCTCTTTCAGCAACGGAACCACTCCCGGTCTCCTCCATCTGCCCGGCTGATTGACATTCCACGTCATCTCAACCATTACTATCTTTCCAAACTTACCCGACTTGATATACTCATTGGCAGCAATATAGTTGGCAGCACTACGCCGTTGTGATCCTATCTGTACTATCTTACCTGACTGCTGAACAGCCTTGAGAGCTGTTCTGGCATCCGGCATAGTCTCTGCGAAAGGTTTTTCCACATAGGCATCACGACCTGCATTAACGGCTTCAGCACAATGCAGGGCATGCTGAAAATCAGCAGTACTGATAATAACTGCATCAGTATCATTCCCGCTGTATAATTCTTCATTATTACGGGCCAGCCGCAGACTGACACCTCTCGATCTGTAAAAATCAGCAGCAGCATCTCTCCTCATACTCCACAGATCGGAGAGTGCCGTAAATTCAAAATTCAATTCTTTCGACAGAGCCAAAAAAGCCGGCGAAAGAGAAGATCTGAACCTGTCGGAATAACCGACAATGCCTACACGTATCCTGTCGTTAGCCCCCAAAATACGTGAATAACTCTTTGCACTGAAAGTTAAACCAGCAGCTCCAAGAGCACTTGTCCTGATAAAATCTCTTCGGGTTGTCATATTTCTTTGGGTTGTTTGAAAATTATTTCCTAATTAACTTTTTTCTGTCTTTCCCATAAGCACCTGTGCCAGTATTTTGGTGCTTATCTGTTTTGAAATAAGCTGCTAAGGTACGAGCAGACCATCAAAATAGTATATCTTTGTTATATTGATTAAAAGTATCAAATATTACGTAAAATCATGAAGTTATCTTCAATTTTTTATAGTGTGGCCTTAGTTTTGCTTTTTACTGTATCTCCAGTCAAAGCTCAATGGAAAAAGTTAAAGGACAAGCCATAAAATCCACATGTATTTGAATACAAAAACACAATATTATAATAATCACCTGCATGTGGGTTCTCCCGATAAATCGGGAGGCTATCATACCATTAAATACAATTATTATATGATGAAAAATATCGTTTTTATCACAAGTATGTTTTTCTTCCTTCTTTCTTTGTCGTGCAGCAAGGAAGAGAAATCAGAGCGTTTCCGGCTTCTCACTGCACCAGTATGGGAAACTGATTCACTTCTTGTAAATGGTGTTGATGCCAGTGGTCCCGGCGAAATGCTGGCTGACTTTGCAGGAGAAGCAAAATTCAATGAAGACGAAACAGGCACTATTAGTGCAAAGCTGAAGATCTCACTGGCAATTAAAAACCTTACAAATACCGAATATATGGGCCGGCCCGGAGATATCCAGGCTCAGAGGAACTATACACTGAGATTGTCAGGAAAATTATGATACAGTACAAGCCGGCATTTTATTCTGCTTTTTCGACTATTAAAACCCGGGGCCTGCAATTAATTAGATATCAATTTACTATTTTAGACCTATTGTAAAATTCAAATAATTGTATACTTTTGATCCGTTTTCGACCTTAACTATAACGTAATTATACGGCTTGTGTAAAAACTATTATACATGAGTCAAGTGGTTTAAACTTAAAAACTATTCTATGAGAAAACTATTCACATTGATTACCGTAACACTGATTACCGGAAGTGTTTTTGCCGGAGGATTGGTTACCAATAATAACCATAGCGCTATGTTCACCCGTTTGCAGAACAGAAATGCATCCACAAACATTGACGCTGTCTTTTTTAATCCTGCCGGACTTACTAAGTTGGGTGATGGTTTGTTTATATCTGTCAATAATCAGATAGTAAGGCAGACAAAAACCGTACAGAGTGATTATCTCTATCTGTCAGGCTCCAAGCCAAGGGAATATGTTGGCAAGGTAAAAGCAAATATGTATCCCGGTATTTATGCTGCTTTCAACACCGGCAATCTGTCTTTCTCAGCCGGATTCAATCCGATAGGTGGCGGCGGTGGTGCCACATATGAGGATGGTCTCCCTTCCTTTGAATCGCAGGTAGCCGAACTTGTCCCACTTCTTGTCGATAATGATATCCCAACAAGTCAATACTCAGCAGATATCCGTTTTGAAGGCTCTTCCATCTATCTCGGATTCCAGGGAAATGTTGCCTACAAGGTTAGTGATATGCTTTCTGTTGCAGCAGGTTTACGCGTGGTAAGTGCAAAAAATATTACAAAAGACAGTTATATTACAAATATGAGGATCAATCCTAATTATCCTGCTTTTGGACTGGCATATACAGGAGATATGGTTTTTGCCAGGGATTTTTTCACCTCAGGATCAGCCACTCTCGCTACTTTATCAGCAGGTGCCACGGCATGGTCTAACGGTCTGCAACCTTATGTTGAAACATACGGCTCAACCCTTCTGACTGATCTGGCAGGCACGGTATTCACCACTGATCAGATAACCCAGATACAGACTATCCTGGGTGCTGCCGGATTAAGTCCTGAACAGATAGGACAGGCCACAATAGGTTCTGCCCAAACAGTCCTTGGTCTTGCTGCCCCCCAGTTTGCTGAACAATCCGGTGAAATGGCAGCTTATGCAGCTATGACCCAGGACAGACACGTAGATATAGAACAAACAGGACTGGGCTTCACCCCTATCCTCAGTCTTAACTTTTCACCTCTGGAAAACCTCAATATAGCTCTTAAATATGAATTCAAAACAAAACTGGATCTCACCACTAAAGTAATAGACGGAAAAGATGGAGGCGGTCTGTATATACAGGACTCTGTTTCAATAGCCGATCTGCCTGCTATTTTATCAGCAGGGGTGGAATTCAGACCTGTAGACAGGTTATTACTGGCCGGTAGCTTCAACTGTTATTTCGATAAAAAAGTTGACTACGACGGACAATCAGATGTTAACATCAACAAGATTGACAAGAACTTCCTTGAATACGGTCTGGGTGCAGAATATGGTATCAACGACAGATTCCGGGTAAGTGCAGGCTGGTCAGCTACCAGAACAGGTGTTAACAGCAACTACCAGAGCGACCTCACTTACAGCACCAACACCAATTCCTTTGGTGCAGGTATAGGTTACCGTATCACTGATATGATCGATTTTAATATCGGCGGACAGTACACATTCTATAAGGACGGCTCAAAATCATTCATCAGACTGTCACCCATCACCGAAACCTACAGTAAATCAACGTGGGTATTGGGTGCAGGTCTTGATTTCTATTTCGGAAAATAAAAAAAATATATTTTAGAAAATAAAAGGGTGTCTCAAAAGGGCACCTTTTTTTTTATATGTTCATTTCTTTTTGTTCGTCCAAAAAGAAACGAACCAAAGAAGAGCACGGAAATGATAACTTCTTCAACTTCCTTCAACTTTCTTCAACCACCTCAGATAATCATCCAGTCGCGGGGCTCCCGATTCCCTTAGCTTTTTGTACCAGTAAGCTGCCAGATCTGTTTCCCCCGTTTCATTCGCCAAACGGATGATATTGACATACAGCAGGCCTTCAGAACCATAGTTATACGAATCAGTCTCTTCAAGAATACCTGTAAAAAGTGAAAGTGCTTTTGATGGCTCGTTGTTTTCCACCAGGGTAAAAGCATTGTTTATCTTATCATTAAGATCCTTATCAAGCACTATCCCGTAAAAATGGAAACAATTATCGTCACAGTCCTCTATCAGATCAATCCATACTGTATTTTCCTTTAGAGGAGGAAACTTAAGAGTAAAACGGAGTCTCTCTCCGGGTGTTTTGAACGGGTAATAATCAGGGCAGACTGGAATACCTTCGGCTGCAATCAGTGTGCTCCCGGTGCCATCAGGATATATCATAAAAATATTTCTGTCAGCACAGAAGGCTCCGTTTGTGATACGGTTCTCAATAGTCATATGAAAAGTAGTGGCTTCAGATGTTTTTTCTATACTGTTTATAACCAGTGTCTCATGACTTTTCAAGCCATAATTGGGCTGTATTATTTCTTGTGAAAAGACCATCAGTGGGGCCATCAGAAATGTGCCAAGAATAATCTTTTTTATCATATAGCAATCTGTTATGACCTGCAATTTAAGAAAAAGCCTGCTAATCATACATGGATTGTTACAACAAGATCAAATTCTGTAATCGCATTGTAACCAAACCTTAATTTTTCCTTAACTGCTAAGTAATAAGCTGCTTCTACCTTTGACCCGTGAAACATAATAAAACAGAATATGAGTATCAGGAATCATTAATAATATTTACAAAATCGCTTGAAAATCAATTTATTTACCCCTACCCCAAGGGGAGTAAATTGATTTTCTTCGCTCCCCTTGGGGCCGGGGTAGACGAAGAAAATCAATGAAATATTGTGTATGATTCCTGATACTCATAAAACAGAAAAATGAAATCTGCAAATAACTCTTAACTAAAAATAATAATAATGAAAAAGACAACAATTATTGTATTAGCATTTATTCTGGGCATCCTCCAGGGCTGTAAAAAAGAATATGCTCTTCCTGAGCTCACTGCCCCCGTATCGAATACGGTAGAAGTAAATTCGGATATTGATCTTTCTTTTGCATTCAGTGCAGAAGGCGGGTATCTTTCATCATCCATTGTAGCTACAGGTGGTAGTGCATCAATAAAGACGGCACCTTCAGCCGGTTCAGTAAGCGGAACTATCATTGTCACTTTCACGGCAGGTTCAGTTTCAGGAGCCGGTTCTGTTCTCCTCACTATTACTGACAAGGAGAATCAGACACATTCAGCCACAGCAGTACTAACCATTTTTGAAGAAGGAGCTCCACAGCTAACTAATCCTGCAAATTCAGAAGTAACAGTTAAACAAGCTATTGACATAACCTTCCCTTTTACTGCTGAAGGAGGCTATAAATCTTCGGAACTCACTGCCAGCGGAGGTACAGCTCTTATCAAAACAGATGCAACACCCGGCGCCACATCAGGCGATATTGTGGTTTCTTTCACAGCTGACAGGACTGTTGGTGCAGGATCAGTTACTCTGCAGCTTACTGATAATAACAACAAAAGCGGACAGGGAACTGCAGTGATTACCATTAAGGCCTTTCCTGCTATTTCAGTGACTGCTAACATAACAGAAGATACTTCCTGGGAATCGGGTAATATATATATACTTGAGGGGCGTATAACTGTTGTTTCTGGCGTCACTCTGACAATAGAACCGGGAGTAATAATAAAAGGCAGAGAAGGTTCTGAAGCCAATGCCACAGCTCTGCTTGTTGCCCGTGGCAGCAAACTTATTGCAGAAGGAAATGCCAGCTCTCCCATCATCTTTACTTCTGTAGCTGACCAGATTCTTCCCGGTGAGATCATCAGTCCCAATCTTGAGCCGAACATCAGTGGTCTCTGGGGAGGACTCTTAATACTGGGAGAAGCTCCTATATCAGCTGAAGCGTCAGCCATGCAGATAGAAGGCATCCCTGCTTCCGACCTTAACGGCCTATACGGTGGTTCTGATGCTGCTTCCAATTCCGGAGTGCTAAAATATATCTCCATACGTCACGGAGGAGCCAATATAGGCGAAGGTAATGAGATCAACGGTCTGACACTGGGAGGTGTAGGTACAGGCACTGTTATTGAGAACATAGAGATAGTAGCCAATGATGATGATGGTGTTGAGTTCTTCGGAGGCACTGTCAACGTGAAAAATGTCATTGTACTAAACACAGGCGATGACGCAATAGATACTGACCAGTCGTGGAGCGGCACCCTCGACAATTTTCTGGTGATCAACCCCGGTGATGAATGCATGGAACTTGACGGCCCGGAAGGGATAATGGCTGCCAAACACACTATTAAGAATGGAAGCTGTTATGCAGGCGATGCCCAGGGACTGGTGGATCTGGATGATGACAACCTCAGCTCCGATTCCTGGGTAGACCTGGAAAACATATATTTTACAGGCCTTAAGACCGGACAGGATTTTAATACTGTACCTGACTACTATACCTGTTCATTCAGCAATCTGGAAGCAACAATACCTGATGGTACAAGTCTCGCCGACTTCTTTAAAGGCGGCAGCGATGCCTTTGTCACCGCAGTTCCTGAAGGAGCCAACACAGTTGGATGTAATATGGACGTTTTTACCGGCTGGACATGGTCTTCATTGTCGGGTATATTAAACGAACTATTTTAACAACCATTAATACAGTCAGTTATGCGTATATTTAAATTTTTAACATCTTTAATCTTCTTCATATTTATTACTTCATTCACATCTGAAGCACAGGACGGCATCATAAGAGGCACTGTCACAGATGAATCGAACGGCGATGCCCTTATAAGTGTCACTGTTCTTGCAGAGGGAACAAGCAAAGGTATTACCACCGACCTGGATGGTAAATTCAATCTGCCAATAGAGTCCGGAACTTATAACATTAGATTCTCTTATGTATCATATGAGACGAAGGTTATCAGTGATGTAACAGTTAAACCGGGAGAAGTAACTCTTCTGGATAATATTGTTCTCCGGTCATCAACGGTCGGATTATCTGAGGTCACCGTTTCAGCCAGAGCCATGCGTAACAATGAAGTGGCTGTGACCAAAATAAGGATGAATTCTCCCAGTCTCACCGATGGCATATCAGCTGCCAGCTTCAGAAAAATGGGGGATTCAGATGCTGCTTCATCGATGAGAAGGGTAACCGGGGTATCTGTGGAAGGAGGCAAATATGTCTATGTCAGAGGCTTGGGCGACAGATACACAAAGACAATCCTCAATGGTGTGGATATTCCCGGTCTGGATCCTGACCGTAACACGATGCAGATGGATATTTTCCCGACTAATCTGATAGACAATATTATTGTTCATAAATCTTTCAGTGCCGAATTACCTGCTGATTTCACAGGAGGAGTTATTGATATATCCGTGAAAGATTTTCCTGATAAGAAAAAAGGTAATATTTTTTTCGGCACAAGTTATAATCCGGATTTTCATTTCAGAAGCGATTTCCTGAGTTATGAAGGAGGGAGTACTGATTTTCTGGGTTTTGATGATGGCACAAGAGCCATCCCTGCGACCGGTAATCTGCCCTTCTTTGTTAATGTGATAGCTGATCCGGGCGGAGAAGATGGCCAGCGCTACCGCGAAATACTCGAGAATTTCAATCCGGTGATGGCGGCAATGCAGAAAACCAGTTTCACAGACTATAATTTCGGAGGATCATTCGGTAATCAGATCCCTCTGGAAAGAGTTACACTGGGATATAATTTCGGGGTATCGTATAAAAGCAATACTGAATTTTACAAGGATGCAGAGTACGGACGGTACGGATTATCAAGTGATCCGGACGTTATGGACCTGGAGGTTCGTGAGTTTCAGAAAGGTGATTTTGGCGTGGAGAATGTATTGTTAAGCGGGCTGGCCGGTTTTGCTGTAAAAACAAGGAATTCAAAATACCGTATCAATCTGCTGCATCTGCAAAACGGAGAATCGAAAGCGGGAGTATTCAACTACACAGGGTCTGACCAGGGTAGTAATTTCACAGGTTTTCAGCATAATCTTGAATACAGTCAGCGTTCCCTGACAAATCTTCTTATTGACGGAAAACATTCCATAAACGATCAGAAATGGGAAATAACATGGAAAGTATCCCCTACTATATCATCAATCAGTGATCCTGATGCCCGTTTTGTAAGGTATGTAACGGACAACTCCGATTTCAGGATAAACACCGAATCGGGCTTTCCTGAAAGGATATGGAGAGATCTTTCGGAAATAAACCTGATAGGTGTTTTTCATGTCACAAAGGAGTTTTCTTTCAGGGGCGAAAAAGCCCGGCTTAATTTCGGAGGCCTTTATGGTTATAAGGAACGTGATTTCATGATCAGGAAATATGCGTTTAATATAAGGAATATACCATTAACGGGAGACCCGGATGAACTCTTTATGCCGGAAAACCTGTGGCCTTATGGCGGTGTTAACTACACCAGCGGAACGACATACGAAGCAGGGTTTATCCCTTCTAACCCCAACCAGTTCAATGCCAATTCCGCTAACGGATCGGGATATATTTCTGCAGAAGTGAATCTTTTAAAAAACTTAAGGGCTATAGCAGGTGTCAGAATAGAGAAATATACTCAACGTTATACAGGTCAAAACCAGACAGGGACAATTGTCCTCAACAATGACAGGTTGCTTGATGAAACAGGCATCTTCCCATCTCTGAATTTTATTTACAAGTTATCGTCGAATCAGAATTTAAGAGCTTCTTATGCCAAAACCATTGCACGTCCTTCTTTCAAGGAACTCTCATTTGCAGAGATTGTTGATCCTATCAGTGGCCGGTCTTTTACAGGGGGACTGTTCCGTGATGCAGACGATATAGCCGGCAGGGAATACTGGAGCGGCAATCTTGTCAGTTCAGATATTCACAATGCTGACATACGATGGGAATTATTCATGAAAGATGGTCAGATGATCTCCTTGAGCGGCTTTTACAAATATTTCATAAGACCGATTGAAGTTGTCCAGTATGCTACTCAGACCGGATGCTTTCAGCCGAGGAATGTTGGAAACGGACAGGTGCTTGGATTGGAATTTGAGCTGAGTAAAAATCTCGGAAGTATATCTGAAGAACTAAGTAATTTCAATATAACATCCAATATTTCCTTAACCCGTTCGCAAATTGAACTGAGTCTTACAGAATACTATTCCAGACTTGAAAATGCACGTTCGGGACAGGAGACAGGACGTAACCGTGAGATGGCCGGACAGGCTCCCTGGATAATAAACAGCGGAATATCGTATACCGGAGGAGAAAAGGGATTCTGGTCAGATCTTGAAGCAGGTCTGTTTTATAATGTGCAAGGGACAACTCTTCAATATGTGGGAATAGCCGATCGCCCCGATATTTATTCTTTGCCCTTTCACAGTCTTAACCTGACTGTCAGCAAAAAAACAGGCAGGGAAAAAAGAATGGAGATAGGATTAAAAATAGACAACATACTTAACGATAAAAAAGAATCAATATTCAAATCATTCAATCCCACAGACCAGTTCTTTACAAAACTGGAACCGGGAATAACATGCCACTTAAAACTGAGTTACGCACTGTTTTAAGCTGGTGTTTTCGCGTATAACTGACTGTAAATGCCCGTTGTCCGGCATGTTTCAACGGGCATTTCTTTTCTATTTTTATTTCGTATCTTACAGAATAGTTACATTATCCTCTTAGGCTCAGGACTTATAAGAAAATACAGATTGTCCTGATGAAATTATGAGGTTATATAAATTTTGTTTTTTTTTATAAACATAAAATATCTCAAAGACACTGAAAAATGGATCCTGTAGGCAAAAAAATTCTGATAGTTGATGATGAGGAGGATCTTTGTGAGATCCTTCAGTATAATCTTGGCAATGCAGGTTATATTACAGAAGTTGCCCATTCGGCCGAAGAGGCAATGAAAAGGAAGTTAAATGAATTTGATCTCATCCTTCTTGATGTAATGATGGGGCCGATGTCGGGATTCAAATTTGCAGACAAGCTACGTAATGAGATGAATATAAATATCCCGGTCATTTTCCTTACCGCTAAAGAGACCGAAAATGATATTCTCACAGGTTTCAGTCTGGGGGCCGATGATTATATCCCCAAACCATTTTCTGTAAATGAATTAACAGCCAGGGTAAAAGCTGTCCTTAAACGTGCCAAATCCGAAAAACCGGCTCCCAGGCTCAGGTTCGGGGAACTGGAAGTGGATACCATGCGTAAGAGAATCATTATCAATGATGAGAAAGTTGAACTTACAAAAAAGGAATATGAAATACTTATGGTTTTCCTTGAAAATCAGGGGAAAGTCTTTTCAAGAGACGATCTGCTGAGCATGGTGTGGGGTAATGATGTTGTTGTTACAGCAAGAACTGTTGATGTTAATATTACGCGACTAAGGAACAAGCTTGGGAAATTCGGTTCCTGCCTGAAAAATAAAACAGGATATGGTTACTTCTTTGAATTCTGATCAGACAGCTCTGAAAACACCACGGGGAAACAAATTCCGTAACAATCTGCTGTTTTTCTATTCAGCAATTTTCCTGATAGCAGGATTACTCATCATGACCTATCTCTTTAAAAGAGAGAAAGAATACAAAATATCTTTTCTTAATAATGAATTGGGTAACATCACGGAGATAATTAATAACTACATTAATTCTGCTATAATCGCTGACGATTACAGCAGACTTGATTCTCTGATAAGCCTGTTACCACATCCCGGACTGAGGATATCTCTTGTAGACACTTCCGGCCTTGTCGTGTATGATAGTTTTGTTGAAGATCACAGGACTATGGAAAATCACAGGGACCGGCCTGAGATAGCCGAGTCTGAACAAAAAGAGTTTGGGACATCCATAAGACAGTCTGAGACAACAGGCGAAAATTACTACTACTATTCAAGGCACTATAAAAAACTGTTTATCAGAGCAGCTCTGATATATGATATTGATATAGCTAATTTTCTTAAAGCCAACCTCAGGTTCCTTTTTACTTTTCTTTTCTTTTTCCTGATCATTGGAGTAGTGCTTCTGGCAGTGACGAACCGTTTCGGGGAATCAGTAACACGACTGAAAGATTTTGCTTTAAGTCTGAGAAAAGGCAAACCTTTTGCTGCTGATTTCCCCAGGAATGAACTGGGGATAATAAGCTCGGAGATACTTGAAATATATAACAAGCTTCTTAAGGCAAAAGATGATCTGGCCCTTGAAAGGGAGAAGCTCTTCAATCACATGAATGCTTTGAACGAGGGAACAGCTTTCTTCTCAAAGGAAAAAGAGATGGTTTTCAGCAATGATCATTTTCTGAAACTTATGAACATGATCTCCGGTGATCTGCAAATCTTTTCAGATAGTTTCTTTGATATACCTGAGTTCAGGGAGATAATTGATTTTGTGGAAAAACAATCTGATGTAGCCGGGCATCGTACAGACCTTCCGCAACTGGAGTATCAGGTCACAAAAGGTGGAAGGTTTTTCAGGGTCCTTTGTGTAATCTTTCATGATAAAAGTTTTGAAGTAATACTGAGTGATATTACAAAAGCCTCAAAGAACAAGCTGATAAAACAACAGATGACTTCAAATATTGCTCATGAACTCAAGACACCTGTATCCTCAATAAAGGGGTATATTGAAACAATGCTGACTAACAACGAGATAGAACCTGTAAAGCAGAAATATTTCCTTAAAAAAGCCATGGCACAGACCGAGAGGTTAAGTGGCCTGATAAATGATATAACGGAACTGAACAGGATTGAAGAGGCAGGTGCATCATTCAATCCCGACGAAAAATTAAATATCAGAAAGGTTATAATGGAAGTCACCGATAATTTCAGATCAGCCATAAACAACAGAATGATAAAAGTCGATAATGCTGTTGAGAAGAATGTATCTGTAAGCGGTAATAAATCACTTATCTTATCTGTTTTTCAGAATCTCATTGAAAATGCCATTAATTATGCCGGTGATAATACCACTATCAGGATTCTGGTATACAATGAAGATAAGAAGAACTATTATTTCTCCTTCTCAGATGATGGGGCAGGTATTCCTGAAGAACACATGAACCGTGTTTTTGAGCGTTTTTACCGTGTTGACTCGGGCCGTTCGAGAAAAAGCGGAGGGACAGGCCTGGGCCTGGCTATTGTAAAAAACGCTATCCTGCTTCATAAAGGAGAAATAATTGTCAGGAAAAGGTCTGGAGGAGGCACCGAGTTCCTGTTTTCCCTGCCAAAATACAGGAAATGAAATCTCAGACAAATAACAGTTTTATTATATAATAAATAGCTGCTCCTATAAGAGCTGAAACAGGTATTGTTAATAACCAGGCCCAGAAAATTTTTGTAGTCACACCCCATCTCACCGCAGAAGCTCTTTTTGTTGCTCCGACACCAATTATTGATCCGGTTATTGTATGTGTTGTACTTACAGGGATACCCAGACCTGTTGCCAGGTAAAGAGTTGCAGCCCCGGCTGTCTCAGCACAGAACCCTTCAAAAGGTTTCAATTTGGTTATCTTCTGCCCCATCGTTTTAACTATACGCCAGCCTCCGAAAAGTGTTCCCAGAGCTATTGCCCCATGACATGACAAAACAATCCATAAATCGATAGGAGCATCCATTGGCACCCTGTTAGTTGCAATAAGAGCTACCCATATTATACCCATGGATTTCTGAGCATCGTTACCACCATGCCCCAGACTGAAGGCAGCTGCCGACAATAACTGAAGCCGCCTGAAATGTTTGTCGACAACGGATGGGGAAAATCTTTTAACAATATGTAAAACCAATATTGAGATCAGATAAGCCATGATCATCCCAAGTAAAGGAGCTACAACAATAAAAACCGCTATCTTAAATACTCCGGAATATATGACTGATCCAAATCCACTGCTTATAACAGCTGATCCTACCAGCCCTCCTACCAGAGTGTGGGATGAGCTTGAAGGAAGACCCATCCACCATGTTATAAGATTCCAGATGATAGCTGCAAGAACCGCCGATATTATGAGAGGAAGAGTAACTATATCAGCATCAATAACTCCTTTCCCAATAGTAGTGGCTACTTTCAGGGGAAAAATAAGAAAGGCCACAAAATTGAAAATTGCAGCCAGGAAAACAGCAGAAATAGGCGACAATACCTTTGTCGATACTACTGTAGCAATGGAATTGGCCGAATCGTGAAAGCCATTTATGAAATCAAAAAGAAGAACCAGGCTTATTACAACATACAAAAATATCATCCCGTGCAGGTGAAATATTATTATAAATACCCGGATACCCTCCTTATTAACTGATAATAAACGTCATACATTTTCTCCAGCTTGCATCCGGCGGCCTAAAATTACCTGTTATGAAAATATTCTATAAAATATTTTTGTTACAATTTTGTTACAAAGACACTTTGCAGAAAGTATTCACTCATTTTTCTGATCTGTAATTGTGTATATATTCAGCTGCCTCCACCATAGTTGGTATCCAAATATCCTTTTCATTATCCACAAGATATTTTATAAGTTCATTATGTTCTTCAAGAGCTACATCTATATTATGACCTCCTCCTACTCCATGGAAAAGGAATACAAGCAATGATTCTGTTTTCACAGCTTCCTTAACAAGGTCGATCATATAAGCGGCTGGATGTCCGCTGATCATATAACTGTCTATATTGTCTGTATTCACTTTATCTATAGTGTTCATTGCTGCTCTAACACCCCTGGCACCGGTAAGATCATTCCTCAGTCTGTTAAAATAGAGGGAATCACCCACTTTCATATCTCCGCAGGGATAAGCGAAAGATCTTTTATCTTTTCCGTCAATAGCTTTAAGCAGGGTATTGGTTACGAGAATCTCGTTCACTGTTCTGTTGAGGGTATAATACTGCAGGTCGTTATCAGGTGTGACAAAACTTCTTCCCTGGGGACGGCCATCGCAGGGATGAAACAAGGTATGGTTTCCCAGTTCATGACCCATATCAGCCGCCTTACGCCAGTCGTCCATACGTCTCTCCACAATTCCTTCCGATCCTATGATATAGAATGTACCTTTCATGTTGTAAGAATTGAGGACCGGGATAACATTATCCAGGTGAACATCCAGGGCATCATCATAAGTAAGAACCACAGCACATTTTTTATTGTTCCATATTGTGTTATCCTGGGCATTGGTACACATTACTGCCACGAGTATCAGGATAGCAGGAAGCATTTTTTTCAGAGGCAATATCATTCTCATCGTCTTTGTGTTGGTAAAGTATGACCGATAAATTTACTGGCCCATTCAATGAAATATTTCATATTGGGAGCATCTGTATGACCTCCGTCATGTTGTCTCCATGCCAGATGTCCGTCGAGCATACTGGTATTATAAGGAGGCATCACCTCTTTATGGTAGTCGTTTGAGACACCCAGGTCTTTTGCTCCCAGCAGTTTAAATACTTCACCGGCTGCAACGGTTGCCATATAGCTTCCTTTCTGGTCGAGCCATTTGGCATCGCCCTCAGAGGGTATTCCATAGCTTATAAAAGTAAGTCTTGGAGCACACAGAGCTATAAGACTATGAGAATCGACCGGCAGTTGACCTGCATTCCCTTCTCCTGTTTTACCTTCAGCGGCACCGTATTTAAGATAATTGCCTGCCATCCAGTGATATTCTCCCGCACCGGTCAGGCTTTCAACTGCTTCTCCGAAATTACGGCGGTGCAGGGTAGCTCCTCCTTTTCCTGAAGAACCTACAAGAGCCATGGCAAAACGTTCTTCAAAAGCAAGAGTGACAAGAGCTGCTTTCCCATATCGTGACACACCTTCTATACCTACCTGCAGTGCATTTACAGCAGGGTCTGTCTCAAGGTAATCAAGACCTCTGGCAGCACCCCATGCCCATGCTCTCAACGAGCCCCAGTCATCAGGTTTCCTTGGTTGTCCCTTATTACACAGACCTATTATACCCCTTGTCAATCCGGCTCCGTTATCAGCCTGTATACTTGAAGGGTTGATCATGGCATATCCCCATCCGGCATTAAGGAGTTGTTGTGTTGAAGGAGGATCAGCATTGGGGTCCATTCTCCCCATCATGCCAAAGGGTGATGATGAGGTTGATCTGTTTATAGGAGTAAAAGCAAGGTATTTGTCCAGTATAGCCTTCACTTCCGGATTATTCTCTGAAATAAGTTCCCGGAAAGCCTGATTGATAACTTCCATCTCATCAGGAGTAGGCTGGGCAGGGGCAGGCAGACTGGCACCACCAAACATCATTAGCACAGGAACAGGTCCCCTGGCATTGGCCGGAGTAACAAGTACCATTTCTATATTTACCTCTATGGCCGGACATATGGAATTATCAACATGTCCTGTCAGTTTCTTCGCAATGACCGGAGTAAAACCTATCATTTCTCTTTCAGATATATCAACGGTCCACTTTACTTCCGGAATATTTTCAGGAAGGCGACCATATACTTCTCTTTCAAGGTCTTCCACTATTTCCGGACGGCGTTGTTTCCACCACATGTCTGCAGAACTTACTTTCCTCCCATTATTAAGTGTCAACAATTCAGGGAGATCAGGATAGGGTGTGGCAATCGATTCATCGTAATTGGCATGATCAGGATCAGACTCATTGCCACTAGGTCCGGGGCGTACACTTATTATACCCAGCTGATCCATCATATTCTGATGGTCCTGCTGAGTGGTAAAGGTCACGGGGTTACATTCCTGTGTTACTGATCCTGCTTTTCTCTGTGCAAGAATCAGCTGACAGGATAATAAAACCAACAAGATTAAAGTTGTCTTTTTCATACGTTTAATTAATTTATATTTCATTTGTCTTATGGAACTTACATGAATTAAATAATCATTTCCTTGTTTGAGGTTCTGCTCATGTAAGTTCCAATGCAAAGGATATTATTCAGAGAACAGGTTTTTCACTCTCAAAAATGTATTGTCTTAAGACTGTAATAAGGATCAGAATAGTTCGAACAACGGAAAATCATTATAAAAATAATTTTCTTTTGCATACCTGAGAACTATTTCTTCATCTTTCTTCTATCCCGGGGTAATAATTATTTACTCACAGTCGTCGATGATCCCTATCCTGTCTGTTGATCTTCGATAAAATGCAGATCAATGAACAAAGCTGGTGGATTTCAGGAAAAATTCATTCCGGTGAAAAAACAGGATGACATTATCATATTATTATCAGGGAATAGTTTATTTTTGGAAGCTCAATTTTATAAATCATGAAAAGATTTCTGATTATTTTGCTGCTGGTTTTCAACCTTCCCCTTTTGTCATATCCTCAGGATGTCATTGAAAAGAGTCCGGTCAGCGGGTCCTGGAAAGGAAAGTTGTCATCAGGCCCTGTTTCTCTTAGAATCGTATTCAATATCTCGGTATTGGAAAATGATTCTCTTATTGTCACCCTTGACAGTCCGGACCAGGGGGCCAAAGGTATCAGGATCGGTCCGGTCATTTTTGACGGAAATGAAATTAATATAAAAGCTCCTCTTCTGCTGGGAGAATATCAGGGCACATTAATAAACGACACTTTGATTGAAGGTATCTGGAGCCAGGCGGGGACCAGTAATTTACTGAACCTCACCCGTTCAGTAAACGGCTCACCCGTACTGGCGAGACCTCAGGAACCTGTTCCTCCTTTTCCCTATCTTGTCAAAGAAGTTACATTTAAGAATGAGAAGCAGAATATTATTCTTGCCGGAACGCTAACAATGCCTGAAGGGGAAGGACCCTTTCCTGCTGTTGTCCTGATCACCGGTTCGGGTGCACAGAACAGAGACTCAGAGCTTATGGGGCATAAATATTTTTGGGTTTTAGCTGATTTGCTCACACGACAAGGTATAGCTGTACTACGGTATGACGACAGGGGGGTGGGTGAATCTCAGGGGGTATATTCCACTGCTACTTCAGCTGATCTGGCGACAGATGCTGAAGCAGCCCTGGCCTATCTTAAGAGCCTTGAAATGACAGACCCTGAACTGACAGGCCTGGAGGGGCACAGTGAAGGTGGGTTAATAGCCGCCATTGTGGCAGCTTCTAATCCGGATGTTGACTTTATTGTTTCCATGGCAGGGACCGGAGTGACAGGGGAAGATGTAATACAGAAGCAGAATTATGATATTGGCAAATTATCGGGTGTCAGTGAGGAAGAGTTGCAGAAGAGTTATAACAGTAATAAAACCTTTTTTGCTGTTGTCAAAGAAGAACCTGACGATGAGAAAGCTATTGAGAAAATGACCGGTCTTGCAAAAGAGATGCTTGTCAGCGAGAATTTATCCCAGGCAGAGGAAGATCAGGCTATGAAACAGATACAGTCTTCTTTTGGGACACTGACCGATCGCTGGTTCCGGCATTTCATCACCACTGATCCGGCACAATACTGGGAAAAGATCAGTTGCCCTGTACTGGCTCTTAATGGCAGCAAAGACGTACAGGTAGATGCAGATATTAATCTGAAAGCCATAGAAAAAGCAGTTAAATCAGGAGGGAACACAAACATCACTGTAATAAAGGCAGAGGGTCTCAATCATATTTTCCAACACTGTGAAACGGGTTTGCCATCAGAATACGGTGATATTGAAGAGACCATTTCACCGGAAGTACCTGAAATAATAGCTGCCTGGATCAAAAGTCTGAAGAAGTAATACCTGCCAGTTTTTTCATAATTATTCTGCCGCGGGCCAGTATCCCTGCCGTTTTCTCTGTTTCCTTCAGAATAAGTATTGAAGCTACAAGTTCATTAGCCAGTTCCGGATAAATATTTGTGAGTTTGAATAGTATCTCCATTGCATAGGCTTTGACGGCTATAGGCGCAGGTCGTGAGCGAAGGCGGTTGAAACAATGGTCGGCAAGTAATCCCTGGTATTTACTATTGACGCCTGACACATTGCTCAGACTGATGACTCTGAGAACTGATCGTTCGGCACTTTCGTTGTCTGACTGTGGGAGGAATTGTATTAATGTATTCAGGAAGGGTTCTAATAATTCCGGATTTTTGTCTGCCACTTTTGAGACAGTCCAGGCAGAATGAGAGGCAAGTTTTCTGTTATTTGAGGTGGAATATTCGATTATTTTTCTGAGTATCTCCGGGTTTTCTGTAGCAGAGGCTGCTACCCAGTCGACTTCTTTTGTACTATGAATATTGTTTATCATCTCCACCATTCCTTTATCCTCTGAGAATGATTCTTCTTTGAGAATGGCGGTATGAGAGCTTCCTTCCCTGTAACTGATATGCTGCAAATATAGATGTGCAACAGATATATCTGCCTCCTGAAAATCTTTCTCCATAAGCTTATCCTCCTTTATCCATTCATAAGCCACATGCTCCGACAACTCCGGGATTACATCCAGTGTGTCACATATAAATGGGATAAGAAGAATATGCTTACTGCCATAATCATGATCAACCTCCGGCAGCCTGGAAAATATCACTATATCAAGAGATAATTCCTCCCTTATCTCACGTAATATACAATCTTCATCACTCTCACCATCATCTACCTTACCTCCGGGAAACTCCCACTTGAAAGGATGATCACTGTCGCCTCCCCTCCTGACAACAAGGATCTCATCTTCTTCATTCCGTATTATGGCACAAGTAACCCTTATCATATTATTTATCCCGGCAGTTCTTCATAAAAAGGTATTGTAAGCAGATCATCATATCTGTTTTCCTCCCCGTTAAATACACATGCATAATGGAGCATCCCGTTAGTAACAACCAGATAGGGAACTTTTAAATGCATGTTATAAGTGACTATCTGGTCAAACACTTCATCATTGAGTCTGATAACAGGCGATTTACATTCAACTATCATTACCGGTTCTCCAAGCCTGTTATGAACAAGTATGTCAGCCCTTTTCCTCAGACTGTTATAAATAAACAACACCTCTATCCCTATCAGTCCCGGAGGATAATTACCTTCATTCACAAGATACTGGACAAAGTTTTGTCTTACCCATTCTTCGGGAGTAAGCCTGACATATTTTTTTCGTAAAGGATCAAAGATCATTTCCTTGCCCTTTTGCAAGATAATTCTGAATGAATATTCCGGCAAATTTAACTGTTTCAACTTTGTTTTGTACTTTTGAAGACAAGTGGTAACTATTTTAAGACCTTCTGAATTCTGTTTATGCAGAAGAAAAGTATAAGTTACTCAAAGCTTATTACAAATATACAGAGATAAACATTAGCGGCCTACTAAGATGAAAACCAAAGAGGAGATTGTTAATAACTGGCTTCCCAGATACACCGGAAAGAGAACAGACAGTTTCGGTAAATATTTCCTTCTGACAAATTTCCTTTATTACGTTGAGCTGTTTGCCCGCTGGAATAATGTTGAAGTTGAAGGAAGGGACAGAAATATACCCAGTGCTACATACGACGGGATAACAATACTGAATTTTGGTATGGGCAGCCCCAATGCTGCTACCGTGATGGACCTTTTAAGTGCAACAGATCCGGAAGCGGTTCTCTTCCTTGGCAAATGTGGTGGTCTGAAGAAAAAAAACACTGTCGGTGATCTGATTCTGCCCATTGCTGCAATCAGAAGCGACGGTACTTCAAATGATTACCTTCCTGTTGAAGTTCCTGCCCTGCCGGCCTTTCAACTACAAAGTGCCATTTCTGCAACTATTATCCGTTACAAGAAGGATTACTGGACAGGAACGGTATACACAACCAACAGAAGAGTATGGGAATATGATGAACGTTTCAGAAGATATCTTATTAAAACAAGGGCAATGGCTATTGATATGGAAACAGCAACAATTTTCACTGTGGGTTTTGCAAATGAGATCCCTACGGGTGCCCTTCTTCTGGTTTCGGACCAGCCTATGATATCAACAGGTATAAAGACTGAAGAGAGCGATAAAATGGTAACCGGGAAATATGTTGAAACACATCTCAGAATTGGAATTGACGCATTGAGAGAAATAAAGGAAAACGGCGTTTCAGTAAAACACCTGAGATTCTGATGACAGTAAGTTGCGATAAAATATTATCTGATCTCAGGAAGAGAATATTCAGGCCCGTTTATTTCCTTGCAGGAGAAGAACCTTATTACATTGACATAATCACCAGCTTTATTGAGGAAAATGTCCTGGAGGAATCTGAAAAATCATTCAACCAGATTGTATTGTATGGAGAAGATACTTCTGTCCCTGCAATTACAGAGTTATCAAGGCGCTTCCCCATGATGGCCAGTCACCAGGTAATAATTGTCAGGGAAGCCCAATCGCTTAAAAAGATTGAAGATCTTAACATGTATGCTGAAAAGCCTCTCCCTTCAACCATCCTGGTTATAAATTATAAATACAAGACACTTGACAAAAGGACTAAACTATATAAAACCCTTGATAAAGACGCTGTTTATTTCGAATCTCCACGACTGCGTGACTATCAGGTGCCTGCATGGATTGAGAGATATCTTATGAATAAGGGAATAAAGATCAGACCCGATGCCAGCGCGATGCTAACCGAGTACCTCGGGACTGACCTTCACAAAATAGCCAATGAACTTGACAAACTACTTATTACCCTTCCTTCCGGGAATCCTTTAATAACGACTGAACTGATTGAAAAAAATATTGGTATCAGCAAGGATTATAACAATTTTGAGCTTCAAAAAGCCATTGGCGAAAGGAACATACTGAAAGCCAATATGATAATACAGCACTTCGCCAATAACCCGAAGGATAATCCCATTATAGTCACAATTGCTTCTCTCTACAGTTATTTCAGCAAAGTGCTTACATATCATTACCTTCCTGATAAATCGAAAAACAATGTTGCAGCTGTACTGAAAATAAATCCTTTTTTTGTCAGGGATTATGAACAGGCAGCTTCATTTTACAATGTTGCAAAAACAGTGTATATCATTAGTTTACTAAGAACCTACGATATGAAATCCAAAGGTTTCGGGGATTTAAGCAGTGAAGCAGGAGATCTGCTCAAAGAATTGACATTTAAGATACTGCATATTTAATTCATATCCGGTGATTCGGGAAAATCAGCCCAGATACGGTACTTATTATTAAGGCTTCTCAGAACTCTTTTCCAGTTCTTATCAGCATTATTGTCATTCAATACTATATCGTTGCTAACTTTCACTATAACCCATGAATTATCTTTCAATTCTTTTTCAAGCTGACCTGCAGCCCATCCGGAGTAACCAAGAAAGAATCTGATCTGGGATTTATTCATCTTCTCCTGGTCTATCAGATTCCGTATATACTCAATATCTCCGCCCCAGTATATATTTTCATCAACCCATACACTTTTGGGGATATCATCACCCATGCAATGAAGATAATGAAGGGTATCCGGAGAGACAGGTCCTCCCAGATTGAGATATTTATCCAGGTTATCAAAACCTGAAACAGCTTCGCGTACCTTTATATCCAGGGGTCTGTTGAGAATAAAGCCCACTGACCCATCTTTTGTATGGTCAGCGAGGTAAACAACAGTCCGGTTGAAAAAATTATCAGGCAGAAAAGGTTCAGAGATAAGGATCTTGCCTTTTTGCGGAATTTTATCTTCAGGAAGTATTTTAAAAAGATCGGCTTCCGGTTCCATACTCTGTCATTATTAATGCAATAGTACAAAGTTATAAATTAGATTGCCCAAAAAAAGATTATTTAGCAAATAATTATATACTTCCTTCAAACTGACCGGCTCGTGGGCCGAAGCAAACGTGAAGGAGTGTTACACCAGGTATTTCTTTTGCATAATCGTCAGAGAAAGTGATTTTTCAGGATCGTCGATCAGCTTTTTGTATCCGGGTACCGGGCTTCTGTCGGGTATTTATCCGGACGTGCTTCTTTCATTATCTTATAGACAGCATCGAATATATCTTCTGCATTTGGTTTGGAGAAATAATCTCCGTCGGAAGTATAGGCCGGCCTGTGTTCTTTCCCGGGCAGGGTTACAGGCGGAGAGTCCAGGTAATACCATCCTCCCTGCTTCTCAATAAACTGTTGCATCATAAAGGCTGTTGTTCCACCTGGTACATCTTCATCAAGAAACAGTATTCTGTTTGTTTTTTTGACTGATTCAAGTATAATACCTTTTGTGTCAAAAGGCACCAGTGTCTGTACATCGATGAGCTCAACGGATATGTCATGTGCCTCCAGTTGATTAACTGCCTCTGCTGCTATTCTCACTGTAGATCCGTATGTCACAAGAGTAATATCCGTGCCCGTAGTAATGATTTCAGGTACTCCGAGAGGTATTTTAAATTCTCCCACGTTATCGGGCATTTTTTCGGGCAGTCTGTACCCGTTAAGGGGTTCAATCACTATAGCCGGATCATTTCCTTCGAGAAGGGTATTATAGAATCCGGCAGCTCTTGTCAGGTCACGGGGTGTACACACATATACACCTCTGACGCTATTTATCAGCATGCTCATAGGTGATCCGGAATGCCATATACCTTCCAGTCTGTGCCCTCTTGTCGATATTATCAAAGGAGCCACCATCCTCCCGGCAGTGCGGTAGTGAGTTGTGGCCAGATCATCGCTCAGCACCTGAAGTGCATACATAAGATAATCCAGATACTGTATCTCGGCTATCGGCCTCATACCCCTAAGAGCCAGGCCTATACCCTGCCCCAGTATAGTAGCCTCCCTTATACCGGTATCCGTGATACGCAATTCCCCGTATTTCTCCTGCAAGCCTTCAAGAGTCTGATTGACCCCGCCAATATTTCCCGTATCCTCACCAAATGTTACCAGTAAGGGGTACTTTTCAAACAGCTTATCGTAATTATCCCTTAACACCTTCCGGCCCGGCACTTCAGGAGATTTATCGGAATAAACAGGAGACACAGGTTCCACATTGAGTACAGATGACGCTGTTTCATTATAAAGATATGCATCGTAGCTGAGGGCTGCGTCTTCATAATTTCTTTTGAGCCAGCTATGCAGTTCCTCTCTAAGATTATCGGCTTTCCTGCATGTCTCACATACATTCCTGAGTATTTTACGTGCAGCTGAAAAATTATCTTTACGAATGGGTGCCAGTATCTTACTGAGTTCATCCGTTATCTGTTCCACTGATTTTTCCTGGTAAGTCTCATCACACTTGCACGTCCGGCTGCGTATTATTTCCACCAAAGCATCTCTTTCCACTATGATAGGATTCTGAAACATCTCCCAGGCTTTCTTTCTTGCCTTTTTAACTTCCGTAACAGTTTCTGCGGCAACAGACACCAGTTCTTCTTCCGTAGCAAGACCACTGTCTATGATCCATTCTTTCATTTTGAGTATCGGATCATTATCTTCTTCCCATTTTAATCGTTCCTTACTCTTATAACGTTCATGTGAACCTGAAGTGGAATGTCCAAGAGGTTGTGTCATCTCTTCAATATGAAAAACAACAGGTATGTGATCCTTTCTGCAAAGAGCGATTCCCTCTTCATATAATTTTATCAGTCCCTGGTAATCCCATCCTTTTCCTTTGAATATCTTTATCCCCGGTCTCTCACTATCGCCTTCAAAGCCTTGAAGTATATCGGAGATACTCCCTTTGGTAGTCTGGTATTTCTTTGGCACTGAGATACCGTAGCCGTCGTCATAAACAGTCACAGCCATCGGCACCTGAAGCACTCCGGCAGCATTGACAGTCTCCCAGAAATGACCCTCAGAAGTACTTGCATCGCCTATTGAGCCGAATGCCACTTCGTCACCCTTCATTGTCAGGTTGGTAAAACGGTGAAGATCTGTATTCTGACGGAAGAGTCCGGAGGCATAGGCCAGGCCAAGTAACCTGGGCATCTGACCAGCTGTGGGAGATATGTCGGATGATGAATTTTTCTGTTTCATGAGATCTCTCCAACTGCCATCGGCATTAATGTTGGGTACGGAAAAATGATTATTGAACACTCTGCCCCCGCTTCCGGTAAAAATATTCCGGTCAGTATTTCCATATAGCTGATGAAAAAAATCCAAAGGAGTATAGAGTTCCATTGCCATCATCCATGTCTGATCCCTGTAATACCCTGACCTCCAGTCACCTTCCCTGAACTGCTTTGCCATAGCTATTTGGGTTATCTCCTTACCATCACCAAAAATGCCGAATTTAGCTTTGCCGGTTAACACTTCACGGCGTCCTGTTATACTCAGATTACGGCTTAGATTAGCCAGCCTGAAATCGTTCAGGACGGTTTCTTTTTTTAAACGGTTCTCCGGTGATTTCTTATCGCTTTTCATCATTATTAAGCTTTGTTGTATACTGATCTTTATTCTATAAACAAAAAATCAAGGTTGTTGTTTAGTGTATGAAGTAGAAATGATAAGTATCTTTGAACACTGTATAAAGAGATAATTATGTTTTTAAAATTAGCAATTATAAGTATCGTTTTACTGGTTTTTGTGCTTGTGGGTCTGGGTATCAGCATTTTGCTTAAGCCAAAGGGTAAATTCCCGGAGATACATATCGGACGTAATAAGAACATGCTTCAAAGGGGTATCCGTTGCGCACAACATACTGATACTGGCTGTAAACCTGTAAACAAGAATGAATGTCTTAATTGTGGAAGCCCTGGGATTAATTGCTGAGTGGATGGACTTTATTGCTGCTACCGACATCTAAATACTGCAGGACCGCTTTTCATTCTGATTCAGAAATACTTTTTTTGAGACTCTCTGATGTCCAGGTCCGGAAATTACCGTTCTCATCTGAAAAAATAAGATATGCTTCAAATTCAGTATACCTCTGAAGAAAAGCTATACTTTCATCTTTGCCCATAACCATACAGGCTGTAGCAATACCATCAGCAACAGCACATTCATCTGCAATTATTGTTGCGCTCAGCAGCTGATTACTTACCGGATACCCTGATCTGGGGTCAATAGTATGGGAATATTTAACACCGTCCTTAACATAAAATTTCCTGTAATTACCGGAGGTAGCAAGTGCTTTGTCCTGCAGGTTTATTATTGCCTGGATATCCTCTCCGGGGAACAAATTGTTATCCACAGGCCGGTCAATCCCTATGCGCCATTGTCTGTTATCTCTCATTCCTTTCACTCTCACTTCTCCTCCTATTTCCACAAGGTAATGTCTGATATCCATGCTGTCCAACAGACTACATATAACATCTACTGAATAGCCCTGAGCCACAGCGTTAAAATCAAGACTTATACGGGGGTCAGATTTCAAGACAGATCCATCTCTGATGCTTACCTTACCGAAACCCACAATAGCAAGAAGGCTGTCGCGGGATGATTCCCTGTAGTTTTGAATAGCATCAGGACCAAAGCCCCAGGCCTTCACCAAAGGGCCGACTGTTATGTCGAAAGCCCCCTCCGTCATTGCCCATAACTCTTTTGAAATCTTAAAAGCCTCCGTGAAATATTTATCGGTTTTGAGCGATTCGTTCCTGTTAATCTTTGAAAGAACAGAAGAATCTTCATACAGAGAAAGAGACATATCGAAATCACGAAGTCTATTTTGAACCAGGGTTTGCATCTCTTCCACATCAAAGTCACTTGCACTGCCATATACTATTCTGTAGGTTGTCCCCTGCACAAATCCATCGAAGCCGGAGTAATTGATTATCTCTTCCCTGCATGATACAGCAAGCAGAAAAAGAAAAATAACTGCTAATAACGATTTAAATATACTTTTCATTTACCATTATATTAACGGATAACAGTAACTACTGTTGTCATTATCATCACATATATCCGGTTACACATTCAATTAATACTCTATACCAGGGGTACAGTGACCGGTCATATACCGAAATCATCGAAGGATATATTTTCATCCGGGACTCCCAGGGAGTTGAGCATGTTTACCACTGCACCATTCATGACTGGCGGACCGCAGAAATAATATTCAATATCTTCAGGTTCGTCAAGTTTGCTCAGGTAATTATCGAACAGGACCTGATGAATAAAACCGGTATAGCCGGTCCAGTTATCCTGGGGCAGAGGTTCTGATAAAGCCAGATTGAAAGTAAAGTCAGGAAATTCTTTTTCAATAAGTCTGAATTCATCTTCATAGAATACTTCGCGGAGTGATCTTGCTCCGTACCAGTATGACACTTTCCTTTTTGTCTTAAGGCTATGGAAAAGGTGGAAGATATGTGATCTGAGAGGTGCCATACCGGCTCCTCCTCCTATATATACCATTTCGCTGTCAGTATCTTTAATATGAAATTCTCCGTATGGTCCTGAGATAGTAACTTTATCTCCCGGTTTTCTTGAAAATATATAAGAAGAACATATTCCCGGAGGGACATTCATGAATTGCTTCTTCACATTGTCCCATGGCGGTGTAGCTATTCTGATATTAAGTTTGATAAGGTTTTTTTCGGCAGGGTAGTTAGCCATCGAATAAGCCCGGAATGTTTCTGTTCTGTTCTTTATTCCAAGATCCCACATCTTATATGCATCCCAATCAGCTCTGAATTTTTCTTCAATGGTAAAATCCCTGAAACTTGCTTCATACCGGGGAACATCGATCTGGATATATCCGCCCGGCTCAAAATTCAGTTCTTCTCCTTCCGGCAGTTTTACTACAAATTCCTTAATAAAAGTAGCCACATTTCTGTTTGACACTACTTCGCACTCCCATTTTTTTATTCCGAGAACAGCTTCGGGTAGTTTTATTACCATTGGACCCCGTATTTTCACCTGGCAGCCGAGACGCCAGTTATCATTTTGTTCTTTACGGGTAAAAAAGCCTGTTTCTGTAGGCAGGATTGATCCGCCACCTTCCAGTATCTGGCACTTGCACATCCCGCAGGTACCTCCACCTCCGCATGCTGATGGAAGGAAGATATTATTAGAAGAGAGGGTTGACAGAAGATTTGAACCCGGGTTAACCTGTAGTTGTCTTTCATTAACATTTAGTGTAACCTCCCCCTTGGGCAGGAGTTTATCTCTGGCCAGCAGAAGGAGAGCCACAAGCAGAAAGATAATGATAAGGAAAACAATTATGCTTATCAATAGAGTTCCAAGAGTTGTAACAGCTAAAATCATGTTCCGAATTTATCAGTTAGAGTTTGATTCCCATAAATCCCATAAAAGCTATTGCCATGAGACCTGTTATAATAAAAGTTATACCCAGTCCTCGCAGGGGAGCAGGCACATTGCTGTAACGTATCTTCTCCCTTATAGCTGCAATACCGACTATTGCCAGGAACCATCCTATCCCTGATCCGGCACCGAAAACAAGAGCTTCTGTAATATTCAGGAATTCACGTTCCTGCATAAACAATGATGCACCGAGTATGGCACAGTTAACAGCTATCAGCGGCAGGAATATACCGAGAGAGTTATATAATGCCGGACTGAATTTCTCAACGATCATCTCAACGAGTTGTACCATAGCTGCAATGACAGCAATAAAGATCATAAATGTAAGGAAACTGAGGTCTACGTCGGCAAAGCTTTCGCCCAACCATATCAAAGCTCCCTTTCTTAGTATATATTTCTCTATAAGAAAATTAACAGGGACTGTGATAACAAGGACAAAAATAACTGCTATGCCCAATCCTACTGAGGTTTTGACTGTTTTTGACACAGCGAGATATGAGCACATGCCAAGGAAGAAGGCAAAAACCATGTTGTCAACAAAAATTGACTTGATAAAAATATTCAAAAGGTTTTCCATAATGATTCCTGTTGTTTATTTTTCTATTAATTCCCTGTTCCTGCTTCTCTGGACCCATATTATCAGTCCGACAACAATAAGAGCCATTGGGGGTAATATCATCATTCCGTTATCTTCATACCCGAAAGAGTAAACACCAATTTTTTCAAGGATGGGGTATCCCATAATGGTACCTGATCCTAAGAACTCCCTGAAGAAGGCTACAATTATCAGAATTATTCCATATCCTGCTCCGGCGCCAATACCGTCCAGCAAAGCAGGCCAGGGCTTATTTGCCATGGCAAAAGCCTCAAGACGACCCAT
>LSQX01060506.1_pt1 | contig 54618 bp, 57 predicted proteins | sample 654561 | NCBI WGS metagenome assembly LSQX01 (sample SAMN04489861, study PRJNA283612) | anaerobic digester metagenome | isolation source: 4 biogas reactors fed with cattle manure at either 37C or 55C with and... | place: Denmark: Kongens Lyngby | collected 2014 | reverse complement strand
GTACCAAGAAGCGCTACGCGCCAGCTCCACTCACCGCGAGGAAGGTCACCTTGTTGACCTGATCCGCGAGAAGGACGGGATAGGCGGCGGCCGAACGGAGCGAGACACCTGCGTTCTTCAGAGGCTGGTTGCCGACCCCTGCGGCGTACGAATCACCCAACGCCGCATAGCGCCCGCGGTTGGGTGTCATCGGACCCGCGTCCGCGGGTTGGGCGGCGGCTCCGATCAGGGCGAGCGAAGCGGTGACGGCAATGGCTGCAGCGCGGAAACGGATCATGATGGCCCCCCGGTGAGAATGGTGAGCACAACATATCCCTGCGGCCCCCCGACTGGAACGGTTTCACGTTACAAAAACCGTCCAAAAGGTGATTCTGTTGCCGTCCGGGTCCTCAACGGTGAATTCTTCCGTTCCCCAGCGCGTTCGGCGGAGGTGCCGCTTCTTCACCACCACATCGTGGAGCTCACACCGCTCATGCAGGAGGGCGATGTTCGGCGCGAGGAGCCGGCAGGCGGTCGAGCCGGCCTTCGCCGACTGGCCGAGCTCAAGGTCAACGCGCGTCTCCGCGACGAGGCGCAAGCGTTCGTTGCCGATGACGAAAATCCACTCGGGCTCACCGCTCTCCAGCCGCATGCCGAGGACCTCGGTGCAGAACTCGGCAGATTTCTCCGGGTCGTTCACGACCAGGACGGGGATGCGCTCGGCCATGGACTACACGCTAGCAAGGGCACTGTTCCGCACTGCCCGACGGCCGGGAGAATGGTGGTGCGCGCGCAGATCGAAAGCGGAGGTCCCATGGAAGCGTGGCAAGTCGGACTCGTCATCATGATGACGGTGGGCGTGGCCGTCATCCTGTTCGGCGCGCTCTGGGACCGCGAGCGCAACCGCCGCCGTGCCGAGCAGATCACTCGCCCACCGGATCGCGCGATCCCCGGGCTCAAGGGCACCGACCCTGCGTACGTCATCACCCACCCGCCCCACGGCCACCGCCCGCTGGCTGATGCGGAGCGAGCGGCATTGGAGGTACGCCTCCCCGCAGCCCCCGTCTTCAACGCGCGGCTCGCCGCCCAGGAGTTGGTGAGCGACCCGGACACGGGGTGGGCCGTCGTCGAGCACGCGCGGGTCCTGGTGTGCGGGGAGTCCGTGCACACGCTGCGGGAGATCCTGACGGTCCTGGACCGCGCAGCCGGCACAGGGACTCCGCTCGTCATCGTCGCCCCCTCCTTCGATCGCGAGACGCTGACGACGCTGATCGTCAATCATCTCCACCGCACCGTCCAGCTCGTGGCGGCCACTGCGGAACCCGCTGTCCTTGCAGAGATCGCAGAAGCCGCCGGAGCCACCCTGATCACCCGCATCGATCTGCAGTCGGGGTGGGTCCCCGACGAACACCTCGGCACTGTCGCACTCTGGGTGAGCACCACGAAGAACTCCCGCCTCCTGCGACCGGCAGGCTGAAACCCTCAAGCCGAAGAGCCTTAGCCTCAGCCAGACCTTGAGAGTTGTTTCCCAAGCACTCCGTCGCAGCGAGAATCACTGCAGAGAGCCCCGATCAGCCATAGCCGAGTTCGTGCAACCGCGCGTCACTGATGCCAAAGTGATGGGCGATCTCATGGATGACCGTGACGCGGATCTCGCGCACGACCTGCCCTCTGGATCGGCAGGCCCGCAGGATCGGGTTCCGGAAGATGAAGATGCGATCCGGGAGCGCCATCGAGTATCCGAAATTCCTTTCTGTCAAAGGGATTCCTTCATAAAGACCAAGGATGCCGGGCATCTCGTCGGGCGGGTTTTCCTCGACCAGGACCACGCAGTTCTCGACCAGATCCAGCAGCTCTTCCGGGACGAGATCCAGAGCCTCCGAGACGTGGTGTTCGAACTCTTCCGGGGTCATTTCGACGGCCATGTGCCGAACCTAGTCGAGGCGCAAATCACACTCGTGTGATCTCCGCTTCACGATCGGCGTGTCGTATTGCCAGGACGTTCGAACACTGTGCACGGGATTGCAGCGACATGGAGGCCTCGTTAGATTCCCTGAAGTCCGGGGCGGGAGTGCCACTCGTTGGGAAGCAAGTGGGGCTCCGGGCTGCGATGGATCCAGCAGTTGGGAAGCTGCTGGGCACGTCAGGCACCTGTTGGGAAGCGGGTGCCACCCCACTGCCCCGGTCGACAGTCGGCCCCTCCGTGGCCGGACATCGAGTGGGTGACGGCTCCGGCTTGCGCCCGCACAAGAGGCGGGCTGCCGCCGAAGGGGAAGACAGTGAAGTTGCTACGCCGTGTGCGTTCGGCGACTGCTCTCGGAGCAGCCGCCATCATGATCACCACGTTCGGCGCTGTCGCCAGCGTCGCCTACAGCGCCTCCGCCACCGCCGACCCGTTCTCCGTGCAAGCAAAATCCGGTCTGAACGTCCGTTCCGGACCAGGGCTGAACCACCGCATTCTTGATGCACTGCCCGCCGGCACCCGGATCGATTCGACGGGACCGGCTCAGGACGGCTGGATGCCGATCACCTATCAAGGCCGGGAAGGCTGGGTGTCGGATGCCTATCTGACGGCGATCGGCGCTGGGAATACGCCGAGCGGTGAGATCCCCGCCACGCGGGGGACCGCCTATACGACCGCACCCCTCAACGTCCGCGCCGGTGCCGGGCTCACGTTCCGGGTCGAGACGGTTCTGAAGCGCGGCGCCAAGGTGGAGACCACTGGGGTCGAGGCCAACGACTACGCCCAGATCGTCCACGGCGACGACTTGCGCTGGGTCTCCACGCGCTATCTCAGCCAGACCAAGCCCGAAGAGCCTCGGCCTGCAAAGCCGGGGCTTCCTGCAGTCAAGGACACGGCGACCGCCACCTCTGAGCTGCTCGTCCGGACCACCCCGGGCGCCGACTTCGAGGTCATCACCAATGTCCCCGCCGGGACGAAGCTGAACCTGACCGGCGTGACGGAGAGCGGCCGCACCCAGATCATTCATGACGGTCAGGTCGCGTGGGTCAACAGCCTCTATCTCACCGGTTCGGCCAATGTGCCCAAACCGCCGACTGCGGCGCTGCCGAGGACGGTGGGGACCGTCTATGCCACGGCGGATCTCCTCCTCCGTGACTCTCCCGACGCCGAGTTCGTCAGCTATGGGACGGTGCCGACCGGATCCTCCATTGGGATCACCGGGCGCGAGATGAACGGCAGGGCCGAGATCGTTCACAAGGGCACCGTGCGTTGGGTGACCTCGCGCTATCTCAGCGCCAAGGCACCCGAGAGCAATGCCTCCAGCCCAACGAACGCCAACAAGGCAGTCGCCAGCGTGAGCAAGGCACCCACGGCCACCACGACCTCCAACAAGACGAGCTCGACGACCAAGGCCACCACAGCCTCGCCCGACAAGCCGGCAGCCGCCACCAGCTCCCGGTTCAAGCTGCCGGGTCTCACCCCGAATTCGCAGAAACTGCTGGCGCAGCTCGACAAGCAGTTCCCCGAGGTGCGGACCATCTATGGCGTGCGTCAGGACCCGCTGCCCGATCACCCGTCCGGGCGCGCGCTGGATGTGATGGTCTACAGCAACGCGGCGCTGGGTGACCGGGTGGCCGAGTGGACCCGCTCGAACGCCCAGGCGCTCAACATCGACTACATCATCTGGAACCAGCGCATCTGGTCGGTCGCCCGCTCCAGCGAGGGCTGGCGTCACATGGCCGACCGTGGCTCCGTGACCGCCAACCACCGTGACCACGTGCACATCACGGTCAAGCGCTGAGCGACTCCGCTCGCGACCGGGGGTTCCTCAGCGGATCCCCGGTCGCGCCGGGAGGCACACACCCTGACTTGGATCACGTTTGGTCAATCCGTGGGTCGACCGCTTATAGTTGTCCAGTCTCGTCCCCATCGTCTAGTGGCCTAGGANNAGCGGCCTAGGACTCCGCCCTTTCAAGGCGGCAGCGCGGGTTCGAATCCCGTTGGGGATACGGCGGCCGGATTCTCTGCGAACACAGGGAATCCGGCCTTTTTGTTGTGTTGGCGAGTCGCGTGCGACAGGTCCGTGAGGACCCGGATCGGCCACACAACGGCACCAGATCCGGGGCCATTCTCTCTCCGGCCCGCGATTCCGGGCCTCCGGACGGTGATCGAGGACACACCCCCCGCCAGCTCGACCCAGCGCTCGGAGACCCGGGCTGTGTGCCATGGGTTAGGGTGCGAGAAGAGCTCGCAAGCATGCGGGAAAGCCCACGGAGAGGGAGCATGCATGACCGACGACCTGGTCATCCTGGTCGATCAAGACGGTCGCGATGCCGGGAGCGCCCCGCGGCTCGAGATCCACGGGCCTGACACCCCGCTGCATCGGGCCTTCTCCCTGTTCCTGTTCGACGATCATGGCCGCTTGCTTCTGACCCGCCGGGCCTTGGAAAAGATCACCTGGCCCGGGGTCTGGACCAACAGTTGCTGCGGCCATCCCCGGCCTGGCGAGAGCTATCCGGACGCCATTCGACGCCGTGCCCGCGAGGAGCTGGGGGTCGGTGTCCGGGGCCTGCGGATCGCGCTCCCCTCGTTCGCCTATCGCGCGACGGACTTCAGTGGTGTGGTCGAGAACGAGGTGTGCCCGGTCTATGTCGGTCGCATCGTCGGCGAGCCGGACCCCGATCCCACGGAAGTCATGGACCACCAGTGGGTCGAGTGGGAGGACTATCGCTCCACGGCCGAGCGGACACCGGGGCTGATCTCGCCCTGGAACGCACTCCAAGTCCCCCAACTCGCCCCGATTCTGCCGCAACTCATGGGGCCTTCCGGTGCTGTTCCCGGCCAGCAGCCCGAGGTCGGCCGCACCCCGACCGCCGAGGCCACGCTGGCCCGCGTCGACACCCTGTTGCGCGAGGAGGCCGCCTGCCTGGAGACCCTGTGGCGGGACGCGGTCCCCGGTCCGCCCGTCGACATTCTCGGCCCGGACGATCTGCCGGGCTGGTTGCACGGGATGGTCCTCCAGGGCGGCAAACGTCTCCGGCCGTCCATGTGCCATTGGGGCTTCGTCGCCTCGGGCGGTCGGGAACACGATCCCGGCTATCAGGATCTGGTACGCGTCGCGGCTGCCCTGGAGACCCTGCACGTCTTCGGCCTGATCCACGACGACATCATGGACCGGGCCGAAACCCGCCGTGGCGAGCCGACCGCCCACGTCCGCGCCACCCGTCGACACCGCGAGGCAGGCGGCGACGGGTCACCCGAACTGTTCGGGGCCTCGATCGCCATCCTCCTGGGCGACCTGGCCCATGCAGAAGCCGACCGGCTGGCCGACGGGCTGCCCGAGACCCTGCGGCGGATGTGGTACGAACTGACGATCGAACTCATCGCCGGCCAACGAGCTGATCTCACCGGGGCCGCCGCCCACCGGCGCGACCTCGACCATGCGATCACCATCGCCCGGTTGAAGTCCGGGTCCTACACGGTCGAACGGCCGTTGCAGCTCGGGGCGGAAGCGGCCGTGGCCACTCCCGAGGCACGGGAGAGCCTGGCCCGCTATGGCCACCGCATCGGTGCCGTGTTCGCGCTGCGAGACGACTATCTGGGGATCTGGGGCGACCCGGCGACCACCGGCAAACCCGCCGGCGATGACCTGCGCAACGGCAAAGCCACCACCGTCCTGGGGTTGGCGGAATCCGCGCTCAGCGGGACCGCCGCCGAGGCCCTGGGCCGGGTCGGCACCGCCGCCCTGACGGACGCGGACATCTCGCTGCTGCAGGAGGCGCTGACCGAGTCCGGAGTCAGGGATCGGGTCGAGGGGATGATCCGCGAGGGTGTCGACACCGCGGTCGCCGCGCTCAACCCGGCCCACCTTGAGCGGGACGGCATCCAAGGGCTCGCAGCCATGGCCGAGCGCATCGCCTGGCGGGACCGCTGACCGCACAACGTTCCCTCCCAGGCTTCACCCCCAAGCCTCAAGCCCAGCCGGTAATCCGATAATCACTGTCGCCGCCGCCGCTGCTGTGCGAAGGTGAATCCATGACCAGCACCGGAGACGACAAGGACACCCCGGCCACCGCGGAGCCCGTGGATGCCAAGGAGGCCATGCGTCAGGCCTTGGAGCGCAAACGCGGCGCCAGCCAACACCCCCACGGGCGCAGCGACCATCATCGGGACGGAAGTGGCGGCAAGGCCCACGGCCCGGCCGGAGGGCGCCGGGAGTTCCGGCGCAAGGCGGGCGGCTGAGTCAGCGCACGACCGCGTCCCACTGTGCCTCGAAGTCGTCGCGCATCGACAGCGCATAGGTCCGGGAAATGTGGTTGTCGTCCATGTAGACATAGACGTTGCCCAGCACCCCCGGACACAGCGCCTCGGGACCGCCCGGGCACAGGAGCTCGGTGAAGTCCAGATAGGCCATGTTCGACATCCCCTCGAGGGATTCGCGCGGCCATTCATCGGCGAGCTTCTCATGCCGGGGCGCCGTGCAGCGCTCGCTCGTCGTGCCCCATCGCTGGACGCAGTCGGGCATGTTGAAGGTCCACCGCGGATTGTCCCGGATGTTCACGACTTGAATCCCGGCATCCACGACCGGGCGGATGGCGTCGGCGTACGTCTCCACTTCCAGCTCGGGACCCGCCGCCTGCGCGCGAGAGCCGACCGTGACAACCTGGTCGACGTCATTCGTCAGGATCCATTCGACGACGAGACGGCTGTATTCCAGACACGTCTCGTTGCTCCACGGGTTCTCCAGCGTGACGCGGCAGCGCGGGTGGTTGGGCATGATCAGATGCCAGCCCCGTTCGATGGCCATCGGCACGAGAACCGTCGACCACTGCCAGGCGTGGGAGTCGCCGACGAGCACGACCCTCCGGGTCGGCTCCCCCTCGGGCCGGATCTCATAGCAGTTGCCGCCCTCGAACACCGGCGGCATCGGGTCGAGCTGGCAGTGGCCCGTGGGGAGCGGCCAGTCGTTCGCGACGACGGAATCTCCCGGCGCAGCGCCGCGGACAGGTTCCTGGGTCCGCACGGTGGTGGGCGTCGGCGAGACTCCGGGGGTCACCGCTCGCGCGCCCGGGTTCTCGGCCGCGACGGTGCGCGCCACGTCCCTTTCAAGGACGCGCGTCATTCCGGCAACAAGTCCGACCACGATGATGACGAAGACGGCGATCGCGGACAGCGCACCGCGCTTGGAGGTCAGCACCTCCAGCTTGTGGAAGCGTCGCTCCACGAGCCTCGTGGACAGGTCCGCGAGCAACAGGGACAGCGTCAGCACGAACACACTGCCCTTCCACCCGAGCCTGGTCGTTTCGGTGGCGGTGAGAGCCATGAAGTACGCATAGACCGGCCAGTGCCACAGATACAGGCCATAGGCCCGGTTGGCGATGAACGTGACCGGTCGGCGGGAGAGCCAGTACGCCGCGTCCCGTTTGTCGGTGGAGTCCAGGTCCGCGATCATCACTGCTGCGGCACCCAGCGCCGGCAGCAGAGCGACGGGCCCGGGGAACGGCTCGCGCCCGACGAGGAAGCCGGTGGCCACGACCGCACCCAGCCCCAACCAGCCCATCGGAATCGCCAGCGCCCGCGGCATCGTCACGCGCGGCACGAGCGCGAGCAGCGCGGCCAACGAGAATTCCCAGACCCGGGCGAAGGTGTCGAAGTACGCCGACGAGCGGTCCTGGGTGATCGCATACTGCGCGTACACGAAGGAACCCACCGTGATGGCGCCGAAGGCGAGGCCGAGGACGATCTTGAGCCGCGCCTTGAACAGTGAGGCGAGGAACAGACAGGCCACGAAGAGCAGGGGCCAGACGACGAACACCTGCCCCTGGATGGACAGGGACCAATAGTGCTGGAACGGACTCACACCACCGGGATCGACGGCCGTGTAGTTCACCGACTGCTCGATCAGCGTCCAGTTCTCCAGATAGAACAGGGAGCTCTGGGCGTGCAACATGAGGGTCGGCTGGCGAGTGGGCGGGAGGAAGAACCAGCCCACGGCCAACGAGGCGGCAATGACGATCGCCGCCTGCGGCACGAGCCTGCGGAAACGCTGGATGAGGAAGGTCACGACACGGAACGACCGGCCCCTGCGGACCATCGAGCCCGTCATCAGATAGGCCGAGATGATCAGGAAGACATCGACACCGCCGGAGACCCTGCCGTTGGTCCACAAGTGGTAGGCGACAACAAGAACGATCCCGAGGCCACGCAGGCCATGGATGTCCTTGCGATGGGGCGTGCGCTTCTTCTTGCCGGCCGGCCCTGTCGTGGCCTGCACATCGCGCGCCTGAGATTCCGCCTGACTCAGTGTGTGCTCCTTCCCGATCCCGTCAGGATAGGCAAGGACCCCGCCGGAGGGCGTCTGCTGTTTCATTCGCCACTGTCACGATTGAGGACGAGTGGCGCGCATTCAGCCCCGTTGGATCACTTCGAGCGAATCGACCATCGGCAGCCGCATCACCTTGCGCACGTCGGCCTTGCAGGTCAGGAACTCCGCCGGCGTCGTCTCCGTGTGCCCCGTCACCTCCACCGTCCCGACCCCACGAACCTCGAGGCGGACCTGCCACGCCTCCGCGGAGCCGGTGCTGGCAACAGGCTGGACGGCGTCGAAGGCAAGGGGAGCGAAGTGGCCGTACGCGGCCACCATCGCCGCCTGCACCTGATTGCTGAACCCCGTCGGCCCGCGCAGTTGGGTCGGATCGACGCGGCCGGCGACATGTGCGCGCACGATCGCCTCGACGTCCTCCGGATCGAGTCCGCCATAACATGCGCCGTCCGGGAGGACGACGAGGTTGCCGGCGAAGCGGTCGCCGCCGGTGTGCGTACATTCCCAGGTCGCCTCCGGCCACAGTTCCGCGGCGCGCGCGGCGAGCGGTCGGCCGCGTACGGCGCAGCAAACGTCCTTGCGGCCGTGTGTGCAGACGAGGAGGATGTCCGGTTCGTCTCCTTCGGGTACGCCGGCTTCCCGCGCCCCGCCGGTCGGCGTGTGGTCACGGCCGGGCACGTCCGCCCCGGGGTCGGAGAACAACCGGGCCGCGGCGAGCAGCCCATCGGCGTCTGCGGCGCTGCCCCACACGACGCGGCGTTCCGCGCCCTCCAGCGATTGGATGACGCACCAGCGCCGGCCGGTGCCGTCTCCGGCCGGAGTGCTCGTCCGGCCCTCGGACGCGGGCCGACGGATCAACATCAACCGTGCCCCGGCGTCCTCCAGCGTCCCCTCGAGCTCACCCTTGTCCCGGTCCGCGAGGTCGAGCCCCGCCCAGGCGTTGGGTCCCCAGCCTCCGGCCTGCTCCACGAGGAACCAGTGCTTGGCCGGGGGGGCGGTGCCGACGAACCGGTCCCCGCGGGCGCGGGCATCGTCAGAACAACGGAACTCTGGTCTGGCCTCGCTCATTGCTCGTCTCCTGGCTCTGTGAAGACCGGCACGGGCCCGGGTCGCATGCTTCCTGCGGCCAGTGCGGCCATGGCCGCGGCGATGTCGGCGTCCGGGATCCGCTGGAGGGCATCAGCGAGCTCCGCGCGCACTCGAGCGATGTCATCGGCCAACTCCGCGGTGTCCCCCACCGTAACCCCCATCTCCAGCGACGACCGGACCCAGGGGTCGCGGGCGACGGTGGCGAGCGCCTGGGTGGTGAAGGCCTGGGCGAGGTGCTGACGGGTCCAGCTGTGCACCCCGAGGGTCAGGTGGACGGTGATCCCGCCGAGCGCGCGGGCGGAGTGGATGAAGCCGCGCGGCAGATAGAGCACATCACCAGGGCGCAGGGTGAGGGTGAGGTCGGCGGGTTGGGCGGCCGCTTCGCGTACGTCCGCTGCCCTCGAACCCCACGGCTCGTCCCGCAGCGGGTGGTCGTGGACCGGCGCGTGGATCCGCCATTCCTTCTCCCCGTGCACCTGGACGACGAAGACGTCATGGACGTCGTAGTGCGCGGCGAAGCCCTGGTTGGCGGGCGGGGTGACATAGGCGTTCGCCTGGACCGAGTGCCCCAGCTCTCCCGCGAGAGCACGCACGAAGTCACCGACCGGGGACCACGTCCGGTGGACTCCTTGCAGCACCGCGGTGACTCCGTCGGCGAACAGCTCACGCACCTTGGCGTCATCGACCTGGTCGTCGATGGTCGCACCCACTCCACCGGCCGAGGTGAATCTCGACCTGGGCAGTGCGGTGCCGTCGTGGACCATGCGGAGGAAGGGGGTACGCAGGCCGCGGCGCGTGATCAGTTCATCCGCCGCGGCCAGTGAGAAGAGGTCCTGCACCCCGGACAGCGGCGATTCGCCGACGAAGGCGACGCCCTCCCTGTCCAGCGCCTGGGCATAACAGGGCTCCCGACCCCACCACCGCTCGGCGAACTCCTGCGGGGTCCGGCCAACAAGCCAGTACAGCGCCGAACGGGGGTGGGCGGGAACAGCTTCGAGGTGAGTGGCTGCGTTCAGGACGCAGCCCCGTCCGCGCCGGCGTCGCCGTCGGCACCCTGATCGGCGCCGGCGTCACCATCAGCACCCTGGTCCGCACCGGCGTCACCATCAGCACCCTGATCGGCGCCGGCATCACCATCAGCGCCCTGATCGGCACCGGCATCACCGTCGGCGCCCTGATCGGCACCAGCGTCACCGTCGGCGCCTTGATCGGCGCCGGCATCACCGTCGCCCGGGGCCGCCCCACCGTCGGCGCCGCCATCGGCACCGGCGTCGCCCTTGCCGAACACGGGGTCGGCAGAGGGATCGGTGAAATCGCCGGCGACGTCGCCGTCCTTCTCGTGATCGGGGTCGAGGAACTCAGTCATGGAAACTCCTTTGGTTCGCGGTTCACACGTGCGGCCAAGTCTTGTGGGTCACCGGCCATCGTTCAAGGGGGCATAAATCGACCTGAGCCGCAACAGGCTCAGGTCAGCCAACCGCGTGCGCCGACGGCACGGCAGGAAGCGGACGCCTGCACACTCGCGAACCGGCAGGCGTCCACGACCCGGCCGAGTCCCCACCGCCCGATCGCGTACGCCAGCGCCCCATGCAGCACATCCCCCGCCCCGAGGGTGTCCACGACGTCCTCGGGCGGCACGGGTGTGACGTCGATCGGATGCCGTGCGCCCGCGACCTCAAGTTCCCAGGAGCGCGCGCCGAGGGATTGCCCGAAGGCCTGTACGCCGCACCTCCGCATCAATTCCGCCAACGACCCGGTGGGCGGCACGAAGTCCTCGGACACGACGGCCACGTCGACCCAGGGCAGGAGCTCCTCGGTGCCGGGCTTCCAGGAGCCGCCGTCGAGCACCACGGGCCGGCCTGCCGCGCGCGCGGCGCGGGCAGCGGCCAGCCCCAGCTCCATCCGGTGGCCATCCAGGAGGACGACATCCGCCCACTGCACCTGCGTGTCGATCGCAGCGATCCGGTCCGGATCAGCCAAACCCAGCGGAACCGCAGCGGCATTCGTCGACACCACCGCCCGGTCACCCGAATCCTGCTCAACCAGGACGGTCGAGACCCCGAAAGCCTCTTCGACCGTGGTGTCGGCGAGATCGAAGGCCAGCACGCGCGCGCGTTCAAGATAGGTCCGCACAGCGGTGGCCACCGGACCGGTTCCGATGGCGGTGAGCAACCGGGCACTCGCACCCAGGCCCGCGGCGACGGCGCAGGCGTTGGCGGCCGGCCCGCCGAAATCAACGGATAGGTCGAGCGCCTGTTGTTTGACGTTGCTGCGGGGCAGATCATCCACGGTCTGGATGACATCGAGGGTCACCAGACCCACGCACAGGACGTGTGGGTTGCGGGTCATGACACGCTCATCGCGCGGTCATTTCAATAGCCCGTCTCCCCCTCCTCGGCTCCCGCCGCGCGGCGGAACCCATAGGTGAGGATGTCGAAGTCGGTCACGACCGTGATCAGTTCGAAACCCATCGCGTGATAGGTCTCACAGGGCGCCACGGTGCCGTGAATGCCCGCGATGACACCGTGCTTGATCGCGACCTTCGCGACCCGCTCGAGGGTCGGCCCCAATGCATCGACCGCGGCCTTGGTCGGCTGTCCACCCAGGCTGATCGACAGGTCGAAGGGCCCGACATAGATGGCGTCGACGCCGGGCACGGCGCAGATCTCGTCCGCGCGTTCCAGGCCGAGCTTGGTCTCGATCATCGGAATGACGAGCACCCGATCGTTCGCGGTGTCGACATAGTCGAGGCCATAACGCACCATCGCGCCGATCGGCCCATAGGACCGGTCCCCATTGGGGACATAGCGACAGGCGGTCACCGCCCGACGGACCTCCTCCGCGCTCTCGATCCCGGGGATGATGATGCCCATCGCTCCCGCGTCCAGTGCGCGGCCGATGAGGCCCTTGTCGAGGGACGGGACCCGGACGATCGCCATGGCGCGACCGGGCTGCAGCGCCCTGACCGCGTTGATCATCATGTGGTGGTCCCACAGGCCATGCTGCATGTCCACGACGACATAGTCGAACAGATGCGCGATCGATTCGATGACCACCGGATCGAGCCGAGTGAAGAGGAATGCCCCGCGCGCCGGCCGACCTTCCGCCCACGCTCTGTGGACCCTTGAGCTCATGTCAGCCTCTCTCGGCACCCGTCACCACCGGGTGTCCTGCCTGAATCCAACCCATCGTGCCACCGGCGACGGACAGCGACCGGCGGCCAGTCGCCTCCAGAATTTCCGCGCCACGCAGGCTGCGTGCGCCACTGCGGCAAATCACATAGACCGGCTCGCCGGCCGGGACCTCGTCCACTCGCAGCGGCAACAAGCCCAAGGGAATGTGAATCGCGCCCGGCACGTGACCGTCGACATATTCTTCGGTTTCCCGCACGTCGATCAGGACCACGCCTTCCTGGCGGGCCGCTGCCAACGCGGCGATCGTGGTCTCCTGCACGTCCTTCCCCCTTGCCCGGCGTCAGTGTTAGCACATTAGCGCTTCTCGCCGTGGGCAGCCCGACGCGTACTGCCCACGGACCGGTGTGAGGAGATTCACCTACGATAACCGCCATGTCGTTTGGCTGGACCACCCATCTGGGGCGCGCTCTCCGGATGGTGTTCTCGCCGACCACCGCCGCCTGCGCGGCGCCCATCGTCATGGTCGGGCTGCTCGGCTGGCATCACCGCTGGATCTCCGACGACGGCTGGATCAACATCCGGGTCGTGGAGCAGGTCCTCGCCGGGAATGGCCCAGTCTACAACATCGGTGAGCGCGTCGAGGTCACCACGTCGACCTTGTGGTTCGGGATCCTGCTCGCCGGCGCCTATCTTCTGCCCGCGAGGGAGCCACAGGTCACCGGAGCGATCGTCGGCTGGTGTCTCACGCTCACTGGGATGATCCTCGCCAGCCTCGGGGCCGCACGCCTGGCGCAGGTGCGACGACCGGTCACCTATGTCCCGATCGGGATGCTCGCGGTCGCCGCCCTGCCTCCGATGTGGGATTTCGCGACGTCGGGGTTGGAAACCGGGTTGTCGTTCGCGTGGCTGGGCTGCTGCTTCTGGATCCTTGCCCGGCGGGCGGTGGCCCACGAACAGGGGAAACGGCGCCCCTCCTGGTGGCCGTTTCTGCCGGCGGTGCTGATCGGGCTGGGCCCGCTGATCCGCCCCGACTTTGCGCTCTATTCGCTCCTCTTCGCCGTCGGCCTGCTGATGTCGAGCCGCCTGACCTGGTGGGACTGGCCGATCACCTTGGTGCTGATGCTGGCCGTGCCGCTGGCGTACCAATTCTTCCGCATGGGCTTCTATGCCTCGCTCGTGCCCAACACCGCCCTCGCCAAGGACGCGACCGACGCGCGTTGGGAGCAGGGGCTGATCTATCTGGTCGATTATGCGGGCCTCTACGTCCTGATGGTCCCATTGCTGGTCGGGGCGCTGGGGGTGGGAGTGCAGATGACGTACGCCTGGCGCACCCGCAGCCAGGCCCGCTGGGCGGTCGTCGGCGCCCCGCTGCTGGGCGCGCTCATGCATGTGGCCTACATCGTCCGGGTGGGCGGCGACTTCATGCACGCCCGATTCCTGCTGCCGGACACGTTCGCGGTGCTCATGCCTGCCGCAGTCGTCGGGATCTCGATCGCCTGGCGCCAACTGGCGCTGGTCGCCACCGCCTTCGTCGCGGGCTGGGCGGTGGCGATCGCCTCCAGCGCGCGTACGCCCTATTCGGCCACCGCGAACGTCCACGGCATCGCCAACGAACGGGCCTTCTGGGCCGCCCACACGATCACCGGTGACGTCCTCACCCGGGAGGACTGGCTCGCCGGCGGGATGGGCCGCGTCGGTTCGCAGGCCCGCTGGGACCTGGAGGCCGGGTGGAGTTATTACGACAACGGGTCCGTACGCCTGGACTCCGCGACCGGCGAAGGCATCTTCATCGCGGTCGAGAACCTCGGCATCATCTCCATCGCTGCCGGCACGGACGTAATGGTGATCGACAAGTTGGCGCTGTCCGACGGTGTGACCTCCCATTCGCGGTTCGACCCGCGGCTGGTCGGCGACAGCCGCATCGGACACGCCCAGCGTCCCGACGCCTGGCGGGTGGCCCGCTATGCCCGATTCCGGGTCGATGAGCCGCTTCGCATCACGCACGCCCGGCTCGCCCTGCAGTGCGGTGATCTCGCCGTGCTCCAGGACGCGATCACCGGCGAGATGACCCGCGAGAAGTTCTGGCAGAACGTCCGGCTCGCCCCGCGCCTGACCTTCTTCACCTTCCCGGCCGATCCGGCGTCCGCGCGCAAGGAGCTCTGCGGCTGGGAACCCGGGTGGTGAGGCGTCGATTTTGCACGATGGGGGTCTCGCGTTATAGTTCTCGTCGCTGGTGAAAGTCAGCAAGGGCCCGGTTTTTCCGGATACCAGGCCCCGTGGCGCAGTTGGTTAGCGCGCCGCCCTGTCACGGCGGAGGTCGCGGGTTCGAGTCCCGTCGGGGTCGCGAGAGCGGTGATGTTTCCACGCATCACCGCTTTTGCAGATCATGGCCAGGTAGCTCAGTTGGTACGAGCGCTCGCCTGAAAAGTGAGAGGTCGCCGGTTCGATCCCGGCCCTGGCCACCAGATCGATGCCGCCTCCGGGCGGCATTTTTCGTTTCCGAAGCACCCCCGGTTGAATGGCCGACATGGAGTTCACCAAACGCGACCCCACGGCGGCCCCGGGCTTCTTCGCCGTCGAGGCTGCGGGTCTGAACTGGCTCGCTGAGGCGGGCGGCGTCCGGATCGCGCGGGTCCTGTCCGTGAGCGACCACCACATCACGCTGGAACGCCTGCAGCCGGGGCGTCCCACCGCCGCCGACGCCCGCGAGTTCGGCCGCGCTCTCGCGGTCACCCATGCCGCGGGCGCTCCGGGATGGGGCGCGCCGCCGCCCGGAGCGGGCAGTGCCGCGTACATCGGCCCCCTCCCCCAGACCAACCGCATCGAGCCGACCTGGGGGATCTTCTATGCCCGCCATCGCGTACGGCCCTTCGCGGATCGCGCGCTGGCCGAGGGCAGCCTCGATGCAGGCGGCCACAGCGTGATCACGGCACTCTGTCAGCGCCTGGAGTCCGGGGAGTTCGACGACGACCGACCACCTGCCCGCATCCACGGCGACCTGTGGTCCGGCAACGTCATCACGACCGCGGGCGGCTGGTCCCTCATCGACCCGGCGGCACACGGCGGCCATCCGATCACCGACCTGGCGATGCTGGCGCTGTTCGGGCTGCCGCAGTTGGAGGCGGTGTTCGAGGCGTACGCGGAGACCCCGCCCCCCGGGTCGGCGCCCCTCGCACCCGGCTGGCGGGACCTGATCCCGCTGCACCAACTGCACCCCCTGCTCGTGCACGCAGTGCTGTTCGGGTCGGGTTATGGCGCCCAGGCCGTGCAGGCCGCCCGGCAGTTCTAGGACTTCACGCCGTCTGAAGTTCATCCCTCCGGGTCTGGCGCGCGACTCGGCCAGGTGCGAGGCTTACCCGTGCCGCGCCATCCGCGACTCCGCCCGATCGAAAGGCCACCGCCATGGGATTGCGCCCGATCCATTTCGAGATCCATGCCGATGACGTCAACCGCGCCGTCGCCTTCTATCGCGACGCGTTGGGCTGGTCGTTCGAGGACTGGTCGGGGTACGCCGGCGTACCCTATTTCGGCGCCACCACCGGTGACGAAGCCCTTGGAATCAACGGGGCGATCATGGAGCGCGCTGGGGACGAGGCGCCACCCGCCCCGGACGGCGGCGGATGCGGCGCGTTCAATCGGATCTACGGCTCCGTGCTGACCGTGGGGGCGGACGACTTCGATGCTGCAGCGGACAGGATCATCGCGGCGGGAGGCACCGTGGCATTGCCCAAGCAGGCGCTGCCCGGGATGGCCTGGCAGGGGTATTTCCTCGACACCGAGGGGAACGTGTTCGGCTTGCATCAACCGGACATGAACGCCAAATAGGCCCAAGCCGTGACAGGCCGACGACAGGCCTGGTCGCGCTCGGAGGGGGACCGGGGCACGGCCCCTTGTACTTTGACCCGCCTCACGGATCAAAGTACAAGGCCTCCTCAACGGTCGGCCAGCTCCGCCTGTTCCGCCTTGGCGATGTCTCCGATGATGGTGTTGGCGTTGCGGGGATACATGAGATAGCGCACGCCCAGGTTGATCATCGCGGCGAGCCGGTTGCGGTTGCTGAGCAGGAACGACAGGTGCAGCACCACCCAGCTCAGCCACGCGGGGAGTCCGGTGAGCTTGGGACCGCCCTTGACCTCCACCACTGCGGCGCTGCGGCCGATCGTCGCCATCGACCCCTTGTCCCGATAACGGAACGGCTGGGTCCGCACGCCCTTGATCGTGGCCGCGATGGTCGCGGCGACATGCCGACCCATCTGCAGTGCCGGCTGCGCCACCTGCGGCAGCGGATTGTCCGGGTTGACCGCGCAGTCACCGACGGCGAAGACACGGTCCTGGCCCTTCACCCGCAGGTCATCGCCGACCACGATCCGCCCGCCCTTGCCCTGCTCCAGGCCCCACTCGTTGACGATCTCGTGGGCGCCGATGCCGCCGCCCCAGATCACGAGGTCGGCCTGCTCCTCGCGTTCGTCGTCGCCCTCCTTGATGATCACGGAATGCGGCCGCACCTCCTGAAGGGCTGCGTTGAGGCGCACGTCCACCTCTCGCTTGCGCAGCTCCTCGAGCGTGTAGCGCTGCAGCTTCTCGTCGAACGGCGCCAGCAGCGCGGGTCCCATTTCGACGAGCATGATGCGTACGCGGTCCGGGTGGATCTCCGGATAGGCGATCGGCAGGCCCTGGGTGCGCATCTCCGCCAGCGCCCCGGCCATCTCGACGCCCGTCGCTCCGCCGCCGACCACCATGATCGTCAACGTTTCGTCGGTCTCCGTCATGCTCAGCGCCTCGATCTGACCGAACACGACATCGCGGACATCGAGCGCTTCAGCGCGGGTATAGATCGACTTCGCATGCTCCTTCGCCCCCGGGATTCCGAAGAAGTTGGCTCCGACCCCGAGGGCCAGGACGAGGTAGTCGTAGTCGATCGGATCGCCGACATCGGTGCTGACCGTGCGGCGTTCGGTGTCGATCCCGGTGACGTACGCGCGCCGGAAGCGGACCCGCCGGCGATAGCGCGCCGCGAAGGCGCGGAGCGAATAGGTGATGTCACCGGGGTTCAGACCGCCGGTGGCCACTTGATAGAGGAGCGGCTGAAAAGTGGTGTACGCATGGCGATCGATCAACGTCACCCGGCAGCCCTGCTTGGCCAGGAGACCTGCGGCCGTGAGGCCACCGAAACCGCCACCAGCAATTACGACATGGGGTTGTTTCATATTTCCCACGGTACGTCGCGGGGTCAGGAGTGGGCGTGCTGTTCCTCAGTGACGTACGCCCGCATCCATCGGGCGATCTCCGTGAACGCGCGCTCCCGCACCGGGGCGGGCGACAGGAACACGTCATGGAGCGCGCCGTCGAGACGCACGACGGTCACGACCGGGCCCAGGCGGACGGCCCGCTGGGCGATCTGCTCGACATCGAGCACCACATCGGCGCTGGCCATGCGCTCGGACCACTTGCGGGAGAACTCCGACCGGGCGGAGGCGAGCACGAGGATCGGAGCCTGCACCGCGAGCCCCTCGGCCACTCGCGCGTGGCCCTTCAGCACCGCTTTGAGCCAGCCCACCCGGATGAGCGCCTCGGGCGCGGACTTGAGCGTGAGGTCATAGTCCCACTCCCCGTCCTCGCTGGTGTGAATGGTGCGGCGATAGAAGTCGGCGTCGGTGGGCGGCAGGATGGCGGTGGGACGCTGCCCGCCGATGGTCTTGATCACCGGGCCCAGGGCACGCGCCAGTGGCCCGCCCTGCAGGTCGAGCCAGGGCGAGTTGAGCACGAGTGCATCGAACACACCCGGACGTTCGTGTGCATAGAGTGCAGCGATCAGGCCGCCAGTCGAATGAGCAGTGAGCACGAGTTGGTCGTGCTCGTTGTTCAATTCGACGACGGCCTGATCGAGCTCCTCGAAGTATTCCGACAGATCGGTCGTGAAACCCCGCAGCTGACCCTCCACCCAGGACCTGCCATAGCGCCGCAGATCCAAGGCGTAGAAGTCATAGCCCTGTTGGGTCCAGAAGTCCGCGACGTGCCGCTGGAAGAAATAGTCGTTCCAACCGTGCACATAGAGAACGGCGCGGCGCGCGTGTGGTCGTTCGATCGCACGCACCAACACCGCACCGAAACGGTCTTCCGGATCGCCACCCAGGCTGTCCGGTTGGCGCTCCAACGGAAGCAGGCACTGTTCGAACCCCGGGAGAGAGTCGGGTTGCCAGTTGCGTTGGATCACCGTGGGTCAGCCGGACTTGCGCAGGTCCCCGTAGTCGTCGTAATCGTCATCGAGGGTCTCATAGCGCGCTGCGAGATCCGCATATGCGTCCGGGATATCAGAGTGCTCCACCTCGTCGGTGTAATCGTCATCGTCGGAGACGGCGGACTTGCCACGCAGTTCGCGTTCGAGCGAGGAGAAATCCGTATTGATCGAACGGTATTTCAACTCGCGAGCCACCTTGGTCTGCTTCGCCTTTGCACGGCCGCGCCCCATATGGGTCGACCCCCTCGCATGTCAGCTCGCGGTCAAAGCCGCGGCACTAATTGGTTAATGTCGTGGGGACAGGCTACCCAATGAAACGTCCGCATCCAAGACGGGTCTGCACCACCGGGCGTGTTCGGCCCGTGGCGCTGATGCCGCTGATGGGGACGGAACGAGGGTCAGACCGGGTGCTCACCTGCCATCGTCACCGTGCCACCGGGCGCGTCCTGAATCTCGCCGAGAATCCACGAATCGATCCCGCGGCCCTTGAGATGGGTCACTGCCTTGTCGGCGTCGTCCGGGGCCACGACCGCGACCATGCCGACCCCCATGTTGAGGGTCGCCTCGATGTCGGGCTGGGAAACCTTGCCGACCTCCTGCACGAGCCGGAAGATCGGAGCCGGCTGCCACGAGGTCCGGTCCACGGTCGCGGACAACGTCTCGGGCAGCACGCGCGCGAGGTTGTTGGCCAGCCCACCACCGGTGATGTGGCTCATCGCGCGCACGGCCACGGTGTCGGCGAGGTCCAGACAGTCCTGGGCATAGACCCGGGTCGGCTCCAGCAGTTCCTCGCCCAGGGTCCGGCCGAGCTCCGCGACATCGCGGTCCAGCGCCCAGCCGGCCTCGTTGAGCAGCACGTGGCGTACCAGGGAATAGCCGTTGGAGTGCAGACCGGACGCGGCCATCGCCACCAGCCGGTCACCGGCCCGGATGCGCTGGGCACCGAGGATCCGCTCCTTCTCGACCACACCGGTCGTCGCGCCGGCGATGTCATAGTCGTCGGGGCCCAGGAGACCGGGATGCTCTGCGGTCTCACCGCCCAGCAGGGCAGCACCCGCCACCACACAGGCCTCGGCGATGCCGCTCACAATCGCGGCGATGCGCTCGGGCACCACCCGGCCGCACGCGATGTAGTCGGTCACGAACAACGGCTCCGCCCCCACCACGACGAGATCGTCCACGAGCATGCCGATGAGGTCGAAACCGATCGTGTCGTGCTTGTCCATCGCCTGGGCGATCGCGACCTTGGTGCCGACCCCATCGGTCGAGGTCGCGAGCACGGGATGGCGATAGGCCGCGAGCGTGGAGGCGTCGAAGAAGCCGGCGAACCCACCCAGACCACCCAGGACCTCGGGGCGGTGGGTCTTCGCGACCGATGCCTTCATCAGCTCGACCGCGCGATCCCCGGCCTCGATATCGACGCCGGCGCGGGCGTACGCACTCTGACCCGAAGGGCCGTGCCCCGGGGCACTCGAAGGGTCAGTCATCATCGTCCTCTTCCTCGAGCATGGGCTGCAGCTCCCGGCGTTGCGGCGCGGGGATCCGGACGGGATAGGCACCGTCGAAGCAGGCCCGGCAGAGCTCGTCCACGGGCTTGTGGGTGGTCTGGATCAGGCCCTCGAGGGACAGGAAGCCAAGGGAGTCCGCGCCGATGGCGGCGCGCATCTCCTCCACGCTCATCCCTGGTGCCAGCAGTTCCGACCTCGTTGCGAAGTCGATGCCATAGAAGCACGGCCACTCGACCGGCGGTGCGGAAATGCGGACGTGCACTTCCTTCGCCCCCGCCTGGCGGAGCATCGCGACCACCTGGCGCTGCGTATTCCCCCGCACGATCGTGTCGTCCACCACCACCAGACGCCGGCCGGCCACCACATCGCGCAGCGGGTTGAGCTTGAGTCGAATACCGAGTTGGCGGATCGTCTGGGTGGGTTGAATGAAGGTACGCCCCACATAGGCGTTCCGCACCAGTCCCTGCCCATAGGGGATCCCCGACTCGGCGGCATAACCGATCGCGGCCGGCGTGCCGGACTCCGGGGTCGGAATCACCAAATCCGCCTCGGTCGGATGCTCGAGCGCCAACAGCTTGCCGATCTTCACCCGGACGTTGTGCACCCGCCGGCCGTTGAGGAGCGTGTCGGGACGGGAGAGATAGACGTACTCGAACAGGCACGCCTTCGGCTCGGGCCTGGCGAAACGGATGGAGCGTACGCCGTGCGCGCCGATGGTCACCAGCTCACCCGGCTCCACGTCGCGGACATAGGCCGCACCCACGATGTCGAGGGCCGCGGTCTCCGAGGCGACCACCCAGCCGCGCTCGAGGCGCCCGATGGCCAACGGGCGGATGGCGTGCCGGTCGCGGGCCGCATAGAGCGTGTCGTTGTCCATGAAGGTGAGGCAGAAGGCGCCTTCGAGCCTCGGCAGGACCTCCAGGGCAGCGGCCTCGGTGTCCAGGTCCTCGAACGACCCCATCAGCGCCGTGATCAGCGAGGTGTCGTTGGACGAGTCCATTTGGTCCTTGTGCGGGACGTCGCTCCCGTTCACCCTCTCCGCCAGCCACTCCTCCAGCTCGTCGGTGTTGGTCAGGTTGCCGTTGTGACCGAGCGCGAGACCACCCATGCGGGTGGACCGGAACGTCGGCTGGGCGTTGTGCCACACGCTCGCCCCGGTCGTGGAGTAGCGCGCATGGCCGATCGCCACGTGGCCCTGGAGCGAGTTGAGGGTTGCCTCGTCGAACACCTGGGAGACCAGACCCATGTCCTTGAACACCATGATCTGTCGCCCGTTGGACACCGCAATGCCGGCAGATTCCTGGCCGCGGTGCTGCAGCGCGTACAAGCCGAAATAGGTGAGCTTGGCGACTTCTTCGCCCGGTGCATAAACCCCGAAGACTCCACAGGCATCCTGCGGGCCTCGGTCCTGGGGGTCCAGCTCGTGAGTCAGCCGGCCGTCCGGGCGCACCATGGCGACACTTTCTTCTCAGAACGAGGCACCCGTTCACCCTAGCGCGAGTCCGTCAAGGCGTCGGGCAATGCGCGGGTAGTGGTCAGCGCCGGTGTTGGCCAGACCACCGGGCGCCTGTTGTGGCGTCCCGGTGGCCCCTTGTCGTCAAGCGCTGGCGGTCAGCATCCGGTCTGGGCCAGACCACCACGGGTGTCCTTGGCCTTGGGTGCCCCTGCGCCGGGCTCGGCGGTCTGCGTCTTGGCGGGCTTGGTCACCCGGTCGGCGCGGTTCGTGACCGAGGGAGTCCCGTCGGCCTGCGGTGGGCGGGGCGACTCCTCGGCAGTGCTGCCGCGGCCGGTATAGGTGAAGGTCACGGTGGTGGAGGTGCCGTCCGTCGGCGTGATCTGCCACTGGTACTCGACGCCCTCCGGCCAGCCCGCCGCCGGTGCAGCAATCCGAATCTGCATCGGCGCGCTGCCCTGTTGCTGGCGCTCGATGTTGGGATAGGGCGCTTCCTGGGTCCAACCCACGGGGGCACCGACCACGGAGACCCACTGCCCGTCGGTGAGGCCTGCGACGGTGAGGTACGCCGGGGCGCCGCTGGTCTCGGGTGTGGTGATCGACACCCGGACGCCGGCGTCCTGGGTGACTGCCGGTGCGGGTGCCGGCGTCGGCGCCTCGGCCAGTGCCACGCCCGGGATACCGATGACGAGGGTGAGTGCTGCTGCTGCGAGTCCGAGACGGGCGAGGCGGTTCATGGTTGTTCCTTTCGGGCCAGGCCTCGCCTTGGTCGTTCAAGGTGGGCCTTCACCCGGTAATAGTCCGGCTGCCCGAAGTGGTTCCACCGCACGATCACGGTTGCGTCACAGGTATGGCCCTTGCCACGGAGGCCGTGTGTCGATCGGCGTTGCGTGTTGGTGGCGGCTCCGTCTCGATCGCGGCTCCGCCTCGATCGGCGCCACGTGTCGTTGGCGGCTCCGTCTCGATCGGTGCCGCGCCGCCTCCACCACCGCATCGTTGCCCGGGTTTGGTCATGTCACCCGGGTTGATGCTTCTTTACCCGGGCTCCAGCTTGGGCAAGGAGCCATGAAGATGGGGAACGTGACCAAACCCGGGCAACGTGCTCCAGAACAGGTGGCTTCACCACGGACAAAGTGCGCGCACCCTGAGCAGCACGACCAAACCCGGACAACATGCTCCAGACCAGGTGGCTCCACGCCGAGCAACGTGCAACTACTCCAGGCAACGTGACCAAACCCGGGCAACGTGCTCCAGACCAGGTGGCTTCACCACGGACAAAGTGCGCGCACCCTGAGCAGCACGACCGAAGCAGGGTGATCTCCCAACACGAACCACCACCTCCCAACACGAACCACCACCTCCCAACATCAAAGCGACCTCCCAACCTGCAGGCGCGTTGGGAGGTGGATCTCATGCTGGGAAGTGCCCGGCTGTGTTGGGAACTGCCGGACCGTGGTGGGAAGTGCCCGACCGTGGTGGGAAGTGCCCGGCTGTGTTGGGAAGTGCGACCGTGGTGGGAAGTGCCCGGCCGGGGTGGAAGTGCCCGCCCTGTTGGGAACATGACCCCCAAGAGGCGGACACCCCGGCAAGTGCCCCACCCTGACACCGCACTGGTCGGAGCTCGCACACCGCAATGGTCGGAGGTGTGACACCGCCCATCCAGGACACCGCGCTCCAGCGGGGGTGCACCTGGTGTCAGGACCTGTTGGTCCGCTGCTTCCACTCGGCGATCGCGGGCTCGACCGCGACGGTGCGTACGACGATCAGCGGACCGCGATCGCGGTGCAGATAGAGCTCCCGGACCCGCTCGTTGAGGTCATCGATGATCTCCCGGGCCTGGGCCTCGGAGCGTACGTCCGCCAGCGTCCGCTGGATCTCCTCAACCTCCCGTCGCAGCGCCAGCGCGTTCGGCAGTGGTGGCTTGATGCCCTCCCGTTCGAGCTTGCCCTTGATCCACCAGTTCTCGTCGCGCTCGTCCAGGTTGGGAATGGGCTTGCCTGCACCGGGCAGATTGTCGAACTCGCCACGCTCGATCGCCTCGCGGATCTGGCGGTCGATCCACCCTTCGAAGACGGGTACGCGATAACCCCGCGGGCCGCGGCGTCGGGGGCGACCTGGCTCCTCGGTCGGCTCGGTCGGCGCTTCGTCAGCCATCGGCCATCCTCCGCAGGAACAACGTCTCGGCCTTGCACGCCTTCGCGAAGTCGCCGAGGTGCAGGGACTCGTCGGTGGAGTGCATCCGGGAGTCCGGATCCACGACCGCGCTCGCCAGCACGAGCGCGTCAGGGTGCAGTTCCTGGAACATTCCGGCCAAGGGAATGGAGCCGCCCATGCCCATCTCGACCGGCGCGATCCCCCACGCCTCGGTGAACGCTTCACGGGCCAGGTCGGCGTACTTCCCCTCCAACGCCATCGTCGACGCCGGACCGCTCTCCCCCGGAGTGATCGTGACGTGCGCGCCGAAGGGGATGCTGGCGCGGAGATGCTCGGCGACGAGCGACTGCGCGCGTCCAGGATTGTCGCCGGGGGCGATGCGGATGCTGAGCTTCGCCCGGGCCTGCGGGAGCAGGGTGTTCGAGGCCTTGGCGACGGGCACGGTGTCGATGCCGACCACAGTGATCGCGGGTTGGCTCCACATGCGCGAGACGACGGAGCCGGTGCCGATGAATTCGACGCCGCGGAGTACGCCGGACTCGGCGCGGAGTCGCTCCTCGGGATAGTCCAGATCCGGCCCCTCATCGCGGACCAAACCCCGGACCGCGACAGTGCCGTCCTCCTCGTGGAGTCCTGCCAACATCCGGGTCAGGACCAGGAGGGCGTCGGGCACGAGTCCCCCGAACTGTCCCGAGTGGAGACCATGGTCGAGGGTCGCGACCTCGACGGTCAGCTCCGCCATTCCGCGGAGGGTGGTGGTGAAGGCGGGCTCGCCCTGGGCCCAGTTGCCGGAGTCGGCGATCACGAAGACATCGCAGGCGAGCTTGTCGCCGTGGCGCTCGAAGATCGCGGGCAGGGAGGGCGACCCGATTTCCTCCTCGCCCTCGACGAAGACCACCACGTTGACCGGTGGCTTGCCGTCGAAGGCGCGCAGGGCAGCGAGATGTACGCCGAAACCGCCCTTGTCGTCCGCCGATCCGCGCCCGAACAACCGGTCACCGCGCTCGGTCGGAGTGAAAGGCCCGGACGTCCATTGCGCGAGGTCACCGACGGGCTGCACGTCGTGATGGGCATAAAGAGTGACAGTCGGGGCGCCTTCAGGCCCCGGAAACCTCGCGATCACCGCTGGCTTGCCGCCCTCGCTGACCACCTCGACGTCCCCGCCCAGCTCCCGGAGTCGATCGGCGACGAACGCGGCACTTGCCTCGACGTCCCCGGCGTGCGCCGGGTCGGAACTGATCGAGGGAATGGCCACAAGCCTCTCGAGATCGGTCCGGACGGACGGCAGCACACGGTCGACAGCGGAGAACAGGTCGGTCATGGGCCGAGGGTACTAACGGCCGACCACTGAGGACATGACCGTCAAGACCCATCACCGCGAAAGCCGTCCGACCCCAGCAGTGGACGGACGGCATGACGTGGTCAAACCAGAAGACTGCTCGATCACGGAGCGGTGGGGGTGCACACTTTCTGCGCGTCGGAGACGCCGACGGAGCCTTTCTCATAGCTGGGGCCGCCATGAATCGACGTCTCATCGTACGCGCCGTTCCAAGCCTTGCCCTGAAGATAACCCTTGATCGTCGGACTGCTCGTGAACTTCGAATAGCTGACCTCGTGGCCCTCCGGCACAGCCCACATCACCGGAATGTTGTTCTGGCCAGTGTGGATGAAGTCCTTCTCGCATTCGGCCTTCCAACGGATTTCGATCTCGTTCAAGCAGATGCCGTCCGCTTCGGTTCCAATGCACTTGATTATCACCATCTGGCCGTTGCTGTCCGTCGTCGTCCCGGACAGAACGCCGATGCTGTTCTCACCCACGGGGTTGAGCCCGGACGACGTGTTGTTGATGCCATTGCGAACACGAAGGGTGGTCTGCAGCCACGTGGGGTTATCGGGATCCGTGCTGCACGGCAGATCACCATTGGCGATGTCGCCATCGGCGAGGAAATCGTAGGTCGTGCGGATAACCTTGTCGGCCCTCTGGGTCTGACCGCCCGCCAAGTTGCCGCCGCTGCAGCTGATACGCGCAGTCTCGGTGCCGGAGGGGGTGTTGGTCATGGTGGTCGCCGGGAACTGCGTACCAGTAAGCGTACCCGTGGCAAGCACTACCACCGGGGGCGTGGGGCTGGTTGCGAAAGCAGGGACCGAAGAGGAGATCGCGACCGCCGGGACCGTCCAAGCTGCTCCCTTGGCCAACGTGCGCCTGGAGATTTGTGAAATTTTGCATGAGCTTTCCTTAACTTAAACCGCCTGCGGACGCAGTTAACGGCGGGCATCATGGGAAGTTTTTTGAGACTTCCAATGCCCGCCGTTAAGCTAGCACAGAACTTAAGGTTCGCTTAATCAGCGGCCGAAAGCGTTCCAGATATAGGCGAGGCCGTCGAGCAGGCCGTTGCCGAGGTTGCTGAAGCTGTCCGCGAGGCCGTTGAAGAAGATGCTGAGTCCACCGAACATGTTGTCTCCTTAGATCTAGGAAGATTGACAGTGTTTGCCTACCCTCGCTCCAAGAGATGAGGTCCGGGTTCAGTCAATGACCAGGCCCCGGCAGGAATCCTTGGCCCGCTGGTGAGAACGACCCTTATCTTTCACGGAAGATTCCTCAGAGTCAAGCCAGGCTAAGAAAAATAAGACATCTTCAGACGTGAGGTCGGTCACATACCCCTGGGGCTATCTCCAGCGCCCTGATGGCAAGCCTTCAGCGCGTCTCGTCCCACGTGCTGTCGTCTGCGCGGCTCCTCTGATCACGTGGTGGCAGGCCTGGCCAGGGCTTCGCCTCGCTGCCGTCGGGTGTCTCGCTGGGCGGGAGCCAGTCCGGCTCGCGGTCATCCTCGGCGCCACGTTCGTACTCCCGGACGACCTCTTCCAAGTCCTTGCCCGAATGGTCGTGCTTGATCCTGAGACGCTCGCCGGGATAGCGCCGTCCGACAATGGTCATGGCGGTCCCGATGATCCCGAGCACCACCGCCCAGATCCCGAAGAACAGGCCCATGAACCACGTTGTGTCGTTGTCGATGGTCGCCTTGGCGGGCTCGCCGGGTGGATAGCGGACCACGACCGGCTCGCCGATGGGCTTGGGGCGGTTGGTGCCGACCTGGGAGGTGACCTCGTGCGGTTCACCGGCCTCGTTGGCGTACTGGACGACAATGCGATAAGTGACCCGTTGCTGACCGGATTCCCGGTCCCGACGGACTCGACGTTCCTGGTCGACCACGACTCCCGAGGTTTCCACCCAGCCGTCGTACTTGCCGGGCCGCAGACTCCAACCGACGACACCGGCACAGACCAGTGCCAGCACCAGCAGGATCGGACCCAACACGCGGAACGGATTCATGGGCGGGAGACTAACAATCCCGGGGGCTGACAGGTCACCCTTCGAACGGGGTCCCGGTGAGTCGGTGGTACGCCTCGGCGTACCGTTCCCGCGTCGCCGCAACGATGTGGTCCGGCAGGGCCGGCGGTGCATCCTCCGACGCGGAACTCCAGCCCGACTCCTTAGTGAGCCAGTTGCGTACGAACTGCTTGTCGAACGATGCCAGCGACTCCGGCCAGGCAGAAGCCTCCCAGAATCGGGAGCTGTCCGGGGTGAGCACCTCGTCCGCGAGCACGATCGTGCCGTCCGCGCGGCGGCCGAACTCGAACTTGGTGTCGGCCAGGATGATGCCGCGCTCGCGAGCGATGCGCTCAGCGGCCGCGTACACGCTCAACGTCAGTTCCCGGATCGCCACCGCCGTCTCCTCACCGACCAGACCGACGACGTGGTCGAAGTCGACGTTCTCGTCGTGGTCGCCCAGCTCGGCCTTGGTCGCCGGCGTGAAGATCGGCTCCGGGAGCCGCGCACCATCGGTGAGTCCCCCGGGCAGCGGGATCCCGCACACCGACCGGGACTGCTGATATTCCACCCAGCCCGAACCGGTCAGGTAGCCGCGCGCAACACACTCGACCGGGATCATCTCGAGCTTCTCGCAAATCACGGCCCGGCCGGCCACGGCGGCGGGCACGTCCGTCGAGACGACGTGATTGTCGACCAGATCGCGGAGCTGGTCGAACCACCACAACGAGAGCTGATTGAGGATCGCGCCCTTGTCGGGGATGCGGCTGTCGAGCACCCAGTCGTACGCGGAGATGTTGTCCGTCGCCACCATGAGCATCCGGTCGGGCTGGTCGGGCAGCGCATAGAGCTCGCGGACCTTGCCCGCGTGGATCAGCGGCAGCCCGAGGATCTGGTCGAATTGGGGGGTGATGTCAATGGTCGGCACGGGGTCAGCCTATTGCGCGGGAAATGTACGCTCCACCTGCCGTTAAGTCGATAATGTCGCGGTCCTAGAGTGGGTCCATGCCGACCGCCGCCGTAGTTTTCAATCCCACCAAAGTCGAACGCGAGGACCTTGCCAACGTCATCGATCCGGCCGCAGCCGCCGCTGGCTGGGACGAATCGGTGTGGCTGGAAACCGCCGAGGACGACCCCGGTGCGGGCATGGCGCGCGAGGCCGTGGAGAAGGGCTGCGATGTCGTCATCGCCGTCGGCGGGGACGGGACGATCCGTGCGGTGTCCGAGGGTTTGCGCGGATCGGGCGTACCCCTCGCGCTCTGCCCCCAGGGCACCGGCAATCTGCTGGCCCGCAACCTGAACATGACCCTCGACAATCTGGCCGAATCGGTGGACGCGGCGTTCAACGGCGTCCCCCGCAAGGTCGATCTCGGCATCGCGACCTGGTCCCGTCCCGGCGGGCGCCAGGAGGAGCAGGGGTTCGTCGTCATGGCGGGCATGGGGCTGGACGCCGAGATCATGTCGACGACCGACGAGGATTTGAAGGACAAGGTCGGCATGCTCGCCTATGTGAAGTCGGGCGCCGAGGCCATCCGCAACACCCACCGCATGCGGCTGATCTTCCAGTTCGACAACGATCGCCCCCGCCGCGCCAAAGTGCACACGGTCATCGTGGGCAACTGTGGCTCGATCGGCAACAACGTCCTGCTGCTGCCCGATGCCGCGGTCGATGACGGTCTGCTCGACGTGGTGGCGGTCCGCCCCCAGGGCCTGTGGGGCTGGGTGCGGGTCGGCTGGAAGGTGCTGGTCGACAACGCGATCCTGCGGCGTACCGACAGCAATCTCGTCCGGCAGAACCGGGACCGCGACCGGCAGCTGAGCTATCAGCAGTGCCGGACCATGGAGCTCACCTTCCGGGACCCTCAGGAGATCGAGCTCGACGGTGACCACTTCGGCGAGGTCCTCGCCGTGCGCATGCAGGTCGAACCGGGCGGTCTCACCGTGCAGATGCCGGCCGGCTGGACCCCTGACCCCGACGAGGAGCCCGCCGCGAAGGAGACTCCGCCCGACTCAGCGGCCGTGCAGGCGTCACCCCCGGTGGACGGCCGTGGTCTGGATCCCGCGGAGCAGGCGGCTGCGGCTGCCGAGGCCGCCGAGCTCAACAAGGAATGGGACTGACCGCCCTCACAGCTCATAGTCCATGAACACGAGCCGCTCGGTGCCCGGCCGGACGCCCTCGGGCGGCTCACACGGCTCGAAGCCGACGCTCTCATAGAGCGCCATGGCGCGCTCGTTGTCGTGGGAGACATCGAGCCAGATGCGATCCCGGTCCGGAACGTCGTCGATGAGTTTGAACACCTCGCCGAGGAGTTGGCGGCCGTACCCCTTGCCGCGCTGCACCGCGCTGATCACCATGCGCCGCATCTCGACGGGTCCGGGCTTGCTCAGTCCGGCGAGGACGACGAACCCGACGAGTTCCTCCTCGTCCTCCTCGTTGTCGTCGTGGGCGGGATGGGCCTTCACGAACACCAGATGCCACTGGTCGGGGTCGGCCAGAGCCGTCTCGTGCCACTCCCGGCCGGTTGCGCCCAGCCAGTCGCACGTCCCCTCGGCCTCCTCCAACCCGATGACGCCCTCCAGATCCTCCGGGCCGGTTTCCCTCAGCAACATGACTTCACTGTCGCACGTCTGGGCGCCACTGCATCTCCGCGTTCACGTCTAGTCGGTGAACGCCATCCGGGTGACCGCACCGTCCTCGAACGTCGCAAAGAGTTTCCCCCGCAGCGCGGAATTCCCGGCGGCGCGGACGTCCCAGCTGACACTCTCGCGGGAAACCCGGGCGCGGCTGGCGTCGACACAGAGGCCGAGTCCGTCGATGTACGCCCGGATGGCTTCCTTGTCCCGTGTCGGCGCGAGCCTCGCCTCGGGGTGGTCGGACGACACGAGCGCATTGGGCGCGAACTGGTCGAGCATCCGGTCGAGCTCCCCGCGGCTCCACGCGTGCTCGAAACCCATGGCCTTGAGCTGTTCGTCGGCCTGGTCACGACCGAGTTGGATCAATTCGCCGATGAAGTCGGGATCGCGGTTGAGCTTGGACGCGTACCCCCACTCCTTCGACGACTCCAACCGATTCATCTCCAGAATCCGCACGGTCACGTGTCGGAGCTTGTCCGAGGTGATCGTCCCGTCGGCGAGCCACCGATCGAGCCGCTCGATGAAACCGAGTTCCTGATACAGCGACAGGTTGCCGGCGAGCTCGTTGCGGCGCGTGGTGATGTCGGTGAGCAGTCGTGGCTCGCGGTCGATGCGCGTCGGGTTGATCTGGATCACCCAGATCTCGTCCGGGTCGGCCTCCCGCAGGACCCCGACCGGCGGATTCTGGGAGAACAGACCGTCCCAATAGATGCCGTTGCCGATGCGGACCGACCGGAAGATGTTCGGGATCGCGGCGGAGGCGAGGATCGCCGCAGTGGAGATCTCACCCCGGCGGCTGTTGAAGGCGCGGAAGCTCCCGTTGACCACGTCCACCGCGCCGAGCAGGAGTTGAGGGGCGTCCGCCCCGAGCTCGGTCGCCAGTGCCTGGGCGGCCTCGAGGTCGACCGTCTCGTCGACCATCCGGGCGAGCTGCTGGGAGCTCCTGACCGCGCCCGCGTGGAGATATGGACTGACCGCCGGCAACGCCACCGTCTCCGCGAGGCGGCTGCCCCACAGGACCATGTTGTTGATGATCCGCTCGGGCCATGTCGTGGCGGTGTTCGCGGTCCAGAATTGGGCCAGCAGACCGGATGCGTCCTCGGGGCGATCCCGGAGCAGCGCGGACCAGGCCAGCGCTGCACAGATCGCACCGCCCGAGGTGCCGCTCAGCGCGACGATCTCGTGGTCGGCAAGGACATCGGGCTGCAGGAACCGGGACAGCGCCCCGGCGGTGAAAGCCGTATGGCTCCCACCACCCTGGCAGGCAATCGCGACTCGGCGCTTCGGCGTCGACATGTCGTCGATCCTAAGCCCGCAGGGAAACCAGCGGCTTCGCGGTCAGAGGACCGATCCGGGCTGGTAGGCCGCCGCCTCCGTATGCGCAGCCGCCACCTCGGCCACCCGCTCGACCAGTCGCTGGACCTGGGCGGTCGCCGAGCCGGCGAGTTCGAGCGGTTCGGTGAGCAGCTCGCTCAGTTCATCCCGGGTCAACCCGAGCCGGGCATCCGCGGCGAGCCGGTCCATCAGGTCGTTGTCCGACCGACCGGACTCGCGCATCTCCAGCGCCACGGCGACCGCATGTTCCTTGATCGCCTCGTGCGCCTGTTCCCGGCCGACCCCCGTGCGGACTGCGGCCATGAGCACCTTGGTCGTGGTGAGGAACGGCAGATAGCGCTGCAGCTCGGCATCGACGACGGCCTCGAACGCGCCGAAATCGGCGAGCACGGTGAGGAATGTCTCGAACAACCCGTCGAGCGCATAGCAGGCGTCGGGGAGCGCGACCCGGCGTACCACCGAGCACGACACGTCCCCCTCATTCCACTGATCGCCCGCCAACTCGCCAACCATCGACACATAGCCGCGCAGGATCACCGCGAACCCGTTCACGCGCTCACACGAGCGGGTGTTCATCTTGTGCGGCATCGCCGACGAGCCGACCTGACCCGGCTTGAAGCCCTCGGTCACCAGCTCGTGCCCGGCCATGAGCCGGATCGAGGTAGCGACATTCGACGGCGCGGCCGCCACTTGTGCCAGGGACGTCAGCACATCCCAGTCGAGCGATCGCGGATAGACCTGACCGGTCGAGGTCAACACTCGTTGGAACCCGAGCTGCGCGGCGATCCGCTGCTCGAGCTCCGCGAGCTTGTCCGCATCCCCGCCGAGCAGATCGAGCATGTCCTGGCTCGTGCCGACCGGGCCCTTGATGCCGCGCAGCGGATAGCGGTCGATGAGTTGGGTGATGCGTTCGTACGCCACCAGCAGCTCGTCCGTCGCCGTCGCGAAACGCTTGCCGAGTGTCGTGATCTGGGCCGCCACATTGTGTGAGCGCCCGGCCATGGCCAGCTCGGCATAGCGGGCGGCCAGGCCCGACAGCGCCACCAGCGTGGCGACGACACGATCGCGGACGAGCCGCAGGGAGGCCAGCACCTGGAACTGTTCGATGTTCTCGGTCAGGTCCCGGCTGGTCATCCCCTTGTGCACGTGCTCGTGACCGGCGAGGGCATTGAACTCCTCGATCCGGGCCTTCACATCGTGCTTGGTGATCCGCTCGCGGTCGGCGATCGAGGCCAGGTCGACGTGGTCGAGGACCTTTTCGTACGCCGCAATCACCGCGCCCGGATCATCTCTCCCGAAGTCCACGCCCAGATCGCGCTGGGCGGCGAGCACGGCAAGCCACAACCGCCGCTCCGCGCGAATCTTCTCCTCCGGTGACCAAATCGCCCGCATCGCCGGTGAGGCATAACGGGTGGCGAGGACGTTGGGGATCGAGCTCACTGGAAGAGGCCCCCTTCAGGCACCTGGTAGGAGATCTCGTTCTTCGCGGCCTTCTCGGCGATGTCAACGCGGTGGAAGGTCTTGGGGAGGTGGAACGCCTGGATGGCGGCGTACACCATCTTGCGCGCGAAGCCGAGCGTGTGACCGCGTCCGCAGACGGTGAAAATGCGGCCGCCGGTGACCACGAGGTTGCCGAGATCATCGCGGCCCGTGCCACCGTGATAGAGCTTGATGTTGCCCGAACGGAACTGGCCCTCGAACACGCGGGTGCCGAGCTCCGGGCTGTCGGGATAGCCGTCCGCCGCGATCACGACGCCGACGGCGTAGCCCGGGGTGAAGCGCAGCGGGCCGACCTCGTCGAGCTTGCCGTTGGCGGCGGCGAGCAGGACCTGGGCCAGCGGTGATTCGAGCTGGAGCAGCAGGGGCTGGGTCTCGGGATCACCGAACCGGGCGTTGAACTCGACGATCTTCACGCCCTTGGGGGTGAGCATCAGGCCGGCGTACAGCAGACCGATGAACGGGGTGCCCCGCTTCGCCATCTCGTCGAGCACCGGCTGGATGACCTTCTCGGTCGTCTCCTGCTCGAGGTTGGGCGGTGCCCAGGGGAGAGGGGTGTACGCGCCCATGCCGCCGGTGTTCGGACCCTTGTCCCCGTCCAGGGCACGCTTGAAGTCCTGCGCGGCCTGCATCGGAACCGCGGTCTTGCCGTCGCAGATCGCAAACAGCGACACCTCGGGGCCGGACATGAACTCCTCGACCAGCACCTTGTCACACTTGCGGGCGTGCGCGAGCGCTGCCTCGCGGTCCTCGGTCACGATGACACCCTTGCCGGAGGCGAGGCCGTCCTCCTTGACGACATAGGGGGCGCCGAATTCGTCGAGCGCGGCCTCGACCTCGTCCATGGTCGCGCAGACGCGGGACTGGGCGGTCGGGACACCCGCCGCGGCCATGACCTCCTTGGCGAACGCCTTGGAGCCCTCGATCTGGGCAGCCCCCTTCGACGGGCCGAAGCACGGAATGCCCGCCTCGCGGACGGCGTCGGCGACGCCCGCCACCAGCGGAGCTTCCGGGCCCACGACCACGAGGTTGACTTCCAGCTGCTGGGCCAGTTCGGCGACCTCGGCCGGATAGAGCAGGTCAACGCGGACCAGCTCCGCGACCTGACTCATCATGGCCGAGCCGGGAGCGGCATAGACCTTCTCCACCACCGGATCGCGTTCCAGCGTGGCTGCGAGTGCGTGTTCGCGGGCTCCGCTGCCGAGGACGAGTACCTTCATGTCGCTCCTTGAATCTTGCGTGTGGTCAGTCGATCAGGTCATGGACCATGACGGTCTGTTCGCGGCTCGGCCCGACGCCGATGCCGGAGATCCGCGTGCCGATCAGCTCTTCGAGCCGCTTCACATAGTCCTGCGCCTTGACGGGCAGGTCGGCGAACTCACGACACCCGGAGATGTCCTCGTGCCACCCGTCCAGCTCTTCATAGATGGGCGTGGCGTTCGTGAAGTCCTGCTGGGACATCGGCAGGTGATCGTGCCGCACCCCGTCGACGTCATAGGCGACGCAGACGGGAATCCGGTCCCAGCCCGAGAGGATGTCGAGCTTGGTGAGGAAGACGTCGGTGAAGGCGTTGGCGGTGGCCGAGGCTCCGACCACGAGGGCATCGAACCAGCCGCAGCGACGGGGACGCCCGGTCGTCACGCCGAACTCGCCACCATCGGCGCGCAGCTTCTCCCCCGCCTCGTCGAGCAGCTCCGTGGGGAAGGGCCCCTCGCCCACGCGCGTCGTGTACGCCTTCGCAATCCCGATCACGCGGTTGATGCGCGTGGGGCCGACGCCGGTGCCGGTGCACGCCCCGCCCGCGGTCGGGTTGGAGGAGGTGACATAGGGATAGGTGCCGTGGTCGACGTCGAGGTGGTGCGCCTGTGCACCCTCGAACAGCACGATCTTGCCCTCGTCCAGGCCGTCGTTGAGGAGGCGGACGGTGTCCGCCACCATCGGACGCAACCGCTCGCCATAGGACAGCAGCTCCTCGACGATCTCGTCCGGCTCGATGTGGCGGCGGTTGTAGATCTTGACCAGGATCTGGTTCTTCTGGTCGAGTGCCGCCTCGACCTTCTGGCGCAGGTGCTCCTCGTCGAAGAGGTCCTGGACACGGATGCCCATGCGGTTGATCTTGTCGGAATAGGTCGGGCCGATGCCGCGGCCGGTGGTGCCGATCCTGCGTTTGCCGGCGAAGCGCTCGGTCACCTTGTCCATCGTGCGGTGATAGGACGTGATGATGTGGGCGTTCGACGAGACCTTGAGGTTGCTGCAGTCGACGCCGCGGGAGGTCAGGACATCGATCTCGTGGAAGAGGACGCCGAGGTCGATCACCACACCGTTGCCGATGACCGGCGTCGAGTTCGGGCTGAGGATGCCGGACGGCAGGAGGTGCATCGCGTACTTCTCGCCATCCACCACCAACGTGTGGCCGGCGTTGTTGCCGCCCGAATAGCGCACGCAGAAATCGACGCGATCGCCCATCTGATCGGTCGCTTTGCCCTTGCCTTCGTCCCCCCATTGGGAACCCACCACGATGATGCCGGGCATGCCGCAGCCTTTCTCACAGGTCTGGGACCAGCGGTGACGCGCGCGTCAGGGCCCCGGTGACAATTCAGAATAACGAGGTCAGGAGGATGCGCCCGACTGGTCCGCGACCCGGTCGAGCGGCCGCGCATCAGTCAACACGTCATAGGCCTGGAACGAGGAATCCTTGAGCAACTGAGCGCATCGTGCGGACTCGGCCTCCTCACCGATCCGATGCGCGGCGACCGCCAGGGCCCACAGCGCCCGCAGAAAACCACGATTGGGGCCGTGCTCCCACGGGATCGGTCCCTGACCCTTCCAGCCCGAACGGCGAAGAATGTCCAGACCGCGGTGATAGCCGGTCCGCGCGTACGCATAAGCCGTCACATCGGCGTCCGGAGTGCCCATCGTGAGCGCGCCCTCGGCCAACATCGCCCAGCAGAGGCTGGATTCCGGGTATTTCCGGACGATGTCCACGAATCGCTCTTTGCCGTGGTCGAGGATCTCGGCCGCAGCCGGGTCGTCGGGCAGCTTGGTCGCCGGGATCGTGCCGTGGCTGGCCAGGAGATTTTCGCGTGGTTCGGTCACGTTGGCCACCCTAGTTGAAAGCCGCGGTGACGGCTGATCGGCCACACAGGCGGCCCGGCTGCATCACGCTGCAGTGTGTGGATCGTCATCGGTGAACGGCAGGGTGAACGCCCAGAGCTGCACATCGGGCTCCGGTTCCCAGTCCCGTTCCGGCAACCGCGCGAACCCGAACCGCCGATAGATGGCGTGGGCACGGGTCATCTGCGGCGTACTCGACAACACCAACGCACGATCTCCCTCCGCGCGGCACCGATCGATCATGTGGCGCACGAGGGCGGCACCGACCCCGGCACCCTGCGCAGCGGGGGTGACGGACAGCATGCGGAACTCACCCTCCCCGGCCCGCGCGATCTCCCGCCAGGGCGAGCCGACCGGGCAGCGGGTCACCGAGCCGAGGATCTCCCCGTCCGCGTCGGTGGCCACCCAGAGTTCGGCGTCGTTGGCCCGACTCGAAACGTCGGCGAGGCGCTTTCGATAGCTCTCGGTCGTCGCGGCAAATCCTTCGTACGCGGCGATCGTCACCTCCGCGATCCGCGCGTACTGATCGGGGCTGGCGAGACTGATCTGCACGCGGTGACGTTAGCACCCACAAAGCCATAAAGAATTTCAATGGAGTCTGAATAACGGCCTGACGGCGAATGTCCCCAATTGACCACGGAACTCGTCCGCGTGTGCCACATTTCTGCCCATCCCCTGGTATCAACGGCGACACCAAGAAGGAGAGGCCGATGGCGTCGAGCGCCTCCCGGCCCGGAGACCACAGTCCTCCGGCCAAAAGAGAACCCACCCGCGATGAATTCGTGGAGGTGAGCAACACCCCAGAGTTCCAGCAGCTGCGGAAGAACTTCCGCAACTTTGCCTTCCCGCTGACCGTGGCCTTCCTGGTCTGGTATTTCGCGTTCGTGGTGCTGTCCAGCTATGCCACGGACTTCATGTCCAAGCCCTTCATCGGCCACGTGACCGTCGGGATCTTCCTGGGGCTGCTGCAGTTCGTGACCACCTTCGCGTTGACGGCCATGTATATCCGTCACGCCAACAAGAACCTTGACCCATTGGCCACCCAGCTCCGTGAACGACTGGAGGGAGGAGAGTGATGACGCTCCTGCAGACCGAGGCCAATCCGATCCTCAACATCAGCATCTTCATCGCCTTTGTGATCCTGACGCTGGGGATCGTGATCTATGTCTCCAGCGGTGGCCGGGCGAAGAAGGGCAAGGCCTACTACACCGGTGGTGCCGAGTTCAGCGGCACCCAGAACGGTTTCGCGATCGCCGGCGACTATCTGTCCGCCGCGTCGTTCCTGGGCATCGTCGGTGCTGTCGCCATCTATGGCTATGACGGCCTGCTGTTCTCGATCGGCTACCTGGTCGCGTGGCTGGTGGCGCTGCTGCTGGTGGCCGAGCCGATGCGGAACACCGGCCGGTACACGATGGCCGACGTCCTGTCCTTCCGGACCCGGCAGTCACCGGTCCGGATGGCCGCCTCCATCTCCACCCTGGTGATCAGCTTCTTCTATCTGCTGGCACAGATGGTCGGCGCGGGCAGCCTCGTCGCCGTGCTCCTCGGCATTGAGGGCGGCGTGGCGCAGATCCTCGTCATCAGCATCGTCGGCATCCTCATGATGGTCTATGTCCTCATCGGCGGCATGAAGGGCACCACCTGGGTCCAGATGATCAAGGCGGTGCTGCTGATACTCGGCGCAGGTGCCATGACGATCTGGGTGCTCGGGCTGAACCGGATGAACTTCTCGTCCCTGCTCGGGGATGCGGCCAACGAGCACCCGGAGGGTGTCGCGATCCTGCAGCCGATGCTGCAATACGGCGCCAACCCGCTGGGCTTCATCTCACTGGCCATCGCGGTGGTCCTCGGCTGCGCGGGCCTGCCCCACGTGCTGATGCGCTTCTATACGGTGCCGACCGCCAAGGAAGCCCGTCGCTCCGTGGCCTGGGCCATCGCCCTCATCGGCCTGTTCTATCTGTTCACCATGGTGATGGGCTATGGCGCAGCCGTTCTGGTCGGCCGCGACGCCATCCTGGATGCGCCCGGCCAGGCCAACGCCGCTGCTCCGCTGCTCGCCCTCGAGCTTGGTGGCTCCGTGCTCATGGGCGTGATCTCGGGTGTGGCGTTCGCGACCATCCTCGCGGTCGTCGCCGGTCTCGCGATCGCCGCCTCGGCCTCGTTCGCGCACGACATCTACAACAACGTGATCCACAAGGGCACCGCCGACCCGGCCAAGGAGATCCGGGTCGCCCGCATCGTCGTGATCATCCTCGGCATCCTCGCCATCGTGGGTGGTGTCGCGGCCAAGGACATCAACGTCGCGTTCCTCGTGTCGCTGGCCTTCGCCATCGCCGCCAGCGCGAACCTGCCGTCGATCCTCTTCTCGCTCTATTGGAAGAAGTTCAACACCCGGGGCGCGCTCTGGTCGATCTATGGCGGCCTGTTCACCGCCATCGTGCTCATCGCGTTCTCCCCGGTGGTCTTCACGCCGATCGGCGCCACGGAGGACTTGGCCTCGGCGATGTTCCCCGGGATCCACCTCGCCTGGTTCCCGCTGACCAACCCGGCACTCGTCTCCGTCCCGGTCGGCTTCCTCCTCGCCATCATCGGCTCGCTCACCTCCAAGGAAGAGAACGAAGCCGTGTCGCGCGAGATGGAAGTGCGTTCCATGACCGGTGTCGGCACGGGCGAGGTCCTGCAGCACTGATTCCGTCCAGTTGCACACACATGCGCCGGCTCCTCCGTGGGGCCGGCGCTTCAATGTTCGTCCCGTTCGGGCGCGACGCGCAGGCGTACGCAAACTAAACAGCCCCCGTCCGGGGTGGACGGGGACTGCGCAGTTGCGGGTCGGCGGTGTCGGCTCAGGCCTTGAGCGTCGTGCCGGTGGACTTGAGGTCCTCGCAGGCCTCGACCACGCGGGCTGCCATGCTGGCTTCGGCGGACTTGCCCCAGGAGCGGGGGTCGTACATCTTCTTGTTGCCGACCTCACCGTCGATCTTGAGCACGCCGTCGTAGTTCTGCATCATGTGCGAGACGACGGGGCGGGTGAACGCGTACTGCGTATCGGTGTCAACGTTCATCTTCACCACGCCATAGCTCAGCGCCTCGGCGATCTCCTCCGGTGCGGAGCCGGAGCCGCCGTGGAAGACGAGGTGGAACGGCTTCGAGCCCTCGGGCAGGCCGAATTCCTTGACCACGGCTTCCTGGGCTTCCTTGAGCACCTCGGGCTTCAGCTTCACGTTGCCGGGCTTGTAGACACCGTGCACGTTGCCGAACGTCAGCGCGGTCATGTAGTAGCCGCGGTCCCCATAGCCCAGCGCCTTCGCGGTCGCGATGGCGTCCTCGGGAGTGGAATAGAGCTTGTCGTTGATCTCGTGGGCGACGCCGTCTTCTTCACCGCCGACGACACCGATCTCGACTTCGAGCAGCATCTTCGCCTTCCGGCAGAGCTCCATGAGTTCCTCGGCGATGCGCAGGTTGACATCCAGCGGCGAGGCGGAGCCGTCCCACATGTGCGACTGGAACAGCGGGTTCTGGCCCTTGTCCACGCGCTCCTGGGAGATGGCGATCAGCGGACGCACGAAGGTGTCGAGCTTGTCCTTCGGGCAGTGGTCGGTGTGCAGAGCGATATTGACGGGGTATTTCTCGGCCACAATGTGCGCATATTCGGCCAGCGCAACCGAGCCCGACACCATGTCCTTGACGGTCGGGCCCGACAGATATTCCGCACCACCGGTGGACACCTGGATGATGCCGTCCGACCCCGCCTCGGCGAAGCCAGCCAACGCAGCGTTCAGCGTCTGGGAGGATGAGATGTTGATCGCGGGATAGGCAAAACCGCCCTCTTTCGCGCGGTCCAGCATCTCGGCATAGATCTCAGGTGTGGCAATGGGCATGTCGCGCTCTCTCTCCATCTCGGGGACACGAATGACTCGGGGTCATCCTTTCATGCCCTCGCAGGCATCATTGCCCGGGCTGGGAATCTGGCCATTGCGGACCCTCAGGAGTCCGGCACCCGGAATCAATCGTCGAGCGCGCTGAGGTCGACCCCGTGCCGGCCTGCCGAATAGGCACGCATCGCGGAATCCAGAGTCCCGGGCAGGATGTCGATCCCGCCCAACGGAAACTCGAATGCCTGCTCGTCACCTCTCTTGATGCGCAGCAGATAGCCGTGTCCCCATGTGCCGTTGGCCACGGCGATGTGGGTGATGTCCCCCCAGCCGGCGCGGCCCTTTTCGCACTCGATGCCCGCCGGGGAGACGACGAACGCCAACCCCTCCCCCACAGCCGCGCTAGCGGCGGTCACCCGCCTGAACCAGACCATTCGCGCCCCGAGCAGGACCAGTTCGATGGCCCCGGACACGGACAGCATCCAGGTCACGATCAGGAACAGCTCACCGAAGTGCCCGTCCCGGCCGAGATGGACATAGAGCAGTACGCCCGCGAGCGTCAGAAAAATGATCGCGATGGAGATCACACTGAGGACAGCGCGGCGCCGAGCGCTGACCGCGCGCTGGGCGAGCTGGCTGTTGTCGAAGTGGATCGGCAGATATCCGTCCGTCACAGTCCGTCCCTCATCGACTCCGTGCATGCGCCCAAGGATAGAAGGATCACAACACTGGATTGGCGAGCCGCCAGGCGTACATCGCAATCGCCGCAGCCGCCCCCGCATTCATCGACCGCGTCGAGCCGTCCTGTCGGATCGCGACCAGCCGGGAACAACCGGCGACAAGATCGTCGGTGAGCCCCTGCCCCTCCGAGCCGAACACCAGGCAGCAGCGCTCCGGGAGTGAGCTGGTCTCCAGCGGCACCGATCCGGGGAGGTTGTCGACGCCGACGATCTCGTACGCCAGCTCGGCCATGTGGTCGAGAAAGTCCTGCGCCGTCGGGTGGTGGCGGACGTGGAGATAGCGGTCGGTAACCATTGCACCGCGACGGTTCCACCGGCGCCGACCGATGATGTGCACACCGGACACGTTGAAGGCATTGGCCGTGCGCACCACCGAGCCGATGTTGAAGTCGTGCTCCCAGTTCTGGATCGCGATGCGCAGGGGAACCCGGGATCGGTCGAGTTCGGCCACGATCGCGTCGACCGACCAATAGCGGAACTGATCGACGACGTTGCGATGGTCACCCTCACTGAGCAGTTCGGGATCGAGTCGAGGGTCGTCCGGCCAGGGCCCGACCCACGGTCCGACACCGGGCCCCGCCGACGGAACGGAGGACAAGGATTCCACACTGTGGACGTTACCCTTAACGGGTGCTCGATCTTCTGACCCAGACCGCCGTTCTCACGCCGATGCTCCTGCCAGATTTTCTGGATCCGGAGAAGATCATCAACGCCGCGGGCCCGTGGGCTCTCCCTGTTGTGGCGCTGATCGTCTTCGCCGAGTGCGGCATCTTCTCGCTGCTGCCGGGTGACTCACTGCTGTTCACCGTGGGCCTGTTCATCAAGGTCCCGGTCGTGGCCGGCGCGGCGCCCGTGATCCACTACTTCAGCTCCGAGCCGCTGACGCTCGTCTTCTGCATCCTGGTGCTGATTGTTGCGGCGATCCTCGGCAATATCTCCGGCTATTTCATCGGGCGTCTGATCGGCCCACCGCTGTTCAAACCGCGGGAGGGCTTCATGGGCAAGGTGTTCGACCCGGTCTATGTGGAGAAGACGCACGACTTCTTCGAGAAGTACGGCCCCAAGGCCCTCGTGATCGCCCGTTTCGTCCCGATGGTACGCACCTTCGTGACGCTGGTGGCCGGTGTCGCCGGGATGCGGTTCCGCACGTTCATCGCCTGGACCGCCATCGGCGGTGTGCTCTGGGTCGGTCTGATCACGACGCTCGGCTATTTCCTCGGCCAGATCAAGTTCGTGCACGACAACCTCGAGATCGCCATCCTGCTGATCGTCTTCGTGTCGATTCTGCCGATGATCTTCGAATATGTGATGGCCAAGAAGCGGAACAAGGACGCTGCAGCCGCCTGATCGACACACTGAAACCAAAGACCCCCAGCGCCCGTGAGGGCCTGGGGGTTCTTTTGTGTCTGCTCAGGTGGTGATGATCACCTGTGGTGCCTGACCTCGCTCAGGACTGCCGCCACTCGCCCGGCGCCTGATAGCCACCCTGCTGCGGCGGCTGCTGGCCCTGCTCGGGCTGCTGTCCATACGTGGGCTGCTGCCCATACGTCGCGGGCTGGCCATAGTCGGCCTGCTGGCCATACCCCTGCTGGGGCCGCTGGCCATACCCCTGCTGGGGCTGCTGGCCGTACCCCTGCTGCGGCTGCTGGCCATACCCCTGCTGCTGCCCATACCCCTGCTGCGGCTGCTGCCCATAACCCTGCTGGGACTGCTGCTGTTCGAGCTGCGGCTGGGACGGCGCCGAGCGATCGGTTCCGTGCTGGGAGGGCGCCTGATGCTCGTCACCGCGATAGGCGATCGAGCCGAAGTTGACATCGGGGGCCTGTCGCACGGCAGGCTCGTTGACCTCGAAATAGGTCGCCTTCTCGAACTTGAAGGCGGACGCGATGAGGCTCGAGGGGACGGACTCGACCTTGGTGTTGTATTCCCGCACATTGGCGTTGTAGTAGCGGCGGCCGGCTGCGATCCGGTCCTCGGTCTCGCTCAGTTCCTTCTGCAGCTGCAGGAAGTTCTGGTTGGACTTCAGGTCGGGATAGGCCTCGACGGAGACCAGCAGGTTGTGCACCGCACCGGACAGCGCTTCCTCGGTCCGGGCCCGCTGCTCCGACGGCATGGCGCCCTCCTGCTGGGCGACCGATGCGGCCTGGTTGCGCAGGCGGGTGACGTCTTCGAGGGTGTTGCGCTCGTGCGCCGCGAAGCCGCGCACCGTCTCCACCAGGTTGGGGATCAGCTCATAACGGCGATTCAGCTCGACGTCGACCTGGCGCCACGCCTCCTGAATCATGTTTCGCTGGCGAACAAAGCCGTTGTAGATGCTCATCACGCCGAAACCGAGCGCGATCAGCAGGAGAAGGACGACAAGCAGGACGATCAGGGGCCAAGACATGTTTTCACTCCAGTCCGACTGGGTCGAGGTATCCCGATCCTAGACCAGCGCCCTGACAAGACTGCGCGGACAGGCGCCGTGCGGCGTACGAAAGACTGCCGAACAACGCACCGAAGGTGAACCCGTCAGGCCAGCCCGAGATCCTCGGCGCTGACCGCGAAGCGATACTCGAGCCCTGCTTCCGCGATGGCGCGCGCGGCGTCGGTCTTGCGGTCGACGATGCAGGCGACCGCCACGACGTCACCGCCCGCGGCCTGCACGGCCTCGACGGCGGTGAGCGCGGAGCCACCCGTCGTCGAGGTGTCCTCCACCACCAGCACCCGGCGACCAGCCACATCGGTGCCCTCGATCCGGCGCTGCAGGCCGTGGGCCTTCTCGCTCTTGCGCACCACGAAAGCGTCGAGCCGCTCCCCCGCCGCAGCGGCGGCATGGAGCATCGCGGTGGCGACCGGGTCCGCGCCGAGGGTGAGACCGCCGACGGCATCGAACTCGAGATCGGCGACCAGCTCGCGCATGACCCGGCCCACGATCGGGGCGGCGACGCCGTCGAGCGTGACGCGCCGCATGTCGATGTAATAGTCGGCCTCCCGGCCGGACGACAGAATCACTTTGCCACGCACGATCGCCAGGTCGGTGATGTGGCGGATGAGTTCGGCTTTGTCGGACATGGTCCGAGCGTAGTGCTATTTGTTGCGCGTGCCGGCGAGGTGCCCGAAGGCCACCGAACGGTCGTTGGACCACACGAGGTCCTGGCTGGTCGTGAGCGTCAGCGTCGGCCGGGTCGGCTCGTCCTCCGTCCCCGGCACCGGGGCCAGCACCCAGGCGTCGTCCGCCCCGACCGTCACATCCCGCGCCGGCACGTCGATGACATAGGTGAACACCGCATCCCGCGTCTCGATCACCACTTCGTCGCCCTCGTCGAGCGTCAGGAGCTTCCCGAACGGGGACCCGTGGGTGGTCCGATAGCCGGCGAGGGAAAAGTTGCCGATCTGCCCGGGCGGTGTCGCGGCCGCGTACGCCCCCACTCCCCGCGCCAGCTCCTGTCGCCGGGTCCCGGCGAGGACCGGGACGGCGTACCCCTCGCCCCATTCGGGCACGGTGAGAATCGCGTACGCGTCCCCGCGCTCGATGGGCGCCGGCGGTTCTCCCGCCTCCCACCGGGTGCGGAGTTCGTCGATCTGGTTCTGGTAGTGCACGCGCGCCACGAGCCCGGACACCAGGAACTGCCAGCCGAGCCACCCGATGACCAGGAGTGCGAGGAGCAGGGCCACGAGACCGGACGGTCCGAAACGCTTCCGCCGTCGGCTCGACGCGCGTTCGGCACGTTCGGCGGTCTGCTCGGGATCCTCCGCGACGTCGGCGGGATCGGCTTCGATCGGCGACTCCGCCGACTGATCGGTCATGGGCACATTGTGGCGGTTAGCGGAAGAACGTGGGGCCGCCCGGCGGTTCGGGTGACGAACCGGCGTCGTCGTCGGTGAACGGGACGGCCGTTGCGCCGAAGCGCTCGAGGTGGGGCCCGTGGAGCACTCGGTAGAGAAAGACCGATCCCGCGGCCTTGCGGGCCAGCGCCGCGATCGGCAGTGCGGCTGCCGACCCGGCCAGCAGGATGTTGCCGAACCGGCGGCCCTTCAGCGTGGCGGGCTCCGCGCTCAGCATCCGTTCGCCGAAGACCTCGGAGAGCCCCGCCAGCACGCGGCGTACATAGGTGAACGGGGCCTTGTCCGTGAGGTTGAGGAGAAACACGCCGTCCGCGGCGAGGATCCGCCGGACCTGGGTGAAGAACTCCACGGTGGTCAACTCCGCCGGCACCGAGGCTCCCGAGAAGGCGTCCATGATGATCACGTCCGCGTCCCAGCCGGCACGGATCGCCGCGACACCGGCGCGGCCGTCGATCGGGCGGACTTTGATCCCCGAATTGCGCGGCAGTGGGACGATGCGGCGCACCTCTTCCGTCAACGTCGCATCCGGCTCCAGGACGATCTGTGCCGAGGTGGGCCGGGTGGCCGCGATATAGCGCGGGAGGGTCATGCCCGCGCCCCCGATGTGGAGGACCCGCAACCGCTCACCGGCCGGGGCGTGTGCGTCAACGACATCGGCGATCCGTTGCATGTAGTCGAATTCAAGTCGCGTCGGGTCGTCGGGGTCGATCCAGGACTGATCGGTGCCGTTGATGCGGACATACCAGGCACCGGGTTGTTCCGGATCCGGCACCACGCGATTCACTGATAACGCTCCATCTGGTCGACCGCCTCCTTGGCTTCCCTCAGGCCGGCCCCGGTGATCTCCCGATAGAGCTTGATCGCCTGGATCTTCTTGCCACCGCGCAGCATGACCATCACCCGCTCGCGGTCCGCGGCGGACAGGCGGAGCGCGGGATATTGCGGGTATTCCGGCCCCGGACCGCGCTCCCAGGGGGCAGGGCCGTGCGGGCGCTGGGGCGGGCGCTGCATCCGTGGCGGCCCGAGCTGGGGCGGCTTGTTGGCCTGCAACCCCTTCATCACCGCGATCGTCACGAGAGACGCGGTGGCGGCAACCACCACCAGGATGAACAGCAACACAACGAACGTGGCCACGTCACCGCCACCTCCCCTCGGAGCGACTGTACCCAGCAGGCGCCTCGGCGACCGCCACACCGGACGTTCGATGCCGGAAAATCGGAGGAAACTGTCCGACGCCTCGATTAGCGTTTCCTCCCGCCGGACCGCTCCGGCGAGGTGACGGACGGGACGCACATGAAGGCATTTCATCGAGTGCTGCTGAACACGGCGGTGGCCAATACAGCCACGGCTTTCCTGTGGTTCGGCTGGACGTTCTGGGTCTATCTCGAGACCCGGTCGGTGCTGCTGAACGCGATCCTCGGCGGCAGCTATATGGCCCTGTTGTCGATCTCGTCACTGTTCTTCGGGGTGCTCGTCGATCGGTTCAAGAAGAAGCACGTGATGGTCTTCTCATCGGTGCTCACGACGGCCGGCTTCGTGCTCGCCGGAGGGCTGTTCTGGTTGCTGCCCACCGAATCCGTCACCGACCTGCGGGCGCCCTGGTTCTGGATCCTCGGCGGTTTGATCCTGGGTGGCGCCGTCGTGGAGAACATGCGCAACATCGCGCTCTCGACGACCGTCACCCTGCTCGTGCCGGACGGAGACCGCGACAAGGCGAACGGGATGGTGGGCGCGGTCCAAGGCTTCGCGTTCCTGGCGACGTCGATCTTCGCGGGCCTGTCCATCGGATTCCTCGGGATCCACTGGACGCTCGGGCTGGCGTCGGCAGCCACGGGACTCGCACTGGTGCACCTGCTCTGGGTCCCCATCCCCGAGGAGGGAGTCCAGCGGGATCCCGACGCCGCCACCAAGATCGTGGATCTGTCCGGGAGCCTGCGCGCGGTCCGGGCCGTGCCCGGGCTGATGGCGTTGATCCTGTTCAGTTGCTTCAACAACTTCGTGGGCGGCGTCATGATGGCGCTGCTCGACCCCTATGGGCTCACGATGTTCTCGGTCCAGATCTGGGGCTTCGTGCTCGGCATCACATCCATCGGATTCATCGTCGGTGGACTCGTCGTGGCGAAACGGGGTCTGGGCACGCAGCCCCTGCGGACGCTGTTGCTGGTGAACGTGGCGCTCTCAGTCATCGGCGCCCTGTTCGTGCTGCGGGAGTGGCCGTGGTTGTTCGTGCTCGGAATCGCTGCGTACATGTTCCTCATCCCCGCCGCGGAAGCCGCCGAACAAACCATCATTCAGCGCGTCGTGCCGCTGGAGCGACAGGGCCGGGTGTTCGGCTTCGCGATGAGCGTCGAAACCGCGGCAACGCCCATCTCGGCCATCGCGATGGGCCCCATTGCGGAGTTCTGGCTCATCCCATGGGTCGATTCGCCTGCCGGTCAGGCGACCTGGGGTTGGCTTCTGGGCGAGGGGGACGCACGGGGAATGGCTCTGGTGTTCGTTCTGTCGTCGGTCCTGTTGTTGCTGGTGGTGCTGTTGGCCTTCCGGACCAAGGCGTACGCGCGGCTGTCCCGCGCCTATGCCGCCAGCGCCCCACCCGCCCGGGACGTCGTCTCGTGAACGCAGCCCAACAGGTTTTCCCGGGCGGCTAACGTTCGATGCGTGGACCTTTGGCGGCGAATCTGGCTGGTGACGGGGCCCGATCGGACGGCTCTGCGCAACTTTCACCTCGCCAATTTGCTGGCCCTCCACGCGGGGCTCCTGAACTCGGTCGGCTTCGTGGCCACCGCGACGTACAGCCCGGATGCCACCGGCATCTATGCCTCGCACATGACGGGCCTGACCGCCATGGTCGCCGACCATCTGGTGTTCGGGGACTTCCGGCTGGTGACGATGGGCGTGTTGGCGATCGCCTCGTTCGTCCTCGGCGCGATGTCCTGTGCCCTGATCTTCAACTGGAGTCGCCGGCGGGGGCTGCGGAGTCGCTATTCCGCCGTGCTCGTCCTGGAGTCCACCCTGGTGCTGTTGCTCGGCGGCCTGGCCGAACGAGTGGCCTGGGAGCACCACCTCTGGCTGTTCGTTCCCATCCTCTGCTACACGATGGGACTGCAGAACGCCATCGTCACCAAGGCGTCGGACGCCCAGATCCGGACCACCCACGTCACTGGCATGGTCACCGACATCGGCATCGAGCTCGGCAAACTGATCTATCGTCCGAGCCGCGCGGACCTGGAACCGGTCGTCGCGGACGTGACGAAGCTGACCCACCACATCACGATCGTTTTCCTCTTCTTCTTCGGTGGTGTGCTCGGGGCCGCCGGCTATCTGTGGATCGGGTACTACGCCCTCATCCCGGCCGCGCTGTTCCTGTTCATCCTCGCGCTGCCGCCGCTCGTGGCGGACTTCCGGGACTGGCCCGCACCGCCCCGCGTGGGCTGACCGCCATGATCAGTATGCGAGCATGGCGGCCATGCTGGACGTGTTGGCCGCAGCCCCCCTGCTCACCGTCGTGCTCGTCCTCGCCCTGGGCACGCTGGTCGGCCAGATCCCCTTCGGGCCGGTGCGCTTCGGACCTGCCGGGGCACTCTTCGTGGGGCTCGCCGTCGGGGCACTCGATCCCCGCCTGGGCGAAGGGCTCGGACTGATCCAGACACTCGGTCTGGCGTTGTTCGTTTATACGGTGGGCGTTGCCGCAGGCGCGAGCTTCTTCCGAAACCTGCGCAGCCAGCTCCCGCTCATGGCCTGCAGCCTGCTCGTGGTCGCGGCGACCACGGTCGTCGCGATGGCGGGTGGCCGTCTCCTGGGCCTCTCTCCCGCGATCACGGCCGGCGCCTTCTCCGGAGCCCTCACATCGACCCCGGCCCTCGCCGCCGTCGCGGAACAGGTGGGCAGCGCGGAGCCGGCAGTCGGGTATTCGATCGCCTATCCCGTCGGGGTGCTCGTCACGATCCTCGTGGTTGCCGTGGTCATGAGCCTGAAGTGGACCTCACGCAACGATCCCGCGCCCGCCGCCGGGGTGGGGTTGATCGACATCAACGTCGAGGTCACCAACCCCAGCTCGCTGCACGACGTGCCGGGCTTCTCCGATGGCTCCGTGCTCTTCTCCTATCTGCAGCGCGAGGGCCGGACCCGTGTGCTCGGCCCCGACGAGGACCTGCTCGCCGGGGACCGGGTGGTGGTGGTCGGCCCGCAGGAGGCCGTTCGAGCAGCCAGGACCCACCTCGGGCGTCGCGTCAGCGAGCACCTCGCCCATGACCGGAGCGAGGTGGACTATCGCCGTTTCGTCGTCTCCAACCACGCAGTGGTCGGCCGGACCGTGGCGGAACTCGACTTCGATCAGCGCTTCGGCGGGGTCATCACCCGGGTGAAGCGGGGCGACCTGGACCTGCTCGCCCATGACGATCTCACCCTTGAGTTGGGCGACAGGGTACGCGCCGTGGTGCCACGTGGACTGCTCTCGGACGTCGGCGCGCTGCTGGGCGACTCCGAGCGCAGCATCAGCGAGGTGGATGCGTTCTCCGCCGGCATCGGTCTCGCGCTGGGATTCGCCGTAGGCCTGATCAGCCTGCCGTTGCCCGGCGGCATCACGTTGGCCCTCGGCTCTGCCGCCGGACCGCTGGTGGTGGGCATGGTGCTCGGTCGCCTGGAGCGCACCGGGCCGCTGGTCTGGGGCCTGCCGATGCCCGCGAACCTGACGATCCGCCAACTCGGCCTGTTGCTCTTCCTCAGCGCGACCGGGCTGGCCGCCGGTGAGGCCTTCGCCGGCCAGGCGTTCACGCTTCTCGGGCTGAAGACGGGAGTTCTGGCCGCCATCATCGTCGTGGTCGGGGGCCTGCTGCTGATCGTGCTCGCGCGCCTCATCGGCCTCAGCCCGCCACGGTCGGCGGGCGCGCTCGCGGGCTTCGTCGGCCAACCGGCCATCCTGGCGTACGCGAACTCCCGCTGCGCCGACGAGCGCATCAACGCGGGCTATGCCGCGCTGTTCGCACTCGGCATCATCGCCAAGATCGTGCTGGTGCAGGTGATTGCCGCTTAGCGGCCGCTGCACCTGCGCAGGCCGTGGGCTCTGCGCCAGCCCTCTCGGGTCAGTCGTCCTTGGGCAGCGCCGAGCCCACCAGCATGGTGAGGATGCCCATCCCACCGGCCAGGGCCGCGACGCCGAAGGCCAGCACGGACGTGAAGAGGGACGCCCGGATGAGGTTGGCCTGCATGACCATCTCCCGCGTACCGGCGAGTTCGTCCGCCCGGGCGGTATCACCACTCGCCTGCGCCTCCATCCACTCCTCGCTGATCTCCGCGAACGTCCGGCCACCGCCAATGCCCTGCGCATGCTGCTCGATGACGTTCGCCTGGGCGAAGGCCGTGATCGGGCCGGCGACGGTCTTGCCGGAGAGGACGGGCGAGTCGGGATGCACTTCGATCTTCTGCGTGGCGAGCTGCTTGGAGATCATCGCCCAGCCACCGGCACCGGCAGCGAGAAGTGCGGGACCACCGAGGAAGCAGGCGGTGCGAGCGAGGTTGTTGCCCATGGCGGAGCCTTTCGTCGTCGTTGACTGAATCCGTCGCCACGATATTGGGTGGGTCTCCGCGACCTTGCGACGGGGCAGGTTTGACTGGCGGATCCCGAGCTTGGCGCGGGAATATCATCGAGGACGATTTAGTTGAATGTTGTATGACTATCTCGGCTGTGGTGATCGGTGCAGGGCAGGCCGGCCTGTCTGCGGCGTACCACCTCCAGCGACTCGGCATCGACTTCGTCGTCCTCGACGCGAACGACGCCCCGGGCGGAGCGTGGCAGCACCGCTGGGACAGCCTCACGATGCGCGACGTCCACGGGGTGGCGAACCTGCCCGGCCTGCCGGTGCCCGAGTTCGACCCCGTGGCTCGGGCGAATGTGGAGGTGTCGGCGTACTTCGCGGCCTATGAGCGCGAGTTCGACCTCCCTGTCCAGCGCCCGGTGCGCGTGCTGCGCGTGGCCGACGCCACGGACGACCCGAAGGGCCCCTTGGTGGTCGAGTCGTCGGCAGGGACCTGGCGTACGCGGGCCGTCATCAACGCCACCGGCACCTGGGACCAGCCGTTCCTGCCGTCCTATCCGGGCGCCGCGGAATTCCGCGGGCACCAGTTCCACGCGGTCGACTATCCGGGCCCGGACGCGCTCGCCGGGCAGCGCGTGATCGTTGTCGGCGGCGGGGCCTCGGCAGTCCAGTTCCTCGGGGAGCTCGCGCCGGTGGCGGACGTCACTTGGGTGACACGCCGGGAACCGGTGTGGCGTACCGAACGATTCGATGCCGACGCCGGCCGCGCCGCAGTCTCCCTCGTCGAGGAGCGCGTGGCGCGCGGGCTCCCGCCCCAGTCGATCGTGAGCGTCACGGGCCTGATGCTGCGGCCGCAGGAACGCGCGGCCGCGGAGATGGGCGTCTATGAGCGGCGGCGGCCGATGTTCGAGCGGATCGTTCCTGAAGGCGTGCGCTGGCGCGACGGCACCGTCGAGCCCGCCGACGTCATCCTCTGGGCCACGGGCTTCCGGCCCGCGGTGAAACACCTCGCGCCCCTGCAACTGCGCAGTCCCCTGGGCGGCATCGAACTCCTGGCCCCGCGTAACCCGCACGTGTTCACCACAGCGGCGAGGGACGGACGGATCCACTTCGTGGGGTACGGGCCCTCAGCATCCACGATCGGCGCCAATCGGGCCGGGTGCGATGCCGCCTACGCCGTCCGCGACCAGCTCCGCACAGTGCTGCGTGACCCTGCAGCAGCTTGATGTCCCCGGACGTGCGACAAACCGCATTTTCCGGGGGGTGCGTCCACATAGTTGTCATGGACCCCCCAAATAATGCGGTTTTTGACCGGGCATGCGTGTAGGGCCTCCTGCCGAATCAGGCACGGATTCTTCAGGCTCACTCGCGGCGAATGGGAATCTTCTTCGCCTCGGGGGATTTGGGCTCAGGGATCGGCACGCGCACCTCAAGCACCCCGTCCTTGTAGGAGGCGGTGATGTCGGCCTCAGTGGCTCCCTCCGGCAATGGGATGGACCGCGTGAATGAGCCGTATCGGAACTCCGACCGATAGGAATGCTTGTCCTTGTGCTCGGTCCTGGCCTCGCGCTGCGCCTTGATGTGCAGGCGGCCACCCTCCACCGAGAGGTCGACATCCTTGTCAGGGTCAATGTCCGGGATCTCAGCGCGGACGACCAAAGTCTTGTCGTCAATGAACTCCTCGACGCGGAGCATCGAGCGATCAGGCTCCACCTCGAAGAACCGCTGGAACATGTCCTGGAAATCCGGGAAATCGCGGCGCACCAGTGCCATGGAAAACTCCTCACCTCGTCCGGGCGACCGGCTGTCGCCCGGTCACCATCCCTCGCACGAGAGGTGGTTTCACCTCCACTGTGCGTCGAATTGCCTGGTTTTTCAAAGCCCGCCGGGGCTGCCTCCCGTCACAATTCGGGCGCAGGCTCGGCACCTGCAACGCCAGGGAATTCCGGCACGGCAGCCACCACCCTGCCGCGGTCATAGTCGAAGAAAACCATGCCCGTCTTGGCGATCGCGATGACCGTGTCGTCGGCGTCGCGCACCACTCGATAAGCGACATCACCGCCCACCCGGCCCCGCTCGGCCACACCGACGTCGATCCGCAGCCGGTCCCGCAGCCGCGCCTCGGCCTTGTAGGTCACCGCCAGGTCCGTCACGATCACCCCCGGGGATGCGACCTCGGTGATCCGGAGGGATTCGAGGTACCGCGACCGAGCCTCCGTCACCAACGTCACCAACTTGTCGAAGCCCAGGTGCGCCCCGATGTTGATGTCGTCGAAGCGGACATCGAGTTCGGTGCTGAACGTGAAGATGTGGTCGGGATAGTCGAGTTGTACGCGCGCCATGGGTTCAGCTTGGCACGGGTTCGCTGGAGATATCAGGCAGCCGGAGGCTCCAGACGGACGGAACCCAGGATCTCTGAGATCGTCGGATCCAACTCGTCGATCCGCGATGCCGGCGCTGTCGCGTTGATGGCAACAGCGACGTCGGCGCGCCGAAGGACCAGCACCCTGGACGCCTGCTGCTCGCCGGTCCGTGCCGACCACCGGAAACGCAGCAGCCCCCGTTCGACGCCGTCGCCAGGGAAGTCGGGCTGAGGAGAGGCCTCGCGCTGAAAGCCTGGTGATTCCATGTACGCGGCTCTGATAGCGGCCGCCAGATTCAGCGCGGGAGCAACTGGCTCGATCGTTCCGATAGCAATCACAATGACGGGATCAACGAAAAACCGATACGTGACCTGACCATCATCGGTAGTCGTCTTGGTGCTGGTTGCCCCGTCGGGGATCTCCAGCGATGCGCCTGAGCAAGAAAACCGATTCGTCATTTGGTGTCCATTCGGTAGAAGCTCCCACCGGGCGGCCGAACATAGGTCGTGCCATTATCGATCGTCTTTGAATCCCACGACCCCTCCAGCAGCACGAGGTCCACATTGATGTCACCCCGATAGCCTTGATCCGCCTGCACGATGATCCGAGCGCGGTCCAACACAGGGGACATGGCGTTCACCGCGCCCGGGACATCTCCACGCGCCATCGCGCGTGCAGCGTCCGCGACAGCTCCTTCGATCTGCGGATCACTCGCGTCAAAAGAAACTTCGACGGTACCACTAACCGATCGTCCGCAGGTGAGACGCAGTTGGTCAGTCCACGCGCCCCCAGAAACACTGCCGTCATGGGCGAACTCGAATTTCAACGTGTCTGGCTGACCGGCGCTGTCCTGTCTGATCGAGGCAGTCACCTGGACCTCTCCCTCAGCGCCACCAAACATGCCGTGGCCTGCGCCCTTGACGGAAAGGCTGGCCTCCACCGTGACCGCACCCTGGTCCCCCGCTTGCCCGTCGATGCGCTCTGTGACCCTGAGGCCGGCTTCGGCTTCTGCTAAACCAGGCACTTCACCTTTGGCAGAACCTCCGACGTTCACGTTGACAGATTCCAGGTGATGAGCGTGTGCTTTCAGGTATGCGTCCACGTCTGCCAAAGCGTCGATGGCCATCAGCGGGCCCAAAAGAAGTTCCAAACCCTGGGGGACAGCGACATCCGTGAGCCCTGCCAAGAACTCGTCAGCTTCGGCTTGGTTGGCGAATCGGTAGGTACGTCCCGCACCAAGCTCCCCCGTAAATTCCGCCAGTTTGACGTTGCCTCCAGCGCTGAACTCGAAGTCCAGGCTGAGGGCGACAGATCCGTCGGCGTACGTGACCTGCTCAGCTACGATTCCGCCGCCGACCTCGATCATGAAGGAGACACCGAGTTCAGCTGTCGTCGTAACGGTCCGGACCACCACCTCATCGGCGATGGATGAGGAATAGTTCTCTTGAGCCTGCTCAATGACGTCGGCCGGCAACCCACTCAAGCCGGTCAGGTCGCCTGGACGCTCGTCGAGAAGCCATTCCCGCTCAGCGTCACTGAGCCCAGCCCACCAAGCAGCTTGTACCGCCGCATCCCCGTCCCGGCGCAGGCGAACGAGGTCCGCCTCGAGCCGTCGAACGGCTTCCGGAGACAGGCTTGGACCTCCACCGATGCCGCCGCCACCACCACCACCGGGTCTATGCGGGGCGCGAAGGCTCCCGGTCTCGGCGGCGCTTGCCTTTCGCTGCTCATCGGCTTGGCGGACCAATTCCTGACCCGCATTCCTCAGGAACTGCGTGGTCGACTGCAGAGCAGGAATGTGGTGCGACCCCATTGCCTGCATGAATTGAGAGGCAACTTGGCCAATCCACCAGAGGGCCTGCAATTCAGCAGGCAGCGTCCGTGCCTGCTGATCGATTTCATCGGCCGCGGCGAACAATTGTTGAGCTACCCGATCCATTTCGTCCGGGTCGGCACCGACCATCACCATGAGCCATGTCCTGCTCGGCTCGCCTGCTCCTGCCGATCAGCATGTTGATTGCAGGAGGTTGAGGTAGTGCGCAGATCGAGCGCAAGCCGCAGCAAGCCTTTGTGGTGCACCTGCTGCCATTCCTCGACGAAACGATCACGGTCAGCTCCCACCCAGGGCATATCCCGCACAACTGGGTCGAGTTTTGCCAGTAGCCCCTCGATCAGTTCCGCGCGCCTATTCAAGCTCCTGCTGAAATCACGCAACTGGCCGACGTCCGCGCCCACTGCCCCCATGTGTCCCCCTCGCGCTTTGGCACATCTTGGCGACCTTATCGCTGTTGGGAACCGAGTGAGAGTCCTCCATTTATAGGACGCACAGGCCGATCAGAATTGGCCTCGCCTCTGACTCACAACCGCGCCGGGTTCGCATCCCGCCGGGCATTCAACAGTGCTCCCATGCCGCCGTTCTGGGCAGTTCAGAGATCGAGCATCAGTTCCATGGATCAATCAAAGACAAGCGGAGACAGCCCAGTGACATGGCCCGCCCGAGCACGGCAACCGGGGATCATCCCCGCTCGCGCGG
>LSQX01059132.1_pt3 | contig 54672 bp, 39 predicted proteins | sample 654561 | NCBI WGS metagenome assembly LSQX01 (sample SAMN04489861, study PRJNA283612) | anaerobic digester metagenome | isolation source: 4 biogas reactors fed with cattle manure at either 37C or 55C with and... | place: Denmark: Kongens Lyngby | collected 2014 | reverse complement strand
CCAAATATTCAACCCTTTTTTTTTGTTTTTACGACGTTATTTGCAGAGGGTGTTCCATCAACAAGAGCACCTTCTTTTTTTTTGTTTGATTCTCTATGGATGGCGGAAGAATATTAAATTATTATCGTCAGATATAAATTCCGATATTGTTACCAATTCAAAAAGAACTTATTTATTTCCAACAACAACTTCTACCATTGATGAAGTTTGCAAATAATTTTTCGCTAAACGTATAATATCATCCGAACTTGTTTGTTGGATGCTTTCAAGCAGTTCATGCCAAAATTCTATCGACATACCATAATCGCTTATGTCAATATATCTGTCTAATACGGAAAATAATCCGTCAAAATCTCTGAGTAGGCTTCCATAATAAAAATTCTTAACCAGATTCAATTCCTGATGAGTAATTGGAGTAGTTAACATATCGTCCAACACCTTATAAATTTCCTCTAAGGCTTGATGTGTCTTATCGCCGTTAACTTGAGCGGTGATATAAAAAACTCCCGTTTCCTTAAAAGAAGAAACATAGGAATAAATTCCGTAAGCTAATCCGCTTTTTTCACGAATTTCGCTCATTAAACGCGAACCGAAATAGCCCCCCAATACTAAATTCAAAACACTAAACTTTTTCCAATCTTCATGAGCAAAATTAAACAAGGGCTTCCCGATGATTATATTCGACTGCAAGGAATCATTTTTAGAAATAATTTTATGTTGAGGAGTTTTCAACATGGGTATGGGAGAATTGAATACAGGTAAAACCCCTTTTGGAATCGTTTCAAATGTTTTAGTAAGTAAGGATATTAATGCATTGTCGATATCTCCTGCCATGAATATTCGCATATTAGCTGCATGATAAAATGAAGCAAAAAAGTCACATATATCTTTTCGTTCAATCGCATCATAGCTTTCATATTCCGGATATCTTCCATAAGGATGGCCTTCGAATAAGGTCTGAAAAAAAGATTTAAATCCTATATAAGAGTTCCTACCCAGTTTGATGGCCAATTCCTGCTTTTGTTTTTCTTTGAAAAGTTGAATCTCTTCCTCCGGAAAATTTGGCATGGAAAAAACCTCTTGCAACAAAGAAAATATATTACGGCTGGCTTTTTTGGGAAAATAAAAACTGAAGGTAGTGTAATCTTTCTCCACGCTTAAATCATAATATGCTCCGTAAAAATCAATAATTTCCGAAATTTCCTTTTGATTATGCCCGTACGTTCCCTTGAACAAGGTATGGGCTGTTGAAATGGCCGATAATGGCCTGAACGAAGAATCATGAAGACTTGACAAACAAATATCTAAACGAATTAATCGATAATCGTCATTATGAATCATCAAAACAGGAATGTCGTTTGAAAGAACAAAGGAAGAGGAAGGAATGATTTCTAATTTTGAAAGGAAGAATGAAGCAGAGTACGTAGATTTGTCAGATTGCATTCAGAAGAAAATTTATCTTATGTAATAATATTTTCTGCAAATTTATATAAAATTGACGAATGATACACAGACGAATTAAAATTTCTTTTAACGTTTAAAGAGGTAAATACACAAAATTATGATCAAAGGATGTAAATCATTAGATTCAAAGCAGGCTTTAAAAAACATTTCGTAACCTATTTTCAGACAAATAACAATCATTATCAGGTACTTATTTGTACTCAAAGGCTTTTTGTTGTTACAAGCGGATATGTATTGTATCAGATTATAATAAAAAAAAACATTTTTTTTCAACATTTTATTTTTAATAATTATAATAAATGTATCTTTGCAACGAAAAAGAATATTATAGGATAAGAGAGGATATTTATATTTATTTTATTGTAAAGCAGTTAGTTAATTAGATAAAATCGGCGATAATAAAAAACGTTCTTTGTTAACCAATTTTTCTCTCAGTGGGCGTGTTTACAAAATAAAGTACTGTAATTTAATTTGTTGAAAAGCAAATTTTTTTAGGACATGCGATGGGGAAAATTGGGGAAAACAGGGGAAAACACTTAAAAAAATTCGAAATTCGGGAAAATGTTTACATCAGAAGGAACCTATACCAGCACTCTTGATCGAAACGGAAGATTTCAACTTCCGTCGGCTATTCTACGAAATGTCGATGCAGCAAACAATGGGCGTTTTGTCATTAATCGCAGTACTGAAAAATGCTTGACATTATACCCCATAAACGTTTGGAATGTATATAAAGAACGTCTAAATCGGTTAAACTCATTTAACCCGGGTTACCGACAAGCCATACGTTATTTTATGGGAAGTGCAACAGAAATAAAACTTGATGCAAAAAATCGTTTGCTGATTCCTAAACCCTTGTCACAATATGCTGTGTTAGATAAAGAACTTTTAATTGTAGGGATGACAAGTTTTATTGAAATTTGGGATCCGAAACAATATGAAGATGAACTAAATAAGTTTTCACAAGAAAACCCTGAAATTATTACTGAAATTGCAAATCATATTTTTGGAGATGGAGACTTTGAGAAACACATACCATAAACCTGTCTTACTGTCCGAAAGCATACATGGCTTGCAGATAATTCCTGACGGCATATATGTAGATGTAACCTTTGGAGCAGGAGGACATGCTAGTGCTATACTTCAACATCTCAATGAGAAGGGTCGTCTTATAGCATTTGATCAAGATGAAGATGCTAAACATAATATTCCTGAGGATACTCGATTAACTTTTATTCATGCTAATTTCAGATACCTAAAAAAGCATTTAAAACTTCATCATATTGAAAAAGTTAACGGGATTTTTGCCGATTTGGGAGTATCATCGCATCAATTCGATCAGGCAGAACGAGGATTTTCTACCCGTTTTGAAGCTCCTTTGGATATGCGCATGGACAAACGCAAGTCATTAACAGCCGCAGAAATTCTTGCTTCTTATGACCTTGCTACATTGGTGAAACTGTTCAGTCAATACGGTGAAATTCCCAATGCTAAACGTTTGGCGCAACGCATTGTCGACCACAGGAAAAACGAAACCATAACACAATCAAAGCAATTTATTGAGATTATAAAAAGTTGTATTCCTAAACAGAAAGAGTATAAATACTTGGCACAAGTATTTCAAGCGCTTCGGATAGAAGTTAATCAAGAAATGGACGTTTTAAAAGAATTCCTTTTACAAACAAGCGATTTATTGGCTCCGAAAGGGCGATTGCTTATTATCTCATACCATTCATTAGAAGACAGACTGGTAAAACAATTTATGCGAAGCGGAAATCTCGAAGATAAGTTGGAAAAAGATTTTTATGGCAACAATTTAAGTCCTTTTATGGTAATCAATCGAAAGGCAATTGTTCCATCGCCGGCAGAAATAAACGAAAACAACCGAAGTAGAAGTGCTAAATTAAGAATCGCTGAAAAAAAATAAATATGGCTAACCGATTTATTCCTTCAACATCGTATGATATTGGGTCAGAAAAAAAAGAACCGAAGACTCCACAATATGCTAAGCCTAAAAAAAAGAACAAACCTACATTTAATCCTTTTGTTAAAAGCTTACGTATGCTTTTTATAGGATTTTTTGGAGGGGGATTCTTGAAATTAATAAACTTTAAAAAAAATTGGTTTTTTATCCTTTGCCTTGTATTAATGATTATTTTCTTAATATATAACAATCTTTCTATTCAATCCAATCGCAATAAAATTGAAAAACTAAAAGATGAAAAAATCAAAATAACCATGGAATACATGGAAACCAAACAAAACGCAATATATTTTGATGAAATTCAAGGAGAACTACTATTAGAAATATTTAAAGGAAAAGGGTTTATCCAAAATAAAAGTTTGGAATATAAAATACAGGTGCAAGAAAAACGCAATAAATGAAAAACATAACATTATATACGTTAATAATTTATTTAGCTATTCTCATTATAGGGATTACGGCTTCTGTACGTATCGTATCTTTGGTTATCACCAAAGGCGATTATTATAAAGGAAATTTCGATACCGCCCGGATCGTCACAGAGGATAGAGTATTTAATGTTAGCTATGAATACCGTACCGGTATCAGAGGAAATATGTATTCCGATGACAATGAGTTATTATTATCAACGGTATACATCTATGATTTGTATTGGTATCCATCCCTGGTCACCGATTCATTATATTTTATGCAAAATCTAGATTCATTGGCGTCTATCTTTCATGAGATAACTCCACATGTTACTAAGCAGGCATACAAAAAAATGATTTTAACCACATTTCATGATTATCATAAACAATATCAGATAGCTTTACACAAAATCAAAAGCGATGACAAACAAATAAAAAATGAAGGGAATAAAGAATTAAAAAAATTAAGAAATCTATATAAAAACATTAAAATATCCAAAGCTACTAAAGCGGAGGAATGTGTAAGTCAGAAACATTGGGATAAAATTTGTTCCTTATTTCCATCAAAGGCTTCATTTCACGGTGGATGCAAAGTTGACAAACGATTAATACATAAAAATGTATATAAAAATACTGCATCAGCGACTATAGGATATTTAAACATCCAACATAGTTCCAGATTTACCGATTCTATTGTCTATGCCCGTGGCATAGAAGGATATTATGACAGTTTGTTAGCTGAAGAAAGAATTGTTTTTCGTAAATTATACGCAAACAATGTGTTAATTCCTTTAAGAGAAAATCGTCGCATTAATCCCCAAAACGGATGTGATATTATCACCACCATAGATTTAGACATACAACGTATCAGTGAAAACGCCTTACATGATCAATTAAAATACATTAATGCTTCCTGGGGTTGTGCTATCGTCATGGAAGTTCAATCGGGAGAAATAAAAGCCATTGTCAATTTGACACGAACCCATGATGGAAATTATGAAGAGACCATTGATCACGCAGTTACCGAATCCTATGAACCTGGCTCTACGTTTAAATTAATGACCTTACTTGCGGCTTTAGAATCAGGGGAAATAGATACTTCTACTTTAGTAAAATGCGAAGAAAATAGAATCTTTTCTCTGAAACGTGCTTTTGAAATATCCGACAACGAAGGGTTATATAACGCTGCTAAATTAGCCTACCCACAAATATACGATTTCTTTTTAGCTATCATGAATATGTCTTTACAAAAAGACCTACACATTGAAGTAGCCAATGCGCTCAGCCCTGTTTTAACCAGCAAAACGCAAAGAGAAATTGATTATGTAAATGTAACTCATGGATATAGCATTAAAGTTCCTCCTATTTATATGTTGGCTTATTACAATGCTATTGCCAATGATGGAAAATACATTCAACCTATTTTAGTAAAGAAAATACGATATCCTCACAACAAAACCATTGAAAAATATGCACGGGTTATCAATCCCAAAATTTGTTCCAAATCAACGGTCAAAAAGGCCAAAGCTTGTTTAGAAAGTGTAGTAACGCATGGAACAGGCATCCGTGCAAGAGATGAAAACTATAAAACCTTCATGCGTGATACTTCCGTTAACATCAAACCTTTGATAGCCGGAAAAACAGGGACAGCATTTATCTACGATGATAAAGAAAGACAGTATTCCAAAAGCATTAAAAATGCTTCCTTTATCGGATATTTCCCCAGTGAAAAGCCTAAATACACCTGTTTAGTCTTAATATCGGGAACTACTTTAGACGGCGGCTATGTAGCAGCACCCATTTGCAAGGAAATTGCCGAAAAAATCGTCAATAGAGATAATGAAATCGCTTGGAGTCAAACCTATAAAGGCTTAATTGCGAATACTCCTTATGCTAAATTTGCTAGTGCTAACGACTTACAGAATATTTATAAAGAATTGGGATACCGTTTAAAATATGAAGGTGCCAATGAATGGGGCTCTACCGAACAAGTGAATGAAAACAAAATCCTTTCTTTTGAAAAAAAACCTATTAACAAACATAATTTAGCCCGTCAATTAATAGGAGCTACGGCCAAAGACGCAGTCTATATTTTGAAAAAAAATGGCTTTGATGTTAAAATTGATGGAGTAGGTAAAGTGGCTTCTCTGTCATTTGAGGGGTCAACAGCTATTGTACATTTAAAAAACGATGCCAAAAGATGAAAACGTGCAAGGAACTTATAGATCGAATACCCATTAAACAAATCATAGGGAATGTGGAAATCCCTATTCATGCTGTTTGTTTTGATTCACGAGAAGTCTTAGCCAATACCTTGTTTGTTGCACAAAAAGGAAATACTGTTGACGGGCATGATTATATCGACAAAGCGATTGCTAAAGGAGCCTGCTGCATTGTTTTAGAAAATTTACCTGCTCAAATCAAAGACGGAATCACATATATACAAGTAGAAAATGCATCCTTTGCATTGGGATGGATAGCCGCTGCATTTTACAACTATCCTTCTGAAAAACTTACTTTGATAGGCATTACAGGAACCAATGGGAAAACAACAAGCGTTACCTTATTGCATCGGTTGTTTAGAGATTTAACCTATAAGGTGGGACTCCTCAGTACCATCGAAAATAAAATAAACGATGAGATTATACCCTCTACACACACAACTCCCGATGCTGTAACGATTAATCGCCTGTTAGCCAAAATGCTTGATAAGGGCTGCCAATTTTGTTTTATGGAGGTAAGCTCACATGCGATTGTGCAACATCGAATCAGTGGATTACATTTTAAAGGGGCTATTTTCAGCAATATCACCCATGATCATTTAGATTATCATAAAACATTTAAAGAATATATCTATGCAAAAAAAATGTTCTTTGATAATTTATCCAACGATGCATTCGCATTGAGCAATATGGACGACACGAATGGCATGGTAATGTTGCAAAACACGAAAGCTAAAAGATTTACCTATAGTCTGTTGAATGTAAACACCGATTTCAAAGCTACTATCAACACCTATGATTTTGAAGGCATGCAATTAACCATAGATAAGCAGGAAATATGGTTCCGATTGACAGGCACTTTCAATGCCTATAATCTATTGGTTGTTTACGCAGTCACTCAATTATTAGGTATCGACAAACAAGAAGCATTGCGTAACATGAGTTTGTTGGAGCCGGCAGAAGGTCGTTTTGTTACCCTAAACGCAAAAAATAAAGTAACCGCTATCGTTGATTATGCACACACGCCCGATGCATTGAAAAATGTATTAAAAGCAATTCGAAACATTCGAAAACCTGAACAAAAAATACTTACGTTGATAGGATGTGGTGGAAATAGAGATAAAAGCAAACGTCCCGAAATGGCAAAAATCGCTTATGATTTAAGCGATATCTTAATCCTTACCTCTGACAACCCCCGAAATGAAAATCCTATCAACATTTTGGATGATATGATCAAAGGAATTGAAAAAGAAGATAGAAACAATGTATTTGTCATCGAAAACAGGGAACAAGCCATCAAATTATCAGCTTCACTAGCTAAGAAAAATGATATTATCCTCATTGCCGGTAAAGGACATGAAAAATATCAGGAAATAAACGGAATAAAGCATCATTTTGATGACATGGAAATAATTAAGAACTATTTAACAATAATTTAAAATTCGCTATATGTTGTACAATTTATTTACTTGGTTAGATAATACGTTCGATTTTCCCGGAGCGGGTGTTTTTCAATATATATCCTTTCGTATGGCTATGGCCACTCTTTTATCTTTATTCTTATCCATGATTATTGGCAAATACATCATACATTTTTTACAAAAAAAACAAATTGGTGAAGAAATTAGAAATTTAGGATTAGCCGGTCAAATGGAAAAAAAAGGAACTCCTACCATGGGAGGAATCATTATACTATCGAGCATACTTATTTCCGTACTTTTATTTAATCAACTTAACAATATTTATATCTTGTTGATGGTATTTACAACCGTTTGGTTAGGAGTCCTCGGTTTTATGGATGATTACATAAAAGTATTTAAAAAGAATAAACAAGGCTTATCTTCTAAAATGAAACTCATCGGACAGTCTATTCTGGGTTTAGTTGTTGCCTTGGTGTTGTTCTTTCATCCCGATGTTGTTATTAAAGAAAAATGTGACACACAAACCTATGTACAAACCCAATCGGTGTTTCAAGTTGAAAACAGTTCTGCCAAAGGAGCCAATGCGTATGAATGTGTCGAAGCGACTAAATCAACAAAAACAACCATTCCGTTTGTCAAAAACAATGAATTCGATTATTCCGTTTTATTAAAATGGTTAGGCAACGGGTATAAAGATTGGACGTGGTTGATATATATTCCAATCATTATTTTTATCATCGTAGCCGTTAGCAATGGGGCAAATTTGACCGATGGCTTAGATGGTTTAGCCATTGTTACGACAGCCATTATAGGAGCTACTCTGGGTATTTTCGCCTATGTTTCGGGCAATACAATTTTTGCCGACTATTTAAATATAATGTATATTCCCGATACCGGTGAATTAATGATATTTACAGGTGCATTAATAGGAGCTTGTTTAGGCTTTTACTGGTGGAACTGCTATCCGGCTCAAGTCTTTATGGGCGATACAGGCTCTCTGGCTTTGGGCGGAATCATAGCTGTTTTTGCCATAATTATTCGAAAAGAATTGCTAATCCCGATTTTATGCGGTATTTATTTCGTCCAAAGCTTATCGGTAGTTCTGCAAATATATTATTTTAAATATACCAAAAAGAAATACGGCGAAGGCAAACGATTATTTCTTATGGCACCTATACATCATCACTATCAGAAAAAAGGATGGCATGAATCAAAAATCGTCCAACGTTTTGTTATTGTTGGAATTATCTTAGCTGTACTATCGGTTATCACTCTTAAATTACGTTAAAAAAATAAACACATATGAATATAGAAGATTTATTACGACATAGCACTGAAACAGTTGGAAATTTATCAAATGATCGCCTGGTGTTTGTACGAAACAAAAACCTGCATAGCATTCTACATCGTTTCGACAAAGAAGAACATCGCTTAGAATTTGTAACAAAATTCAGAGGAATTACTTTTATTAACGACGCTAAAGCTAACTGTTTGAATGCCCTTTATTATTCATTGGAAACCATCAAACAAAAAATTGTTTGGATAACGGCAGCAAACAATGATGTTATTGATTACACAGAAGTGTCGGGACTTGTTTTACAAAAAGTCAAAGCAATTGTATGTGTCGGAGAATGTGCTTCCTCTATCAAACATGCTTTCGATAAACACATTCCACAAATCTACGAACGACTTACAATGGAAGAAGCTGTAATGACATCTTTTTACATAGCTGAAGAAAATGAAACAGTATTGCTTTCATCAGCAAACACATACGATAAAAGCTTCAAAGATTATACCGACATGGGAACTCAATTCCGAAATGCCATTGCTCAATTATAAATACATAAAACAAAGTGAACATTAAAAAGATTCTTGGCCGTTTTGAAGGGGATGTGATTATTTGGATAATCACAATTATACTTATGGTATTTTCCATGATTGTGATTTATTCGGCTGCTTCCGGATTATCGGATGATTTAACCAAACAAAACTTTTTCTTTTATTTACGTTCGCACGGATTCAATTTAATATTGGGATTTCTAATAATGTATATTATCCATTTAATGGATTACCGATGGTTTGGCCGATTATCAAAAATTGGCATTGCATTCGGTATAATTCTGTTAATAGCAACCATTGTCTTCGGTAAGGAAAGCAATGATGCCAAACGCGAATTATTTGGCATTCAAACTTTCTATATCGTTGAGTTTTTTGTTTTAATTTATTTGTCACAAATATGCGCCAAATGGGGAAATGATATTAATCTTTTGAAAGAAAAATTTTTACCTTTATTAGCCTTTATACTTATTGTTATCGGACTAATGATGACACAAAATGTTTCGACCAGCATCATTTTAATGGTCACTTGTTTTGTAATCCTTTTCGTTTCTCCCTTAAAAAAGAAATTATTTTTCACAACACTCATTGTCATTGGTTTATTTGCCGCTTTATTTATCACAACCAATGGATTGGGTATACCCGGCTTTAATCGATTTGAAACTGTTAAAAATCGCATAGAGCGTTTTTTCGTTCCAAAAGAAATTGACATCGAATCATATGTAAAAAACATCAACCCCGACAATGTACGTCAAGAGATATTGGCCGAAGGGGCTATAGCAAGCGGAGGCATTCTCCCCGTCAATGGGCCGGGGAATTCTATTTACAACAGCTATTTGCCTCAATGCTATTCCGATTATATTTTTTCCATAACCATTGAAGAGTATGGAGCTATGATTGGAATTTTATTGCTAACCTTATATTTAATATTGTTTTATAGGGTATTCCGTATTGTTCGCAACATCAAATCACTATTTGGTGCTTATTTAGTAATCGGATTGGGATTTCTGTTGGTTTTCCAAGCGCTGATACATGTATTAGTGAATGTGGGATTATTTCCCAGCACAGGGCAAACCTTACCTATGTTCAGTTGGGGAGGCATGTCGATTATCGTTAGTTCTATAAGTTTGGGTATAATATTGAATGTAAGCAAAGAAACGATCAAAGAAAAGCATAAAAAAGAAATTAACTAATAAAATAATGAGTCCAAAAGCAATTATTTCGGGAGGAGGAACCGGAGGACATATTTTTCCGGCTATTGCCATTGCCAATGAATTGAAGAATCAAATTCCGGATATTGACATACTGTTTGTGGGCGCTAATAATCGCATGGAGATGAAACGAGTACCCGAAGCAGGCTATCCCATCAAAGGCATAGACATGTATGGTCTTCAGCGGAGTTTTTCTCTGAAAAGTATACTTGCCAACCTAAAACTTCCTTTTCGTTTATGGAGAAGTTTGCGTAAGGCAAAAAAAATAATCGCTGTTTTCAAACCCGATGTCGTTATTGGCGTAGGGGGTTATGTAAGTGGTCCGGTATTAAAAATGGCTGCCGCTAAACATATTCCTACTTTAATCCAAGAACAAAACTCCTATCCGGGAATTACCAATAAAATGTTAGCTAAAAATGCTCGTACTATTTGTACCGCTTATGATAATTTGGAAAAATACTTCCCCATTGAAAAAACAGTGAAAACAGGCAATCCTGTACGGAATGACATTATCAATCTAAGCAATGATAAAACCCAAGCATATGCCTACTTTGGATTGGATGCCCACAAAAAAACAGTTTCGGTTATTGGTGGTAGTTTGGGAGCTCGCACCATCAACGAAGGCATTACAAATATAATAGAAAATTTTGTTAACGAGGATGTACAACTTATTTGGCAAACAGGCGAATATTATTATGCATCCATTCCTGAAAACATCAAACATATAAGTGGTATTCAAATCATGCCTTTTATTCAACGCATGGATTATTTATATCAAATTTCCGATGTCATTGTTTCCAGGGCCGGAGCATTATCTATTTCTGAACTATGCATTGTAGCAAAGCCTTGTATTTTAATTCCTTCTCCTAATGTAGCCGAAGATCATCAAACCAAAAATGCTAAAGTATTGGCTGATGCCGGAGCCGCAATTTGCATTGCCGATAAAGAAGTAAATGATAAATTAGGATACTTTATTTTCGATTTGATTAGAAATCCTCAACTATGCAAAGAAATGAGTATGAACCTTAAAACATTAGCCATACCCGATGCAAGCAAACGCATCGTAAACGAAATTAAAAAGTTAATCACAAAATGAAACAATTACCTGAAAATTTAAAATCGGTTTATTTCTTGGGAATAGGTGGCATAGGGATGAGCGCCTTGGCTCGTTATTTCAAAGAAATGAATTGCCATGTTTCGGGTTACGATAAAACACCTTCGCCCATCACGGATACATTAATAAGCGAAGACATTGATGTCCATTTTGAAGACAATCCTCAATTTATTCCCGATCTTGTCGATTTGGTAATTTATACCCCAGCGATTCCTGATTCTAATAAAGAAATGCAATACCTAAAAGAGAGCAAACTACTTATGATGAAACGTGCTGAAGTCTTAGGTTGTATCAGTCAAAATAAAAAGTGCATTGCTATTGCGGGTTCTCATGGAAAAACCTCCGTTACCTCCATGACGACTTTACTATTGTCCGAACAAAAAAAGATATTAGCCTTTATCGGAGGTATCGCCTTAAATTTTAAATCGAACTATATTCACAAGCAAGATGCTGAATATTTCATTGTAGAAGCCGATGAATACGATCGTTCCTTTCTTCAACTTGCTCCCGATACAGCACTCATCACTTCAATGGATGCGGATCATCTCGATATTTACAAAACCAATCAATCGATGATAGAAGCGTTCAATTGTTTTGTAAATAATATCAAAAACAAAGGGCATTTAATCATTAAATACGATTTATTACCTCAAATAAACACCCAACACAAATGTTATACCTATAGTTTACAGAATCCTTTGAGCGATTATTATGCCTCGAATATCCATATTATCGATGAACATTATCAATTTAACATTCATACTCCCAAGGGAATTATCGGAAACATTTCTCTTCAAGGGGGAGGTCTACACAATATTGAAAATGCTGTTGCTGCTGCTGCTATAGCCTGTGAAGAACAAATAAACTTGGAAGAAATAAAACACAAGCTTTCCGTATATAAAGGAGTAAAACGTCGGTTTGAATACATCATCCGTAGAGATGACTTCATATACATCGACGATTATGCACATCATCCCAATGAATTGAAAGCTGCCATTACCTCCGCCAAATTATTGCATCCTACTCGGAAAATTTGCGGTATCTTTCAACCTCATTTATATACACGTACCCGCGATTTCGCCGATGAGTTTGCCCAAAGCTTAAACGCTCTCGACGAAATTATTTTACTCGAGATTTACCCTGCTCGCGAAGAAGCCATTGAAGGAGTGAACGCACAAATGTTGTTAGATAAAATCAAAAATCCTAATAAACGCATAGTAGATAAAAACACTTTAATTCCCTATTTACTATCCAACAAACCTGAATTTATCATCACATTCGGCGCCGGTGATATTGATCGACTTGTGGATAAAATTAAAAAAGCATTTACAGTATGAATAAAAAACGACTTATCATAAGCATTCTTTTAATCCTTATCGTTATAGGGGCTTTTATTGCCAATGCTATCATTTCGAAAAATAAAACATTTCAAAAAGTAGTTTACCAAATTACCTATCCCTCCGATACATTGTTTACTGAGAAAGAATTAGATACTTATTTAAAAGATAGTTGCGGTATATTGATAGGGAAATTAATACGTAATATACGCCTAAATGAAATCGAACAAAAATTATCAAACTATCCTTATCTACAATCGGTAGAAGTACTTGCTAATTCGCGTGGGCACTTAATCATCAAAGCCAAACAATATAAAATTATTGCTCACGTATTCAATCTGAAACAGGAAAACTATTATATATCCGAAACAGGATTCTTAGTCCCCTCTTCTACTAATGGATGTGAAAGAGTATTGATTGTAAATGGCAACATAGCCCAAACCTATCATCAACACTTTGATATCAAAAAACATCCGAAAAATAAATTGTATGGGGTATGGAAGCTGGCTCAATTTATCGAAAATGATGCATTTTGGAAAGCACAGATTGCTCAAATTTATATAAATTTGCAGCAAGAAATGGAATTAGTCCCTGTTGTTGGAGACCATATCATACTATTTGGAAAATCAAAGAATATAGAAGAGAAATTTAAAAATTTAAAATACATATACACAAAGGGATTTAACATTAGCGGTTGGAATAAATTTTCAAGTATCAACCTAAAATTCGGCAATCAAATTCCATGTGAAAAACGAAATTAACAGATAAAAACACACACTATGTTTAGAAGAAAAAAAGACAAAACACCCATAGTAACCGAAAAGACGAATAAAATCGCCGTTGGATTAGATATTGGCACGACCAAAGTAGCGGTTTGTGTGGGTCAAAGAAATAAAGAAGGTAAGATTGAATTGTTAGGATCGGGCGAACACTTATCATTAGGCGTACAACGTGGTCAGGTTATCAATATTGTTAAAACCGTTGAGGCGATTAATCATGCCATCAAACAAGCCAATATCAGTGCAGGAGTTGCCATTGATACCGTAGTAGCCGGTATTGCCGGACAACATATCAATAGCTTTCATGCCGAAGGCGAAATCAAACGCAGGGATGCCGATACGGAAGTAAGCAAAGAAGATGTGAAAATGCTGATTGAAGATATGTTTAAAATATCGGTAAAACCCGGCGTGCAAATTATCGATGCCATCCCTCAAGAGTTTTTTGTAGACAATTACAATGATTTGAAAGACCCCATCGGGGTTTTAGGCACTCAATTAGGATCCATTTTTAATATCATTACCGGGAACTCCCAACACATTAAGAACATAGCACGATGTATTCAAAAGTGTAATTTGAAAATGGAAGGCCTTGTACTGGAACCCATAGCCTCGGCCGAAGTGGTCTTAGATGAACGTGAAAAAGAATCCGGCGTGGCTTTGGTTGATATAGGTGGTGGAACTACCGATATCGCCGTTTTCTATAATGGCATTTTACGACATTCGGCTGTCATTCCCATAGGCGGAGATGTTATTACCGACGATATCAAAACTGTTTTCAAAGGAATTATCAAAGAAAATGCGGAAGCTATCAAACTAAAATATGGTTCTTGTATAGCCGATAAAAGCAAACCCGACCATATCATTTCCGTTCCGGGCATCAAAGGACGTCCTCCCATCAACATCCAACAAATACAATTGGCCGAAGTCATCGCTGCCCGTGTGAACGAAATCATAGAACGCATCATGGTGGAAATTAGAAATTCGGATTATGCCAAGAAATTAGGCTGTGGTTTGGTCTTGACAGGAGGGGGTGCCTTGCTCAATGCTATCAAAGAGTTTACGGAATTCAAAACCGGACTGTCTGTGAGAATAGGCAATCCCGAAGAAAAAATCATTCATAAACAAGATTCTAAAATTAATAATCCCATCTATTCGACCGCATTGGGTTTGATGGTAATGGGAGTTGAAAAAGAAGAAGAAGATATCATTAAAACTTACGAGGAAAATGAAAACTCAAAAACAACAGATAGTACTGAAACCGAACGCAAACGAAAGACAATCCGCTCAACAACGAAATATGGCACATGGGATAAGGTGAAAGCTTTGATCGATACTTTGTTGGATGATGTAGATGAAAAAGAAGAGGAAGATGACGACGACGATTTTGATAATTAAATTTTTTATAAACAATAAAAAACAATAACAATGATAGATATTAATATTGATGATGACGCTTTAGGGCAAATAACTCCCCTTGTTGACTCCAATCAACAGCCTGCATTGTCTATTATTAAGGTAATGGGTGTAGGCGGTGGAGGTGGAAATGCCGTAAAACATATGTATAATATGGGTATTAAAGATGTGGACTTTATGATTTGCAATACCGATAAACAAGCCTTAATTAATAGTCCTATTCCACTCAAAATACAACTAGGAGATGGCGGTTTAGGTGCCGGTGCAGATCCTGAAGTGGCACGTCAAGCCGCTTTAGCCGGCGATGAAGTAATTAAAAAAGCCTTGGAAGGGACCAAAATGCTCTTTATCACTGCCGGAATGGGTGGCGGTACCGGAACAGGAGCTTCACCTATCGTTGCTGAAATTGCTCGTGAAATGGGAATACTTACCGTGGCGATTGTTACCTATCCCTTTAAATTTGAACAAACCGGCAAATTCCAAATCGCTGAAGAAGGTATCAAGGAACTCAAACAAAATGTCGATGCTTTAATCGTGATTAAAAACGAATCCTTAAAAAGCTTTTATCCCGACTTAAAACTTTCGAATGCTTTTGCGAAAGTGGACGATGTATTGTTGATTGCCGCTAAAAGTATAGCCGAACTTATAACCGTTCATGGAGTCATAAATGTCGACTTCAACGATGTTAAAACCGTATTAAAAAACAGTGGAACAGCCATTATAGGTTCAGGAAGTGCAGGCGGCGAAAATAGAGCTCAAGAAGCTGTCGAAGCAGCTACCGATAGCCCCTTACTCGATAAAAATACCATCTATGGTGCCGAAAATGTATTGTTTTTCATATCCTATAGCAGCGATTGCGAAGCTACCATCGAAGAATTAGATATCATTACCGAACATCTCGAAAACAAAACCTGTTCCATGAAAAAGAAACTCATTTGGGGACATGGTATCGATGATAGTCTGGGCGACCAAATTCGCGTTACCGTTATTGCCACCGGACTGCACGAAAAAACATCGGATTTCTCTAAAGAAGATTTCACCCAAGGAGCTGAAGATCCTATAAAAAAATTCCAATCTCAAAAGGATAGTTCACAACATATAAAAGAAACACAACACCAAGAAATAAAAGAAAATAAATCCGGATACATCATCACGAATAACGACGACCTAAGGGGAATGACACCCGAACAAATCGATGAATATTTATCAATTACTCCTTATGAACGGATGAAAATGAAACAACACACGACCTCATCCGTCCAACATGAAACCTCTACCCTTCGAATGGGTAGTGATGGAATGATAGAAAATCCACCTTTCCTTACCAATGCAGTCGACTAATAACCGATGAAAGAAGTTAAGTGTCTGATGAAATACCTAATTATATGCTTTACTTTCATCAGACACTTGACACTTATGTTAGACTACTTCCTTAAACCAATAAAATCAAACTCAGTGCCATAATAGCCATTCCGCTGATTAATCCGTAAATCGAAATATGATGCTCTCCGTATTCACGCGAAGCCGGCAACAACTCATCAAAGGAAATAAAAACCATAATTCCGGCTACCATAGCAAAAATACATGCTAATAACACCGGTGATATAAAAGGCCTTAAAAACAAATAGGTTAAACCTGCTCCCAATGGTTCAGCAAAACCTGATAAAAAAGATAATTGAAACGCTTTCTTTTTATTTCCCGTAGCATGATAAATGGGAACAGCTATGGCTATGCCTTCAGGGATATTATGAATAGCAATCGCAACAGCAATCATAATTCCTAAAGTAGGATTCTCAAGCACTGCCATAAAAGTAGCTATCCCCTCGGGAAAATTATGAATGCTAACAACAAGAGCTGTTACTATACCCATTTTCAGTATTTTTTGATTCTTAATAGGCGGACGATTCATATCTTCTATGCTGCGAACTTCATGAGGATTTTCATGCGCCGGCACTAATTTATCAATCATACTTACCAATAACATACCCCCAAAAAAACAAATAACAGTAAATATTAATCCCTGCTTATCCCCATAAAATTCCGTGAAAATAATTTCAGATTCTCTAAATAATTCGATAAATGAAACATAAATCATTACACCGGCTGATAAACCCAAGGTAAAGGAAAAGAATGCTTTGTTTGTTCGGGTTGCCATAACAGCAATCATCCCCCCCACACCGGTAGCAAGCCCAGCGAATAAAGTTAAAATAAATGCCAACAATACTGATTGATTCATAAGATTATACATTAAATTGTATGCTTCGCAAATATAGAAAAAAAAACATTTCCTAAAAAAATTTCACTTCAATCTTTTGTGACAATATATCAGACAGATATAAATCACCCTATTAGTTATAAATTCTTCGTTTCACTCCAGCACGCTCAATATCTGTTGACTAATAGCATAATATATATTATATCAATAATAATGAAAGATAACAAATAATGAAAACCTTCCTCCTACGATAAACAAACTTTTGTGCCTTTTACACAAAGCAGACTGCGTTTTCACTTTGCGTTGTTTACTATAAATACGTTATAATATTTCTTAAAAAACATCATAGCGTTTCTAAATAAATATCTTGATGTTTCTAAATAAACATCATGACGTTTTTTAAATAATATCATATTGTTTTCGGGTGAGTCAGGTTTGATTAAATTCCCAATCTGCTTTGGCAAAAACGGAGGCAGCGGTGTTTCTTTTGCTTCGCAAACAGCTTGTAATTTTTCACGATTTTATAATCCATTATTATGTATTTTTGCAGCGTAAAAAATAGCGTTTATACATGAAAAAGGTTTTTTGTTTCTTGCTTATTATGGTGTTCGGCCACACAGTTTTGTTTTCTCAGAACATATTAGACAGTCTTCTAGGTGTAGCGGATACGTATTCTAACCACAATCAACATGTTTCTTTTCTAAAAGAAAAAGCCAAAGATACGGCTTATGCCTCCTACGCTTTGGAGCTTTTGATAGAAGCCAAGACCTACGCTTCGGGTTATCAGCTACCGAAGGATGCAGAACTATATGATTTACTGGCACGGAAATATACACAAAATTTTATGCATTCCTATGCGATTCCGATTTATGATACTTTATTCATGTATTATTCCCATAGGAAGGATACTTCCTCAATGATCCATTGTTTGATTGATTTGGCTTCGTGTTATAATATAATCAATAAGCCTGAGAAGGCGTGGCTGAAATCGGACGTTATACCATTCTTAAACTTTCCACCGATTTGATAGGCATCCCTTATCCCTATCCGCACAATACCATTTGGGAAGGTCACGGCGGCATGGAATTTCCCATGATGTGCAACAACGGACCCTCCGACAACAGCATACATGAAGTATTTGTTACGTCTCACGAGATTTCCCATTCTTATTTCCCTTTTATGGTCGGAACCAACGAAATTTATTACGCTTGGATAGATGAAGGTTTGATAACCTTTATCCCCAAAGCTGTCGAAATGGATTACGGGAATGCCAATGCCCATTATTACATTAATTCTTATAATAAATATGCCATGGGAAGCATCAACGATATTCCCATGGCTGTTCCCACAACTCACTTAACACAAAACACTTATTTTATGCAAAACTACGGACGAGCCGCCGCCGGTTTTTACTTCTTGGACGATATGTTGGGAAAGGATACTTTTAAAACCGTATTAAAAACTTTCATCCGGCGATGGGAAAGTAAACATCCTACTCCTACCGATTTATTTTTTACCTTGAATTCCGTAACAAACCAGGATTGGGGATGGTTTTGGAACCCTTGGTTTAACTCCTTTGCTTATGCCGATTTGGCATTGAAAAATGTGGTTTATAAAGATAATAAGCTGCAATTCTCCATTCAGAACAACGGAAGCCTGCCTGTCCCCATTAAAATAATAATTACTTATGAAGACAATACTACCGAAATCGTATATCAAACAGCCATGGTGTGGAAAGACAAGAAGGAATGGAACTACAATCAATCATTTACCAAAAAAATCATAAAAATCAAATTAGGAGACAGAAACATTCCCGACGCTTTTCCCGACGATAATTATTACGTGATAAAATAAGATGTTTTAACGAATATTACAAGTTAACACAAACATTCTTTTATTAACAAATTGAATTAAATTCTTGTAACATAAAATAGTGAGGGGGTGAATTTGGAATCACCCCCTCACTTTCTTATTTTTCGGCACGAAAAACCCATTCTTAATTCTTAATTCTTAATTGTTTTAAGACTTTTTCCATTTATTAAAAACTTTAAAAAGTCCTTGAAATACGTTAAAGTTAAAGAAGACACAACTCCTTAACATTTTTTTTACAAGAACCGGTAGCATACCGACTTCTACCTGTCCTTTTTTATTAAACTTATATCAATTTCATTGTTTAAACAATTATTTTTATAATGAAAAGCCTTTGTATATCATCTTTATTATCAATATTTTACAACGGTACCGGAATACCCCTTGAACCAAGCTTGCTTGCGTAAAATAGTGCCTTGTTTGGAGTTCCAACCAAGCTTGGTTCACGCGTGAAACAAGCTTGGTTCAAGAGCAAACCAAGGCGGTATTTTTTTGAACCTAACTTGTTTCAAGGGGGTCTACGGTACCGACAAATTTTTGCATATATTTAATTCTTAATTGTTTTTAATCTGTGGAAATCTGTGTGCAAAATAATAAGGACAAAAACGACATTAAGGACATCAACGCAAACAGTTACATTTCTGTCGTTCGTGTCGTTTGTGTCCTTTTTAGGATTTATCGGACAATAATAATAATAATAAAAGTTAATTTCCGAGTAAAAAATGGATTTCTATTGGCTTTTGATTATTTTTGCATTCTAAATTTATCGCATATGAAAAAGATTTGTTTAATATTACTATGCTCAGCTTCGCTGTTTTCGTTTGCCCAACAAAGCCCTAAAGAGATGCATGATATATTGAAGTATTTGAAAGAGGAGGTTCAAGTCAGAGAAGATAATTTCTACGACACCGCTTATCAATATATTTATCAACAGATAAAATCGCAGAAAGGTGTAAATCAATCCATATGGTATAGTTATATGGGGGATTTATTAAGTGCTTTCTTGAATCAAAACGAGTATAGAATAAGTCAAAGGACAAAAATAGCGGGAAACATCCCTGCCGATTTCAATACTTGGGATATCCAAACCTTAATCGAGCAAATAACTTTTTATTATTTAAAATCCATTGAAAACAAAGAGTTATTACAAAAAACAACGATTGAAGATTATAAAGTTCTGTTAAAAGATGCCGATAAATCCGTATCCTATCGACCGACGGTTTTTGATATGCTGGCCCATGAAGCACTTACTTTTTTCTTGGAAAATAGATATTCAATGTCGCTACCCATGGAAGCCTTTCATTTGAATAATCCGGAATATATAAGCGATAATGAGAATTTTATCCGTTTAAAGATAACATCACCCGATAGTTTTTCGCTTTCTTACAATAGTTTAAAAATTATGCAGGAACTGACAGCATTCCATATGCAATCGGGCAATAGCTTGGCTTTGATAGATATTTCTTTGTATCGTTTAAAATATATGAAAGAAAAAAGTACGCTCGAAAACCGTGATGAATTATATCTGAAAGCATTAGCATCTTTAGAAAACACGTATAAAGGAAAAGCAGGCTATGAAGATATTTGCTATGCATTGGGCGAATATTATAAAAATAGAGCAGCAAGCTATCATCCTGAAACAGCTCCGGACTATCAATGGGATTATAAAACAGCCATTCAATGGTATGAAAAAACTATTGTGGCCGATTCAACGTCGATAGCAGCGAATAATGCGAGGGCAGCCATGGAAATGATACAATTGAAAAATATTACTTTGTTTTGTGACAATATATTAATACCCAATCAAAAAAGCTTCATTACCTATGAATATAAAAATGTAGCAAAGATATATTGTAGGATAATATCAGTTTCTGAAGATCAATACACAAAATTAGGTTGGGAAAATAAAATACGGTATTTAAATTTATTAAAATTGAACTATCTCAAAGAGTGGACAAAAGATTTAGTTTTAGATAGCAATTATCAAGTTCAACAAATTAATGATGCATTAGATCCTTTACCTATAGGTAATTACATACTTTTAATTACATTGAATGGTTTTGACAAAGAAAATACGATAGGATATGCGTATCATTATTTTAAAGTATCTAATATTAATGCTTTGTCACGTTATAACGACAACAACATAGAAATACTGGTTTTTAACAGAACCACAGGGGAGCCTTTTCATAATATGGAAGTTACTACTTATTACGAAAAGTTTAATTCAACATTAAAATATAACCAAAAAGTGTATAAAACCAATGAAAATGGGATTATCTATATACCACAAAACAATACATATCAACAATTGGTGATGGAGATAGATAACGAAGAAGGTAGTTTCAGATATACGCAATATAATTATCAAAACCAAACTCAAAAAATTTTAAAGAAAGATGAAAAGGTGTATCTTTACACAGATAGAGCTATTTATCGTCCAGGTCAACAAGTCTTTTTTAAAGGAATAGTTATTAATACTGGATATAAAACCAATGAAATTATCACCAATAAAAAGATAAATGTTTCGATTAAAAATGTAAATGGAGAAGAGATTAATAAAATGACATTTACTACCAATGAATACGGTTCTTTTGCAGGTTCATTTGTTCTGCCTCTTGGTGAATTAAGCGGAAATTATTCCATCCATTGTTTAAATTCGCGGCATTATATTTCGGTAGAAGAATATAAACGACCGCAGTTTGAAGTTTTGATTGACGCACCCAAAGACAGTTATAAATTAAATGAAAAGGTAAGCATAAACGGCAGTGTGCTGGCTTATTCCGGTTATCCCATCGACGATGCCACCGTGAAATACCGTGTGGTACGCAAGCCTTCTTTCCCCTATTGGTATTGGTGGGGGCCACAACCGAGTGTAACCGAACAAGAGATTGCACAAGGAAATTTGACTACCGACAGTGAAGGGAAATTTGTGCTTGAGTTTACAGCCTTGGAAGATAAAAGCGTGAATCGTTATAATCCTATTTATCGATACAGCATAATGGTTGATGTTACCGATATCAACGGTGAAACCCACAGTCAAACATCTTATGTCAGCGTAGGAAAGAAAAGTATGTTGATAAACATAGATTTTCCCAACAGCATTATCCAAGGGAAAGAGAATAACACCCTACATATTGCTACCACAAATTTAAACGGTCAACCGCAAGCAAGTAGATTTAGTTGCGATATCGTGCAGTTGGAAGTTCCTCAACGCTATTTACATCCTAAACCACAAGCTACTCCTCCTGTTATTTTGAAAGAAAAACAAAAAATGGAAAATGATTTCCCTTATTTGGATTTATACAATGCTATCGACAAGTCAACCTGGAAAATAAAAAAGGAAAAATACCACGGTATGCTTGATTCAAAGGGAGAAATAAACGTATCCATCCCTGATTTTAAGAATTATGAAGAAGGACATTATAAAGTAATCATCAAAACAAAAGATATATACGGCGAGGAGGTTGAAGCTGAAAAATACTTTTTTGTTTTTAAAGAAAACGGGAAGAAATGTGTGGCATATGAAGCTTTATGGTTATATACCGATAAAAGTACTGCCGAAGTAGGCGATGATGTTACGGTATACGTAGGGAGTTATTTACCAAAAGCAACTATATATGTGGAAGTCCTGTCCAATGATACTTTATTACAAGCAGAATGGATAAGTGTTGAACAAGGGATGAAGACTTTTACCTTTAAAATGAAAGAATCTTATAGAGGAATTATTACTTTTCATGCTTTTCTATGTGATCAAAACAAATGTTATAATCGAAGTCAAAATGTAACTATCCCGTTCACCAATAAAATGATCGATTTTGAATTTATTACATTTCGAGATAAATTACAACCGGGAGCCAAAGAAGAATGGAAAATAAAAATGAAAGGGAAAGAAGGAGAAAAATTGAGTGGAGAATTACTCTTATCCATGTATGATGCTTCATTGGATGCTTTTAAAAAGAACAATTTTAATTTGTCCTTGAATTATTTAAATAATATGCGTTATAGAAGAACTTATTCCACATTATTTCAAACCTATTTTAGTCAAAATTACTTTTATCCGTTTTATAGACAGGATCATCAATTTAAAACTCGAATATATTATCATTTAGAGTACAATTTTTCGCAATATTTTCATAGATTTTATCAAAAATCAGTGGGAGGGGCAAGAAATAACGTAGTTTTTGAAATGGATCAAACAAGAAGTGAAGAAAGAATTGATGCTGATATGGACGGATTACAGAGTGCCGATGCATCTAATAGCCCTATTGAAAGTCAAAATAAAAGTTCAGATAATCAATTAAATGTTATTCGCACCAACTTTGCCGAAACGGCCTTTTTCTATCCTCATTTGCAAACCGATAAGGAAGGGAATGTGGTGTTTTCATTTACCATGCCCGAAAGCTTAACCAAATGGAAGTTTCAAGGCATTGCGCATACCAAAGATTTACGTACCGGAAGTTTTGAAAAATTCATACAAACACAAAAAGAATTGATGATAGTTCCCAACGCTCCCCGCTTTTTACGCGAAGGGGATACGATAGTGTTTTCTGCCAAAGTGGTGAATATGAGCGAAAGGGTATTGACGGGCAAAGTAAGTTTGGAATTATTTAATGCACAAAACAATGAAAAACTGATGATGATACCTTCATATAAAGAACAGCCTTTCACTACGGCCAAAGGCATGAGCCAGGAAGTTAATTTTACCTTGGTTGTTCCTATGGGATTGGGTGCCATTAGTTATCGTATCATGGCTACGACTGACGTTATACAAGAAAACAATGCAAAGATTACTTTCTCCGACGGAGAAGAAAAAATACTGCCTGTAATGCCTAACCGCATGTTGGTTACCGAAACACTTTCGCTACCTGTAAAAGGAGAGGAAACAAAAACCTTCACCTTCAAAGAAATGAATAATAACAGTACAACCTTAACACATTATAAATATACCCTGGAATTTACTTCCAATCCGGTTTGGTATGCCATACAAGCCTTGCCTTATATGATGGAATATCCTTATGAGTGTAATGAACAAATATTTAGCCGGATGTATGCTAATTCCATAGCTACCCATATTGCCAATATGTCTCCCAAAATTCAAGAAGTATTTGAAAGTTGGAAAAACCTTAGCCCCGACGCTTTTTGTTCTAATTTAGAAAAGAATCAGGAATTGAAAAGTTTGGTACTGGAAGAAACTCCCTGGGTGATGGATGCCCAAAACGAAAGTGCGAATAAACAAAGGGTAGGATTACTGTTTGACATCCAACGTATGGCAAGAGAAAACAATATGGCTATTAATAAATTAGAAAAAAACCAACTCTACGACGGCTCCTGGCCTTGGTTTGCCGGCGGAAGAGGAAGTCGCTATATTACACAACATATTGTTTGCGGTTTCGGGCATTTGCAAAATCTGGGAATCGATTACGATGTAAAAGCTAATACCCTAAAGAAAGCGATTGATTATCTTGATAAAGAAATCACAAAAGATTATAATGAGTTAAAGAAATATGCCAAATTGGATGAGAATTACGTAGGCTACACAAACATACATTACCTCTATGCCCGCAGTTTTCATTTAAAGAACTATCCGCTTGCACCTGTATATAAAGAAGCATACAACTTCTTTTTAAATCAAAGTAAAAAGTCTTGGAAATTATTATCTGTATATATGCAAGCCTATACGGCACTTACGCTTTATCGAAATGGGGAAGTGGAATTAGCCGAAACCATTATGCAAGCAATAAAGAAGCGTGCTCAATATTCGGATGAAATGGGAATGTATTGGAAAAAAGAAGGATACGGTTACTATTGGCATGAAGCTCCTATCGAACGTCAAGCTCTTCTTATCGAAGCATTTCAAGAAATTTTAAAGGATGAAATATCGGTTGATAAGATGAAAATATGGTTGTTGAAACAAAAGCAAACCCAAAGTTGGGAAACCACCAAGTCAACGGCCTTGGCGTGCTATGCTTTGTTAATCAATAATCAACAATTATTGGCGGAAGATAAAGAGGGCGTTGTTATTAATGTAGGCAAACATATACTGAAAACAGCTGAAATTCCGAATGTAGAAGCGGGTACCGGCTATTTCAAAACCTCCTGGCAAGCCGATGAGATTACGAATGATATGGCAAGCATCACGGTAAAGAAACCTTCCAAAGGCATTGCTTGGGGAGGCGTTTATTGGCAATATTTTGAAAACCTCGATAAGATAGTTCAAAACAAAGACATTCCGCATCCGCTATCTTTAAGGAAATCATTATATAAAATTACATTAGATGATAGAGGAGAAGTATTGACGGCCATAACGGAACAAAAAAGTTTACAAGTAGGGGATAAAGTACGCATTCGCATTGAATTGCGGGTAGACCGCGACATGGAATACATTCATTTAAAAGACATGCGTGCCGCAAGCTTTGAACCGATAAACGTCATGTCAAGCTATAAGTACCAGGACGGATTGTATTATTACGAGTCTACCCGTGATGCATCCACCAATTTCTTTTTCGATTATCTTCCTAAAGGAACCTATGTGTTTGAATATACTGTTATAGCTACTCAAGCCGGTAGTTTTTCCAATGGCATTTCATCGGTTCAATGCATGTATGCTCCCGAGTTTTCGGAACATTCCGAAGGAATAAGAGTTATTGTTAGGGAATAATAAAAATCACGGTCGCATTTTGATGTGACCGTGATTAGAGGAAGTATTATAAACTAGTTTATAAATACCGTTTGGCTTTTTCTTCGAGGATTTTAAATTTTTCTTCGAGTTCCGGATAGAATGAACGGTATTGATTGGTGTAATAAGCAATCATATTTAATACATTTCGATTGACATTTAAAGAGTATGAAACAGCCTGAGCATATTTCCCTCTGAATTGTAAATAATATTCTGTTTCAAGATTCAATTGATCGGCATAATTATTCATAATATCAAGGCTTTTCAGTGCTGTTTCTTTCGTTTGACATTTCATATAGGTATCACCTATATAATAATCGATTACGCTATAAGGAATTCGGTTATATGGAAACCATTCATAGCATCTTTCAATGACTTTTTGAGCTCTTTCAATATCATTTTCCTGGATTAATGTTTCAGAAAGTCTATACATAAACACTTTTATGTTTTGTACTGCCCGTGTGTAGTCTTCACTTAAAAAGACATTGGGATTTGCATATTCTGAAAAATCAAATTTATTCATGATGTTATCATAGAGCACATCGCTGTTTACACGTCCGTTTACACTTCCATCAATAGGGACTAAACGATAAGCCATTCCTTCGACTTGGAAATATTTTTCTAAACCGAAATAGGAATCGGGAGTTGTTGTTGAAACATAATATATAGGACGTTCCCAGTTGTTATTATATAAAATATCCATCATGGCTATAAACGCTTTACTGACAGCCATCGTTGTATCTTTGCCATTCACTTGATAAATGCTTTCATTGGGCATTCTCCAAACGAGTCTATCCACTATCAGATTTGAATCTTTAGCGGCTACCGTGCCGTTGGCTAATACTTTTTCTTTGTCAACATGTAAGAAGAAAGATGCTGTATTGATACGAGTGAAACGAGTGTGATTGTTAGGATTATACATGATATTATTTAAAACTGCACCTAAGTCTTGAGGTTCTTTAATCACATCATAGGCAAACAACATATCTCTGTATCCCTGTTGATAAATTTCTTTTGTCATTTTCATCGGTACAGGTAATCCGTTGTAAGCTTGACGTTTCATTTGATCGATATACCAATCGGTACCCATAAGGCTTAGGTTACAAATTCGAATATCCGTTCTATATCCTTCCACTTCTTGCAAATACCAAAGAGGGAAGGTGTCGTTATCTCCATTGGTAAATAAGATGGCATTCGGAGCACAAGAGTCCAAATATGCTTTCGCAATTTCACGCGTCAAGTAACGATTCGAGCGATTGTGGTCGTCCCAATTTTGTGCAGCCAAAATAGTAGGAACACTCAGGCATGCAATGGTAGTAACCGTAGCGGCAACATTTTTATTCATGTATTTCTTTATCATTTCATAAATCGAATACACGCCTAAACCTATCCACATGGCAAAGGCATAAAAGGATGCGGCAAAAGCATAATCTCTTTCACGGGGTTGATATGCATACATATTTAAATATACACCGATGGCAATTCCTGTCATGATAAACAACCATAGGATAATAAAAGCATTGGGAAAATCTTTGCGGAACTGAAATACCAATCCAATCAATCCAAGAATAAGAGGAAGGAAGAAGTAAGTATTTCTGCCGTTATCTTTCATATGTTCTGGTACGTTTTGAGGGCCTAAACGAGCTTCATCAATAAATGAAAATCCGGACAGCCATTCTCCCTTGGTTTGATTGCCTGTGCCTTGATCAATAGTCTGTCGTCCGACGAAATTCCACATAAAATAACGTCCATACATATAGCCCATTTGGTATTTAAAAAAGAATTTTAAGTTTTCACCGAAAGTAGGCTTTCGCGGTACTTGTTGGCCATTTTTCATGACATAATCTTCCGTGATGCCTGCCCAATATTTATATTGATTGATTCGAGGTCCTTCTTTATTCCACATACGTGGAAATAAAGTGGAATAATTACCGTCATAAATCGCAATGTCATTCTTTTTCGGATCTCCAATAACATATTCTCCTCTAATAGTTAAATTATTATATTTTCCGGCGTTTTCTTTCATAAAATCTTCGGCATCTTTTTTATGAAAAAAAGATTTCAATACATAATCATTATGACGAACAACATAATTCTTAACATAAACCGGTTTGCCATCTTTTAGACGAATTACAGGGGAATTATAGTATTCCCCATAAACTAATGGATTAGATCCATATTGTTCACGATTTAGGTAGGATAACAGCGCAACGGCATCTTCCGGGTTATTTTCATCGATAGGAGTATTGGCATTGGAACGTATCACTAAAATTAAAAAAGTTGAATAACCTATGATGATAAATGTTAACGAAAGCAGAATGATATTTAAGAGTCTTTTCTTTCGTTTTTCGGAGTACCAAAATCCCCATACTAATAATGCAGCAATTGCCAGGAAATAGAAAATAGTTCCTACATTGAAAGGTAATTTGAATGAATTAACAAATATTCTTTCAAAAACGCTGGAATATTTCACTAAACCAGGGACTAATCCCCACATGATAAACCCGATGATAAGAAATGATAATAAAAGAGCATAGATCATTCCTTTATTCGAAGGTTTGTATTTTTTGAAGTAAATCACTAAGACCATAGCTGGTAGTGTAAGCAAATTCAAAAGGTGAACACCGATTGAAAGTCCGATTAAGAAAGCAATTAAAATAATCCAACGATAGGAATAGTTATTGTCAGAAACGCTTTCCCATTTCAATATAGCCCAAAAGACTAAGGCTGTAAAGAAGGATGACATGGCATATACTTCCCCCTCAACAGCTGAAAACCAAAAAGTGTCCGTAAAAGTATAAGCCAAAGCTCCAACGATACCACTGCCAAAAATAGCAATGCTTTTGGATGTTGTCAGTACGCTACCTGCTTTAGACAAAGCTAATTTTTTGGTAAATATTGTAATAGACCAAAACAGAAATAGAATGGTAAATCCACTGCAAAGAGCCGACATCGTATTGATACAGAATGCGACTTTTGTAACATCATCTCCGGCAAACATCGAAAAAATTCTTCCGATGAGTTGGAAAGTCGGTGCGCCGGGAGGGTGTCCTACTTGTAATTTGTAGGCTGTAGCTATATATTCACCGCAATCCCAAAAACTTACTGTAGGCTCAGCTGTAATAACATAAACTGTTGAGGCAATAATACAGATTATCCATCCTAAGATGTTATTAATCAATTTATAGTTTCTAACCATTGTATGAAGATTTTCTATTAATAATTATTATGTTAAACTATTATTTTCAAAATTTATTGTTAAATACTTACGAATTGCTTGAGAAAGCGTAGGTCGTTTTCGAAAAACAGGCGTATATCTTTTGTTTTATATAATTGTTGCGTAATACGTTCTATGCCCATTCCTATAGCAAATCCACTATAAATCAATGGGTCAATGCCTACAAAATGCAATACATTAGGGTCGACCATGCCGCAACCTAAAATTTCGACCCATCCGGTATTTTTACATATATTGCATCCTTTCCCATGACAAATATCACAAGAAATATCCATTTCTGCCGAAGGTTCGGTAAAAGGGAAATACGAAGGACGTAAGCGTGTTTTTCTATCCGGTCCGAATATCTCTTTTACGAAATATTCCAAAGTTTGGCGCATGTCGGCAAATGAAATATTCGTATCAACACATAAGATTTCAATTTGATGAAAAATACAATGTGAGCGGGCCGTTATGGCTTCGTTGCGAAAAACCCTACCGGGACAAATCGCTCGCAATGGAGGTTTATGATTTTCCATGACGCGAACTTGTACCGGAGAGGTGTGTGTACGTAAAAGAATATCTTTATCTATAAAAAAAGTATCTTGCATATCCCGTGCCGGATGATTAGCTTCAAAATTAAGCGCTTCGAAATTATGCCAATCATCTTCTATCTCTGGTCCTTCAGCTATAGTATAGCCTATTTTTTTAAATACATCACTTATTTGTTTTGATACTATCGATAGGGGGTGTCGGCTGCCAAGAGAAATACAATTTGCCGGTCTGCTTAAATCCATCGATTCATAGGTGGAATTACTGGTCGACTCAATTTGATTTTTAAGCACATTAACTTTTTCTAAAACCATTGATTTTAATATGTTAATGTCTTTACCAAAATCTTTACGTTCGGCAGGAGGTATTTCTTTGATTTGTTCAAATAATTGAACCAATATACCTTTTTTCCCTAAAAACTTTAATCGAAACTGATCTAATTCGTCTAATTTATCGGTAATAAAATTCCGAATCTCTTCATGATAGTTTTCTAAATTTTCTGTCATATCTTTTAACAATCTTCATTGAAATAATTCTTACGTCTTCTATTGGTCTGTCAGCTTGGTTTGTTTTGACTGCAGCGATAGAGTCGATGATGTGAAGTCCATCGATAACTTCTCCAAATACCGTGTAGGAACCATCTAAATGGGGGGTGCCTCCCAGGTTTTGGTAAATTTCTTTTTGTGAATCCGTATAGCTTTGTTTTGTCTTTAAACAAATATTATTCAGTTGTATGCTATCCAACGTTCTACCTTGAACAATATAAAATTGTGAACCCGATGATTCTTTTTTAGGATTTATGTAATCTGCTGTTCTAGCGGCAGCCAAAGCTCCTTTTTTATGGATGAGGGAGGAGTTAAATTCGGCCGGAATCGTATAATTCGGTCCTCCGTTTCCTAACATTTGTCCGGGTGAGGCATTTTTTGAGTCAGGATCGCCTCCTTGTATCATAAATCCCTCAATTACCCTGTGAAATAACAAACTATCATAATAGCCTTCGTTCACTAATCGTAAAAAGTTATCTCTATGTAGGGGCGTTTCATTGTATAATTTCACTATGAATTCACCTTTATTCGTATGCACCTTTACCAAGATTTCCTTGTTTTTTTTGGATTTTTTGAATGTGTCAGCCTTGAATGGTTGAAGCGCAAAGATTGAAACAATTAGTATAAGAAAGTATATATTCCTCATAATTTTATAAAGATTTATAATTTTTTTTTAATTATGTTTTTATATAAAAAAATAGATGTATTTTTGCATTCATAAAAAAAAAGCAATATTACAAAAAATATATGAATAAAAGCTTGTTTTTAACTATAAAATTTTAAATAGGTATTATGAAACGGAAAAACACATTTTTGTTGATTGTAACCACCTTACTGTTAAGCGTATTTTTGTTAAGCGCTTGTGAAGAATATACAGATTGTACAGGAATTATTACCGTTATGAAAGCCGATGGGGAAGATATCAATAAAGGTATTCCTGTTCAAGGTTGTAAAGTCGTTGTAGGAGATAGTACAGATGTTACTTATGTGGGTGTAACCGATGCCATGGGTCAGGTAAAAAATGTATGGAAATTCGAAGCAAATCTAAAAATCGATGCGGTAAAAGATGAATTTTCCGGTATAGGAGTTATTAATCTGAAAGAAGGGGAGGTGGTTGAACAAACGGTTTGGCTTAAACCTACCTATGAATAAAAAGAAAAACGATTTTTTCTTTTCTTTGCACTACCTTATGCATACATGAAAGGCTTATTTACTGTAATTACTGCAAATAATAGTATTCAAACTTCTTCCATTGAAGCCATCATCCAACAGGGCTTATCTCATTTAGTTCATAGAGGTAGGCACAAGCAATATAGTTTTTTTACGCCTGTTTCAACCGATACAACCTTGGCAATCGCTATATGTTCGTCTGAAGAGCAGGCAAATATACATAACGACGAGAGGAATTACATTGCCTTTGATGGGAAATTACATAATACCGATGCGATTAAAGAAAAGTTGCAGATACATACTATCCTCAGTGATGCCGAATTGATATTTCAGGTATATAATCAATTAGGTGAAAAGGGATTTTCATTATTGGAAGGATATTTTAGTTTTATTTTCTATGATAGTCATCAACAAACCTTATATGCTCTAAGAGATCCATTCGGAAATCGTCCTTTGTTTTATTGTCAAACCGATCATTATATAGCCATTGCATCCGAAGCAAGGGCTTTGTATCAGAGTATAGCGGGTGTACAAGGTTTTGACAAATCAGCTATCGTAGATTATTTGTTATGGGGAAATATAGCACAACATCCTCAACATTTTTTTTCAAACATACAAACCTTACAACCGGCCCATCAGTTAGCATATTCGTTGCAAAATAAGACATTAAACATTCAACCATATTATACTTTAGCCTATCGCAGTTGTTTGGGCCGTTTTGATTCCTATAAGGCTAACGAAGTTGCAGTTACTGTGAAACAATTATTGGTTAGGGGGATTGAAAATCATATCTCAGGGAGAAAGAATATTGCCATAGGCTTGAGTGGCGGCTTGGATAGTTCTTCTCTTGCTTGCTGTATGGCAAATATGGATAAGGACATAAACATAACGGCTTTTACGGTTGTTAACGAATTTAACGAAGCCGAGTCGATTTTTGCAGAGAAAATTGTTACTAAAACGAAAGCCAAATGGATAAAAGTGTTATGCACATCACAACAACTATTAAAGGAGTTGGAAACCATAAACTACTATCAAAACATACCCATTTTCAATACCAGTTCTTTTGCTCAATACAAATTAATGGAATCGGCTTCTCAACAAGGCTTTACTTCGATTATTGATGGGCAGGGGAGTGATGAGCTTTTTGCCGGTTACATCATGTATTTTTATCGTTTTATACATGAGTTATCGTCGGAGTTTATGTGTAAAGAATGGCTACAAGAATGCAAACATCTTTCCAATGCTCATCTAACGTACAAACAAGTATTGTTTGAATCCTTAAAATATAATCTCAAGCAGCAAATCGGGCAGACTAAAGCCTATACCTGTATAAGCAGAAAGCCTTTATTATTGGCTTTAAATGAAGAGGCAAAACAATCATATTTTCATCAAAAAAAGCCTGGAAAAGCATATAAAGAAACCTTAAATGATTATTTATATGAAAGTTATACCCAAGACTTACCGCATATTTTACGCTGGGGAGAGCATAGTGCGGCGCGTTTTGGAATGGATTGTTTAATGCCTTTTGCCGATAACAAAGCCTTGACTGAATTTGTATTCAGTGTACCGTCCATCTATAAAATACACAAGGGCTATGCTAAATTTCTTTTGAGAAGTGCCATGAACGATATAGTTCCCGATGAGATTAGGTTGCGTACACAAAAGTTAGGATTTTATACCCCCGAGGATCAGTGGTTATTACAAATTTCCAATGGCATGAAACAAGGCATAGAGGGACTTCCCGATCCGGAAGATATTATCAAAAAAAGTTTTATCATAGAACACTGGGATACTTTATTCTCATCGACTAATCAACACCTTAAAGGATTTCTGTTTCGCTGTTTCAGTTATTTGGTTTGGCGGAATACCTGGACATAAACCTTCCTAAGGATTGATACGAAAAACGGTATATCTCAAAAGTACCTCAAGGAGTAAGAAACAAAGTGCTGCGAGCAAAAAAGGAAAAAATTCATCGGATTTATTGGTAAAATGTGTTTCGCTGATGCGGGTTTTTTCCATTTTATCAATTTCGTCATACACTGCGAGAAGTTTAGATTTATTTTGGGCTCGAAAATACTTCCCATTGGTTTCGGCAGCAATTTTCTTTAAAAGAGCTTCGTCTATTTCAACATCGGAATAGATAATGCCGTAACCCGGTAGGTTTATAGGAGCTCGTCCGATGGTGCCACAGCCTATAGTATATACCCGTATGCCAAATGTTTTTGCAATTTCAGCTGCCGAAAGAGGGTCCATATAACCGGCATTGTTCACCCCGTCGGATAGTAAAATGATGACTTTACTTTTGGCTTTGCTTTCGCGGAGTCGATTGATAGCCGTTCCTAAACCATCGCCTATGGCCGTTCCATCGTCCACAATCCCAAATGCTGTTGAGGCTAAAGAGGCTAATAGTGTACGATGGTCGCTGGTCAAAGGACATTTTGTATAAGCTTCCCCACTATAAACAACCAGGCCTATACGGTCGTTGGGGCGATTCTCAATAAATGTTTTGATTACGTTTTTAGATGCTTCTAATCGGTTTGGTTTGAAATCCATAGCCATCATACTTCCCGATATATCCAATGCCATTACAATGTCAATACCTTCTACATCGACCGATTTGCGGGATAAAGAAGATTGGGGACGCGACAAGGCTATAATAAGCAATGTCAATACCAGCATGCGTAGGATAAAAGGAACATAATAAAAGCGTTGTTTCCAATTTTTTGAAGTATGTGTAAAGGGAATGTCGGTCGAGACTAACAACGTTGGCTGTGACTTTTTATGTTTCCAAATATAACCTCCAATAAGTAAAGGTATCAAAAGCAATAGAAATAAATAGGCTTTGTGAGCAAATTCCAAGTTTTGTAGGTAAGCAAGGATATAAGAAATTTGATTCATATTTATTTTTCTGTTTTGTTTTCTATTTGTTCTGTAACGAGTTTTGTTGCATTCACAAAATGTAAGACATTATCGAATGCCCGTTGATTTTCGTCAGATAAAGGTTGGCCTTTGGCAAATTTCACCATGTCGGCATGATATAAAGTAAATCGTATGTTATCAATGAGTTTATCTTCGAGAGATAATTCAGATAAAGCTTGAATAATCTCATCACTTACCATTTCCATGGCCTGAATATTCCATCGGTTTTCGATATAAATGCGCAAAATATCGCTTAATTCGGAATAGTAGGATTTATATTCTCCCTGTTGCCATAATTTCTTTAAACGCAATGCTTCCAAAGCATTCAAGGCAAGAATATGCGCAGGTGTTTTCTCTTTTTCTTTCCATTTGGGCAATATGGGTTTGTTGTTTCGTATGCGTTTTATCAAGAGTATAGCCAGTACAATCAAAATAATTAAGGCTATACTTAAAAGAACATAAGGAATGATTTCGCCTAATGTCAAGGGAACTTTAAGAGGAGCTTTAATGTCTTTAATGGCTTTGGTGGTATCGACGGCAAGGGTGTTTACTTGGATGTATAAAGGCGAGGTTTCACAGAGAACGAGGGAATCGCTGCTGTAAAATGCCAAGGAGGGAATTTTGTAATATCCCGAATCATAGGAAGTAAGGGTGATTAACTGTTGATAACTTATGTTCTTATCTATCGTATCAATGTAGATGTCGGAACGTTCGATAATTTCGATATTTTCTAAACAGGTATCGCAAATCGTGGGGAATAAAACGGCTGTTTCAATACTACCGCTATAACTAAGGTGGAGGTTTAGATGATCGCCGATTAAAATGTGATTGGAATCTAATTTTGCTTCTGCTCTATAGCTTTGAGCATGTATACATAAAGGAATCAAGCAACATAAAATAATTGAAAATTGCTTCATCATATGTTTCATTTCCTTAGGCTGTTTTTAATTTTTGGTATTAACGATAAAAATTACACTTCTAACGAAAGTAAAACGATAAATATTTTGTATTAAGATAGAAAATTACGAAGGTATTAGGCTTATACTCCTGATTTATTTAAATTTAAAATTCCAGGATATCGAAGGCATGATAGGAAAAAGCGACATTTGATAGGCAGTGTTGTTAATCGTAAATGTTTCGTTGTTAATCATGGTATGTATGGAAATGAAGAAAGGATTTCGGCGGTTATATACGTTATAAATAGAAAAATTCAGGGAATGTTCAAACTTTTCGGTACGTCGCAGTATCCAGTTCACCGATATATCCAAGCGGTGGTAGGGAGCAATGCGGTAAGCGTTTTTATCGCTGTATTCGGTAATTAAGTTATATCCCAAAAAATAAAAACCTACAGGAATAGTCATGGTGTTTCCGGTTGCATACACCCATACCAGGGAAGTATTAAGATTGGGGAGTATATCATACGATAAAAGGATAGACACATCGTGTCTACGGTCGTTTTTCGCATAAAATACTTTTCCTCCGTTCAGTTCGGGAAACTTACGTTTAGCCCACGACAAGGTATAGCCTATCCAACCAGTAAGTTTGCCTTTGGTTTTGTTAATAAAAAATTCAACGCCATAGCCGTATCCTTTGCCTTGAGTATATTGATATTCTAATCCGGAAATGATTTCCGTAAAAGGAGAATAACCTTCTTTGTATTCGGTCAAGTTTTTCATGTCTTTGAAATATATTTCGACGGATGATTCAATCATATGATTCAGGAAATTACGATATATTCCTATAGCGTATTGATTGCCGCTTTGGGGTTTAACCAATGCATTACAAGGAATCCAGGCATCCGTAGGCAGCGAGATGGTTGACAATGCTACTTGATGGATGTATTGATAGTTGCGTGTATAGGAAGCTTTGAGGGAGGTTAGCGAATCGATGGAAAAGCGTAGGGATAATCGGGGTTCTATGCCCGCATAGGCTTTGATTCTTTCCCCTCGTTTATAGCGAATGGAATCGGCTATTCTTCCTAACTCATCAAGGGTATAAGATGTAAAGGGACCGATGTGTTCAAAATAGGAGGCACGTACACCGACATTAAACTTCAGTCTTTTTCCTAAGGTAAATTCATCCAAGGCATAAATGGCAGCTTCGTTACCATAGTAGATACCCGGCGATTGAACATTCATAGCCACATCGCCCGAAATGGCTGCGTAAGTATTAGGCGTGAACATATGATTGATATATTCTGCTCCGAATTTGAATAAATGCTCCGGATTAGGTTGATAACTTAATTCGGTTTTTGCCGTATAGTTGCGTATCCCCGATTGAATGGTAAAGCTGTATATGTCTAAGGCTACGTCGGTATTGAAATTATATTCGCTAAATAGCAAAGAGGTATTCAAAAATATTTTGCGATTGATGTTGTAATTCCATCGTAAAGAAACCGATGTATTATCCCACTTAAAAATTGAGTTCATGTGATTTGAACTGGTACTGGTATACTTAAATCCATAGACATCCGAACCATAATAAGCGCTTAAAAAGATACGATGCTTGTCGTTGATAATCCAATTTATTTTTCCGTTTATATCATAAAAATAAAAACGCATGCCTTTAAGGTCGGAATCTTCGTGCAGAAAAGGTTGAATCAACCAATCGACATAGGTTCTTCGAGCAGATAATAAGAAAGATATTTTATCTTTGACAATAGGCCCTTGAGCATTTAATCGCGAATATATTAATCCTATGCCTCCTTCTACTTCGTATTTTTTCATATTTCCCTCTTTCATATGTACATCTAACACCGACGACAACCTGCCTCCATAATTGGCCGGCATGCCCGATTTTGTCATATCGGCCGAACGTATGGCATCGGTATTGAATATGGAGAAAAATCCAAACAAATGACCTACGTTATAAATACTTGCGCCGTCTAACAAGACTAAATTCTGGTCGATGCTGCCGCCGCGTACATAATAGCCTGAATTACCCTCCCCTGAACTTTGTACACCCGGCAACAATTGAATGGTTTTGATTAAATCAGCTTCGCCTAAAAACATCGGTAGCTTTTTAACCGATTCAATCTTAATCTCGGTCTTACCCATGTCGGTTGTTTCTACATTTTCGTTTTTACGGGTATCGGTAATGATTACTTCGGCAGCTTCCATAGAGACGGGTTCAAGTTCCACATGGATGGTTTTGTTGGCATACAAGGCGATAGTGTCGGTGTAGGTTTCATATCCCACAAACGAAACATGAAAGGTATAGGTGCCGGCATCTACCGTTAAGGAATAAAATCCATAGGCATTGGCGATGGTGCCTTTGTAGTTTTCTTTGGTATAAACAGTAGCTCCACTCATTGCTTCTCCATTTGAAGCATCTTTGATGTATCCACTTATGGTGAATCTTTGTTGAGCATTGAGCACACTCATCAGAAAGATACTTACTAAAGAAGAAACAAATAAAACCTTTTTCATGCCTGCAATTTAAGTATTTTAAACGAGAATTTGCATAAAATGTTGTTTTATTTTCAGTATGGATTTTACCTTTAATGAAACAAGAGATAGCTGTATCTTTTAATCTGTTCGTTAAAATTTGATGTCATTGCCTTAAAACGACATGGGACTCCCTTTTGTTTGGGTGCGCACCCAAATGAAAATTTGTACCTTCTCGTCAAATTTGTATAGTTAGAAAAAATCGTTTGGGTGCGCACCCAAACAAAACGCTATTGGGAGAAAAAAAATCCATCACAAAGTAGAATAGATGTTACACACAATAGGATTCATTTCTATTCCATCCCGCTGTTATCTTCAGTCCTGTAAATAATGCAAATGTATTTAGTCATAAACTTGAAAAAAAGAATGAATCATTTTATCCCTTTCGCTGTTTAATTGGATAAATTAATGTACCTTTGCACCTTAATAAAAAAATAAAGAATAATGGCAAGAGAGATACAATTCAGCTTATTATACCGCGATATGTGGCAATCGTCGGGTAAATATGTGCCACGAGTAGATCAATTACAACAAATTGCTCCGGTAATTGTGGAGATGGGATGTTTTGCTCGCATAGAAACCAATGGCGGAGCTTTCGAGCAAGTGAATTTGTTATACGGAGAAAATCCGAATAAAGCCGTCAGGGAATGGGTCAAGCCGTTTAACAAAGCAGGGATTCAAACCCATATGTTAGAAAGAGCTTTGAACGGATTACGTATGTATCCGGTTCCGGCCGATGTACGCCAACTGATGCCGAAAGTTAAGAAAGCACAGGGAGTTGATATCATGCGTTCTTTTTGCGGATTGAACGATCATCGTAACCTGGAATTATCCATCAAATATGCCAAAGAAGCCGGAATGATATCGCAAGCGGCCTTGAGTATTACTTATTCCAAGATACATACCGTTGAATACTACATGAATATCGTAGATAAACTGGTAGAATACGGCGCCGACGAAATAGCTTTGAAGGACATGGCCGGTGTGGGACGTCCGGTGGCATTAGGTCGGCTGGTAAAAGAAATTAAAACCAAATATCCTCATATAAAAGTACAATATCACGGGCATTCCGGTCCGGGTTTCTCGGTAGCTTCCATGTTGGAAGTGGCACATAACGGTGTTGATTACATAGATGTAGCCATGGAACCCCTTTCCTGGGGAATGGTTCATCCCGACGTGATTACCATACAAGCCATGTTGAAAGATGCCGGCTTTTTAGTTCCTGATATCAATATGAAAGCTTATATGGAAGCTCGCAGACTGACACAATCCTTTATAGACGATTTCTTGGGATATTTTATCGATCCTAAAAATAAAAACATGACTTCCCTCTTGGTAGGTTGCGGTTTGCCGGGTGGTATGATGGGTTCCATGATGGCCGACTTAAAAGGCATGCACGGAGCTGTTAACATGGCATTGCGTCAACACAAAAAACCGGAAGTAAGCCTCGATGATTTGGTGGTGCAGTTGTTCCAAGAAGTGGAATATGTTTGGCCTAAATTAGGATATCCTCCTTTGGTAACACCTTTCAGCCAATATGTTAAAAATATCGCTTTGATGAATATTTTCTCTTTGGCAAAAGAAGAACCGCGCTTTTCGATGATCGATAAAGACAGTTGGAATATGATATTAGGAAAAACCGGCCAACTGCCCGGACCATTGGATCCGCAAATTGTTGAATTGGCAAAGAAAAACAATATGGAATTCTATACCGCTAATCCGCAAGATGCCTTCCCGAATGTGTTGGATGAATATAGAAAAGAAATGCAAGAAAACAAGTGGGATTTCGGCCAGGATGAGGAAGAATTGTTTGAATTGGCCATGCACGACCGTCAATATCGTGACTATAAATCGGGCGTAGCTAAAAAACGTTTTCAAGAGGAATTGGAAAAAGTAAAAGCAGAACAACAAGCCACTGTTCCGGCGGTTACTGTCACCAAAGAAGATAAAGACAAAGCCATGTTCGCATATCTCAGCGAACGTTATCCCAATGCAAAACCTGTGATTGCTCCGGCATCGGGTCGTTTGTTGTGGGAAGTCGATTTTGATGATAAATCCATAGCCCCTTCTCCTGCTAAAAAATATAAAGAAAATGATGTTATGGCTTTTATACAAACGTATTACGGAAATGAAGAAGTAAAGGTTTTGGTCGAAGGAAAATTAATCGATACGTGTGCACCTCAAGGCAATATGGTTAAAAAAGGAGACGTTATTGCATGGATTGAATAAATATGAATAAGCTATGCTTGCACAGAATAATTATTTTATTTACAACGCATTCATCGTAAATGAAGGAAAGATTTTCCAAGGAGATGTGTTGATACAACATGGAATCATAAAAGGCATATATAAAGAAAAGAGTCCGGTTGAAGACATTTTAATGGAAAACGATACGATGTTTGTGGATGCAAGCGGCAGATATTTAATCCCGGGCGTCATCGATACCCATGTGCATTTTCGGGAACCCGGATTGACACATAAAGGCTGTTTTTTATCCGAAAGCAAAGCGGCGGTCGCCGGCGGAGTTACCTCCGTAATGGATATGCCCAATGTGATTCCTCAAACCACCTCATGTGCCACTTGGGAAGAAAGAATGCAGTTGGCTAAGGATAAAATGTATACAAACTATTCTTTTTATATTGCTGCCACCGATGCTAATAGCGACGAAATAAAAGCATTGGATAAGCATAAAGTCTGTGGAATAAAATTGTTTTTAGGTTCGTCGACCGGAAATATGCTCATTGCCGATAATCATGTATTGGAAAATCTTTTGCAAACGCATACCGTTCCTTTGGTTGCTCATTGCGAGGATGAAGCCATGATTCATGCCAATATCGAGCAAATGAAAGCAACCTACGGTGAACATATCCCTATCGAAAAACATCCTGTCATACGCTCAGCCGAAGCGTGTTATCTTTCGACTGAAAAAATAATTAATCTCGCAAAAAAGCATCATTCACAAATTCATATTTTGCATGTAAGCACTACCGATGAATTGGCATTGTTTACGTCCGATTATCCGGAAATAACCGCCGAAGTATGTGTTGCTTATTTGTTTTTAGATGACACACAATATGCAAGCAAAGGTACGTCTATGAAATGTAATCCCGCTATTAAGACAAAAGAGGATAAAAAGGCACTCTTGCAAGCTCTTAATAATGGAATTGCATATAGTATCGCTTCCGATCATGCACCGCATACCTTGGAAGAGAAAAACAATACCTACTTAAAAGCTCCTTCGGGTATGCCCGGCGTGCAACATATATTACCCTTGATGTTAGAGTTTTATTTTACCAAAGAGATGAAACTGCAAACCATAGTGGAAAAAATGTGTCATGCTCCAGCTCGTTTGTTTCAAATAGAGAATAGAGGATTTATCAAAGAGGATTTTCAAGCCGATTTGGTTTTGCTCGATTTGGATAAAACTTCGTCTATTGCCAAAGATTCATTGTATTATCAATGCAGATGGTCACCTTTTGAAGGGATGTTATTGCATTCCTCCATAGAAAAAACGTTTGTGAATGGTGAGATGGTGTACGATCAAGGAGACTTTGCTCCTAAACCATCGGGAAAACCTTTATATTTTAAGCGATGAAAACAATAAGTATTCTACTTTTATCTGTTTTTGTAGTTTTATCCTGCTCACGTACTTATGAAAAGACTAGCCCTAAAGATTTGATACCTGCCGACATAATGGAAGATATCTTGGTAGATATGTATGTACTGGAAGCATCTGTGCGTAATTGTATAACTGCTAATAAAAAAGATAGCTTACCCCAATGGATAGCCCAAGAAATGAATGTTATTTTACGGAAAAGAAATATACATTATGATCAATTCGAATCCAGTTATTCCTACTATATGGGGAATGAAAAAAAATCCCAAAAGATAATGGAAAATGTCGTTAATCGTTTAATAGAAAAGGAAACGGAATCAAGCTTAAAAAGTCAACATGCCCAAAAACAAGATAGTATTACACTCGAAATAACAGCAACCGACGTTGTAAATAAAATAGTACCCTTAAAAAAATAAATTCTATGCGTAAAATTCAAATGGTTGATTTACAAAATCAATACCAAGAAATAAAAGAAGAAATCAATCAATCCATACAAGACATCCTCACGGAATGTACGTTCATTAATGGTCCATCTGTTAAACAATTTCAGTCGAATCTTGAAAAGTATTTAGATGTTAAACACGTAATTCCTTGCGGAAACGGTACCGATGCTTTGCAGGTAGCGCTTATGGCCTTGGATTTGAAACCCGGCGATGAGGTAATTACGACAACGTTTACATTCATTGCTACAGCAGAAGTCATTGCATTATTACAATTGACTCCCGTTCTTGTAGATGTAGATGCAGATACTTTTAATATAGATATCGAAGCTGTTAAAAAGGCCATTACTTCCAAAACCAAAGCCATTATTCCGGTTCATTTATTCGGACAATGTGCCCATATGGAAGACTTACTGAAAATAGCCGATAGCCATCATTTATATGTTATTGAAGATGCCTGTCAAGCCATAGGGGCCGATTATTGTTTTTCAAACGGAACAAGAAAAAAAGCAGGTACTATCGGCACTATAGGATGTACTTCGTTTTTCCCGTCCAAAAACTTAGGATGCTACGGCGATGGTGGCGCTATTTTCACCCAAAGTGATAATTTGGCTAAAAAGATGAGAGGCATAGTAAATCATGGAATGTTTGTGCGTTATTATCACGATTTGGTGGGAGTTAATTCTCGCTTGGATAGTCTACAAGCCGCCATTCTCGATATAAAACTAAAACATCTTGACGCCTATATTCAAAAAAGAAATCATGCAGCGGCCTTTTATAATCAGGCTTTTGCCAATCATCTGAACCTCAAAACGCCCGTCATAGCGGATTATACGAATCATGTGTTTCACCAATATACCTTAGTGCTTCAAGGGGTGGATAGAGACAAGGTGATTACGTATATGCAAGACAAGGGGATTCCCGTCATGATTTATTATCCGGTACCTTTACACTTACAAAAAGCCTATCAAGATCCACGTTATGTTTCCGGTGTTTTTCCAGTGAGCGAATCCTTAGCTTCACAGGTTATTTCTTTACCTATGCATACGGAATTAGATAATGAACAACTACATTATATTACTTCACACTTATTAAAGGCTGTTGAAATAGCCAAACAATAATCAACCATTTAATTATGAGCGATATTCTTTTTACTCCTTGTGAATTAGGTCCGATAACATTACGAAACAGAAGCATTCGTTCGGCTGCTTTTGAAAACATGTGTATTGAAAACAAACCCTCTCAAGCATTGTTCGACTATCATTGGCAGGTAGCCAAAGGAGGGATAGGAATGACTACGCTGGCTTATGCCGCCGTGAATCGCAGTGGTCTTTCTTTCAAAGGTCAATTATGGATGCGCGAAGAAATAGTTCCCGAACTTAAAAAGATAACCGATACCATACATCAGGAAGGAGCAAAAGTGTCCATACAATTAGGTCATTGCGGCAATATGACGCATTACTATACCTGCGGTCAAATTCCTGTGGGTGCTTCTACTGGCTTTAACCTATATTCACCGACGATTGTAAGGGCTTTGAAAATACGAGAAATAGAAGCTATAGTGAACGATTTTGGACGTGCCGTTCATTTGTCGCGACAAGCCGGCTTTGATTGTGTGGAAATACATGCCGGCCATGGTTACCTCATTTCACAATTTCTGTCGCCCTACACCAATAAACGGAAAGATAAATACGGCGGATCGCTCGAAAACCGTATGCGTTTTATGAAAATGGTGATTGCCGAGGTGATGCAAGCCGCCAGTGATGATATGGCGGTTGTGGTTAAAACAAATATGTACGACGGCTTTAAAAGCGGTATGCAAATCGATGATTGTATTGCAGTAGCTAAGGAACTCGAAAAGATGAAGGTACATGCCTTAGTGCTTTCGGCGGGTTTTGTCAGCAGAGCTCCTATGGCAGTTATGCACGGAGCTATGCCTATTAAAACCATGGCTTATTATATGGATACGTTGAAATTCTGGTGGCTGAAATTAGGGTTACGTATGATAGGCAAATGGATGGTTCCCGAAGTGCCTTTCAAAGAAGCGTATTTTTTAGAAGATGCTAAAAAATTCAGAGAAGCACTCAAACTTCCTCTGATTTATGTAGGAGGATTATTATCGAGAGCCAAAATAGAAGAAGTCTTATCTGCCGGATTCGACTTTGTGCAAATAGGAAGAGCGCTGATACACGACACTCAATTTATCAATAACTTAAAAAACGGAGCCGAACGTTGCGACTGTAAACATTCCAACTATTGCATTGCTCGCATGTATACCCTGGATATGAAATGCCATCATTGCGTAGATGATTTACCAAAAAAAATAAGAAAAGAAATCGAAAAAGCTGAAAAGAAATAATACTTACTAAATAATGTATTATGACTAAACAAAGATTTGAAATAAGCGGCATGACTTGTGCATCCTGTGCAGCTCATGTTGAAAAAGTGGTTGCTGCATTAAGTGGAGTTGATTTGGTAACAGTTAGTCTGCTTACAAATTCCATGCTTGTTGTTTTCGATGAATCTCTTATAAGTGTGCATGATATTATGAAAGAAGTTGAAAAAGCAGGCTATCACGCTTTTACATCTCAAACAACACTATCGAAGGATAAACCTGTATCAATCTATGTTGATGAATTAAGCCAACTGAAAACAAGACTTATTGTCTCTTTGCTATTTTTGATCCCATTATTATACCTATCGATGGGACATATGTTTTATTTGCCAATACCTCCTTTTTTATCACCCTATGATAATGCTATAGGTTTTGTTTTTATGCAATTTTTGTTGGTTCTACCCATCGTTTTTATAAATAGAAATTTCTTTATTATCGGGTTCAAGCAATTGTTTAAACGTAGTCCCAACATGGACACTCTCATTGCATTGGGATCAAGTGCCGCCTTTATATATGGCATTTATGCTATTTTTAAAATCGGGCAAGTACTTGCTATGGGTCAAATGAATTTGGTACATGATTTTACTTCAAACGTATATTTTGAATCAGCCGGAACCATTCTTAGCTTGATTACATTAGGGAAATATTTCGAAACAAAAGCCAAAAGAAAAACTTCGCAAGCCATATCCAAACTTATTGCCTTAAAACCCGATACGGCATGGATTAAAATAGACCATAAAACGGTTGAAATACCCATCGAAGAGGTAAAAGTAGGACAGACAATCCTCATAAAAGCAGGAGGTACTATCCCTGTTGACGGGCATATTGTTTCGGGAGACGGTTATGTGGATCAAGCGGCCATAACAGGCGAAAGCATTCCCGTTTTTAAGAAATCAGGAGATGAAGTGATAGGAGCTACTATTTTAAAATCAGGATATATAGAAATCATTGCCGATAAAATTGGTAACGATACGGTATTATCAAAAATTATCCGATTGGTGGAAGAAGCTAATTCCGGTAAAGCGCCTATTTCCAGATTAGCCGATAAAATTAGTTATTATTTTGTGCCTATTGTAATGATTATTGCATTGATAACAGGTGTTGTCTGGTTATTTGTCGGTCAAAGTTTCGAATATGCTATGGCAAGAAGTATCTCTGTATTAATCATTGCATGTCCCTGTGCATTGGGATTAGCAACTCCTACGGCTATTATGGTAGGAACCGGGATGGGTGCTAAAAACGGCATACTCATTAAATCGGCCGAAATACTTGAAAATGCCGGTAAAGTTGATACCGTTGTTTTGGATAAAACCGGAACAATAACGGAAGGTGAACCTAGAGTAAAAGGAATAATTACTAATCAATATATTACGTCGGAGAACTTATTACAAATAGTTGCTTCAGTCGAAAAAAATTCAGAACACCCGCTTTCATATGCCATCGTAAAAAAAGCAGTAAATGATAATTTGACCTTGGATGTAGTGGATGATTATGTTACTTTCCCCGGTAAAGGAATCAAAGCAAGCCTGCATTCGAAAGAATATTATATAGGAAATCTTGGTTTTATGAAAGAGCATGCCATCGATACTCACTTCTTTGAGGAGAAAGCCAATCAAATGGCTCAAAAAGGTGAGACGGTCGTGTACTGTGCCGATTCAAAAAATGTGTTAGGATTGATTAGCATAGCCGATACAATAAAGGAAAATAGCGTGGAAGGCATTCATCGCTTGCAACAGATGGGAATGGATATTATGATGCTAAGTGGGGACAATAAACTTACTGCCGAAGCAATTGCCAACCAAATTGGGAATATAAAAACCATAGCGGAGGTATTGCCTCACGAAAAAGAAAAGGTCATCACTCAACTACTTCACGAAGGAAAAACGGTAGCTATGGTAGGCGATGGCATTAATGATGCACCTGCATTAGCTAAAGCAAACATAGGCGTTGCTATTGGAGCAGGAACAGATATTGCCATGGATGCAGCGGATGTTATTTTAGTGAGAAATGACATTAGAGACGTAACTTCTATGATAAAACTCAGTAAAAGGGTTATGAGAAATATAAAACAAAATCTCTTTTGGGCTTTTGTTTACAATATTATAGGAATCCCTATTGCTAGTGGAATTTTCTATCCTATCTTTCAATGGGAACTAAATCCAATGTTAGCCGCTGCCGCAATGAGTTTAAGTTCGGTCAGTGTTGTGCTAAATGCATTAAGATTACGTTTTTTTCAATTTGAAAAACAGGAATCGAATCAATATGTTAAATCATACGAAACTATTAACACTTCATATATGGAAAAAATCATTATCATTGAGGGTATGTCTTGTTCCCATTGCAGCAATGCCATTGAAAAAGAACTTAATAAAATAGAAGGTGTAGAAGCAAGCGTAGATTTAGAAAAGAAATCGGCTCGTGTTATTCTACATACCAAGGTTCAGGATGAAATCCTTCGAAAAGTTATTGAAGATTTGGGTTATAAAGTAATCAGTATTCAATAAATCAAACCTAATATGCAATCAACCATATCGTATGCTTTAATCACCGGTGGAAGTTCGGGTATCGGTTTAGCTTTTGCCAGTGAATTGGCAAAAAGAAACTATGCCATTGTAATTGTGAGCAATCAAGAAGAAAAAAATAGAGAAGTCTGCCAACAGTTAGAAGAAACATATCATGTAAAAGCCATATCTTTATACATAGATCTGACCTTGCCCCATGCGGTGCAAAGCGTATATGATTTTTGTATGGAAAACAAATTAAATATTGAAATCCTCATTAATAATGCCGGCATGTTTTTTTTCAAGGAAATTGCCGAAACATCCGATGAACTAGTCCATAAAATAACTCAATTACATGTAAGCACTCCCACCTTATTGAGTGTTTATTTTTCGAAATATATGAAAGAAAAACAATCCGGACACATTCTTTTTATATCATCTATCACCGCATGGATGTCCTTTCCGGGAATTGTATTATATGCGTCTACCAAAGGTTATATCAGGCAATTTGCTCGTTCATTGCGTTACGAAATGAATGACTATCACGTGAACGTTACGGTGGTTTGTCCCGGTGCCGTGAATACCGATTTATATCAATTAAGCGATAAACAACGAAAAATGTTTCAAAGACTACAATTGATGGTTTCACCGGAATACTTAGCAAAGAAAACCATACAAGCTTTATTCCGCAAAAAAGCCGTTTATATTCCCGGATTGTTAAACAAACTTTCGCGCCCGTTTATTGCCATCATTCTACCCTGTTTGATTCAAAAAATAAAACAAATGATATGGAAGAAAATGTTTTAAACTCTTTGACAGGAAAATAAAACATTGGTATATAAGTAAACAAGTGTTAAATGTCAATAGCATGAAGATTTAATTCATAGATAGTTAGACATAAAACACAAATTATAACTAATGGTTTTTATTATTAGAAAAGCAAAGGTTTTAATCCATAAAATCGTTATTCAGCTAGTTTTGATTTTGTTTTTTTTCTGATAATGTTGTATTTACTTACTTATCAATAGAAAAAATTTAAATAAACAAAATTATACCAAAAGAACTCTTGTCAATTGAAAAAAAAGTCCTACCTTTGCGTAAAGATTTTGAACAGGGAAATAAATCATAAAATAATCATAAAATATTATAAATATGACAAATATAGATTGGAAAAATTTAGCATTCGGTTATATGAAAACAGATTATAATGTCAGATGCTACTATCGCAATGGACAATGGGGAGAATTGGAAGTATCTTCATCGGAACAAATTCCTGTTCATATGGCCGCTACCTGTTTGCACTACGGCCAAGAAGCCTTTGAAGGCTTAAAAGCATTTCGAGGTAAAGACGACAAAGTACGCATTTTTCGTATGGATGAAAATGCAAAACGATTAGAATCTTCTTGTAAAGGTATTATGATGGCCGAATTTCCCATGGAAAAATTCAAAGAAGCCGTACGTAAAGTTATCAAACTAAATGAAAGATTTATTCCTCCATACGGTACGGGAGCTTCTTTATATATTCGTCCTTTAATAATCGGTACCGGAGCACAAGTAGGGGTAAAACCGGCTAATGAATATCTATTCATTGTATTTGTATCTCCTGTTGGACCTTATTTTAAAGGGGGATTCAAAACTACTCCTTTTGTTGTTACCCGTAAGTATGATCGAGCTGCTCCTCTTGGGACCGGCACTTATAAAATTGGCGGAAACTATGCAGCCAGCTTACGTGCAGGTGAAGAAGCTCATCAAATGGGATACTCCAATGTATTTTACTTAGATGCTATTGAAAAGAAATATATCGACGAATGTGGTGCAGCAAATTTCTTTGGCATTAAAAACAATACATATATTACTCCTAAATCGGATTCAATTTTACCATCCATCACCAATAAATCTTTGATACAGTTAGCTGAACATTTAGGAATGAAAGTAGAACGACGACCGGTTGCATTGGAGGAATTAGAAAGCTTCGAAGAAGCAGGTGCTTGCGGTACCGCTGCAGTAATCAGCCCTATTGAAAGAATTGATGATGTTGACAACAATAAACATTATGTTTTTTCAAAAGATGGAAAACCAGGTCCTTGGAGTACAAAACTGTATAAATTATTGCAAGGCATACAGTATGGTGAGGAAACCGATGTGTTTAATTGGTGTGAAATTATATAAATGTTTTATAAAGGAATCATTGTTTTGATTCCTTTTTTTTATGATTTTATTAATTAGTTAACATAAAAGGTTTAAATTTTTTTTAATATTGTTAGGAACAAACTTAAAAAATTTATAACTTTGCACGAATATTTATCCAGTAAAAAATATAATAACCAAAAAATAATAGATGATGAAGAGAAGAAATGTAATTATCATTGGAGCAGCGGGAAGAGATTTCCACAATTTTAACATGTATTTTAGAGGAAACGAAAATTATAATGTAGTGGCCTTTACAGCCGCTCAAATTCCGGATATTAATGACAAAAAATATCCGGCAGAATTAGCAGGTAAAGACCTTTACCCAAAAGGAATCCCAATTTATGCTCAAGAAGATTTAATGGAGTTAATAAAAAAACATAAAGTCGAAGAATGTGTTTTTGCGTATAGTGACGTTCCATATCAATATGTTATGGACTTAGCTGCACAAGTAAATGCAGCCGGTGCTGATTTTAAATTAATGGGGTTGGAAACAACCATGTTGAAATCGACCAAACCGGTTATTGCAACGGGTGCTGTACGTACAGGTGGTGGAAAAAGTGAAGCTTCAAGAAGAATTGTTGACGAATTAAAAGCATTGGGATTAAAAGTGATTGCCATTCGTCACCCCATGCCTTATGGGGACTTGGTAAAACAAGCTGTACAACGTTTTGCCACTATTGAAGATTTGAAAAAACACGAATGTACCATAGAAGAAATGGAAGAATATGAACCTCATGTAGTTCGTAATACTATTATTTATTCTGGAATCGATTATGAGGCTATTCTACGTTCGGCAGAAAAAGAAAATCCCGATGTTATTTTATGGGATGGCGGAAACAATGATTTTCCGTTCATTAAACCTGATTTAATGATAACCATGGCCGATGCACAAAGAGCCGGTGATGAATTATCGTATTATCCGGGTTCAACTACTTTACGTATAGCTGATGTAGTTGTTTTCAATAAAATTGAAAGTGCCGACCTTTACGACCTGCAATTAGTAAGAGATAATGTGGCAGAAGTAAATCCAAATGCTGTAATTATGGATGCATGCTCTCCTACTTTTGTGGATAAACCTGAACTCATCAGAGGCAAAAAAGTATTGGTAGTGGAAGAAGGACCAACTGTAACTCACGGAGGAGTACAATTAAGTTACGGTGCATTGACTGCAATGAAATATGGTGCAGCTGAATTAGTTGACCCTAAAGAATATGCTGTAGGTAAACTTAAAGAAACTTTTGATCATTATCCTGATTTAGGTCCTATTTTACCTTCTATGGGTTATAGTCCTCAACAAGTGGCAGATTTAGAAAAAACAATTAAAAATACTCCTTGCGATTTAGTACTAATTGCTACACCTATTGACATTAATAGAATTATTAAGATCAAACAACCTTGTGTAAAAGTTGGTTATGAAATGCAAGAAATTGGCAGCCCGAATTTTAAAGACATTATAACCGACTTTGCAAAAAAACACAAACTCGGTAACAATAAGAAAAAATCAAAATAACCATTCCATGAAAAAGCGACTTTTTTAGAAAGTCGCTTTTTTTTAAATTTAATAATTAAAAAAGATGATTAATTTAGAAAACAGGAATTTAATATCCATTACCGATTTCAATAAACAAGAGTATTTACATATTCTATCGAGAGCAGAGGCTTTTGAAAAGGAACCCGTACAGAATATTGCATTAGGAAAAGTTGTAGCTACATTATTTTTTGAACCCTCGACGCGTACCCGTTTAAGTTTTGAAAGTGCTGCAAACAAATTAGGCGCTCGAGTTATCGGTTTTACCGATGCCGCCAATTCAAGTACTGCCAAAGGAGAAAGTTTAGCTGATACAATTAAAACCGTTGCCAATTATGCCGATTTGATTGTGATGCGACACCCCTTGGAAGGTGCCGCACGATGGGCTAGCGAAGTGTCAAAAGTTCCGATTATTAATGCCGGTGATGGCGCCAATCAACATCCGACTCAATGTTTATTGGATTTATACTCTATTAAAAAAACACAAAACACATTAGATAATCTCCATATTGCAATGGTAGGCGATTTGAAATATGGACGTACGGTTCATTCATTGGTTGAAGCCATGTGTAATTTTAATACGACATTTCACTTAGTATCTCCTGAAAGTTTAAAACTCCCCAGTGTTGTAAAAACACATATTAAGGAGAAAAAACTAACTTATTTCCAATATACTGAAATGCAAGAAGCTTTAGACAAAGCCGATATAGTATATATGACACGAGTACAACGCGAACGATTCTTGGATATTCAAGATTATGAAAAAGTGAAAAACGCCTATATTTTAGATAAATCCATGTTAGTGAATGCAAAGAAAAACATGAAAATTCTTCATCCGCTACCTCGAGTAAACGAAATAAATACAAATGTTGATAATACCATTCAAGCATATTATTTTCAACAAGCATTAAATGGGGTATATGTACGACAGGCGCTTATATCCTCAATTTTAGGTTTAAAATAAGAAATTTTATTTATTATGGGAAAAAAAGAATTAATTGTATCGGCTATTGAAAACGGAACCGTAATTGACCATATAGCTTCGGATAAACTATTTCAAGTTATAAAAATACTAAACCTTGATGTTTGTTCCAATCAAATACTTTTTGGAACGAATTTAATTAGTAGTAAATTAGGAACAAAAGCTATCATAAAAATTCAAGGTAAATTCTTCGAAAGAAATGAAATCAATAAAATTGCTATTGTTTCACCATCAGCAACTTTAATCAAAATTAAAGATTATGATGTGATTGAAAAATTTAATTTAACATTACCCGATGAATTGAATGGAATTGTGAAATGCTTTAATCCTAAATGTATTACCAATCATCAGGATATTGTTCCAAAGTTTAAGGTGTTAGATTCTCAAAGTATTAAATTACAATGTCATTACTGTCAGAAAATCACAAAACAAGAAACCTTAAATTTCATATAGAATTTACGTGCTAAACTATTTTCTCTATTGTTTTCCAAAGTTGATCTGCAGTTCTATCCCATGAAAATTTTTGTAATTGTAGTTTTCCTTTTTGGATTAAATCCATACGAAGATTATCATTGTTGAAAATTTCCATCATTGCATTTGTGATTTCTTCAGGATTATAGGGATTAACAAATATAGCGGCATTGCCAGCAGTTTCAGGCATTGCCGTTATATTAGAGGTTATTACAGGAATATTACATGAAAATGCCTCTAAAATAGGAACTCCAAAGCCTTCAAAGTAAGAGGCATAAAGTAATCCTTCGGCAGCAGAAATAATTTCATTCAAGTGCTGAGTAGGAATATAATCTGTAAATATTACGTCTTGCATATATTTCATTGATGAGTGAACCCTTTTCATTTGTTTACTCCAATATTTTTGTGTGCCCGCAAAAACCAATTTAGCCTCAAGTCCTTGCTCTCTAAACAAATCGAACGCAATCAAATGGTTAATGATATTTTTACGTTTATTTCCACTCCCGACAAACACAAAATAGGGTTTTCCTTTTGTTAATTTCTGCTTTACTTGCTGTTTCTCTGCATCGGAGATTTCAAAAAAATCTTCAGCAGCAGCATTGTAAACTACATCAATTTTCTGTGGTAATATTTCATACGTTTTCACTATGTCGTTTTTTGAAAAATTAGAAACGGTAACTAATGCATCAGCTTTGCGAGCAAAACGAGGGAAAAATGTACGAAAATAATATCTGGATAGTGGAGGTAAAAAGTCAGGATAATGTTCAAAATTTAAATCATGGATAATATTTACTGTTTTTACATCCGTACCTAAACATATCCATCCATCGGGGGAAAGAAAAACATCAATCTTTTCTTTCATAAGTGCACGTTTAATACCGACTTCAAAAAATAAAAACCATAAAAAAGGATGACGTGCAGGAGGAGAAACTACAACAGGTTTTACATTATCAGCAAAAATAAATTCGTCTAAATATTTTCTATCAAAAAAGAAAACAAATTCATGCTCAGGATGGGATGTTACCATACGTTTCAATACTTCATAAGCAAACCAGGCAATGCCATCCATTTTGCCTTTTACAAACAAACGTGTATTAACTCCGATACGCATAGTTATTTCTTACTTTTACGAGTTTTCTTTTGATATTCTTTTATATACAAAACTTCCCTTTTTTCGTCATAATCTAATGAAATATTATCTCCTGAATGTATTTTGTCGTTTATGATTTCTTCTGATAAGAAGTCTTCCACATACTTTTGTATAGTACGTTTCAGAGGCCTAGCCCCGTATTGAGCACTCCAACCTTTATCAGACAAGAAATCTTTTGCTTTATTCGATAAAGTTAAATTGATATTTAATTCTTTTAATCGTCCGTAGACATGTTGTAATTCTATCTCAATTATTTTATGAATATCTTCTTTTTCTAATGGATTGAAAATAATAATATCGTCAATACGATTTAAAAATTCCGGTGCAAATTGTTTATTAACAGCATCTTCAATAATTTTTTGTGTGTTTTGTATTTGTGAGGCTTGTCGAGCCGTCGTAGAAAAACCAACCCCGGTTCCGAAATCTTTTAATTGTCTACTACCGACATTCGATGTCATGATAATAATCGTATTTTTAAAGTCTACTTTACGACCTAATCCATCTGTAAGTTGACCATCATCAAATACTTGCAATAAAATATTATACACATCGACATGGGCTTTTTCTATTTCATCCAATAAGACAATAGAATAAGGTTTTCTCCTTACTTTTTCCGTTAATTGTCCCCCTTCTTCGTATCCTACATATCCGGGAGGAGCTCCCACTAAGCGTGAAATGGTGAATTTTTCCATGTATTCACTCATGTCAANNTTTCCATATACTCACTCATATCTATGCGAATCATAGCATCAACACTATCGAATAAATATTTAGCTAAAATTTTAGCTAAATAGGTTTTCCCAACACCGGTTGGACCTAAGAAAATAAAAGTTCCTATGGGTTTAGATGGATCTTTCAGTCCTACTTTATTTCTGCGAATTGCTTTTGAAATTTTATGGATAGCCTCTTGCTGACCGATGACTTGCTCGCTTAAATCTTTTTCTATGTGTACTAGTTTATTGCTTTCTTCTTTGGCTATGCGTTTAGCCGGTACACCAGTAATCATCGCTACAACATCAGCCACAATTTCGCCTGTAACTTCTTTCCGATTCAACTGAATTTCTTGTTCCCAACTATCTTTGGCTTTTTGAATTTTTTGTTCGAGTTCTTTCGACATATCCCGATACTTGGCAGCCTCTTCATAGGACTGCTTTTGAATAGCCAATCGTTTTTCTTCGTTTAACTCATCTAAGTGTTTTTCCATTTGAATAATTTCTTCAGGTACATCAATGTTATGAATATGTACTCTGGCTCCGGCTTCATCCAAAGCATCAATGGCTTTATCGGGTAAGCATCGATCAGTAATATATCGTTGTGTTAAATAGACACATGCTTTGATAGCCTCATCGGTATAAATTACTAAATGATGATCTTCGTATTTGTTTTTTATATTATTTAATATTTCGATAGTTTCTTCAGGTGAAGTAGGTTCAATTAATACTTTTTGAAATCGTCGTTCCAAAGCACCATCCGATTCGATATGTTTACGATATTCATCCAGGGTAGTTGCACCTATGCATTGCAACTCACCGCGTGCCAAAGCCGGTTTAAACATGTTTGATGCATCCAATGAACCGGAAGCATTTCCGGCTCCTACAA
>LSQX01297248.1_pt1 | contig 54710 bp, 59 predicted proteins | sample 654561 | NCBI WGS metagenome assembly LSQX01 (sample SAMN04489861, study PRJNA283612) | anaerobic digester metagenome | isolation source: 4 biogas reactors fed with cattle manure at either 37C or 55C with and... | place: Denmark: Kongens Lyngby | collected 2014 | reverse complement strand
ACCGGGAAGTTGCCGATATCCTGAACAAAAATTTTGTATCCATAAAGGTGGATAGGGAGGAAAGGCCGGACATCGATCATATATACATGACGGTATACCAGGCATTGACCGGTCAGGGGGGGCTGGCCCCTGACCATTATAATGACGCCGGAACAAAAGCCTTTTTACGCAGGAACATATTTTCCGAAAAGAGGGCGTATGGGCATGCCCGGGCTTATTGAAATACTGGCAAGGGTGGCAGAGGCATGGGAGAAAAACAAAAAAGATCTTGTTGCATCCGGGGATAAGATTGTAAAGGCGATCGAGCAGGAAGTGTCCATGGAGGCCGGGAAACAGGATATAACAAAGGAGGATATATCCATAGCCTTTGAAATGCTCAGCGGCTCCTTTGATCAGATATATGGCGGATTCAGCCATGCCCCAAAGTTTCCCACACCTCATAATATGTCTTTCCTTTTAAGGTACTGGAAACTTAATGGGGAAAAACAGGCGCTTGACATGGTAGAAAAGACCCTGGATGCCATGTACCGGGGAGGAATTTTTGATCATATTGGATACGGGTTTTCCCGGTATTCAACCGATGAGAAATGGTTGGTGCCCCATTTCGAGAAGATGCTTTATGATAATGCCCTTTTAGCCATTGCTTTTGTGGAGACTTATCAGGCTACCGGAAAGGAGCTATATGCCCGCATCGCCCGGGAGGTGTTTGCTTACCTTCTGCGAGAAATGACCTCGGCCGAAGGAGGCTTCTATTCAGCTCAGGATGCTGATTCGGAAGGTGAGGAGGGAAAGTTCTACCTGTGGACACCAGCCCAGGTGGTGGAGGTTCTGGGTGATTCCGCGGGTATGAAATTCTGCTCCTATTATGGCATAACCCCGCAGGGCAATTTCGAAGGCAAGAGTATACCCAATCTGCTCAATTCTGAATTTCCTGAAGAGGAACGGCAGCAAATCGAAGCTATGCGCTTAAAGCTCTTTGACTCCCGCTCGCAGCGGGTCGCTCCGTTCAAGGATGACAAGATCCTCTTATCCTGGAACGGGTTTATGATCGCTGCCCTGGCTTTGGGCGGGAGGGCCTTCAATGAACCGTTATATATTGAGAAGGCTCAGGCGGCTTTGGCTTTCATGGAGAGCCATATGCGGGTTGGGGGGCGCTATATGCTGAGATACCGGGATGGCGAGGCGGCTCATCCTGCTCTGGCAGAGGATTATGCGGCTCTGGTATGGGGGCTGTTGGAAATGCATCGCAGCACTTTAAAACCCTCTTATTTGCAAAAAGCCCTGCAAGTCAATGCAGAAATGGTTAACCTTTTTTGGGATGAAGAGCAGTACGCTTTCTTATATTATGGTAAAGACAGTGAGCAATTGCTCATAAACCCCAGAGAGGTCTACGACGGCGCGATACCTTCGCCCAATTCGCTGGCAGCAAGGAATTTGGTGTGGCTGGGGCGGTTGACCGGCGACCAGGAAATCAACCGCCGGGCCGAGATGATATTTGCGGCCTTTTCCGAGCAGGTGAGCCATAACCCCTGGGCCCACGCCTATTTCCTGCTGGCGGCCATGGCCAACCATTATGCGGGGAAAGACATCATCATAAGAGGGGACTGGCATGAGCAAGGCACCCGGGAAATGATCTTTAGGCTAAACCGGGCATTTGTGCCGGACACCACCCTGGCGTTAAAGACCGACCAGGACGAACTGCTGAGCCAATTGATCCCTTTCAGTAAAGCAATGCACAGGGTCAACGGCCAGGTGACAGCTTATGTATGTGAGGCTTTTGCCTGCCGGGAGCCGGTATTCTCGGCGGAGCATTTATATCAAGTCGTGACCAGCAGTCAGCATGAAGCTTAGCTGATGGTGAAGAGAAGGAGGTATTATGTATGGAAACGATGGAATGCATCTTAACCCGCAGGAGTATTCGCAGTTTCATCCCCGATAAGGAGATAGCAGAGGAGACTATGCGCCAGCTCATGGAAGCGGTGCGATGGGCCCCGTCCTGGGCCAACACCCAGACCTGGGAGGTAGTGGTGGTTAAAGATCGCGATTTGAAGCAAAAGCTGGTTGATGCGGCCGGTGCCAATCGTGCTGCACAGGCCATTCTCGATGCCTGTGCAGTGATGGTGTTCTGCTCCCGCCGCGGTATTGCCGGGGCCAAGCAGGGGGAGTATTCGACCAATAAGGGAGACTGGTATATGTTCGATTGCGCCCTGGCCGCTCAGAATTTCTGCCTGGCGGCGCACAGCATGGGTCTGGGGACGGTTTATATCGGCCGTTTTGAACACCGGCAGGTCGATACTTTACTGGGCTTGCCCCAGGGTATAGAATCGGTGGTCATGATACCCCTGGGCTATCCGGCCGTTAAAGAGGTCAAAGCCCCACCCCGCAAAGCCTCGAGCGAGTTCGTGCATGCCGAAAGGTTTGGCCGCCGCTACTTCGAAGGCTGAAATTCACGGTTTTTCCAGGCATATTGTATTGCTGCCGGGGATATAAATAAAAAGGGATACGGTATAACCAGGGTAATACCCTGGTTTTTTTATATAAGCAATGATCGGGGGTTATCTGATTTGTACAGACATATTTGCGTGGTGATGCTGTTAGCGGCCCTGATCTGCCATGCCGGCAGCCTGACTGCGGTAACTCAGGCCGCAACCGAGGACTCCACATCCTCATCCGCAGCCAGGATTATTGACAGCACCGACTTTCCTTCTTTGTATTTGACCGAACCCAGCCTGCAGGGGCAGGCAATCTGGATGCTGCAGGCGCGTTTGCAGGAAATCGGTTACGAAATACAGCCCAGCGGCATATACGATGCCAGCACCAGCCATACCGTCAGCCTGTTCCAGCTGGCCAATGGTTTGGAGGCTGACGGTGTAGTAAACAAGGAGGAATGGCTGGCCTTACTGCCCCAGGAACTGGATGCCTCGCATGTCACCACTTCAGCGGCCACAACCGACAAAATGCTGATCGTAATCGATGTGAAAAGCCGTACCCTGGTGCTTTATAAGGATAAAGAGGTAGTCTGCAAATACCCCGTGGCGGTGGGCAAATCCTCGACTCCTACGCCGCTGGGAGAATGGCGTGTGGTTCATAAATCCCTGGGATGGGGAGGCGGGTTCGGCAGCCGCTGGATGGGCCTCAATGTCCCCTGGGGTATTTATGGTATTCACGGCACCAATAAGCCGGGATCGATTGGGACTTACGCCTCGCACGGGTGTATCCGCATGTTTAACAGCGATGTGGAAAAGCTGTTCCCCTTGGTGCCTCATGGGTGCCGGGTAAAGATCGTCAACGACGGCAGCATGACCCCGCAGCAAATGAAGCCGGTAAAGATGAAGAACGGCTCCAGCGGGCAGGCGGTAGTATATGTTCAGGCCCGGCTTAAAGAACTGGGGCTTGAGTTTGGGGCAGCTGACGGGCGTTACGGCAACATGACGGAACTGGCGGTAAAGTATTTTCAGGTCTGGAATGGCCTGAACCCCAGCGGTGAAATGGATGAGGCCACCTATCGCAAGATGGGGCTGATTAAATGAAGTAAATAACTGCGACCAGCCGGCAGTATGCTACAATAAGTGAAAAGACTAAAGGAGTTTGGGCCGTGAGGAAAACGGTGGATGGTCGCGGGCTTTCATTGCCGGAAACATGGCTGCGTACCAGTGAAGCCCTCCTGGACCGGCATTGCCTGGAGGTTCTGGCGATTATAGATGACCCCGGAGCAATGCGGGAACTCTCCAGCCTGATCGCAGAATTGCCATATAAGACCACGGTTGAGGAAAAGCAGGGGCAATATCATATAAATATCCAAAAACATCAAGCTGCCGCGGGATTGCGCGTATCATCGGCGGAATACGGGCATACGGTTCTGATCGTCAGCAGTACTTCTCTGGGGAAAGGCGAGGATCGCTGGGGCGGGCAGCTGATGAGCAGCTTCATTTACTCACTCACGCAACTGGAAGGTTTTCTGAAAACCATTGTGTTTATAAACAGCGGGGTATTCCTGGCAACTGAGGGATCGGATGTTTTGCCTTATTTACAGCATATGCAGGAATCCGGGGTGGAGATAATCTCCAGCCACACCTGTTTGAGCTACTACCAGCTGCTGGGCAAGCTGCGGGTTGGTACGGTGAGCAATATGTTCGCTATTACCGAAAAAATTGCTGAGGCCAAGCGACTGATAGTTTTTTAATCTAGAATGAAGGTGTGAAGCGGTCGATGTGAATCCTAAAGCGGTTCCTGCTCATGATGGCTATTCCGTCATACCCTTCAAAATGAATGGAATAGGACTGATTACCGGCATCTTTGATTTGGGCCACCTTGTCCATATTCACTACATAGGACTTGTGAACCCGCAAGAAGTTTGGGCCCAGCAATGCTTCTAATTCATTGAAAATACAAGTGCTCTCGTGCACTCCCCCTGTTGAGTGAATAAAAGCCTTTTTGCCCTGCTTTTCAATATAGTAGATGTCATCGATGTTAACAAACACTATGCTGTCGGCAGATTTGATAACCAGGCGATTGTTAGGGCTTTTATGCAGATTGACTCTCTGCAACTCTGCATCCAAACCGGAAATCGCCTGCATTACCTTATCCCGCCTGATCGGTTTGAGCAGATAATCATAAGGATGAACAGTGAAAGAATCCACGGCATATTTGGCGTAGCCGGTAACAAAAATGAATTCCGTGTGCGGACTAACGGTATTGATGGCCCGGGCGACATCGATACCGTTTAAATTATCCTCCGGTGCTAGTTCAATATCCAAAAATGCAATGTCGGGAGCGATTTCGCTGGCCATACGAATCGCATCCTGACTGAGCGAGGTTCCTACTACCTGTTCAACCTTGGGGTGCTCCGCAATCAGCTTCTCGAGAAAGCGTAAGGTGTAATGTTCATCTTCTAAAACCAGTACTTTAAGCATCATCGATTCCTACTTTTTGAGACTTTCGGGAATATCCGGCTCATACCAAACCAGCCAGCACAATGGCTTGACGGCGGTCAGCACAGCCAGCATAACGGCAAAGGACGCCAGGCTGGTGTAGGCTTTGGACAACAGTTTTGATTTCATACTGCACACCTCCTTTCCAATCTGTCAATACCTTGATCAAGGATATGAAAAAGCTTATATCCCCAGGGGGTGATAACAAATAAGCCGCACAGGCTTCCCAGGATCATTGCATTGGCCTGTTCAAGGTAACCGCTGTAAACCAAGCCCAAAGCTGCCATACTGCCCACCAGGAGAGTCCCGGTGGTAATCCGCTTTTGCTGTTTGATTTCTTCCGGTGCGGTGACCATCTTTTTTTCGGTTCCGGCTGGTACCCAGGCTTTTATAATCCCCAGTCCCATACCGGTCAAAACAAGGATTAATGCCAATGCCGCTGAAGCAGGCCAGCTAATCATCTCGCTAAGCTTGGCCATGCTCAGCATGACTAAGAGGCTGGCGGTCAAGCAGCGCGGGAAAGTGCTCAAATGAGCCCCTCCCCCTGGTACTCTGATCAGGGCAAAAGCTGTCAGGACCAGAAAGCACGGTAGTAAAAGGTCTGTGGCCCAGGCCAGCAGGAACAGTAACAGCAATTCTAAAAGGTTGTTGAACAAAGACTCCAGGCCATAAGCATAAACCTCAACCTCTGCCGGACTAGTTTGCAGATTTTGCCCTAAATGGGAGGCTATTTTCCATGACAGATGCTTGATCATTTATCCTCCTGCGATCGGGGAAGCTGATTATAAAAGTAGTTCTGGGATGGGTGACGATACGAATAGTACCCCCGTATTTGCCCACCAGGCGCTTCACGATATATAAGCCGAATCCCCGACCTGCCGACCCGCTGGTAGAAAATCCCGGCGCAAACAGCAGGTTTTCTTGCTGTTTGGGGATTTTAGGACCGGTGTTGTAAACATAAATCCCATAATGAGAATTGTCGTACTTGATTTCCAGGCTCACCCGGCGCGGCTGCGATCCTTTCAAACTGGCCTCCAGGGCGTTATCGACCAAATTGCCGATTATACTGCACAGATCCCAGGGAGGAATGGCCATTTCCTTGATGTCGCATTTGACCGCAAAATCAAAGTTGATGTTCTTGGTTTCCGCCAGCTTGCGCTTGGAGTTGACTAATGCGGTAAGGGCTGGATTGCCTACAAATACCAGATCTTGAATCTCCCAGTACTGCTCCGCCACACCGTCCAGGTAGTCGCGGGCCTGTTCCACCTCATCAAGGTATAGCATTGCCTGCACTGTTTGTATATGACGGGTATGCTCATGTCTTTGACTGTTAAAGCTGTTAACCAGATCCTCGATATTGTTCAGATGCTCTTTGAGCAATTGCGCCTCGATGATCTGCCGGCTGTACTGCTCGACCTGGCGGATGGATATTACCGCAAAACCGCTCAGCAACACTATTACCAGATTGGCAAAAGGAAGTACTGCTTTTAATGGTTCAATATTAGGCAAATAGCCAATCGTTATAAGGATGATGGCTATAAAGACGGTTTCGAATAATATGGTTGTAATCGCTAAAATGGGTTTATTATTATTCATTGTCCAGTATTCTCTGAACCATCGGATAAGTCGAAGATACATATCCGATTCTGCTTGAAATAAACGTATGCAATAGTTGCCGCTATGGCTTGAGCCAAAAAGATCAGGGATTCTACGCCGGGGTACAGCTTTACCGTTTCATAGCTGAACGATAATAAGGACAAACATACAGGATACCATACCGTCTGCGCAACTGCCATGAAGGCAAAGCCGGTTAAAACAGAATACAGCACTTTCTTAAAAGGATAATCGGTAAAAACGGAGCACAGTACAATCAATACTATAATCCCTATAAGAGAGTGCAATCCAAAATATATAGGCAGTTTTCTTACCAGGTATGAAGTTAATGCGCTGAGAGTAGCAATGCCTAAAGCATTTCGAAACGGTACCTCCAGGTTGTAAAGCTGAAACCCAATCAAAACCATCAATAAAGATTCGGGAATACCGACTGTAAATACAAGGTACCAGGATATGGAAATCAACTTACTTCCCTCTCTTCAATAGCTTAGTACATAAATTGGCATTTAATCAAATTACCACATAAAGCGTTATAATCCTGCTCAAAAGCCGAAAATAATAGGTTTTCCATCAAAAAAAAACTTGCTGAGAGGGTATGAACTGCCGCAAAACATACATAAAAGACCGCTAAACGGGCATGAATGGACCTGAGCGGTAAACGACTTGTTTCCATATTTATATTGTGGGCAAGCAAACCGAACCGCTGCCAGTCTTTATGGGGGCGATGGCCTGGTAGTGCATTGCCGGGGCAGCCAATTAAATAAGCGCCTTTTAATCCTTTTGGATATGGATAAAATATTATATGAGGGCTAAAAAACAGAGCTGTGCGGTTTTGCTGTATAAAAAGGGATGATCAAACCAGCCCTGAAAACCCGGCCGGGTTTCGGGGCTTTGTCTATATAATGCAGATATGTGCTGGAATGGGGGCTACATATTGTTAATCGGTATAGATATAATTGATATTGACAGGGTAAGAGATGCCATCCAGAGGACGCCGCGATTCTTAACCAGGGTCTATACGGCGGCAGAACGCGAATACTGCATGAGCAAGAAGAATCCCTATCCTTCCCTGGCGGTTCGTTTTGCTGCCAAAGAGGCGGTGCGCAAATTGCACCCGGCCCTGGCCAAATGCAAATGGCAGGAGATAGAGATCAAGATCAATGCCGACGGCAGTCCGGCCCTGTGTTTGCATGGGCAGGCCCTGCAGGCCCAAATGGATGCCGGGCTTGGCTCTCCCCGCATAAGTCTGTCCCACTCGGCTCAACAGGCTGTAGCGGCGGTAATCGCTACGAAAGGATGACCTTATGAAACTGGTTAATTCTCGCGAGATGAAACAGATCGATGCCAGAGCGATCAATGAATATAACATTCCGGGCATAGTTTTAATGGAAAATGCCGGCATCAGAACGGTAGAAGTGATTGAAGAGATACTGCATGGTTCGGCCGGCAAAACGGTGCTCATTCTGGTGGGGAAAGGCAACAACGGCGGTGATGGGCTGGTCATCGCCAGGCATTTGATGAACGCCGGAGCACAGGTGTTGGTATTTGCCCTGTCCGGACCGGAGGTATTGCCGCCGGATGCCAGGACCAATTATGAAATCCTCCGGAAAATGGGGGGGCAGATTTGTGAACTACGGCAGGAAGCAGATCTGGATAGTTTTATGCTCGGCCTTTTAAACAGTGATTTAATTGTCGACGCTCTCTACGGAAACGGGTTTAAAGGCAGCCTGAACGATTTCGAAGCCCGCCTGGCAGACATGGTTAACCGCAGCAAAAAACCGGTAGTAGCTGTAGATATACCCTCCGGGGTAGATGCGGACACCGGCCTGGTTAACGGCACCGCTATAAAGGCTGCCCATACGGTTTGTTTTGCCCTGCCCAAAATCGGCCTGGTACTGGAACCGGGCAAGGACTATGCCGGCAGCTTGAGAATTGCCGATATCTCTATACCGCGATCGCTGTTAAGTGACGATCAATTGAAGACCAACCTCATTACCGCAGACATGATAAGCCCTATGATTAAACCGCGCCCGGCCGAATCGCACAAAGGCACTTATGGCCATGCCCTGGTGGTTGGCGGTTCGGCAGGCCTTACCGGCGCAGTGGTCATGGCTGCATATGCTGCCCTGCGCAGTGGCGCGGGACTGGTAACGGCTGCCCTGCCGGCTTCATTGGCGCCGGTTGTGGATGGGGTTATGACCGAGGTGATGGTTGCCCCCTTGCCGGAATCAGGCGAGGCTTTGATTGGTTTGGAGGCGGTGGCGGTTTTGCTCAACCTGATGGGCACTGTATCGGTTGCGGCCATAGGGCCGGGCATGTCAGGGCATACCGAAGCTACGGCGGTTATGCGCCATGTTCTGGAACGAGCCGGCATACCTCTGGTAATCGATGCCGACGGTTTGAATGCCCTGGTGGGGAATACCGATATATTCAAGGATCGCCAGGTGCCTATAGTGTTGACCCCGCATCCGGGAGAGATGGCCCGCCTGACCGGCAAAAGCATAGCTGAGATCCAGGCCAACCGTATGGAAATAGCCCGCTATTATGCAATGGAATGGGGAGTAACCCTGGTTTTAAAAGGCAACAAGACCGTAGTGGCTGATCCTTTCGGCAACCTGTACATTAATACCATCGGCAACCCGGGCATGGCTACAGCCGGAAGCGGGGACGTTTTGTGCGGCATTATAACCGGGTTGATCGCTCAGGGACTAAAGGCCTCTGAGGCTGCTATCGCCGGTGTTTACCTGCATGCCCGGTGCGGGGACCGGGTAGCTGAACAAAAGGGACAACGGGGATTGATAGCCGGGGATATGATCGCGGCGCTGCCAGAGATTCTTGGTTCCTTTGAGAAAACGCTGTAAAATAAATAGAGGCATTTCGGTAAGATACTTACCAGCCATAACAAGAAATGTCCTAATCTTAAGGAGGAAAAGCTATGCTGGCTAGGGATATCATGACCCGGGAGGTTTATGTGGCCAGACCTGATGATGAGGTGGATCGCATTGCTCGCCTCATGCTGGATAACAAGATCAGCGGCGTTCCGGTTGTAGATGAAAAGGAGCATGTGGTAGGTATAATTACCGAAAAAGACCTGATAATCAGGGCCAGGGAACTGCGGGTTCCTTTTTATGTCACTTTATTTGACAGTATTATATTCTTAGAAAACCCCATAAGATTCAATAACGAAGTAAAGAAGTATATCGCCACCAAGGTTAAGGATGCTATGACTGCCAAAGTGATAACCGTGGAAGAGGATACCCCGGTCAGTCAGGTAGTTAAGCTGATGCAGGAGAAGAAGATCAACCGCGTCCCGGTGGTGCGCAATCACAAGCTGGTGGGGATAATTACCCGCAATGACATACTGAAAGTTCTGGTAAGCAAACATGGAAATTAGACGGCCAACCTGGGCGGAGATTGACCTCTCCGCAATAAAACACAATATTGCTGTATTACGGGCTTATCTGAAGCCTTCCACCCGGTTCATGGCAGTTGTGAAAGCCAATGCCTACGGTCATGGCGTCATGGAAGTGGCAAATGTCTGTGCCGCCAATGGGGTTGACTTTTTGGGGGTGGCAATCCTGGACGAGGCCATGCCGCTGGTTGAGGCGGGAATAAAGCTGCCCATTTTGGTCTTAGGCTATGTACCCGGCGAATTCGCTGAGCAGGTGATTGAGCATGATATTCGCACCGTGGTATATGAAGAGGGTTATGCCCGGGAACTGTCGCGAGCCGCGCAAAGGTTGGGCAAAGATGCCTTGATTCATTTTAAGATCGATACCGGCATGGGCAGGCTGGGCTTCCCGGATGATGATGCGGGGATCGCAGCGGTGGTAGGGATCGCTGCTCTGCCGGGAATCAGAGCCGAAGGCCTGATGACTCATTTTGCCGAATCCGATTCTCCGCAAAGGGATTATACTTCTCAGCAGATCCAGCGTTTTATGGCCTTTAACCGCGAACTTGAAAAGCAGGGCCTGCATATTGCCATCAAGCACTGCGGCAACAGCGCTGCCATTGTCAGCTATCCGGAAGCCCATTTGGATATGGTGCGGGCTGGCATCATGCTCTACGGGCTTTACCCTGCTCCATCCATGAAAGCCTTGAATCTGGATATTATACCTGCCATGACCTTGAAGAGCCGGGTCAGTTTTGTTAAGACCCTGCCCTGCGGTGAATCGGTCAGTTACGGGCGCACCTATACATGCAGCGAAGACACTGAGGTAGCCACTATACCCATAGGTTATGCCGATGGCTATAACCGGCTGTTGTCCAATCGCGCCTACGCGATGATCAAGGGGATTAAAGCCCCCTTGATTGGAACCGTTTGTATGGATCAGTGCATGTTTGCCCTGCCCAAAGGCTCTAACGTCCAAACCGGGGATGAGGTCATTCTGTTCGGCAGGCCGGAAGACGGGATAACTGCCGATGATTTGGCCAACCTGATAGGCACTATCAACTATGAGATCGTAACCACTATCACCTCGCGAGTCCCCCGCACGTACAAACCCTAACTGTGTAATATTGGATTTGCGAGAGAGCCAAGCCTGACCATATAATATGGGTAATGGGATAGGTATGCGGCGGAGGTGTTTTGTTTTGCCAGCCTCGAAGAGAATCATTGTTACAGTGCCGGAAACATTGCTCTTTGAAATGGACTCGGTTACTGTGTCGGAGTGCAAAAACCGCAGCGAGATCGTCCGCGAAGCGATTCGTTTTTACCTGGGAGAGCGACGGCGCCTCTTGGTGCGTGAGCAGATGAAAAAAGGTTACCTGGAAATGGCAGAGATAAATTTAAGCCTTGCGTGTGAAAATATAGGGGAAGAAGAGGCCTTGGTGAACTGCATAGAAAAATTATTGGAGTGAGGCTGCCATGATAAAAAGGGGCGAAATCTATTACGCTCAGCTCAACCCGGTAGTAGGCTCGGAACAAGGCGGTATCAGGCCGGTGCTGGTAGTACAGAACGATATAGGCAATCAGTACAGCCCCACCACCATAATCCTGGCCATTACCTCGCAGATTAACAAAGCCAAGCTTCCCACCCATGTTGAACTTAAAGGCGAAGAGTTCGGTTTAGAAAGGGATTCGGTGATTTTGGCCGAACAGATCAGGACGGTTGATAAAACCCGTTTGAAGCAGCGAATATCGGTGCTCAATGAAGATGTTATGGCCAAAGTCAATCAGGCCTTAAGTGTGAGCCTTGGTTTGAGCGAGATCTGATACATAAGCAATTGCATATGAACATATTACCAAGCTGCAGGTCTTATGAGAGACCTGTTTCTTTTGTGTACACTGGTGCATATCCTGTAACAATGGGATACCGATTCCAAAAGCATTGTGGGAGGATATGCGATGAAACCAGTTATCGGCATTACCTGCGACATATCCGGGGAAAGCGGTCAGTTGACCCTGCGCCGGCAGTACCTTGACGCGGTGATAAAAGCCGGCGGCATCCCGGTGGTTCTGCCGCCAATGCAGGAGATAGGGCTGGTCAGCGGCTGTTTTAGCATCTGCCAGGGGTTTTTGCTGTCCGGGGGCGGGGATTTGGATCCCGGTTACTGGGGAGAATTGCCTTCGCCGGCCCTGGGGCCTATCAGCCCGGTGAGGGATCATTTCGAGATTGTTTTGACCAGGATGGCTTTGGCCTCGGGACGACCCATTCTCGGCATATGCCGCGGCATACAGGTTTTGAATGTGGCGGCTGGAGGAACCCTTTTTCAGGATTTGCAGACCGGAATGAGCCACCAACAAAATGCCCCGCGCAATCACCTTTTTCATGATATATTTATTGAAAAGGACAGCACTCTGGGTCGCATTTGCCATGTATCCAGGATGCGGGTCAACAGCTTTCATCACCAGGCGGTCAAACAGCTCGCTCCGGGATTCATCGCCACCGCTATGAGTCCTGATGGGGTTGTTGAAGCCATTGAGCTGGATAGCGGCGGATTTGTAGTGGGAGTGCAATGGCACCCCGAGGATTTGGAGGATTTTGCCTCCAGGGCTTTGTTTGAAGCCCTGGTTATTTCATCCCGGCTGCAATCAAGCCGGTAAGGTATGCTTTATAAGCCTTGCAGGCCACAGCTCCCAACCGGGGCCGGGCAGATAATGCCAGTGAGCACAGCGAACCGGCTGGGATTAGAACACATATGATATGGTGTAGGGGAAGGAGAACATTCATGATAGCGTTTACCGGCGGCACCATCATAACCATGGATGGGAAGGTATTCAGTCCCGGGACAATTCTGGTGGATGGGCCAGTTATTCACAGTGTGGGTGAAGAGTTGGAGATTCCCCCTGGCAGCAGGATCATCGATGTTACCGGGCATTATATTATTCCGGGTTTAATTGATGCCCATACTCATCTGGGGCTGGAAGAAGAGATCTACTCCATTGAGGGCGATGATGTGAATGAGATTGACGAACCGCTGACCCCGCAGTTGAGGGCTGCTGATGGGATCAACCTGTATGACCTGGGATTCAGCGACGCATTGCGGGGCGGTGTTACCAGATCGCTGTGCATGCCCGGCAGCGCCAATGTGATCGGAGGTCAGGCAGTTCTGCTCAAGCACTATTCACCAGGAGCCATGCAGATGATTGACAGGAATCCCTGGGGAGTAAAAGCTGCCCTGGGGGAAAACCCCAAACGGGTTTATGGCGAACGCAAAAAGTCGCCGGTTACCAGAATGGCCAGTGCCAGTCTGCTGCGCGAGGCTTTGTATATCGCTTCACAGGCCATAGAGGATGAGCAATTGCCCGCCAAAGAACGCTTCAAATGGGAACCGCTAATGCAGGTATTGAGAAAACAACAGCCCCTGTTGGTGCATGCGCACCGTGCTGACGATATTCTTACAGCATTGCGCATCAAAGACGAGTTCGACATCAATCTGATTATACAGCATGGTACCGAGGCCTTTATGGTGGCTGAAGAATTGAAGCAACGCCAGGTACCGGTTTGTTTGGGACCGCTGCTGATCAACCGGGCCAAGGTGGAACTGAAAGAGGTTTCCTTTAAAAATGCGGCCCGACTGGCAGAAATGGGAGTACCCTTTTGCCTTATTACTGACCATCCGGTTGTACCTGTAGAACAACTCAGGGTTTGCGCTGCTCTGGCGGCCCGGGAAGGGCTGGATGAACAGCAGGCCCTTGAGGCCATTACCATCAATGCCGCTTCCATTATCGGGGTTGCTGATCGCCTGGGTTCGATCACTGCCGGCAAACGAGCCGATCTGGCTATTTTTGACGGGCACCCCCTGGACTTCCGCTCCAGGCTGGTTAAGGTCATGGTGGATGGCTTACTGTGGGGTGATAATAATGAATAAAGGTGACATGTTTACTATATATCTCAACGGGGTCATTATGACCGTGTGCATATTGGGGGTATACAGAGAGGAATATAGCGGTGAAGAAATGGTGATCCTGGGTGTGATAGAACAGGAGAACATGATTCATGTCCCCTTAAATGAGCTGGAGTCCATATTCCAGACGAGTAAATTTATCAATTGACATCATCGGGTGCCAGGCACCACAGTTATTCACTTATTATGCTTCAGTGTGTCAGGGAACGCTTCCCTGACATATTGGTTTTGGTATGCTTCCTTGCGGGTTTCTTCTGCATTATAGTGAGCCAACCGTAAAACTCATTGCCGGATATGCGCATCAATTCACGCCTTACTGAGTCCCAAGGCCTCTTTGCACTGGATCAGCCAGGTGATGACGCGGTTGACCGGTGTTTCTATCCCTAAGCCTTCACCCAACCTTACTACCGCACCGTTTAAGGCCTCTATTTCGGTCTTGCGGCCTTGTTGAATGTCCTGCAGCATGGAAGCCCGGTGAGCTGCGGTGGAAGGAAGCAGCTGCTGGTAAAAGGTGCTGCGATAAGCCTCAGCATCCTCCCAGGGAACGGGCTGCTTTAGGGCTTTTAGGACCGCAAATATTTCGCTGATTATTTGGTCCATCAGCTGACGGCTCCACTCCATCTCCGCCAGTTTCCCGTAAGGTACCTCCAGAATGGCACCCAGAGGGTTTAAGGCCGAGTTATAAATGATTTTTGCCCATAAAAAATCCATGATATTGGGTGAAACCCGGGTGGGAATGCCGGCCCGGCTGAAAACCTCAGCCAGTACCTGCAACCGGGCTGTATCCAGCAGTTGCTCCGGCTGGCCGATGAGCACATCATCAGCTATAACCGTTACTTCTGAAATACCGGGCTGTAAAGTTACCGCACCGAAAATCACCCGTCCCAGAACCAGGTGATGAGCGGCAATGTATTTACAAGCGGCTTCGTAATTGCCGTAGCCGTTTTGCGCCAGAAGCACATAGGTGGTATCCTTAATATAGGGTTTCAGCACTTGAGATACAGCATCGGTCTGGAATGCTTTAACGGTAACAATGATCAAATCAAAATCAACCTCATCCAATTGGTTGATGCAGGTTGCAACCCGGTCCAAAAATGCCTGGTGCTCACCCCAGATGCCCCGCACCTGTACACCCTGGCGATCTATACAGGACGCGACCGAAGGGATGTCGATACCAAACACTTTATGACCGGCCTTTTTTAAAAGACACGAATATACTGTTCCCAAAGCCCCCAGGCCAAATACTAAAACGTTCATTTTTCCATTATACTTTATGTGTGGTGCCTGGCACCACAGTTATTTACTTATTGTGGTTGACCGCGACTTAAATTTGGGAAAGGGAGAAGGATATGCCCGATTACAGTTATGTGGACCAGCCCCAGGTGTTGCAGTATCTGTTTTACCCCCGCTACGATGCCAGTGAGAATCCCCCCGGAAGCTACGATCATTTTGTTGAGGTAGGAGATAATGTGCGGGTGGCCTGTCGTTTTTATTTGGCTGACCCGGATTGGCCGTGGATGCTGTACTTTCACGGCAACGGTGAAGTAGCCAGCGATTATGACCAGATAGCCCTCTTTTACCAGTTCTGCAGGGTAAATCTGGCAGTGGCCGATTACCGCGGTTACGGATTGAGCCAGGGCAGGCCGACGGTGGCAGCTCTCATCAGCGATGCGGAAAAGGTCTGGACGGAAGTAAACCGGTACGTCAAGGAAAGCTATGCACAGGCGGTAAGCTGGGTTATGGGGCGCTCCATGGGCAGTATCGCAGCATTGCACCTAGCTTATCGATTCCCACAGGAGATGCAGGGTTTCATCATTGAGAGCGGCTTTGCCTGCGTAACCCGCCTTATCACCCATTTGGGAATTATGGCCCCAAATCCACAATTAAAAAGCATCGAAGCAGAGTGTTTGGAGATGATAAAGCAAATTGAGGTGCCGGCCTTGATCCTGCACGGGGATCGCGATACCCTGGTACCCTGGTCTGAGGGCAAACTGGTATACGATACCCTTGGTTCAGCTGATAAGCAAATGCTTGCCATACCCGGAGCCAGTCACAATGACATTATTTTCTGCGATATGCCGCGCTATTTTGGGGCTATTGAGCAGTTTGTAAACAAATGTTAAGCATACTCTTTATACTATTTTGTCCAGGCAAGGGGAATAGTAAAGTATGATAACATCGAGGTGTGGAAGGCTGATTCACCTGGATAAAGCCTGGATACACAGTGATCCCTGGGGGGCTTATCGCCTGGTGCTGCTGGCGGCGCGATTCGATATGGCAATTGCCACCGACACTGTAGAATTGATCAAGTCGGTTGATTTCACCCGGTTGGACAAAGGGCACATCTTCCCGGAATTGAGCAAACTGCTGCTATCAGAGCGGCCCTCACAGGGTCTGCGCTATATGTTTAGATGCGGCATCCTAAAGCAGGTCCATCCCCTGCTTTTTGCCCTGGTGGGCTGCCGGCAGGAAGAAAGCCATCACCCCGAAGGCGATGCTTTTCAACATACCCTCCTGGTGGTAGAGCAATGCCGGAAGCGCTTACAGGACTCGGCCCATCCCCTGGTATTGATGTGGGCGGCTTTGCTGCACGATATCGGCAAGCCAGCAACCACCGCTTATCATAAAGGCAAGCTTACCGCTTACGGTCATGATGTAGCCGGCAGCAGGCTGGCGGTCAGTTTTTTAACCGAGCTCAAGGCCCCGCCAGAGGTGGTAAATGCTGTGCAGCAGCTGGTCAGAGAGCATATGCAGCCGGTGTTGTTGTATAAACAAAAGGACAAGGTCAGCGATAGAGCCATTCGCCGCTTGCTGGCCAGAGTCGATATCAAAGAATTGTTGCTGCTGTCGGAGGCCGATTATACAGGCAGGGGAATCACAAGGGACTATCAACCCATAAAGAACTGGTTGTGCCGGCGCATAGAACAATTGCAAATGCCTGGTGCGGATAAATCGTAAAACCAGTCCCCTCATAATTCAAAGCATGGCAGTATTAACTGCAACAACCTGATTTAAGGCTGCCGGTATTGGTGATAGCTCATAAAATGCTTCAGCGCGATCATCGCCCCGAGTACAGCCAGCCAGGTTAAGGGACCGGTGCTCAAGGCCAGGATTGCTACGGCTATTGCCCCGCATGCTGAGGCTACGTCATCCTGCCGCCTCAGAGCATAAACCAGCAGCCATGCAATTACAAAAACCGCAATGGCTAAATGCTGGCCTGACCACAAGAGACCGCCCAAGCCGGCAGCCAGACCTTTACCACCCGAAAACTTCAGCCAAACAGGCCAGATATGGCCGCTCACCGCTGCTGCCAGCCCCAATAAAGGGTCAACCCCGCAATAGGCCGCAATACAGGCTGCGATGGCCCCTTTTCCACAGTCCACCGCAAACACCGCCACAGCGGGCAGCCAGCCCATGATCAGGCGCGTGTTCATAGTGCCTATATTGCCTGAACCATGCTCTCGAATGTCCAGATTGTAGCAGAATTTGCCCATCAGATAAGCGCTGGGAATGCTCCCTATCAGGTAACAAAGGGCTATAACCCCAATTATCAGCCAGTAGTCATGTGCCATGCTTCTCTTCCCATCCTGCCTGGCATTATTTTGCCGGGATACGGGTAAATCCCCGCAGCAGTGCCAGGAAACTGCCGGTATTTCCCGGTTATATAATTCCGGCCGGTCATACTTTGTTCCGGGCTAATTGCCTTATGCCGGTGTAATTCGGCACGGGTACAGGGATAGTCCTGCACGCTCCGCGAAGTCGCACAGCAAAGCCAAATTGACTCATTGAGTCGGTCAAAAGCAGCTTCATGGCGAGGGCAGTTTTTAACATAACCAATTATTATTTAATGTATAATCATCTATATGATATAGTAGGGTTAGACACAGATTAACAAGCCGAAAGGATGAGAGCATTGCCGTACAAAATAGATGCCCGGGGTTTAAACTGCCCTGAACCGGTAATTCTCACCAAGAAGGGCATAGACCTGGGTGAGGAGCATATTGAGATAGTGGTGGACAATCTGGCTGCACGGGAGAATGTCAGCAAAATGGGCATCAGCCAGGGTTATGAGGTAAATGTTGAAGAAAAGGGTGAGGAATTCCACATCACCCTGTTGAAAAAAGCCGCTTCCCGGGTCGCCGCAGAACCGAGCCAGGAGGTTTCGATTTTGGTCAAAAGCGATCTCTTCGGGAACGGCGACGTTGAGTTGGGGCAGACCCTGATGAAAAGCTTTTTATACACCTTAAATGAGACCGCCGGGGTAAAATATGTGGTATTCATGAACCGTGGGGTCTTGCTGACCATCGCCGGCTCTCCGGTGCTGGACCATTTAGAGGCCCTGGAAGAAAAAGGGGTGTCGGTTTTGAGCTGCGGCACCTGTCTGGATTATTATCAGGTCAGGGATCAGCTGGCGGTAGGAGCGGTCACCAACATGTATTCTGCCCTGGAGATTCTGACCAGTACAGCGCGCAACCTCACCATTTAAAAGAAGGCAGGTACTTTAAATGATTTATATGGACAATGCCGCTACCAGTTTTCCCAAGCCGGAAGCGGTATACCGGGCAATTGATCATTTTAACCGCAACCTCGGGGGCAGTCCGGGGCGGGGCAGTCATCAATCCACATTGAGAGCAGGGGCCATCCTGCTGGAATGCCGGGAATTGCTGGCCAGATTGTTCAATATTGGCGATGCCGCCCAAATTGCCTTTACCGCCAATATTACTGAAGCCATCAATATCGGGCTAAAAGGGGTGCTTAAGCCGGGTGATCACATCATTACCAGCAGCATGGAGCATAATGCTGTAGCCCGCCCGCTGCATGCACTGACCCGGCAGGGTATTGAATGGACCAGGATTCCCTGTGGCCCGGATGGCAGTTTGGATCCGGCTGACATCGAGCCGGGCATCAAGGCCAATACTCGTATGATCTGCATGCTGCATGCCTCTAACCTGACCGGAACCATCCTTCCCATCGCGGAGGTGGGGAGAATCGCCGCCCGGCATGGGCTGATTTTTATGGTGGACAGCGCTCAGACCGCAGGTGTGCTCCCCATCGATGTAGAGCAGTATCATATAGATATTCTTACCTTTACCGGCCATAAAAGCCTGTTGGGGCCTCAGGGAACAGGGGGTATTTATGTTGATCCCCGCATCGAGCTAGGCCTGCTCAAAGAAGGCGGTACGGGATCCTCTTCCGAGCTCCTGGATCAACCTGTAACCATGCCGGATCGGCTGGAATCCGGTACCCCTAATACACCTGGTATCGCCGGGCTGGCTGCCGGGGTTAATTTCATTTTAAAAACCGGCCTGGAGGTTATTCGCCGCCATGAGCGGGAGCTTACCGATATACTGATCCGTGAGCTTAGCCGTATACCCGGTCTTTCAATCTACGGTCCGCTTGACAGCCGGCGGCAGACCGCGATAGTATCCTTCAACATCGATGGGATTGATTGCGGGGAAGTGAGTCTACGTTTGGACCAGGATTATGGCATCATAACCCGTTCGGGAATGCACTGTGCCCCATTGGCGCATCAGACCATAGGCACATTTGAGCGGGGGGCTTGTAGAATAAGCCCGGGCTTTTTCAATACTATTGATGAAGTTGAAAAGGTTATCGAGGCCGTGTGGCATATGGCCAGAACATGAGATTGCCTGAAAGCGTTTCAGCTGAACTAAGCTAGGCAACCACCTTCACTCGGCCGGGCTACGGATAAATTAGCCGACTGGCTAAAGATTTGGTAATTGGATGAAAGATGGTAAGCTTGTATTCTCATGTCCATCAGGAACAGTCTGTTTATAGCAAAGAAAAAATAAGTGGGTTTAATACCCACTTATTTTTTAAAACCATCGTTTTACTCGAGTACCCCGATAATCTTATGAGACCTGGGGAAGCTCCATTTCCATCCTGTTACAGAATGAAAAAACAGCCCAATTCGATTACTATTCGACTTTGGCTGCTGCGGGCTTGATCAAGGGACTGCCAACTGGCAGTACAACCTTCTTAAATTCTGTATTTAGTACAATCGCGGCGCTCATGTAGATACCGCATATACCAGCAATCAGCAGGAAGATACCGGCGATGGGAGCATATTGAGCTTTAGGCAGCCAAGTGCCGTCGGTCAATGCCACCAGAGGTACAGCAACGTCCAGGGCCAGTACCAGTATGGTCATCACCAGGGGAGCTTTGAAATATGATGGGGTCCACAGCCATAGTGCAAACCACAGGGCCATCCACGCCCATCCGTCTATCCTAGTGTCGACCGCTATCCCGGTCAGCTTTTGGGAATAAACCTTAACAAAGAATTCTAACCCGCCAACCAGCATGAAGAATGCTGAGAAGAACAGGAAGATGTTACCACCGGTAACTGCGCCCTCCATCAATTCAATTAAACCCACTATCAACTGTACAACGAAACCACCAATAATCCAGCATCCCAACAAAGGTGCTGCGGTCCCATCTACCTTACCGGTCAAGATTGCATAGAAAGTGAAACACGCTACCGCCAGTGCCACCAACCCTGCAGGTGCAGGATTTGCCCAAGATGAATTACCTGACATCTAAACTCCTCCTTTTTTTCCTCTTCTTAACTTTCAGGATTGCGTTAGGCTGGTTCACCTCCTTTTACAGAAATCCAATGGGCTTGCTGAAGTAAAACCAGTTTTCCTCCCGTAAGCCCAAAACAGTGTCACCGGGTTAGAGATTTGTAGATGGTGGTGTATATTCTCTCTGCTTTCTCTATACATACACCACAGGAAGGTACTGTACCTGAAAGGTAATCAAGGTTGGGCAATTAATAGTTTGTTTTGGCTCTGCTCCCTGCTGCGTTGGCTATGACGAATACAGTATTTCCGGTTTTCTGTGATCTCCTCGGCCTATCCTTCCTGAAATCGAGGATTAAGTTGGAGGAAAACGTATAATGCTTTAGTTACAGCACATACCCGAAACCGGGCTTCACCTGAACGCCTAAACTAAACTAATGTTCGTGCTTTGATTAAACTATTTAATATATGCAATGAGTGTAAATTCTATACATAAGTGATTTTATTGTATTGGACATGTAGGGTTTTGTCAAGAACCTATGCTCCAGGCCCAGTGTGATGTTTTTATGATTATATATATGTGTGCCGCAGCAAAAATATGGACAAAAATTGTGCCGCAGTCGTTATAGCTAATCGCCTGGCCGGATTGTGCAGATAGTTCAATTCAGTGGTTATAGCTTTGGTCTACAGGTATAATATAAGGGTAGTGTATACAGAAATATATGCAAAATAGGAGGATATAGAATGAGCTCGGAGGTCATTAGGGTTGAGGTATATCAAGGCGTATCTCCCGCTATGGGGTGAAGCTGTTCCACGGGTTGTACACTCGGAGACAGTTGTGGAGCAACTGATGCGGAAGCAGTGGAATTACTTCAGGCCGAATTACAGCGAGTATATGGAGATAGAGTACAGTTTGCCTGCATAGATACCACTCAAACCTCACTTGATTCATTCCCGCTGATATCGCGTGTAGTACAAATGGGTTACAATTTCCCCATTACAGCCATCAATGGAAAACCGCGCCTGGCTGGAGGGATAGATATCGACCAGATTAAAAACTTGCTGGACGAGATTTTACCATAGGGTGCAGCGCTTTGAAGCAGGAAAGAGAGGAAAAAACGGGAAAAAGTGAAGATAGCAGGCATCACCCGCTTGAGGGTCTGGTATGTCTGGTAACCGGGGCCTCCCGGGGTATCGGCAGGGCTATTGCCACGGCTGTGGCTGCTGCCGGGGCTGCGGTAGCCATAAATTACCATCATTCGGAAAAGGCTGCCTTAGCCCTGAAAGAAGAATTGACCGCCAGCGGGAGGCAGGCTATAGCAGTTCAGGCAGACGTGAGCGATGCAGCCATGGTTGACCTTATGTTCTTGCAGGTAGAAGAGCAGCTGGGTACAGTGGACCTGCTGGTGAATAATGCCGGCATCGCTTTTAAAGCCCTGTTGACCGACACCACAGATGAGGATTGGGCCAGGTTATTGGCTGTTAACCTTACCGGGCCGTTTCTCTGTTCACGCCGGGCTTTACCCTCGATGATACGCAAGCGTTTCGGCCGCATCGTCAATATCGCCTCTATGCAGGGCGTATGTGGAGCATCCTGTGAGGCTGCCTATGCCGCTTCCAAAGGCGGGCTGATCGCTCTGAGCAAATCCCTGGCGGCGGAGGTGGGACCTTCAGGCATTACCGTAAATGCCATTGCGCCGGGGCCGGTTTTCACCGATATGCTGTGCCAGGACCTCGATGAAGGAGAGCTGGCCGAGCTGCTATCATTGCTGCCGGTAGGGCGCTGGGGGCAGCCGGAGGACATCGCCCGGGCCTGCCTGTTTTTACTGTCGCCTCAAAATTCCTTTGTCAATGGAAGCGTACTGGCTTTAGACGGCGGCTGGAAGGCCTGACAGCCGATTTGGAGGTAATCAGATGTTTTTTCGACGTATAAGCAGAAACGACCCCTGCTGGTGTGGCAGTGGGAAAAAATACAAGAAATGCCACATGGAAATGGACCAAAAGCTAAATGAACTGAAAGTGCAGGGTATACCCGTGCCGGGGCCTGAGATTATAAAGAGGCCTGAACAGATTGAGGGCATTCGCCGGGCCTGCCAGGTAAGCAAAAGCATTTTGGATAAGCTGGAACCCTTGATCAAACCGGGGGTTTTGACCATAGAAATCGATGAGTTCGTCCATGAGCAAACCATTTCTGCAGGCGGAAGACCAGCCCCATTGAATTACAAGGGTTTTCCCCGCAGCTGCTGCACTTCGGTCAATGAGGTCATTTGTCATGGCATCCCGCAGCATTATGCTTTAAAAGCAGGGGATATAGTAAATGTTGATGTCACCACCATTTTGGACGGGTATTATGGGGATATCAGCCGCATGTACTTCGTGGGCGAGCCTTCTTCAGAGGCCAGGCAGCTGGTCGAAGTAACCAAACAATGCCTTGAACTGGGTATAGCCCAGGTCAAACCCTGGAATCGCACCGGTGACATTGCATATGCTATCGAACAGCACGCCAAAAAATTCGGTTATTCCGTAGTGCGGGATTATGGCGGTCACGGTATTGGCCTGCAGTTCCATGAGGATCCCTTTGTGCCCCATTATGGCGGCCGCAACCGGGGCATGGTTTTGGTCCCTAATATGGTTTTTACCGTTGAACCGATGATAAACGCCGGCGATTACCGCTGTCGGGTCCTGGATGATGGCTGGACGGCGGTTACCCTGGATGGTTCCCTGTCCGCACAGTGGGAACACACCGTGAGGGTTACGGAAACCGGAGTAGAAGTCCTGACCGCATAAAAGAGCCTGGTGCTGCTCCGGGCGGTGGCAGCAGGCTATGACTTGAGCGGTCACATATAATACTGGGACAAGTAGTAAATCGCTGTGTTATCATGGCCCGACTGCTTGGGCAGAAACGCTGAACAGACAGGGGGAGGGTTGACATTGAAGCCTCGGCCGAGTAAAACCGACTATTATCTCAACATTGCCCTCGATGTAGCCTCCCGGGGCACCTGCTTGCGCAGGAATTACGGGGCGGTAATAGTGAAGGACGATGCTATTGTCTCTACCGGGTACAGCGGAGCCGCGCGCGGTTTGCCCAATTGCTGCGACCTGGGGGTTTGTGAACGGGAAATCCGCAATGTGCCCCCGGGAGAGCGCTATGAGCTGTGCCGCAGCGTGCATGCTGAAATGAACGCCATAGTAAACGCAGGCAGAGACAAGACGCTGGGGGCCACCCTTTATCTGGCCGGGTATGATGTGAAGAGCGGTGAACTGGTGGATGCGGAACCCTGTTTTTTGTGCAAAAGGATCATCCTCAATGCAGGTATATATAAAGTCATCTGCCGCAGCCAGGATGGCTCCTTCTGGGGAATCGTCCCGGAAGGGCATCCCAGCTACCATGAATAATATCCCTGAGCAGCCGGGACTTAAGCCCGGCTGGCCCGGTAAACGCTCTGTACTTGAGCCAAAGCCTTTTCACGACTCACGAACCAGGGCTTGCGCATCAAGCTGATGGTGAGGCGTTGAGCTGAGGCATCGTGCTGCACCCGGGCCATAAAATCCAGCTTGGGCTTGCCTTTTTTGCTGGTCAAAACCACATGCCAGACCGCATCAGCGGCTTCGGGCACTCTCCAGGTGTGGATCGCGTACCCATTTTCGCGCGCATATTGGCTCACCCGCTGTCGCATTATGGCTTTCATGGCCGCCAGGCGCCTGCGGCTGACGTTTTCAAACACCTTTGTGCTCATCTATTCATCATCCTGTTCATTCCATTTATATCCAGTATATTCTTGAGGAGATATATGTGTTCACAGCAGGGTGATGCGCCTGGCCAGCCCATCACAGCAAGGGGCTAAAGCGCTGGCCCGGATGATAGGCCGGGTTGTATAAATTGTTTAGCTGCTGTGCGATAATGGGTATTCCCCGGCTTATATCCTCTAATGATAAAGCCGCGAAACTGAGCCGAAAGAATCTACTGTCGCGGTTGTCGGGAAAAAAGTGACTCCCCGGGGCGATAACCACCTGGTGGGCCAGACAGGCCTCGTAAAGGCGATTGGAGGACAGGCCCGGATAGCCTTCCACCCAAAGGCACAGGCCGCCTTCCGGTGCCCGGAAACTCACTTCAGGGGGAAAGCTGTCCTGGATAGCCTGTAAAATATGATGGTAACGCTCCCGGTAGCATTCTTTCATGTATTCCAGATGAGTTTTCCACAAATCCCGGCGCAGGTACACATCAAAAACCCTCTGCACCAGTCCGGAGGTGGATATATCGGCAATGTGCTTGGCGGCCATCAGCTGCGGCAGCAGGCGCTGCGGTGCCAGCATAAAAGCCAGGCGCAATCCCGGCATGAGTATTTTGGAGAAGCTCTTGATGTAAATGACCCGGTCATCTTCATCCTGCGCTTTGATGGCCTGGCCTTGCTCACGGTTGTAAGCCAGCTCGGTAAAGGAATCGTCTTCAATCAACAGCACATCCCAACGGCGGCATATATCCAAGAGGGCTTTCTGTTTTTCAGGGCTGTAACAGATCCCGGTGGGATTCTGAAAGTTGGTCATCACATATATCAATTTGGGCTGCTGTATTTTTAGCTGATTTTCCAGGGCTTCCAGGTCGATGCCGTCATCCTGCAGGGGGACCGCATGTATTTGTGCGCCCCGGGAGCGAAATGCAGCCATAGCTCCGGTATAAGTGGGGCTCTCGGTGAGTATTCGATCTCCCGGCATAATGAGGGAACGAGCGATGAGATCTATGCCCTGTTGGGCTCCGGATATGACCTGTATGGTTTCAGCGCCGCATTTGATGCCTGATTGGGTGAGATAGGCGGCCGCACTGCAGCGCAGCGGATAATAGCCCTGGCTCTCCTGATAGCCGAAGGCCTCACCTCGATCGCGATTCAGCACCTGGTTTATTATGGCCTGAAAGTCATCAACTGGAAACAATGCGGCGTCCGGGGTAAGGGTAGCGAAGTTGATGGCCTCAGGCGGCAGCGCTACCTGCCAGCTATCGGGGAGATCCAGGCCTGGCTGATCGGGTTCAACTGTTCCCGGCGGGACGGGTTGGTCCGGAATAGCCTTCCTTTGGTAAGCAACAAAAGTGCCGCTGCCTACACGGGCTGCTGCCAGCCCGGCTCTTTCCAGGCAGCGGTAAGCCTGCACTACGGTTACCGTATTGACCCCTAACCTGGCGGCCAGCCGGCGAATGGGGGGCAGCTTTTGGCCGGGCTCGAGCCGTCCCGAGAGTATTGCTTTTTCAATGTGAAGATAAAGCTGCCGGTACAGCGGCAGCGGATCATCGCGCTGCAATTGTATCGAAACAAAAGGGTCTGACATAATAAAATCCCCTCGTTGACACCCAATAAGTGGTGTGCAATAATTTATTACGTCATAAACAGGTCACAAAAAGTGTATCGATACAGTAGAATCGCTACACACAGTATATCATAAGTATTGGCATAAAAGGGAGGAAGCAAGATGGAGGATAGGTACAGCCTCAACAAGAATCTGGCCCAAATGCTCAAAGGCGGGGTCATAATGGATGTCACCAATGTGGAACAGGCCCTGATCGCCGAAAAGGCCGGCGCAGTGGCGGTTATGGCATTGGAACGGGTGCCGGCCGATATTCGCAAACAGGGTGGAGTGGCCCGCATGTCCGATCCGGCCATGATAAAGCAGATAAAAGCCGCGGTGAGCATACCGGTGATGGCCAAGGTAAGGATCGGGCATTTTGTGGAAGCCCAGATACTGGAAGCCATCGGCATTGATTTTATAGATGAGAGCGAAGTATTGACCCCGGCTGACGAGATGTTTCACATTGACAAGCGCAGCTTTAAGGTTCCTTTTGTGTGCGGGGCCAGAGACCTGGGCGAGGCCTTGAGGCGCATCGGCGAAGGGGCTGCCATGATCCGCACCAAAGGCGAAGCCGGCACCGGCAATGTAGTGGAAGCAGTGCGCCACATGCGCCAGATAATGGCGGAGATAAGGCAGGTGCAAATGCTCCCCAGAGAAGAGCGCATGTCCTTTGCCAAACAGATCGGTGCGCCTTTTGAGCTGGTGGAATATGTTGCCGAACACAAGAAACTGCCGGTGGTAAACTTCGCTGCAGGCGGGATCGCTACCCCGGCGGATGCAGCCTTGATGATGCAGTTGGGTTGTGATGGCATCTTTGTCGGCTCCGGCATTTTTAAATCAGAAGATCCGGCCAAAAGGGCCCAGGCCATAGTCAAGGCCACGGCTCATTACAATGATCCGGCGGTGCTGGCCGAGGTATCGGCCGGTCTGGGCGAAGCCATGGCCGGGCTGGAAATTGACAAGCTGCAGGATCAATATGCACAGCGGGGATGGTAAGATGGCCACTATTGGGGTGCTGTCCCTGCAGGGAGCGGTGACCGAACACCTGGCCTGTCTCAACCAACTTGAAATTGTACGGGGTGTGGCGGTCAAAACCAGGCCACCGCTGGAAAAAGTCGATGCCCTGATCATACCCGGCGGAGAGAGCACCGCCATAGGCAAGCTGCTTAAGGAGTACGATCTGATAGCTCCCCTGCAAGAGCGCATCAAAGGTGGTATGCCGGTATGGGGCACCTGCGCCGGCATGATACTTTTGGCCAATAGAATCGTGAATCAGGACACAACCTACTTGAATGTGCTCGATGTGGCCGTGCGCCGCAATGCCTATGGCAGCCAGCTGGACAGCTTTCAGGCTCAGGCGGTAGTGGAAAAAGTATCCCCTGAGCCTTTTCCGCTGGTTTTTATCCGCGCCCCTTATATCGAACAGGTCGGCCCTGAGGTAGAAGTCCTGCTGTGTTTGCACGGCCATATTGTGGCGGTACAGCAGCAGCACATCCTGGCCACTGCTTTTCATCCCGAACTGACCGGCGATTTGCGATTTCACCGGTTCTTTGTCAATATGCTGAATGAAGCTGCTTAGTCATCTGCTTGTCAGCCGCCGGTTCATCAAAACCAAGCCTTTGGCGCACATCGATTTAGCCCTCCAATTTTTTATAAGCCAAGTATACTTAATCCTTTGCACTATTTTCTTGTTCATTTGTGATAGAATGCTTGTATAATGACAAATAACGACATTTTTTCAAAACCATGTGAAATACTTGGAATAACAGGTTGAATTTAAACATTAGAACAATTGCAGAACAATGCTAATACTAGGACTGATTGCTTTTTGCATTTATGGGCGGATAACAAGCAGTTTGAAGGAGGCCTGAATAGATGTCCGATCATGCCACCCTGGGGGTATTCTTGCTGCTCACCCTGGTTTTCCCGCTGGGAGCAATGCTGGCAGCCTGGCTTTTTCGCCCCAAGCCCAGGCCGTCTGAGGAAAAACTGTTGCCCTATGAGTGTGGGGTAGACACCAAGGGACCTACCTGGATCCGCTTCCGGGTCAACTATTTTCTCTATGCCCTGGTATTTCTGGCCTTCGATATTGAAACCATTTTCCTCTTTCCCTGGGCGGTAAAGTTCCAGCAGTTGGGCTTATTCGCCTTTGTAGAGATGATTATCTTCATAGCCATTTTATTGATAGGCCTGTGGTACGCCTGGAAGGAAGGTGCCTTGAAATGGTATTAAACGAGGCTGATAACCGGGATGACAGCGCTGATGTTGAACTGCTGGAGAAGCACAATATCATTGTTACCACCCTGGAGAAGATATGGAACTGGAGCCGGGCCAGGTCTTTTTGGCCTTTATCCTACGGCTGCAACTGCTGCCCGATAGAATTGATGGCCGCCGGTACGGCCCGCTTTGATATAGCCCGCTACGGTTACGAGGTTTTCCGGGCTTCACCCCGGCAGGCTGACCTGCTCATTGTGGCCGGCCCGATCACATTAAAGATGGCCTCGGTAGTAAAAAGGGTCTATGAGCAAATGCCCGGCCCCAAGTGGGTACTGGCGATGGGCAACTGCGCCGCCAGCGGGGGACCGTTTCGGGATGGATACAGCGTTCTTCCCGGAGCTGATGCCTTGTTTAAAGTGGACATGTATGTGCCCGGATGCCCTCCCCGTCCGGAAGCCCTGTTCCACGGGCTTTTGGAATTAAAAAAGAAGGTTGAGCGGGGTGATTACTGAAATGGCAAAGCAGCCTGACACTGTGCGGGACAACCCCATGGGAGAGCTGGCCAACCGGCTCAATGAGCGCTTTAAGCCGCTTGAGGTCAGCTATGATCAGTATTTCGTCTACCTAAAAGTAGAGCCTCAGGCGCTGGTCTCGGTTATGCAAAGCCTTTACGAGGATTGGGGCATGAACTATCTGGGCAATTTGGATGCCGTGGACTATGGGGAAGAATTCGAAGTGGTATATCACCTCTACGGTATTCCAGCCCATAATAAAAAGATCGCGGTTAAGGTGAGGGTTCCGCGCCACACCCCGAGTGTGCCCTCATTAACCTCTATATACCCTACCGCCGACTGGCAGGAGAGAGAGGCTTATGATCTGATGGGGATTCAATTTGCCGGCCATCCCAACCTGGTCAGGGTTTTGCTGCCCGATGGTTTTACCGGCCACCCTCTGCGCAAAGATTTCGGGAAGGGGGCTTAAGGCATGATCGAAACGCAGACCTACACCATCAATATCGGCCCACAGCACCCCAGCACTCACGGCGGCCTGCATGTGGAAGCCATCATGGACGGTGAGGTGGTCAAAGATGCCATTGTGCATGTGGGCTATGTGCACCGCTCGGTGGAAAAGATAGCCGAAAGCCGTACCTATGCGCAGTTTGTGCCTTATGCCTCGCGGCTGGATTATCTGGCCTCACATCTTCCCACCCTGGGATATGTTCAGGCAGTGGAAAAACTGGCAGGGATCACTGTTCCGGAAAGGGCCGAATATATCCGCATAATACTGGCTGAACTGTCAAGGATCGCCTCGCATATGATTTTCGTCGGCAGTCTGGCCATCGACCTGGGGGCCACCACCGGTTTGGTTTACTGCTTTCGTGACCGGGAGCGCATCATGGATATGTTTGAGATGAGCAGCGGGCAGCGCCTGATTGCTTCTTATATGCGCATCGGCGGAGTGGCGGCGGATCTGCCGGAGGAGTTTTATCCCGCCGTAGAGAGCTTTCTTAATGATCTGCCGGGGATGATAGCGGAGTATCACGGGCTTCTCAGCGGCAACGAGATCCTGCAGCAGCGCTGCAAAGGCGTGGGCATACTGCCTGCTGAAGATTCCGTGGCTTATGGGGTAACCGGCCCCAATTTACGGGCCAGCGGGGTCGATTACGACCTGCGCCGCGATGAGCCCTACGGCATATACTCCCGCTTTGATTTTAAGGTGCCCGTAGGACAGAACGGGGATTCCTGGGATCGCTTCATGGTAAGAATCGAGGAAATGGAGCAATCCGGGCGGATCATAAAACAGGCCCTGAAGGATATGCCTTCCGGGGAGATCCTGGCCAAAGTGCCGCGAATCCTCAAACCCGCGAAAGGCCGTGAGGTGTATCACCGCATCGAGTCCGCCAAAGGCGAGTTGGGCTTCCATCTGGTCAGCGATGGCAGTGACAGGCCTTACCGCTTGCATATACGCGCCCCGTCGTTTATCAATCTGATGGTGCTTCCGCTGATCTGCAAAGGCGGCACACTGCAGGACGTCATCACCAATATCGCCACCCTTGATCCGGTTTTGGGCGAGTCAGACCGTTAAGGGAAGGGGGCTTTATACCTTGGAACACCTGTTTACCGATACGGCCTATATGCTGACCTCCTGGATGGTGGGTTTGGGGATCAAACCAGTTTGGGCTGATTTGATACTGCTGGTCGTGCAGTGGGCAATTATCATCGCCATAGTTACAGTCAACGTTATCATCCTCATATGGCTGGAGCGCAAGGTATCGGGTTTTATTCAGGAAAGGCTGGGCCCCAACCGCCTGGGGCCTTTTGGCGCCTTTCAGACCATTGCCGATGCCATGAAACTGCTGACCAAGGAGGATATTATCCCCTCGCGGGCGGATCGCTGGATTTTTATGAGCGCACCGCTGCTTTTCATTGTGGTGGCGGTCATGCTTTATGCGGTCTTGCCCCTGGGAAAGGACATGGCGGTGGTGGATCTGAATGTAGGCCTTTTTTATTTTATTTCCCTGGGATCGCTTTCCACCATCTGCCTTTTGATGGCGGGTTGGGGTTCTAACAACAAATGGTCGCTTTTGGGCGCGATGCGCTCGGTGGCGCAGATGATCAGCTACGAAATCCCCCTGGCTTTTTCCCTGCTGGGGGTGGTGATGATAGCCGGTTCCCTTAATCTTGGGGAGATAGTGAACGCGCAGAACCGGTACTGGTTCATCCTCCTGCAGCCAGTGGCCTTCCTGGTCTATTTTATCGCGGCCACTGCCGAACTGAACCGGGGGCCTTTTGACATGCCTGAAGCCGAGCAGGAACTGACCGCAGGTGTATATACCGAGTACACCGGAATGCGCTGGGCGCTGTTCTTCCTGGCTGAATATACCAATTTGGTGGCCGTATCCGCCCTGGCAGCCACATTGTTCTTCGGCGGCGGTCAGGGGCACTGGCTGCCTTCCTGGATATGGATAATTATCAAAACCTATTTGATCATGCTGGTATTCATGTGGATGAAATGGACTTTCCCCCGCATCCGCATGGATCACCTGATGGCTTTCAGCTGGAAGGTGCTTATCCCGGTAAGTCTGGCCAATATACTGGTAACCGGGCTGGGAATCGAGTTCTTCCGCGGGATGGGGTGGTGATGAAAATGTTTGGCAAAGGGCTTTTGAAGGGTTTGGGGATAACCCTGAAACATGGGGTGGAAAAACCCAGGACCATTCAGTATCCGGAACAGCGGCCGTTTTTGCACCAGCGTTTTCGGGGCTGCCTGGAGTTCGATTATAGGAATTGCATTGTTTGCGGTATGTGCATCAAAGCCTGCCCCAATCGTGTGCTCAGCTTTGAAACCGCGCCTATCGAGGGATCCAAGAAAAAACGGCTGCTTAGCTACACCATCGACCTGCAGTACTGCCTGTTCTGCAACCTGTGCGTGGAGGCCTGCCCGACTCATACGTTGTTTTTTGTGCACAATTTCGAGCTGAGCACCGACCGGCGCGAGCAGATCAAAAGGGTTTATACCCCGCCGGCCGGTGTACAGGTACCGGTTGCCGCGGCAGGAGCAGAGCTGATACCCCCGGAGGCCCTTGAGCCGGAAGTGGACGCCGCAGCCGAAGCCAAACGCCGCAAACAGATTGAGGCCATTAAGACCGCTTTATCCAAAGGAGGCCAGAAGGTACTGGCCAAATATGTGGACACAGAAGAGGATGCGGCTATACTGGCGGAGCTGCTGCAGGCTGATGAAAAGAAACGGGACAAGGTGGCCGCCTTGATAGTGGATGATAAGGAAAAAGCCCGCAAAGCGGCGCAGGCCCTGGTAGCCAAAGAGAAAAGCCGGCCCGCCGGAGGTGAGACGCAGTGAGTATGGTGACCATCAATGATATGGCATTCGTTTGCATCGCCCTGTTTACGATCTTAAGCGCCCTGGGAATGGTGTTGAGCCGCAACATAGTGCACAGCGCCCTTGCCTTAATCATGACCTTTATCGGCGTGGCCATGCTGTTTTTCCACCTTGACGCCGGCTTTCTGGGCCTGGTACAGATTCTGGTCTATGCCGGCGCTATCTCGGTATTGATCATATTTGCCATCATGCTGGTGATGCATGGTGAGCCCAATCAGACCAATCGCTTCAACCCCAGTTTGGGAACGCACCTCTGGGGGGCATATATTGCCCTGCTGATGACCGCAGGTCTGGTTGCCGCCATCTGGTTCAGCGGGCTGCCCGAGGTCAAAGGCCGAACGGTTGAGGATGCGGTAGGCCTCTTGGCTGAATTGTTACTGGGCAAATATGTCATCGCCTTCGAAGTGGCCGCGGTGCTTTTGCTCCTGGCGGTAGTAGGGGCTATTATACTGGCGAGGGGGGTTGAAGAAAAGTGATTGGGCTGACGCATTATATGATCCTGTCCAGCTTGCTTTTTGGCATCGGGGTTTATGGGGTGTTGTCCAAACGCAACGCAGTGGCTATTCTGATGTCGGTGGAATTGATGCTGAATGCCGTAAATATCAATTTTGTCGCCATCAATCGCTTTATCAACCCTGATCAGGTGGTTGGCCAGCTGTTTGCTATCGTGGTCATAGTGGTGGCAGCTGCTGAGGTCTCAGTGGGTTTGGCCTTGATCATATCCATATACCGGCACAGGAAATCAGTTAATTTAAGCGACTTCAACCTGCTGAAATGGTGAGGAGGGGGAACAGCACATGAACCAAATACTTCAGGGAGCCTGGATCATACCTGTCCTGCCCCTGCTCGCTTTTGTGATCATAGGTATATTTTTGCATCGCTGGCCCAAATGGGCAGCAACTGTCTCTATACTGGCGATTGGACTGGCAATGCTGTACTCTCTCTTGGTGGCGTTGGAGGTTTTCAGCGCTCAGCCCGGAGAAGTGTTCGTAATGGCTGTGCCCTGGCTCAATATGCCGGGTTTGCAGGTGAACATGGGTATTTTGATCGATCCTTTGAGCACGGTGATGCTTTTGGTGGTAACCATCGTAGCATTGCTGGTACAGGTCTATTCTTTGGGGTATATGGAGGGCGACCCGGGGTTTGCCAGTTATTTCGCCTACCAGAGCATTTTTGCCGGTTCCATGCTGGGCCTGGTCTTATCCAGCAATTTCGGACAGGTTTTTGTCTTCTGGGAATTGGTGGGGCTCTGCTCCTATTTGCTGATCGGCTTCTGGTTTGAGCGTGAAAGTGCCAAAGAGGCAGCCAAAAAGGCCTTCATTACCAACCGGGTGGGGGATTTCGGCTTCCTTTTGGGCATACTGTTTTTGGCAGTATTGTTCGGCAATCTGGATTATGCGACACTGGAAGCCAGGCTGGCAAATTATCAAAACCTGGCGGTATTAATCCCCATAGCATTCTTGCTGTTCGCCGGCCCGATCGGCAAATCGGCCCAGTTTCCCCTGCATGTATGGCTGCCTGATGCCATGGAAGGCCCTACCCCGGTCAGCGCATTGATACACGCCGCAACCATGGTAGCCGCAGGTGTATATCTTTTGGCCCGGGCCTTTTTCATCTTCAGCGCGGTTCCGCAGGCTATGCTGTTCATAGCGGCGGTGGGCGGTTTTACCGCTTTGTTTGCGGCCAGCATCGCCCTGGTGCAAGACGACATCAAGCGCATCCTGGCCTATTCCACCCTGAGCCAGCTGGGTTACATGGTCATGGCCTTAGGCATCGGCGCTATGACGGCTGGCATGTTCCACCTCATGACTCATGCCTTTTTCAAGAGCCTGTTGTTTTTAGGGGCGGGCAGTGTGATCCATGCCCTTAACGGTGAGCAGAATATCTGGAAGATGGGGGGCCTGGCTCCTAAAATGCCGGTGACCACCTGGACGTTTGTCATCGGCGCCCTGGCTTTAGCCGGGATTCCGCCCTTATCAGGGTTCTGGAGCAAAGACGAGATACTTCTCGGGGCTTATGCCAGCGGAAATATGCTGCTGTATGGCCTGGGATCAATAGTAGCCTTTATGACGGCCTTCTATATGTTCAGGCTTATATTTGTGGCCTTCTTCGGCTCAAGTAAGCATGACCGGCATGCTCATGAATCAAAGCCGGTGATGACAGTCCCCCTGCTGGTACTGGCCGTACTGTCTTTCGGGGCCGGATTTGTCGGCTCTCCATTGATGGGCAACGTTTTTGCCCATTATATTACCGCCCCCGGGGTGCTGCATCATCAGCCCAATGTGAGTATAATGGCGATTTCCTCGCTCCTGGCTATGGCCGGCATAGCATTGGCCTGGATCATTTACCAGAAACAGGCCATATCCCATCTCAGCCTGCGCCGGCGCTGGGCCGGGGTCTACCAGCTGCTGTACCACAAATACTATATCGATGAGCTCTATGCCCGCCTGGCAGCGGTGTTTGTCGATGGCACGGCCCGGGTCCTGGAGTGGGTGGACTTGAGAATCGTCAACGGAGCGGTAAACGGCCTGGCCTACTTGACCGCATGGACGGGGAGAACCCTGCGCTACACCGAGGATGGACAGGTACAAACCTATGCGCTCTACCTGTTTGCCGGGGTGGTAGTGATTCTGATCAGCGCCCTGCTGGTCGTCTATACAGCCCTGGCTTGAGGAGGTAGCATGACATGCAATCATTCCCGGTATTGACAGTGACACTATTGGTTCCCGTGATCGGGGCGGCTTGCATTATGCTGCTGTCCGCGGATAACAGGAAAACCATCAAATATATCGCGGCATCCAGTACCTTTATCAGCCTAGTGCTGACCCTGGTGGTGTTCTTCGCTTTCGACCGCAGCCAGCCGGGCATGCAGTTCGTGGAAAGCATTCCCTGGGTAAAGGATCTGGGGGTTGCTTACGCCCTGGGGGTTGATGGCATCAGTATCCCCATGCTGCTGCTCACCAACCTGATCGGTTTCAGCGCGGTTTATGCCAGCTGGCAGGTTGAGGAGCGGGCTAAAGAATTCTTCGCCCTGCTGCTCTTGCTCATTACCGGGGTTATGGGTACCTTTGTGGCCACCGACTTATTCATCTTCTTCCTCTTCTATGAGGTGGTAGTCATACCGATATACCTCCTGATAATAATGTTTGGATCATCCAAACGGGTTACTAGGGAATACGCCGGGATGAAGCTGACCATTTACCTCTTGATCGGGAGCGCCTTTTTGCTGGTCGGCCTGATCTCACTGTTCATCAAAGCGCAGGCCATCCTGGGCTTTCCCACTATGGATATCAGTACCCTGGCCGCGGTGGATTTCCCGGTGTGGTTCCAGGTTTTTGTCTTTGCTCTAATGGCTTTGGGCTTCGGCACACTCCTGTCCATGTTCCCATTTCACGCCTGGTCACCGGATGGCTACGCCGGGGCGCCGACAGCGGTCAGCATGATACATGCCGGGGTGTTAAAGAAGATCGGGGGCTATGGGCTGATCCGCATCGGTCTTTATATACTGCCCCTGGGCGCCAAATATATTGCGCCGTTAATAGCGGTGCTGGCCATCGCCAACGTGGTCTATGCGGCTTTTATATGCGTGAGTCAAAAGGATTTGAAATACATTGTGGGCTACTCATCGGTCAGCCATATGGGTTATGTGTTGATTGGCATCGCGGCCTTAAACCTGATAAGTTTAAATGGGGCGGTGATGATGATGTACGCCCACGGGGTCATGGCGGCACTGTTCTTCGCCATGATCGGCAATCTCTATGAAAAGAGCCATACCCGCGAGGTGACCGATTTCGGCGGGCTGGCGCACCAGATGCCCCGCCTGGCCACCGGGCTTATGCTGGCAGGCCTGGCCTCACTGGGGCTTCCCGGCCTGGTGAACTTCATCGGTGAGTTTACTATCTTTGTCGGTGCTTTTCGGGAGTACCAGATTTTAACCATAGTGGCGGTCTCCGGGATCGTTCTCACCGCGGTTTATATCCTGCGTACCCTGGGGGATGTATTGTTCGGGCCCCGCAAAGCGCAGTGGGACCACCTGGCGGATTTGAGAGGCGTGGAGATGGTGCCTTTAATAGTACTGGGAGGGGCTATTGTCATAGGGGGCATACTGCCCTTCACGCTCATGGAGCTGATCAACAGCGGCATGGGCCAGCTGCTGGCCCATGCCAGCCTTACACAGATGGGAGGGGGCCTGTAATGCCGTATCAATTGCTGGCTCCGGAAATCCTGGTGGCTTCGCTGGGCTTGATCATACTGATGGCCGGTCTGCTATTGCCACCTCAAGGCCAAAAAGCCGCCGGATGGTTGGCCATTTGCGGGGTTTTGTTAACCTTAGTGGTGGTGATCCGGCAATTCAGCCAGGAAGCGGTGTTTTTTGCGGGTATCTATCAGGTGGACAGCTATAGCAGCTTTTTTAAGCTGCTGTTCCTGAGCGCGGCGGTGCTGATTTTTGCAATGGCGGGCAGATATGCCGATTGGTTTGGCCGGCGCAAGAGCGAATGGTTCAGCTTTATGCTCTTCGCTACCCTGGGCATGATGTTAATGGCATCATCCGGGGATTTGATAACTTTATATATCAGCCTGGAACTGATGACCATCAGCTTCTATATATTAAGTGCATATCTGCTCAATGACGGGCTTTCGGCTGAAGCCGGGCTTAAATACCTGATATTGGGAGCCCTGTCGTCAGCGGTTTTGCTTTTTGGCATGAGCCTGATTTATGCTTCCAGCGGTTCCACGGTTTTTGCCCGGATTTATGAGGCTTTGCAGCTGCTGCCTGCAACCCCGCCGGTGCTGTTTGCGGGAATTATCCTAGTAATTGCCGGATTCGGCTTTAAGATGGCCCTGGTGCCTTTCCATATGTGGGCTCCGGACATTTATCAGGGCGCTCCGACTCCGGTCACCGCCTATCTGGCGGTCGGTTCCAAAGCCGCAGCTTTTGCCGCCTTGTTGCGCATGCTTATCTTTGCCCTGCCGGTGGAGCATTATGACTGGACATCGCTGATGGCCATTCTGGCCGCGGTCACCATAGTTGTGGGCAATCTGATAGCACTGGCCCAGAGCAATGTCAAACGGCTCCTGGCCTATTCCAGCATCGCGCAGGCGGGGTATATACTGGTTGGCCTGGCTGCCGCCAATGCGTACGGCTTCAAAGGGGTTTTGTTCTACGCCATGCTCTATGTGTTCAGCAATGTAGGGGCTTTTGCGGTGACTGCTGTGGTGGAGACGCAAAACGGCAGTTCCGATCTTGGGGCCTTCAGCGGTCTGGCCAAACGAGCCCCGATGCTGGCCGCTGTTATGACCATCTGTATGCTGTCCCTGGCGGGGATACCGCCCATGGCAGGATTTGCCGGTAAATTCTATCTTTTCTCCGGAGCCATACAGGCCGGTTATGTATGGCTGGCTTTTGTGGGACTGATAATGAGCATGGTCTCGGTGTATTATTACCTGAATGTATCCCGGGTAATGTATATTGGCAATAGTAACGGCAGCCAGGCGGTGGCAGTACCGCTCATGGCACGGTTGGCTCTGGCAGTCTGTGTAGCCGGCACGCTTTTAATCGGTATATATCCGGAACCGCTGTCACAGCTGGCTGAATTGGCGGTACAGGTGCTGCGCTAGCTGATTGGAGCCGGCCTGACCTCAAAAGATGTAAAATAACCTCTACAAGTCATCCTTGAGGCTCAAGTTGCAGCATAAGCTCGAATTTGGGCCTTTTTTATGCGTAAGCCTGTTCCATCATGGAGTGCTTTGAATAAGAAAATAGTTTAAAATGGAACCATATCGCCAAGCCTTATAATTTTTCCCCTAAATTGGGGAAAGATTCTGGGACATTGAGCGTCATAATTAATAAGGCTTTTTTGTCCGGGTTTTTTGTGGTGTAATTTAATAAAAGGAGGGTATTTTTTATGCGTAAAATCCTGATTATGACTATGGCGGTTTTGTTGATTGCGCTGTCGGTAGTACCGGCCTTAGCGGAACCTGATTTTGTGCTTAAGCTGAATGGACAGGAGTATAGCGGTGCTTTTAGCGTTACAGAGGGTCACACCGCAGTGCCCTTGAGCTTCGTTGAAGAAGCTGTGCCGGTTGAGACCGTGGTTGAAGACCAAACCATTACAATTAGCCTGAGCGATGTGAGCATAGTGCTCACTTTAGGCAGCCCAACGGCAGTGGTGAACGGTATAGATACACTTATGCCGCTGGCACCACAAGTGCAGAATGGGCAGACCATGGTTCCCCTGCGGTTTATTTTGGAAAGATTCGGGGCCAAGGTAGGCTGGAATCCCAGCACCTATGAGATTTCGGTCACTTCACCGGTTTTGAAGCAAGGCCTGACTGCCGAACAGATGCTGGGCAGGATTACCGAAGCCATGAGCAGTGAAGGCAGATATAAAATGAAAGCCGACACTACCATGCAGATGGAGATAAATGCTGACGGCCAGACTCAAAACGTGGACATGTCAGGGCAGGTAAATGCTTCCATTCAGGAAAACCCACTTTTGGCCTATGTGTCCACAACTATGAAAGTTGACAATATTAGCGGAACAGACGAAGCTATTCCCGCTAAAGCCCTTACCAGTGAAGTGGTTCTTAACGAGGAAGGCATGTTCATGACCATGCCCGGCTATGATGGATGGGTCAAGATGGAAATAGAAGGCCTGGACCTCAACCAGTTGATGGAGCAGTATGGCAGCCAGGACCCGGTTCAATCGATTCTGGAGATGAAAGAGTACGGCGCGGTGATCCAGTATGGGGACGATAAGGTAATTTACGGGAAAAACTACGGGGTTATCCATGTCAGTATGAGTCAAGAAGCTCTGAGTAAGTATCTTGACTCTGTTATGGAACAAAGCGGTTTGCTTAAAGCTGTTGGTGCAGGAGCAAATGGGACTGACTTCGAAACCATCCTGAACCAGGCTATGAAGAACCTCAAAGCCGATATCAGCTACGATATGGTTTTTGACTATGAGACTTATCTCACCGTTTCCATGGATATGTATATGGACATGGATATGGCTATGGATATTCCCGCTGATGCTGAAGCCGGAACCCCGGCTGCTACGATGCAGTTAAACATGAAACAACAGGCTGTCTATCAGATCTATGATTATGGCGTGGAATTTGAGGTGCCGGATGTAAGCGGCGCCAAGTCAATGTCCGAAGTCATGGCAGAGCTGTCCGCTGGGACACCTGCTGAATAATCACAACTGAACCAGGAGGCCATCCCTGGCGGGATGACAAAATAAGTGTGGTGCCTGGCACCACACTTATTTTTGTCCGCCCGGCAGAACAAGTGTGATGCCTGGCACCACACTTGTTCAGGACCGTCCCCGTTTGTCATCTGTATAAATGGCTTTGATTGCAGCAAGCTAATAGCAACAAATAATTTAGCAAGAGGTGTTACTATGCAAGATGCTCCCAACTCATTCTGGATGGCCTCAACCCCGGTTACTGATTATCCGGAGATACAAACAGACCTAAAGGTGGATGTAGCTATTGTCGGCGGAGGTATCGTCGGCATTACCACTGCTTATCTGTTAAAAAAGCAGGGGGTGAAAGTGGCGGTAATCGAAGCCGATCGGATTCTGCAGGGAACCACCGGACATACCACTGCCAAGATAACCTCACAGCATCACTTGATATACGCCCGGCTGAAAAAACAGCTGGGGCAGGAACTGGCTCAACAATATGCCGATGCCAATGAGAGTGCCATACACCTGATCGCCCACACCGCTGCCGAAAACAAAATTGATTGCGATTTTTCCTGGCGGCCGGCATATGTATACACACAGTCGGAACAGTATTTAAAAGACCTGGAGGATGAGGCCCGGGCAGCCTGCAGTCTGGGTATCAAGGCGAGCTACATGGACCACAGTCCCTTGCCCTTTTCTGTGCAGGCTGCGCTCAGGTTTGACAACCAGGCTCAATTCCATCCTCTGAAATACCTCAAAAGCCTGGCTCAGCATATACCCGAAGAGGGCAGTCACATCCTTGAAAATACCACTGCCGTAAGCATTGACCAGGATTCCCGGGCTGTAATCACCCGGCAGGGCCGGAAGGTCACGGCCGATAAAATAATAATCGCTTCACACTTCCCCTTTTTTGATGGAGGGGGCATGTACTTTACCAAACTGGACCCGCAGCGCGCTTATATTATAGCCATAAAGGCCCAGGAGCCCCTTCCGGAAGGGATGTTTATCAGCGCGGAAAGCCCCTCCCGTTCACTCCGTTCTCAGCCATACGAGGATGGGGAACTGATCCTGATAGCCGGGGAAAGCCACCCAACCGGCGAGGGGACTGATCTGCAAAGCCATTATGAGAATCTCCTGGGATTTGCCCGTGAAAACTTCGAGGTTGAGGAGGTATTGTACCGCTGGTCGACTCAGGATTATCAAACCCTGGACGGCATTCCCTATGTAGGCAATCTTACCCCCAAAAGCCCACATATCTATGTTGCCACTGGTTTCGACAAGTGGGGCATCTCCAATGGAACCGCATCTGCCATGATACTGAGCGATCTAATCGTGAAAGGGGATAGCCCCTGGGCACAGGTTTACAATCCCTCCAGGTTTAACCTGACCTCGGTGAAAACCTTTGTAAGAATGAACCTCAATGTGGCCCGCAACCTGATAGCCGGGAAAATAAGCCGGCTTCCTGAAGGTGTCGAGCTCGCCAACGGGGAGGGCAAAGCCATTCAAATCAACGGGGAAAAATATGGCGCTTTTCGGGATGATAATGGCGAACTCTATATTGTCGATATCACCTGCACGCATCTGGGCTGCGAGCTAAACTGGAACGATGCCGAGCGGACCTGGGATTGTCCATGTCACGGTTCGCGCTTCAGTTATACCGGTGAAGTCATCGAAGGACCGGCCTTCAACATTTTGCACCAGGCTGAGCAAAGCCCCAACGTGGTGGAAGCCCGAATTTTTGAATAGACCAGACAAAGCTGGTTGACAGATATGCCAGGCCTAATTAAGCCTCTTACCGGCCTGCAGCAGGGATAAGGCCTTCTCCATCCGGGCCGCCCTGGTTGCAGGCCGTTTGGCATCCATACCCTCATGCTTTTTGATGATGGCGGTAAACCTCTGCCTCACTGCAATCACTTCCTTATAAATCAAGTATAACCCATCACACCCATTGCAACAGACCGGACTTCCTGCAGTTATTTAGCATTTATGTTAAAATGTTCATAACTTGCTTAAACACTAATCAGGTGCTGTTAATATACCGTGCATTACCGGTGGAGGCCTGGCATAATGAACAGGGGAAAACTAAGACCGTGGAATCTTGACATAATGAGAAGCCTTATCGCAGTGGCGCAGGGGAAATTGGAGGCCGATCTCTTTTTTACCGGGGGGCATATCCTGGATGTTTATAATGGGGTGCTATTAGAAGCCAACCTGGCGGTGAAAGGGCAGAGGATAGCATATCTGGGCCGATCCGACGCCATGGTGGGGGAATCCACTTCAGTAATCGATCTTAAAGGCCGGGTATTGGTGCCGGGTTATATCGAACCGCATGCTCATCCCTTCACTATGCACCACCCGCTGGCTTTTGCTGATGAAGTGCTCGGTTGGGGCACGACCTGTTCAGTCAATGATAATCTGCTCTTCATGAGCCTCATGTCCCCGGATCAGATCATCACCATGGTAGAGGCTATTGCCCGGCACCCTCATAAAATGCTGTGGAGTGCCCGGCTTGATCCACAGTCTTTCAGCAAAGAGGGATCGGCCAGATTTACCCCGCAAGCTGTAAGCCAGTTAATACAGCACCCGGGCTTTGTGCAGGTAGGGGAATTAACCGACTGGCCTGCTTTGCTCGCCGGCGATGATAAGATGCAGCAGTGGATGCTGGAGGCTTTATCAATGGGGAAAAGGGCTGAAGGCCATGCCCCGGGAGCATCGGAAAGAACCCTCAATCCCCTGGCAGCCGCGGGCGTGACCGCCTGCCACGAGTCCATCCGGGCCGAAGATGTATTGCTGCGCTTGCGCATGGGGATGTACGCGGCCTTGCGCAATTCATCACTGCGGCCGGATCTGGCGGATATACTGCAAGGCCTGTTAAAACATAAAGATTTGGCCTGGGAAAGAATGATGATGACCACTGATGCCCCCAAACCGTCCTTTTTGAAAGATGGTTTCACCGACCGCTTGATCAAGATTGCCATAGAGAATGGGGTTGAGCCTATTGTGGCCTTCCAGCTGGTGACCAGAAATCCTGCCGTTTATTTAAGGCTTGATGATGAAATCGGTGGGCTTGCACCGGGGCGCATCGCTGACATATTGGTTTTGGACAGCCTGCTCGAGCCAACCCCGTTGATGGTTTTCGCTGACGGCCGACTGGTGACAGAGAGAAAAGGCAGCGAGGTAAAGCGGCATCATGAAGTGTTGCAGCTCAATTGGGATACCCTGGGCATAAAAGCATTGGCAGAACCCCCGCTGGATATCGATTGGCTTGAGCTTCAGCCAATCGATAATGGGGAGTCCACCTTCCCGGTAATTGAGTTGGTCGATCCGGTAATCACCAGGCGCTGCGATTACCGGCTGGGTAGCGAGATAAAACCGATGGGCGGCAAATTGTACATCGAAAAAGGGCAGGGGTTATGCTACTGCGCTGTCATCAGCCGCGATTGGAAGCATATCACTCACGGCATCGTCAAGGGCTTTGCCAGGGAATTGGACGGTATCGCCGCTTCTAATACCGCATCAATGGATATAGTGGTTTTGGGGCAGGACGTTGAGGCCATGCGCCTGGCCTTGCGGCGTATACTCGCCCTGGGCGGAGGGATGGCGGTCATCCAGAAGGGGAGTATTATCGCCGAACTCGCTTTGCCCCTGGGAGGAAGCATGAACCCGGGATCCATGACCCATGTAATCGAGGCCAGCGAGCAGATAGAACGGGTGTTGGCAGCAGCCGGCTATCCCCATCACGAAACATTTTACACCCTGCGCTTCCTGTCATCTACTCATCTGCCCAGCATAAGGCTTACCCGGGATGGCATAGTAGAGGTCAAAACCCACCGCATATTGCGCCCTTCACAGCCGCTTGGCGGGGGCTGAACGGGCGGCAGCGGTAATATGAACACTTAATTGAGCAGAAGGGATGTGGATGCTGTGTACGAAACAGAAATCAATTTAAAGCCGATTGGGATAGTGCGCTCCCCAACCAAAGATACCGGGGAGGTTCCCATACCCGGCAAACCCGCCGAGATATTGGTATACCCACAGTACAGTCAGGCCTTATTGAGAATAGAAGCCAATTCCCACCTGTGGATTCTGGGCTGGTTTCACCTGTCTAAGCGGGACAGTCTGGTCACGGTTCCGGCCCGGGTCAATCCCTATCTGCCCCAGTACGGGGTGTTTGGGCTGCGCTCTCCCAACCGTCCCAACCCCATCGGATTGACCCTGGTCCGCCTGCAAGCAGTTGAGGGGAATATTTTAAAAGTGACCAATCTAGATGCTGTTGACGGCACACCGGTTTTGGATATTAAACCCTATTACGAGCAGGATATTGTTTTCTCTCCGGCTACACCATATATTCGGCCTTACGAGCTCTCCATGCGCCGCGACATATTCTTCAAACAAGCCCTGACCCATCACCAGGAGGAGTGTGACCACCTCTACATGGCGGTGCGCATGGCATTGATCGCTGATGAATACATGGGGCAAATCACCCTGCCGCAGGTAACCCTGCGAGTGAGCGGTTCGCCCTGCCTGGCTGATACCCTGCAGGGTTTGAGCCGGGCCCGGCTGGCCAATCCGGCCCGATTCGAGTTTACCGCCCAAGATGGCCCAAGCCAGAGCATTTGGGAAAAACCAGGCCGTCGCCTTATCATAACAGCCAGGCAATCGGTAAACCGGGAGAGCTTTAAGGTAATCAGTGATGAAGAGTTGTTCGAGATTACAGTTACCGAGTAGCTTACCCCAGGGAACCAACCCCAGTGAAACGAAACCCAACCGGCATTTCCCTTGGGTTTAGCCTGCCTGCGAATTCATATGATAGACTGGTGAATGCCAGATAAAGATATTGCGCATGGCTGGAAGTGAGGAAATAAACCAGCAAGCATGTCTATGTGAAAGCCAATCCTTAACCGGCTGGCTAATCTATAAACTGCCGCAAATTGCAGATAGGTTTATCATGTCTGCCGATACTATGGGAGGTTGGGTTTGTTTAAGGAAAACGCGACCTCCCATGGCTATAGTTGCTAGAGTTGGTCCAAAGCCTCATTACAATAATTAATGCTTTCGTTGAGCAGATTATAAGCCAGGTCCATTTCAGTGATGGACTTATTGCTCATCCCGGTTTTGGGCAGTTGCTCCAGGTCCCTTTTGGCATCATTAAGGTGTGCGATTATGAATTGCACTGCAAACTTTTTCTCCATGCCAGCCTACCTCCAGTAAATTGTGCCGCATATAGGCATGTTAATTTTAAAACGAAGCATATTGCCGCTTTGGTTAAGCTTCATAGCTTGCTCTTGGCTTCATCTGTAGCCGGGCCAAATATCGCCTGGCAATGACGAATGCAGTTGTTTAAGGACCGGTAAGCCTCATCAAGAGCCTGTTTAGAGCCGGGGCTTATATTTCTTGCTGAAAAGAATTCGATTTCGCTTTTGGCCTCATTAATGTGAGCTATTGCTGAACGAATCAGTTCTCTTTCGTCCAATTCATCTACCTCCCGTTTTAAGCAGTTTGAACCAAATATAGTTTTTCCAGAGACACTCCATCTATGCCAATAGCAGCAGCATTTCCATGTTTTCCAGCGAAAACCCCCTTGACCTTTTATAGCCCATAATAAGGCAATAGGTAACATTCGTAGAAAAATATGAATATAAAGGGATTAATTGGATAATTAGTGTCTTGCATCCATAAAGGAGGGTTAATATTGTACAGCAGAAAACAAGCAGATGATTTGGCCCGTGTACACATTGAAATCCAGCACTTCCAAAGGCCTTGGGATCCCCTGACAGGTCTCAGAAGAGGTACCATTTTTCCAGTATTATATAGGCCTTATAATCCTAAGCAACATCCCCTGATACCTCCGGATAATGGGGAGTATAGAGGCAGAGAAGCCAAAGTAAGGGGAGGGAGAGATTATGAATAGGAGAAAGCAGATGCTTATTGACATTATGGCCTACGAGTTTACAGCTATTGAATTGAATTTGTACCTGGACACCCATCCCGGTGATGAAAAGGCTTTAGACCTTTATAACCAGACGGTGTGCATACTTAAAGAACTCAAACGAGATTATGAAGACCGCTATGGGCCCCTCACTAATTTCGGTGATACCGGCAGTGAATACCCCTGGCGCTGGGTCGATGAGCCCTGGCCCTGGCAGCTTAATTTTGCGGACTAGGAAAGGAGAATAATCAATGTGGATTTATGAGAAAAAGTTAGAATTCCCGGTTAGAGTGTGCACTACTAACCCTAAATTGGCCAAGGTCATTATAACCCAGTACGGGGGCCCGGACGGCGAACTGGCAGCATCCATGAGATATTTGACCCAGCGCTATACCATGCCCACCGGCAGGTCCAAGGCCGTACTCAACGATATCGGCACCGAAGAGTTGGCCCATTTGGAAATCGTGGCCACTTTGGTCTATAACCTGATAAAAGATGCCTCAATCGAACAGATTAAGGCTGCTGGGCTGGATGGTTATTATGCTGATCATGATAAAGCCCTTTATTTCGTAAACGGGGATGGGGTTCCCTGGATAGCAGCCTACATTCAGTCCAAAGGCGATCCGATCACAGATTTGCATGAAGATATGGCCGCCGAGCAGAAAGCCCGCTCCACCTATGAATACCTCCTGCAATTATCCGACGATCCCGGGGTTTCAGAAACGCTGAGGTTTCTGAGACAGCGCGAGATCGTGCATTACCAGCGTTTTGGGGAAACCCTGGAGCACATCTACGACTTCTACAGCAAGCCTCACTACTATTTCATGGGTGATCATGGGAAATAGCGATTCTAAGCGGAATAAAGCGGTACCGGGGAATAAGCCCCGGTACCGCTTATAGCACTTTTAGCAGTTTATGCCCTCTTGATGCTGTGCGGAAAGTGACCTTTTACGCATGAATTGTATGACGAACGCGCTCACCAAGATGGCAAAACCTATCAGGTCGGTAAGGTGATTGGGGTCTATCATCATAAGACCCCCTGCCAGGAACAGCAATCGTTCCAGCCAGCTGGTGGGGGCTATGAAGTAGTTGGAAACAGCTGCAGCCACACCGATCATACCCGTAATCGAGGTGGCAATAATAATTAAGACCTGCGCTACGGTAGTATCTATCATCAACAATGCAGGTGACAGCACGAAAATGTAAGGTATGATGAAAGCCGCAATGGCGAGTTTGGAAGACTGCACCCCGGTTTTTAAGGGATCGCTTTTGGCAATGCCAGACCCGGCGAAGGCCGCCAGAGCCACTGGAGGCGTTATATCAGCTATGATACCAAAATAAAACACAAACATATGCGCTGCCAGTATAGGAACACCTAATTGAATGATGGTCGGGGCCGCTATGGTGGAGGTGATCACATAGTTGGCAGTGGTCGGTACACCCATGCCCAGTATTATTGATGTAATCATAGTAAATACCATGGTAAGAAGCAGTTTGCCTCCAGCGAGGCCGATAAGTACTGAGCCCAGCTTAAGACCCAGGCCGGTTTTGGTTACTACACCGATAATAATGCCAGCGGTAGCACAGGCTATGATGACCCCAAGAGCCGATCTGGCACCGCTCTCCAGGGACATAATAATATCCTTGATTGACATGCGGGTTGAAGCCCGCAAGGTGGCGGCCACTACGGTGAGCAGAATTGCCCATAAGGCAGCTCGCATTGGGGTATAACCGGAAACCAGCAGGTATATGATCGCGATCAAGGGAACCATCAAGTGGCCTTTATCTTTAAGTATAGGTACTATTTTAGGAAGCTCATCAGCGGATAAACCTCTCAGCCCACTTTTTTTGGCCTCAAGATGCACGCACAGCATAACCCCGGTAAAATAAAGCAGTGCAGGAATAACCGCAGCCTTAGCTACACTTATATAGGGAATACCGACAAACTCTGCCATTAGAAATGCTGCAGCACCCATGATAGGTGGCATCAACTGGCCGCCGGTCGAGGCTGCTGCTTCAACTGCACCTGCGAACTCGGGGCGATAACCCAGCTTTTTCATCATAGGTATGGTAAAACTGCCGGTCCCCGCAACATTGGCCACTGAACTGCCAGAGATGGTACCCATCAAGCCGCTGGATATCACGGCTACTTTGGCTGGTCCTCCCGCAGCGCGGCCAGCCACAGCATTGGCCAGGTCTATAAACAGCCTGCCCAAACCCGACTTTTCCAAATAGGCCCCAAATAAGATAAACAGGAAAATGAAAGTGGCTGAAACCCCCAGGGGAATGCCAAAAACCCCTTCAGTAGTGTAATACAGGTGGCTTACCAGCATCTTTAAAGAAACCCCGCGATGGGCGAAGTCACCGGGAATATATGGGCCGGCAAAAGCATAGGCCAGAAAAATACTGGCCACGATCACTATAGGCCAGCCTACTACGCGACGGGCCGCTTCTAGCACCAAAAAAATCCCAATGGCTCCTACTACTGTGTCCACAGGTGTGGGCAAAGCTGCCCGCATCACCAGATCCTTATAAAAAATAACCACATATAAAGGCATGCCAACGGCGATCAGAGTAATAACAGCGTCTACGGGGTGAATACGCCCTCTGGCCCAGGATTTGCGCAGGGGATAAAGCAGGTAGACCAAAGCCATCGCAAAAGAAAGGTGAACCGCTCTTTGAAGATGTGCATCGAGAACACCAAAGGCTGCGGTGTAAAGCTGAAAAAGGGAAAAGGAAATGGCAATAATCACTACTATCCATTTGCTGTAGCTGCTGTAGCGAGCATAGTCTGACTCACGGTCATACTTTGCCATGAATTCTTCAACGTCTATGCTTTCAGTTATGTTTTCTTGGTCTGGACGATGTTGCTGCTCTTTCACTTTTCTCCTCCTTCAAGCATTAGCCATAGTAATGAGAAAATGGAATAATCCGCGGCTGTGATCTCAAGAAGAGAACCCGCATCAAAATAGCGCTCAAAATCATATCGCTTTCCCTCATAGAGAAGTGCATGCTCAGCCAGGGGCATAAACGCCATATCGATCTTACTATATAGACGATTAATCTCTGTTAATCGGAACTTCCCATTATCATTTACCAAAGTCCCCTCTTCGGGCAGAAAAGGCAGGCCTACCCCGTATGACTGATAATCAGTTGAAACCAAACGCAGTTTGTTCCCGGATGCAAGCACATAATTTTCCTGCACCGGGGTTTTTTGTACCGAATGAAGATAGTAGAAGGAAAAAGTCTTAGCTTTCAGCAGTGGGACGAATAGCCGATGATCAGAGTCATATTGGCGGATACAGAGGGTTGGGAGAGGCCAGATTAGGCCTGCTCCCAGAACCAAAATCACGATCCATATCAGCGAAATTCTCCAATACTTGGGCAGATGATTCAACAGATATCAGCTTCCTATTTTTTTTCGTTGAAAAACTTGGCAGCACCCGGGTGAACCGGAATTGACATGCCTTCTGCAGCTGACTCGATGGTTATCAATTTGCCAACCGAGTGTGTGCTGGCCAACTTGTCCAGATTTGAGTATATAGCCTTGGTTATCTGATAAACGGTATCCTCATCCATTTTATCAGTGGTGATCAACATGGCTTGTACTGCCAGGGTCTTGGTGTCTTCCTTCTGGTTGGGGTAGGTGTTTGCCGGGATGGTTACCTTGGTGTAGTAAGGATATTCAGCAACCAACTTGTCAGCGGTATCATCAGCTATCGGGATCAAGGTTATTTCATGCTGGGCTGCAAGGTCCTGGATTGCCGCGGTGGGGTGACCGGCGGTTACAAAAGCAGCATCTATGTTGCCATCTTTCAAGCCGTTGGCTGCTTCAGCAAAGGATAAGTACTGCGGATTGATATCGTCATATGTAAGGCCATGAGCCAGTAGAATCTGGCGGGCATTGGCTTCCACGCCGCTGCCGGCAGCCCCAACAGCTACCTTTTTCCCCTTAAAATCAGCTACGCTCTTGATGCCTGATTTGGTCAAAGTGATGATCTGGCAGGTCTCCGGGTACAGTGTGGATATACCCTGCAAACCGCTAACCTTTTTGTCTTTGAACAATTCCACCCCGTTCAGGGCATAGTAGGCCACATCGTTCTGTACCAGGGCCAGGTCAACACTGCCTTCAGCCAGCATATTGATATTGGCGGCAGATGCCCCAGTAGACTGCGCGGTAGCATTTACACCGGGAATGTTTTGGTTCAGGATCTCAGCCATGGCCCCACCCAGGGGATAATAGGTTCCAGCAGTTCCACCGGTGGCAATGTTGATGAATTTCGTTTGCGCGGCCGGTTGCTGATCAGCAGGGCTTTCAGATTTTGAACACCCCGTTAGTCCTGCCGCTATCAAGGAAACAACCAGGAAAACGACCAAAATACGACTGCCTATTCTTTTCATTTTTCTACCTCCCTTTTGGCTTAACTAAAAATATATTACCATAATCACAAATTCATTTGTTTACACTTGTATACAATTTAGAAAAAGAGTGGCTAACAGGACATATAATCACCCCTAGGTCAACAAGCTCAACCGGCAGTACTTATGGGGTTTAGAGCAGAGATCTATCTGGCCTCGGCGCATCTGCTCCTGCCGGGCTTCAAGCCTCCGATCTAAAGCCAGCCCCTATCCACCGCTGCCAGATTACCATAACCAAGTAAATTAGGCCAGGAATTCTATACCATTTGACTGCAGGACACCAGTCATGCCTTGAACAGGGCTTGGATATAAACAGGTATTTTACTGCAGCCCCAATCTATATGAAGTCCGGTCAAGAATTTTTTGCCGCCCGGCTATAAATTCTGTTAATGTATTTTTATGTGAAACAGTTTTAGTGAAACTATATTCAATTTTAATATAAAAGCGTATTAAAAGGGGGCTGAAGTAATTAGGAAGTTAACCTAGATAAACAAACGCAATGATAAACGGCGAATAGATGCTTTTTGGAAAAACCTGAGCGCTCTGTTGCCAATGGGCCTGCTCCTGTAGCAGCGATAAGAGCCTTACCAGGCGAGAATGAGCATTATTAAACAGACGGCTTGCCCAACGCCTGCTGCAGCACTTAATGTAATATATCGAAGCAAAATGGGGAGGAAAGAACAATGGAGGCAACAAAAACCGTAACCAGATGGCTTTATCTAATAACCGGTGTAATCAGTATGCTGTTTGCCGGAATCATATACGCCTGGTCGATCTTAAAAGCCCCCCTGGCGGTTGAGTTCGGATGGAACCCGGCTGAATTAGCGTTAAATTTTACTATCATGATGTGCTTCTTTTGTGTGGGCGGGATTCTAACCGGTGTTATCATAAAAAAAATGGGTGTCAAAGTCCCCATAATAACCGGCGGAATCCTGGTATTTCTCGGCTTTTTCATAGCCTCGCGCATGAGCGGCACCAGCACCACGGTTTTATATCTGAGTTACGGTGTGTTGACCGGAGCCGGGGTAGGCATGGCCTATAATGCCCTGATTTCCGGAACCTTGTCGTGGTTCCCGGATAAGACCGGCACTTGCTCAGGGGCCTTGATGATGGGATTCGGTGCCAGCACCTTGCTGTTGGGAACGGTGGCCGGCAACCTGATCCAAAGCGTGGGCTGGAGGAATACCTACCTGCTGCTGGCGGTAGCTATAGGAGCGGTTCTGGTTCTTGCAGGGATGATACTGAGGTTTGCACCTGCCGATGCCCGCTTTCCAAGTCCTAAGAAAAACCAGGCCAGGAAGGCTGAAGGCTTTGAACCGCGTGATTATTCCGCTGCGGAAATGACTAGGCGCTTCACCTTCTGGAGGTTCTATCTGTATTGCCTCCTTTCTGCAGCTATAGGCACCACGGTCATCAGCGCTGCCAGGGACATCGCGCTTTCAGCAGGCGCCGCGGCCGCACTGGCAACCACTCTGGTAGGTGTCCTTTCGGTTTGCAACGGACTGGGCCGCATCATATCAGGAGCCCTGTTCGACGCCTTCGGACGGCGCATTGCCATGCTGGCAGCCAACACCCTTACCATAGCCGCGCCGGCGATCACCCTGTCTGCAGTGCTTTACGGCAGTATACCCCTGTGTATAGTGGGATTGTCACTGTGCGGCCTCTCTTATGGATGTGTGCCCACTATAACCTCAGCGGTCATCAATACGTTCTACGGCTCCAAAAACTTCGCACTCAACTTCAGTATGGCCAACACATTCCTGATTCCCTCATCATTTGTGGCTACACTGGCGGGCTCTTTCGTCACCAAAACCGGGTCGTTCACCTCAACATTGATAATGCTCTTGATATTCTCCGTTTTGGCACTGGGTTTCAACCTCAGCATCAAGCGCCCGTGAAACCGGGGGATTCTAATCTGTGAAGCACATTTGAACAAGCTGGAAAGGGGATGATTAGCCTGTGGACAGGTTAACCCGAGCCCTGGATGATGGAACTTATGTGGTCGACAGTTCTAAGGTAGAGCCCAATATTCATGGCTATTCTGGTGAGGCTATCGACAAATTGGCCCGCTTTGAGAATTTCTATCTCGACCTTTTGGCCAGCCAGGTGGCAATACCCGAGGAGATGGAAAAACTGCGCCAGCAGGGCAAGACCAAGTCGGTTAGATTCAGAGAGCTGATGGGTGAAAAGATGGTGAAAGCCAATCTCATCAGCCTTATCAAAAGCTATGGGCTCTGACCTTGTTTGAGGGGCGAAGGGGCGGCAAAACTGAACCCTCAATCACCGCTTTACGCATTGTATGGTAAAAAAATAATGTTCTCATCAAAAACAGTCAGGTTTTCCAGTCCATCAGGTGTAACTACCAGTGTGTTTTCGATGCCGACCGTACCTTGAGGAAAAACGAATTTTGGTTCCAGGCCCAGAACCATGCCTTCTTCAAGAGGAACATCATACCCCCGGGCTATGACCGGCATCTCATCCAACTCTATGCCTATGCCGTGGCCAATAAAGCCCACCGAATCGGGATAGCCCATAAAGTGCTGTTTTAGCCCGTGTTTGCCAACCAATTGAAGAGCACTTGCATATACATCAGCGCAGGAGACGCCTGGTTTGGCCATCTCTTTGACCAGTTCCTGTACCTCTATAGCCACATTATGAGCATAAACCAGCTCAGGGCTCAGCTTCCCAATGCAAAAGATACGGGCCTGATCAACCATATACCCGTCTAAAACCCCAACATAATCAATCAGAATAGGCTCATTGGGCTCAATCCTTTTCATCCCTGCACCCTGTGGAAAAGATGGATTTAGCCCGCTTCCGCCGGTGGGCGAATCCATAAAACTGGGCACCCCCGCATTCCATCCTGACATCAGATGGCCGTAGACCAGTTCCATATTAAAACTTCGGGTGCGGATAAAACACTGATGTCCGAGCGTACGGTAAACACCTTCCAGTTTGCTGCCCAATTCGACTTCAGTCATTCCGGGGCGGAGAAAATCCCTTACCTGAGAAAACATGGTGTGGTTTAAGGCTGCTGCGCCTCTGATGAGCTCGATTTCATATGGCGACTTTATGCTCCTGACCTGCCGGATCAGATTGCTTGCGTCGGCAATCTGAACAGGGTCAAGGAGTTGCTGATAATATAGGAAGAGACTGGCAGGCATAACATCCAGCTCAAAACCGATACGGCTCGCCCGGTAGCCCAGGTGAGACTCGATCAAGCCGGGCAAATCCTTTGCATTGGTCAGGCCCCTAATGTCTTTAAGGGCCGATTCACATTTGGCCCGCTGGTAGTTCTTTCTGACCAGCAGAACCGGCTCTCCCTCGGCAGGAATAAACAAATGGGACCGCTGCACAGTGCCGGCAAAGTAAAAAAGGTCGGCATTTTGGATGATTATGGCCCCGTCCAGGTCTTTTGCTTTCATCAGCTCTTGTAAACGGGCAGTTCGACTTTCCAATTCTTCTCGTGGTGTGCAACGCGACGGTTGGTAGCTCATACAAACTCCTCCTCCAGTTTTGGGCAGTATAGCATAGGGGAAAGGCTTAAAACCCCAGCATCTATATAAAGCTATTACTTGCCAGGGGATAGTTCCTCTAGCCTGAAAGCAATTTCAATGCTGGGAACTGACAGTATCTATGGGCTGGTGAGCGGGCATGTATCTGTTGCTGGGTGATTAGAACGGTGGAAAACTATTTCTTCGGGGGTTTGGAGTTAAAAACGCTGGAAATTCAGCGGCAACATTGGGTGGAAACACAGGATTTACTGGTGTGTCAGGAGCATTAGCCAGTCCCGCCATCTTCAGATCATTGCACCGTCACACCTCCTCAATGCATAACCCAAAGTAACTGTTACTACTATTCTATCTTTTGAATTGGAACCTGCAATATCCTTTGCTTCGATATTTGCTCGGTTATAAAGAAAATGAGGACAAAATAATAATGTGGAATTGAGTATGCTGTATACCAAATTGGTAATAGAGCTAGATATGCAAAGTAAGCGGATCTAAACAAATACCGTAATCAAGGCTAAATAAAATTACCAAATGCGAATCTTTTAGAATTGATTTCTGAATCAGCCTCAGTTATATGTACACTGACAAAGAGACAAATGATGAATGGATAATGGCCGTGATTGAATACGAGCCAGTTCTGTGTGGTGTAGTAAGGGATCGTCGTAAGCGGTCTGAGGTACAGCAATCTGGTGGCTAGAAGCAGCGCCGTGGCTTTCTGCAGGAACTAGAGGTGGAGTCCGGGTTTATTACTCTTGGATGAATCTCCCTCCGGTCACGGTCACAATCGAATAATACAGATAACGACCGTGGATGGCTAAATGGAAGTGGTTGCTTGAGAAAGAGGCAGCATATTAGTATTCGCTCTTTCCAAAGCTGGCAAACCTATCAAAACTAAACAAGAGATACAAAACCAACCCCCAGCAATCCTTGGGAATGAACAAGCTCTTAAGGGTCTGGGGGTTCTTTAGGGAATTGCAGTACGAATAATGTCGTCGAATGCTGAACCAAGCAAATCCTATATCTATTGGAAATATTTGATACAATGTAAACAGTAATTCTCGAAGGGAAGGTTGTTGAAATGGATTATACAACTACAGAAAAATGGTCATCCCTAGACGAAATCGCTGAACACTTAGGTATCAGTAAAGATACTATTTATAGATGGTTTGCAGAAAACAAATGCCCGCTCATAAAGTCGGAAAGCTATGGAAATTCAAAATTAGTGAATTAGATAAGTGAGTTAGGAAAGGCAAAGGAACAGATCAAATTAGGGCCGGGAGGGGTGTTATGTCAGCAATAGATGATTTAATTGCCCAAATAGAAGATAAAAGATTAAGGGAGCGCTTGAAACTTGAAACCTATAAAATCGCCAAAGAAAAGAAATTCGGATTGGTTTTTGAGGAACATTTGCCGGAATTAACACCACTATACAAGGCTGAAGTACGCAAAGGAAACCTCGTTGCTAAGCGGGGGGAGGACTTAGCAAATTTATGGCGAGTGTTATCAATTTCGGATGGACAAGCAATATGCATTAAACAAGGCAGTAATCAAAAAAGCAAGTTTTCCGTAGAGGAGTTAGTGGCAGTTGCTAATTTCGGCGAACCGATCTTTCCAACGCTTGTACCGATGGACCGGGTCCAAAATGGACCTGATGATGCACCCTGGCATATTTTGATTGAGGCAGACAATTATCATGCCTTGCAATTATTGGAGTACCTTTACACAGGGCAGGTAGACTGCATTTATATAGACCCTCCCTTAATAAACTAAGCTAT
>LSQX01094660.1_pt1 | contig 54739 bp, 48 predicted proteins | sample 654561 | NCBI WGS metagenome assembly LSQX01 (sample SAMN04489861, study PRJNA283612) | anaerobic digester metagenome | isolation source: 4 biogas reactors fed with cattle manure at either 37C or 55C with and... | place: Denmark: Kongens Lyngby | collected 2014 | reverse complement strand
TCTTGTGAGCTAGTTTGTTTGTGGGCGGTAAATAAGAAGCCACTAAAGGAACCTTGTTTTGGGTTAAATAAGCTCCCATCCACTCCCAATAACCTAAGTGAGCGGTTAAGATGATTCCTCCGTGTTTTAATTCTGGTAATAGTTTTTGCGCTCTAGGTGTGTTAATAGTTATGGGTTGTTTTTTTACTAATAAGAAAAAGAAATGTCTTATTATATGGGTGCATAGGGCAAAGTAAATTTGTACAGTGGATTTGCTGCTTGTCCAAAGCTGCGAAGATTTAAAGTGATGGTGGTTTTTTTTTACCACTTTGAATTTCCATAGAAAAAATGCCATATAAGGCTAAATATAGAATAAACCCGTTGATAGTTTGTGGATAGATTGGGTTTTTACAAGTCTTTGAGTTTAAAGACCTTGAGAATATTTTTTCATTGACTAAATTTGCATTTTTGTATTGTTCAATAAATAGGTAAAATTATGAAAAGGACTTTTCAACCTAGTAATCGTAAAAGAGCTAATAAACATGGCTTCTTTGCACGCATGTCTGATCGTTGGGGGCGTGCTGTTATAGCCCGTCGTCGTAAAAAAGGTCGTAAAAAATTAACTCCCAGCGATGATATTTATAGAAAGTGATTGATTTTTCCCTCAAGGCTCATCGTTTAAACAGTCGTAGTGACTTTGAAAGCATAGCCACCCAGGGAAAAATTGTAAAATCAGGGTATTTATCTCTGAAATTTATACCAAGTCCAGACCAAAGTTTGCGTCTGGCTTTTGTTGTTAGAAAGAGGTCTGGTAATGCGGTATTTCGCAACAAGGTGAAAAGAATCTTGCGTAATGTAGCGTTTGTCGATAAAAAGCTTAATGATTTCCCCATTTGGGGTAGCGTTTTGTATTTTGGGAACAAATCCAATTTTAACGCTGCTGTTTTACGCAACGATATGAGGAATATTGTAGGGCTTTTAAAGGTTAAAGATGAATAGGGTTTTGATTGCTTTAGTGAGGTTTTATCAAGTGGCGCATTTGCCATTTTATTCAAATGTGTGCCGTTTTGAACCTTCTTGCTCAAATTACGCCATCGAAGCTTTGAAAACTCACGGTAACTTAAAAGGGTTTTGGCTTTCAATAAAACGCGTTAGTAAATGTCATCCCTTTCATAAAGGGGGCTTTGATCCCGTGCCAGTTAAGGAAAAACAATTATGATGAAAAATCCCAAAACAATTATGGGTGTACTGCTTATAGCTCTTCTATTTTGGTGGTCAACTTACAATGCAGATAAACAGCAACAAAAAATGAGGGCTGAAAGGTTAAAAGCAGAAATAGAAATGCAGGCGGATTCCATTGCTAAGGCAAAAGAGGAAGAAGCGCAATCTGAAAATCTTTTGGGAGCTCCTGAATTAAAGAAAGCAGACCAAGCTTTGGAACTTGTGGCTGCTCCAAAAATGGATTTTGAGCAGAAAGTTGTTACGAAAGAAATTGCTGATAGCACGGAAGTTGATACTGCGAAAGAAGATGTTATTCAAGACCCCATGGCTGCAGTGCAAGCGAGACAAATAAAAGTTGTGAACAAGTCTTTTAGTGTGGTTTTAGATAATGTGGGAGCAAAAGTTAGATCTATAATACCATATACCTTAGAAAATAAAGAAGGTGAGTTCCCGGAATTAATTCAAGAAGCAGATTCGGGTGCTTTAACAATATCCTTCGATAAAAGTGACTTTTCCCAAGTGCTTTTTGCTGTGGACGACAATATTCCAGACTCTATATATATAGACAAAGAGACTACAATAAAGTTTGTGTGGCAAGATATTTATGGCCGCATGGTGGAAAGGCTTTATATTTTTGAACCCGAAGAAAGTAAATTTAGGCATGCCACATATATTAAAGGTTTTAAACCTAAACTTTATACCTTAAATTGGAGTGGTGGTATGCGTGAAACCGAAGCCTTTCCCAAACAAGCTTCATCTTTTGGGGTGGGGGGCTATTTCTTTAGCGAGGTGGTTTTCAATAACACATACAATGTTATGCGCGAATCACCCAATGAATTAACTTGGTTTAATAAAGATCAAGGAAAGTCTTTGTGGGTGGGTTTAAGAAGAAAATATATCGCCGCAGTGATTAACTGGGATGGCGAGTCCGAGGCTTCCATTGGTGCATCGCATTTTGGTAAAGAAGGGAGAAATCCTGGTACTTATAAATTGGTGATTAGCGACTATATCCCCGACGATTCCGTGGCTTTTGATTTTGTGGTATTACCATTGGTGCACAGCCAAATTAAAGCAATGAACCAATCTTATGAAAAAATCATTGTATCAGGGTGGGAATGGCTGGGAGCAGACAAATGGTTTGTGGCACTTTGTGGTGGCGTGTTAAAGTTACTTAATGCGTTTTTCGCTCTCATACCCAACTATGGGATAGCGATTATTTTACTGACATTATTAATGAAATTTGTCACCATGCCTCTAACATTAAAGCAATTGCGCAGTACTAGACAAATGCAAATGCTTAAACCTGAGATAGATGCCATTCGTTTGAAGCACAGAGCCAATCCGCAAAAAATGCAAGAAGAATTAATGGCTTGTTATGCTAAGAATAATGTGAATCCTTTTTCGGCCATGTTTGGTTGCGTAACTATGATTTTTCAAATGCCTATTTTTATAAGTCTATTTGTTGTACTTGGAAGATCTGTGGAGTTGCGCGGTGCTAGTTTTGTGGGTTGGATTACTGATTTATCTGCCCCAGATATTATACTACCATCTTTGCAAATACCGTTTTTGATGCCCCAAGGTTTAGCGATTTTACCCTTTGTTATGGCTTTTACCACTTGGTTCCAATCTAAGCAAACTATTACTGATCCCAACCAAAAAGCTATGGTGTGGATGATGCCTATTATGATGTTGTTATTCTCATCGGTGATGCCTTCGGGATTAATAGTTTATTGGATAGTGTCTAACTTATTTGCCATAGTTCAGTTTAGAATACTCAACCGCGATACCAAGAAAAATGCCTAGACAGACTATTGCAGCGCCAGCCACTCCACGAGGAGTTTCTGCGCTGGCGGTGATTAGAATTTCTGGAGCAGAAACCCGAGTGGTTGGGGAAAAGATTCTCAGTCCTTTTAAGAATATTCCCAATCAGATGTACAGGACGAAGTTAATCAACCCTTTTACTCAGGAATTGCTTGACGATGTGATGGCATGCTTTTTCGTGGCGCCGAAATCATATACCGGAGAGGATTCTTTAGAGTTATTTGTGCACGGCAACCCTTTGTTGGTGCAAAGCATTATGGCGGTGATAACGGAGCTTCCCAAAGTGCGCTGGGCCCAGCCCGGGGAATTTACCCAAAGAAGCTTTTTTAATGGTAAACTTGACTTGATACAAGCCGAAGCTGTGGGTGAATTGCTGCATGCAACCGCCGAGCAAGGCATAAAAAATGCCCAAAAAATGCTTCGGGGCGATTTGTCCGCAGATGTGGCGCAAATTACCGCAGAAGTGAAAAAAATGTCGGCCTTATTAGAACTTGATGTGGATTTTGCCGAAGAAGAATTAGATGTGGATCAGTCTGCTTGGATGCCCCAATTAGAAATCATCGAGCAAAGCCTAAAAGCTATTCAGCAAAAGTTTAGGGAAAAATACAACGCCAATAAAGTCCCCCAAGTCGTGATTTACGGTGCGCCCAATGCGGGGAAGTCTAGCCTAATCAACGCGCTTTTAAAAGAGGAACGCATTTTAGTCAGCGCCCAAGCTGGTACCACCCGTGATGCGGTGCAAGTGCGACTCTTGTTGGATCAAGGCGAAGTGGAGTTGGTGGATACCGCAGGGATTTCTGCTCGTCCCAAAGATGAACTCGATGCTTTGGCCCAGCAAAAAACCCACGAAGTCTTAGCCCAAGCGGAACATGCGATTTGCGTAATAGATGGATGCGCAGTGGAAGAAGCAGAAAGCCAAGCCCAAGTGCAAAAAGCTTTGGAGCAAAAGCATAGCATAGTTTGGACCAAAAAAGATTTACTCAAAAATGAAAATCATCCTTATTTTAAGGAAGGATTATTAACTTCGAGCCACAATGCAGAAGGCTTAACAGAATTACTCCAACATTTAAACGCAAATATTTTTGGGGACAATGTCTTAGAAGATGAATATTGGATCGCCAATGCGCGGCAAATCGATGATTTAAAAGATGCGTTGTATTGCTTAGAGAAATCCCGGGAAGCTTTGGTGAATCATCCCCACAGTCCAGAGATTATAGCCTTTGAGTTTATGGGAGTGCGCAATGCTTTGCGCCGGCTTATCGGTGAAATTTGCACCGACGATGTTTTAGGCGCGATTTTCAAAGATTTTTGCATTGGAAAATGAGTTTTACCGGCACGCTTTTTGCACAATTCCCCTAGACGCTATAGCAAAACCTCTTAATCAACTTTTTGCGACAACCCCAAGAAGCTTAAACTAATCCCACAGTGTTTTTTCGATAATCCCCGAGATGCTAGTTGCCTGATCTCAAAGTTTAAAAGTGAATTTGTTGAGTCAGCAAAACTTGTGACATTTCTAATAAAGAAAAAACCCGGCACCTTAGTGCCGGATTTGATTTAATAGGAGAGAGAAAAATAAACTTAAGCAGCGCTTTCGATTTCGGGAAGTTCCCGTAATTTGCGCAAGGCATTTTCTTTGATCTGGCGCACTCTTTCTTTGGATAAGCCAATATTGGTGCCTATTTGTTTGAGATTCAAAGAATAATCCGATTTTAAACCATAATAGTATGTTACCACTTCTTGTTCTTGGGGGTCAAGCTTGGAGACCATCTGCTCAATGGTGCTTTGAGTGTCAGTTTTAATAAGTGCTTCTTCGGGAGTGTCACCTTCAGAGGGTAAAACATCTATAAGAGTGCCTTCGGTATCATCGGTTAAAGGCGCATCCAAAGAAGTGGAGCGATGACCCATTTGTAAAACTTCCTCTATTTGCTTTCCTTTGTATTTGCTAACACCTTCTAAATAATCAGTGTCGGGCACATAAGTTCCACCTACCACTTGTTTTAATCGCCCACTAGCTCGATTCAAACGGCGCAAAACCAATTCTTTTTCGGCACTTATACGCACAATGCGGGCTTTTTCGGAAATAGCTCTAGTAATGGATTGGCGAATCCACCAAACCGCGTAGGATATAAATTTAATATTGCGCGTGGGGTCAAAGCGGTGCGCGGCTTCTATAAGACCTAAGTTTCCTTCGTTGATTAATTCACCTAAACTTAGACCTTGGTTTTTATACATATTCGCCACATTAATCACAAAACGCAAATTTGAACGCACTAAGCGATTAAGAGCAGCTTCATTGCCTTTGGTTACTTGGGAAAGTAAAGCTCTTTCTTCATCGCGAGATAAAAGAGGATAAGCAGCGATTTCATTTAAGTAATGATAATATATAGTGTTTTCGTTCCAATCAGTTTTTCTTTTCATAAAATACCTCCGTTATATGTTATAAATGTACCACTAAAGCCATGGGTCATTGTCAGGAAGTAGTGTTAGTTTTGCAAAAGTTTTGCTTAATTTGTGTCATTAAATTGTCATTAGCTATATTTTTGCTATGAAAATGCTCCCTGGTTTGGCTGGTATAATTACTCCGCATATAGTCGATCTCATAGATAAAGGCGATATAAATGTCATTGCCATGGCAGAAAAGTGTGCTATTTTAGAAATTCGTTACGATTTATTTGCGAAAAAAGAAACTTGGCCCAGTTTAGCTCAAAAAATACGACAAAAATTTGCTGAGGCTACTATTTTAGGCACCGTTAGGTTACAAAAAGATGGCGGTCAGTGGCCCGATGCAAAAGCCCAAGAGCGATTGAATCAGTGGAATGAGATTTTATCAGCACCAGTAATTCCTCAGTGGATAGATGTGGAGTGGGAGTTTTTAAATGCCTGGGAAAAATTTTTAAAAGATTTAGCAAAACAATCAGTAAGAGTAATATCTTCGGAGCACGATTTCACCACGATTCCCAGCTGGTCGCATTTAGAAAAAGCTATTAATCTCACTAAAAAAATGGGTTTAGCTGGCTTTAAAATAGCTGCGACCAGTAGTGAGTTTGGCGATGCCAAAATTTTGTATGATTTAATTATGAAGTATAGTGCAGATTTTGAGTTATTCGGAGCTTTTGCCATGGGTTTAACTGGGCGCGCTAGTAGGATTTACTCCCTTAATTTAGGGGCGAATTTAAGCTATGCTTCTTTGGGTGCGGAAGTTGCACCGGGTATGCTAAGTGTAGATACCATGCTCCAAGCTTTGGAACAAAGCGCTGATTTTGCTTCAGAAATTGCTGTGGAAAACTTTTTAAAAGTCCAGGATAAATATGTTAAAAATTAAATTCCACAAGCTTATATTAATTACAGCTATGCTAGTTTCGGGGGTGATAGCTGAAGGGGTTTATGGATTAAATAAAGTTCAATATCGCCGTTACGATTGGCAACAAGTTCAAACCGCGCATTTTGATATTTACTTTTACGAACCTGGGGAATATATTGCCAGCTTTGCTGCGCGAGAAATAGAAAATTTATACGAAGAAGTTGCCGAATTGATGAATCATAAATTGAGTCAGCGCATACCTATTATTATACATAATACCCACGCCCAGTTTTCGGAAACTAATGTGTTGCGCTATCCCATACCCGATGCGGTGGGCGGTTTTACCGAGATTTTCAAAAATCGGGTGGTTTTACCTTTTGATGGCAATTACCAATCTTTTAGGCATGTTTTGCAACACGAAATGATTCACGCCATGACTTTTGATTTAGTTAGCCACGGGCGCAAAGGTTATTCCACTGCGGCTAAATTAGGAGATACGCCCTTATGGGCTATGGAAGGCATTGCGGAATATGGCTCCCTGGGATGGGAAATTGGTGGTGAAGTCGCCATGCTCGATGCAGTTAGTAGCGGATATTTGCGTAATCCAGCTTACGGCTTATGGGGGTTTATGGCTTATAAAGGCGGGCAAAATTTTCTGCATTTTATAGAGTCAAATTGGGGAACTGGCACAGTGGCTAGGCTTTTTCATTCCATTTCCAGAGGATTGTCTTTTGAAGTGGCTTTTTTGCGTAGCACAAGGGTTTCGCTCCAAGAAGCGGGGGATATTTGGTTGCGCGAATTGCGCAGAATTTATTGGCCCGAACTGGGGCAAAGGCAACATGCGAAAATCATAGCCCGCGCCATGACCGATCATCGTCAAGATGAAAGCTTTTACAATGTGCAACCCGCAATTTCCCCAGATGGCAAGTTTATTGCGTTTTTTAGTGATAGGGGAAATAGGGAAGCTATTTATTTATTAGATGTCAATACGGAAAAAATCGTAACCGCAGCCTTGGAGGGAGGCCATGTAGCAGCCCATGAATCTTTTAATTCTTTTACTTCTGCCTTGAGCTGGAGTCCAGATTCTCGACATTTAGCCTTGGTAAGCAAACAGGCGGGTTCCCATGTAATTAATGTTTTAGATACCCGCCGAACTAAGGTGATTTCTACTATTATGGTCGAGGGCTTAGATGCCATGGCTTCGCCGGCGATTTCTCCCACCGGGGATTTTATGGTGGTTTCGGGGCAGCAAAATGGTAAAATGAACCTCTACAAGATAAGCTTGCCCAGCAAAATTGGCGCAGAAGATTTGGCTGCGCAGATTTCGTTAATTCCCCAAGCTTTAACCGCAGATGATTTTACCCAAGAACATCCAAAAATATCTCCTTCGGGAAAGCTGGTGGCCTTTCAATCCAACCAAAATGCGGATTTTAACGATAAAATGGCAGGACAAAAAAGCGATATTTTTGTGCTGGATTTAGCGACAAAATCTAAGCGTAAAATCACCGAATCGCGGTGGTCTAGTGAAACTCCGGCCTGGGGAGAAAATGATTCTTTGCTGTATTTCGTCTCCAATCGTTCGGGCATAGATAATATATACGCCCAAGAAGTTTATGGGGATAGTCTGTGGGCGATTACCAATATTTTAGCAGGGGTGGCCACACCTACGCTTTCGTCAGATGGCAAATTTCTGAGCTTTTCGCTTTTTGAAAATGGTGGCTGGGATGTTTTTTTGCTGCGCAATCCTTTGGATAAAAAAATGAGCGCCGATTTGCCAAAAACGCATTTTATAAAGTTTGCCGAAGATAGTTCTAAGGAAAAGAATTTTTTTAATCCGGTGATTTGGGAAAATTTGAAATCTTGGCGGGATAGTTTAGCCATGGATTCCTTGGAGCAAAGAATTAGGTATTATGCGCCAGAAGTAGATGAAAGTGATGATAGTGAGCGTGTAACTACACCTGTTCCCCCCGAAAGTGGCGATTTTTTCATAGATGATGCTCCTGCTCTTCCTGTTCCCCCTACCCCAGCTCCAAAAAAGAAAGCAGTTAAAGACAGTGTAAAGGCTGTGGAAAAAGATCCTGCCATTAATAAATATGGCGTGGATACTACTAAAGTCTTTTTAAGTGGAAAAGATGCTATTCCTTTTGATGAAGAAGAAAATCTTGTTTTTAAACCATATCAAACTAAGTGGAGCTTAGATCAGGCCATGGCGGTGGCAGGTTTTAGCAGCAACGATGGTGTGGGCGGTGAAGGTGCTATTACTATTTCTGATTTAGTTGGGGATCAAGAAATAAATATGTGGTTTTTTGGCGGTGGGCGTTTGGATAATATCAACTTCTTTTTGCAATACGGCTATTTACCTCAGCGATTAGATGTATTTGGAACCATATTTCATAATTATAGGGAAGGTTATGAAGATATGAGTTATTACAAGTTTTTAGAGCTGCGCGATTCTATTAGTACAGATCCTAGCGATAAAAAAATTTACGGTTTGGCGCCTTATGGAGATAGAAGTTTTGGTGCCTCCTTGGATTTTATGTGGCCTTTTTCCATTTATAGTCGTTTGGATTTTGGCAGTTCACTAACTTGGCGCACTCGGTCTTGGTACGATATTAATACTTCTTCTAATGCTAATATTATTACTGGAGATTGGACTAAAGATCCCGATGCTATGCCAGAAAATGCTAATTCCTTAGAGTTGAGAGCCTCTTGGAGTTTTGATAACGCGGAATGGGGCAGCACTGGTCCAATTCTCGGAGAAAGATTGTGGGTGGGCGGGACGGTTTTAACGCCAAAAATCTTGCAAGATAAATATGCTTTTTGGCGTTTAGATATGGATTTCCGAAAATATTTCCGGGTTTTTAAACGTTACACTTTTGCTTGGCGCGTGGCGGGCGGAATTTCTGAGGCTATGAGTGGCTATGCTAATCCGCATCGTTATTTACTTGGGGGGGATTCTTGGACCATCAACTGGCACTTTAATGAAAATAATTGGCGCGGTACCCAAGAAAATGTGTTTTTCGATACCTGGGAGGCTCCTTTGCGAGGTTTTAAATATCACGATTTTGCTGGCACTCGTATGGCTTTGACCAACTTGGAGTTTAGATTTCCTTTTATAGATTATTTGGCTTTGGGTTGGCCTATTCCCTTGACCATAGGCAATGTTATGGGGGTGGGCTTCTTGGATTATGGTGGCACTTGGGACAATCGTAATTTTATGGAAAATCGAGGTATGGGTTTTGGCGCAGGTTTGCGTTTAAATTTAGGAATGTTTGTGTTGAGATACACCAAATCGTGGGCCGTAAAAGAAATGAGTTCGGTTCCTTATAGCGAATATACTTACTGGAGTTTAGGAGCAGAGTTTTAAAAAATGCTATTTAATGATAAAATTGCTAAAGTTATAATGTTTGCTCCTTAAAAGGAATGTTTTTATATTCTATTTGATTTAATAGAGAGGATACTAAATGCGTCTTTCCGAACGCCTAGTTGATACAGGAATTATCATTAATTCCGAGCGCAAAGCTAAAAATGAGATTTTGCAAGAAATGGTTGATGTTTTAGTACAGGCTTTTGACCTTAAACAAAGGGATGAAATTCTGGAAGCGGTAATGGTGCGAGAAAAGCAAAAATCCACGGGCATTGGCTGTGGTTTGGCGGTTCCCCATGCCAAAGTAGATTATGTAGATCGAATGTGTATGGTGGCTTGTACAGTAAGCGACGGTTTAGATTTTGATGCTCTTGATAAAGAGCCTGTTTATCTTTTGATGTTAATTGTTAGTCCGTCCAACACTGTAGGACCTCATATAAAAGCGCTGGCGAGTGTGGCTCGTATTATGGCGGATGCAGATGTACGCACTGAGCTTATTAATTCTAAAACTTCAGCTGATTTTTTAAATGCTTTGCGCAATGCAGAGGATAAATACTTATAGCAAGGTGGCAATATGTTTGGCTTTTTAAAAAAAATATTCAAATGTTCTTCGAAATCTAAAACAATTCAAAGTAGTAATGGAGTAAAAGAAGAATCTAAGCCAATAACAGAAACAACTTCAAAAAAAGAAGTTTTAGACACTTTTGATTTAAATAAAAATATTGTGCCTGAATGGTTGGAAAAAGGCAAACCCGTGCCTGAAGAGCTAGAAGAAATCCATTTTTTAGCTGTAGAAGCACCTAAATTATCGGAATCTGTTAGCGAAAAAGTAGGAAAATCTTTAGAAAATCGTTTTAAAGTTTCGCCTTCGGCAATAAATATTATTTCAGTGCTTAACGACGAAAAGTCCACCGCAGCACAGATTTCTGAAGCGGCTAGTAAAGATATCAACCTTGTTAATAGATTGTTGAGAACTGTAAATTCCGCAGCTTTTGCTTTGAGTTCTGAAATAAGTTCGGCAGATCATGCTATTAAGCTTTTAGGTTTAAATACATTGCGCTCTTTGGCTGTTTCTTCTATGGTGAAAACAGAAAAAGGTTTTAGTGAAAAGCAAAAGCGAATGTGGGTTCATGCGGCCATGACCTCTGCCTGCGCCCAAGGTTTAAGCAGACATCATTCAGGTATAAATGATGGTGAAGCTGCCACTGCAGGGCTCTTAGCAAATATGGGTGCATTACTTTTGGAACAAGAAGAAATAAAAAAGCTTTCGGAAGCTTCTGGATTGCACCCTTTGTTAATAGAGAGTTATGGGGCAGCTAGTTTCGCTAAAATCTGGGAGTTACCCCAAGTAATTGGAAAAATAATAAGCCATACTAATATTCCATTTTTCTATCCCATGAAAAGTATTCCCGAAGAAATTCGCCGCATTACACTTTTAGTGGCTTTTTCATCATTTGTGGTTAGTTGGTATGGTTTTGCTGAAGATTCCGAGAACTTGATAGTTCCCAGTGAGACTATGCTTAAACGCATTGGCATAAATGTAAAAGGTAAACAGTATTGGATTCCTGCAGATATAGCTTTTGAAATGGAAAAAGCGCGCATATCCATGGAGTCATTCATTAATTAGTTGCAGTTGTAAAGACTTTGTTTTGTTTCACAAATTATTAGATTTAAAAATTAATTAGCTCATAGAAAAAGGTTAGATATGAACTTATCAGCAGTAATTGCTCAACAATTAAATTTAGAAGAACTTCGCGTAGCCAAAGCTATAGAACTTATGAACGAAGGCGGCACCGTTCCATTTATCGCAAGGTATCGCAAAGATCAGACCCAAGGCTTAGATGAAATAGAATTGCGCGATATTCAACATAGATTGGAATATTTAAGAGAATTAGAAGAGCGCAAAGCCACTGTTCTGAAATCCATAGAAGAACAGGGTAAATTAAACGATGAATTAAAACAACAGATTGCAGATTGTGTGGATAAAACGCTTTTAGAAGATATTTATGCCCCTTATAGGCCAAAAAGACGCACTAGAGCCACCATCGCTAAAGAATTAGGGTTAGAGCCTTTGGCACGCACTATAATGGCTCAGGAAGAAACCAGCAACACTTTGGAAGAAATTGGTCGTATTTACTTGAATGCGGAAAAAGGTTTGGCTGATCCCACAGAGGCTGTGAACAAAGCATTAGATATTTTAGCTGAAGAACTTTCGGAAAATGCAGAATATCGTCAATATTTACGCACAAAAATGGAAAAAGAAGCGGTAATGGTTAGCAAAGTTCGCAAAGAATTTGCTGAGCAAAAAACCAAGTTTGATAATTATTACGATTTTTCGGAATCTGCTCTAAGTATGCCTTCCCATAGAGTTTTGGCCATAAGAAGAGGTGAAAAAGAAAAAGTATTGCGCATAAGTATAGAAGTAGAAGATGAAACTTATATTTCTTACTTGGTAAAGCAAGTGGTTAAATCCGAAGGCGTTTGGAAGGAAAGTTTAGAGAAAATGTGTGCTGATGCTTGGACTAGATTGTTACGCCCTTCGTTGGAAACAGAAATTCGCTTGCAGCAAAAAAATAAAGCTGAAGAAGAAGCTTTTGGGGTGTTTGCTAAAAATTTGAGCGATATTTTATTGGCTGCTCCAGCAGGACATAAATCGGTGTTGGCTTTGGATCCTGGTTTTCGTTCTGGTTGCAAAGTTGCTGTTTTGGACAAAAATGGTCAGTTTTTAGCACACGATATCATTTATCCCCATGAACCCCAGAAAAAAGTTACTGAAGCCAATGCTAAAATCCAAGAATTGGTAGAAAAACACAAAATTGAAATGATTGCCATTGGCAATGGAACTGCCAGTCGTGAAACTGATGCTTTTGTGGCAAATCTAATGCCGAAATTTGAGCATAAACCTATTAAAGTCATAGTTAACGAAGCAGGAGCTTCGGTTTATTCTGCTTCCATGGTGGCCATAGAAGAGTTCCCCAAAGAAGATGTTACTACTAGAGGGGCTATTTCCATAGGTCGTCGCTTACAAGATCCTTTGGCAGAGCTGGTAAAAGTAGATGCTAAAGCTATTGGTGTTGGACAATATCAGCATGATGTAAATCAAAGAGAATTGCAAAAACGCTTGGATGAAGTAGTGGAATCTTGCGTAAATATGGTGGGGGTAGATTTAAATTCTGCTTCGGATTCATTGCTTTCTTATGTGGCGGGAATAAGTAAAAATGTTGCCAAAAACATTGTCAAAGAACGCAATGAAAAAGGCGGTTTTAAAGCTAGAGAAGATTTAAATAAAATCAAGGGTTTAGGTCCCAAAGCTTTTGAACAAGCCGCAGGTTTTTTGCGCATTGTTGATGCGGAAAATCCCTTAGATGGCAGTGCTGTGCATCCGGAAAACTATCCTTTGGTAGAAAAAATCGCCCAAGAATTGTCCGTGGAAGTGAAGGAATTAATTGGTAATAGCGAACTTCTTAAACAAGTTTCTGCAGAAAAGTTCGTCAGTGATGAAGTGGGTACCCATACTATCACTGATATTTTAGCAGAATTAGAAAAGCCTAATCGAGATCCGCGTAAAGAATTTACCTACGCGCGTTTCAATGAGAAAATTCAGAGCATCAATGATTTAATCACTGGATCCTGGTTAGAAGGTGTGGTGACAAATGTGACAAATTTTGGCGCTTTTGTAGATATTGGAGTGGATCAAGACGGTTTGATTCATATTTCCGAAATAAGCCAAAAATTTGTGGAAGATGCCAAATCTGTGCTCACCGTTGGCGATGTAGTTAAGGTACGCGTTTTGGCTGTGGATTCCATTCAAAAACGCATCAGTTTGTCCATGCGTGAAGAACAAGCTGAGCAAAGAAGGGGAAGAGGTGGCCCTAGAGGAAAGCGTAGAAGAGGTGGAAGAAAACAATCTGGAGCAGGAACTCAAGGTTTTGCGACCATTGCAGATTTAAAAGCCAAGTTTTCTGGAAAGAATGTTTCTAACAAGCCTAAAAAGAAACCTCAGCCTGTAAAATTGAAAGTCAGCGTCAAAGATATAATGCGTTCGGGTCGTTAAGTACAAGATGAAAATCAAAATCCATGGCGATATGCTTTAGATGATGGCTGGCCACTACTAAAGTGCTTTGGGCATATTTATCCACGAGTTTCCAAAGGCTTTGTCGATTAATATCGTCTAAGCCTTGGTCGGGTTCATCTAAAATCACCAATTCTTTTTGGGCTACCAGTGCTCTAGCTACTAGTGCCAATCTTTGCCAAGCATAAGGAGCTTGGTAAAACTGCATTTCAGCAGGGATTCCCATTTCATAGAGAATATCTTTTGCTAGGGAAACTTGCTTTTTGCTAGCTGGAACAGGGTTTTGGCGCAAAGGTTGAAAGGCATCTAAAACCGTGTTTAGCAGGGTGGATTTTTGTCTCCAACCATGATGTTGTTCGGGAGAACAAAAACTTAGCCGAGCTTTATGCTCCCAAATATTAAAGTTTTTTCCTGGGGTTTTTCCGAATAATCGCAATTCATTGCGGTAAATTTGTGGGTGATCTCCGGTTAAAAATGTTAATAAACTGCTTTTGCCACTACCGTTGGGACCACTAAGCAGCCATCTTTGGCCTCTTAAAATTTGCCAGTTAAGTTTATCGATGATTTTATTGTCACCAAAACTAATACACAAGTTTTGGCCACACCAAACTTCGTCTGCAGTAGGAAAAATTACTTGCTGGGAGGCTTGTTGAGAGTTATGCAAAAAAGTCTTTTGTATGTTTTGTGGAGATTTGTGAAATTCTGGGGTGGAAGCGCTGGCTTGGGCGATGGTTATTTGTATGCCTTGTCGGGAAAATTTATGTAAAGCATTAAGCACTATAGGATAATTTGTTGCATCTAAACCAGAAAAAGGGTCATTTAACAAAATTTGCTGGGGATTTTGCATAAAAGCGCGGGCAATGATTAATCTGCGCAGTTCACCATTAGACAATGATATTATATCTTTTTTTAAAAATTCATCGTTTAGTTGTAGCAGTTTTTGGGCTTTAGCAAGTAATTCTTTCTGGGTTTTGGGCAGAGCATTTGTTTCACTGTGATGGTGACTAAGTAGTACAAAAGGGTTTTTAGTGAGGAAATCCCGTGCAGTGGGGATATCTCTATGGGCTAAGCTTACCAAGCGTTGTTGCCAGTATTGAGAAAAAGCTGATTGTATTCGGCTTTGTAGTTGGGAATCTATGATCCAGTGTTTTTCAAATTTTATGTTATTATTTAACCATTCACTTCTTTTTTGCGGATTATCAATGATTTCTAAGTACATTTGGCAAATATAAACTATTAATAAAGAGCTTTATGCGTTTAGGAAATTTCAATAAACTAAAAATTAACAAGTCTGTGCCCCATGGACTGTATTTGAGTGATGAAGATGAAAATCTTGTGCTTTTACCCACTAAATATGTGCCAGAAGAGTATGAAATTGGCGATTTTTTAGAAGTTTTTGTTTATTTAGATTCCGAAGACAGACCGGTAGCAACTAATTTGGAACCTTTTTGTGCCGTGGGAGATTTCGCTTATTTAGAAGTTGCAGACACTAGTCGTGTGGGTGTGTTTTTGGACTGGGGCTTAGAAAAAGATTTACTCTTGCCATTCCGCAACCAAGTGCAAAGTCTTAGTGTAGGCGATATGGTAGTGGTTTATGTGTATTTAGACAAAGCCAGTGGGCGAATAGTTGCCACGCAAAAGCTAAAGCCTTGGTTTAGTTATGATTTGCATGGAATGCAAGTGGGCGATAAAATAGAGGCTATGGTCTATGAATGTAGTTCAACCACTGTGCGTTTAGTTACCACTTTTGGGCAAAATGCACGCATTCATAGAGTTAAAGCTCAAAATTTGCAAGTGGGGGATATAGTAACTGCAAGGGTGGCAAATATTTTTGATAATTATTTAGAATTAAAAATTGGACCTTCAACTTTAGAGCAAATTTCCACCGATGCTCAGTTATTATTAAATATTTTAGCAGATAACAAGGGTTTTTTGGGTTTAAATGATAAAAGTTCCCCTAAACTCATTCAAAAAAAACTAGCTTGGAGTAAGAAGCATTTTAAAAAAGTGTTAGGGTATTTATTGAAAAGAAGAAAAATTATGCAAAATAGTTCAGGCATAAGTTTGACAAAATTGCAATGATTTTATAATTAAATATGTAGAAAAACATTGGAGGATCTATGTCGATCAATAAAAAGTGGGTAAGTTTAATTTTAGCAATAGCTTTTGCATGGGTTTCTTGTTCAAAACCGCCCCCTCCCGTGGTGGAACCAGAGCCAGAACCAGAGCCAGAGCCAGTAATAGAAGAGGTTTACGAAGAACCGGAAGAGGAAGATAATTCAGAAGCGGAAGAACTTGCGCGCTTAGAAGCAGAACGTCAACGCCTAGAAGTTTTATTAAACTCTATTATGTCTAATGAAGTTTACTTTGCTTTTGATAGAGCTAATCTGACTAGCGAAGCAAATGACATTTTAGTAGAAGTAGGCGATATACTTAAAAATGAACCGAGAATTTCTATTACAATCGAAGGCCATACCGATGAAAGAGGAACAGAAGCTTATAATATGACTCTTGGTGAAAAAAGAGCCAACTCTGTTTTGAGGTATTTGTCTAATTATGGAGTTGAAGATAGTCGATTGAACAGCGTATCTTATGGTGAAGAAAGACCAAAAGTACACGGAAGTGACGAAGAAGCTTGGGCACAAAACCGCCGCGCTGCTTTTAGGGCTGTAATTGACTAAAAGTTAAGGTTATCGATAAAAACATTTTAAGGACGCTTCTATTTAGGAGCGTCTTTTTTTAATACCTTAGAAAAGCAAAATACATTGAGGGCGATTATCAAAAACCAGGAACTGGACATAAAAATAATGCCGCCTACACTAAGCTCTTGCATGATCAACTCCTTGGGAAGAACGGTTGCGCCATGCCCACCACACGGCGAAGTTAATAAATAAAATGGCAGCGACTAAAAATGCGCGCACTAACCAAATAAAGGTTATTTGTGAAAATTCTAAGCTTAAAAATGTTACCTGAGCTGCGGGATCAATGTGTTTTAGAGCAATTACTTGCCAACCATCAGTAACAAGCCATGCGCCTAACATGAAAACTAAATAATAAGGTGTGATCCACTTCATGACAAAGCGCCCCCAGCTAAGCCAAAAATAGCTACAAAGGCACCAAAACCTGTGAAAATAGCCACCGCAGCAATGGATTTTAGCCGTTTAAATTTTAATTCGTCTTCGCAAAAGGTTATTAATGGCTGTTGAATAGAAATTGTGCTAGTCATGCCAGCTAAAAAAAGCATGCTAAACCAGACAAATTGTAAAAGATTGGCCAAAGGCAGCTTACCAAACACCATGGGCATGGTTTGAAATCCTAAACCGAAGGTTCCCATTTGTGCCACTTCGGCTATGTTGGCTCCATATAAAATCATGGCCAAAGGTACCACTATGGTTCCACTTAAAATAACTTCGGCAAAAGTGTTGGTTCCGACGGCGGAAAGCGATGAAAGCACTAAATCTTCGTCTTTTTTAACATAGCTGGCGTAGCAAAGAATTACTGCTATTCCGATGCTAAGGGTAAAGAATACCTGGCCTGAGGCTTCTATCCAAACTCTGGGGTTGGTGAGGGCAGAAAAATCGGGATTCCACATATAGGCCAAGCCAGCTTCTATGCCGGGAATAGTTAATACTCGAATTAAAAGACCCACTCCCATTAAAAGCAATAAAGGCATGGCGTATTTATTTAGGCGTTCTATTCCCCGGCGCACTCCAAAAGCTAATACGGAGAAATTTGCTAAAAAAGTTATTACAAAAAAGAAGATTGCCGCAGGAATAGGGCCGATTTTAGTGTTAAGCATGATAAAATCGCCGAAAAAGCTGGTAATGGTGTTGCTTTGTACTGCATTTAAAAGTTGGCCATTTAGAGAATACCAAGCAAATGCCAAAAGCCATGATTGTATAAAGACATAATAAAAGCTAATGAAAGTGGGCGCAAAAAGGCCGAAGCTGCCTGCAAATTTGGCCCAGGGCTTTTTAAACATTTTGTCTAATAATCCTGGTCCGGTTCCGTGTCCATGAATGGCGGCGTAGCGCCCTAAAGTCCATTCCATCCAAGCCAGGGGAATCGCCAAAAAAACGATGGCAATTAAATAGGGAATCATAAAAGCACCACCGCCATAAGTGGCTGCTTTTACCGGAAAGCGCAAAAAGTTGCCTAGCCCTACGGCACTACCGGCCACTGCGAGGATAACGCCGAGGCGACTACCCCAATTTTCTCGTTGTTTCATAGTTAAAAGCTATTAATAAAAAAGCTTTTAGGTATTAAAAAAAGAAAAATGCTTTTATTTGGGCCGCGATCTGCTTTTAGTTTTAGCTGGGGTATTAGGTTTTTCATCCATAAAAGGAAAAGAATACTTTTGCCGTAAAATGCAACCTTTATCCCCAGGGATACATTTGGTGTTGCGTAATTTACAGCTATCATCTACTAAATATTTACACTGCCATGCCATGATAATATTATAGCAAAAAAAGAATTGAGGGGAGGGTCATCGCTTACGATCGTAGAAGAGAGTTATAAGTAATAAGTTATAAGTTTGTGGAAAGCTTGGTACTTACTGCTTTTCCGCGAATCTTGGTGCAACTTAGTCTTTCCCCTGAGAAACTAGTTGCGGTTTTATGAAAATCTTGTCGCAACTTACAACTTACAACTCTCCGATAAGATTGTCGTATCCCCAACTCACTCCCTCTCGATACTATTTTGTCCTTAATCTAAATTTTAACACGAAAACAAAATCACTCGGGGACCGCGGTTGCATCACCCTCAATACGATTTTTCAATGATTGTCCCTATTCTCATTACAGAAAATCAGAGATTATGCCTGCATCTACAGGTTGATCACCTAGCAAAATGTGCTGGTTTAAGCGTTGCACCATCTTTTTGTGCATCATAAAGATGGCGTGATTTATAGCTTTGCGCCTAAAAATCCCATACCAAAAAAGCTCGTGGTTAAGGTTTTCTTGTTCGTAAAAAGTTATGCGGAGTTTTGCGCCTTGGGGAGAAGTGATTTTGGCGTGCAATGCTAGTTTAAGTTGCATTTTGCGTGGCTGCACTGGCCACAACGGCCCCAGCACTAAATATCCGAAATACCATGGGGAAAGAATTTGCTCTTCATAGCTAGGAACCAAGCTTATGCAAAAATGATGGCCAGAAAACGCCTGCAGTTGAGATGCATAAAAGTCATGCAATAGCTGTAGCTCACTTTGGGAAAAACTTTGGGTAGAATCGCTTAAACTTACAAAATCCAGTGATTTTTGCTGACTACTCTGCCATTCTACATGGGCTAGTTTAGGTGCGCATGCCAGAAAACTAGTGCTAATCAAAATAATAAGTAGTTTCCGCATGGGAAAGGTCGCTTCCTTGAATGGTTAGTGTGTCTGGTGGGTATTAGGGTAAATAGCAATGATTTGACATTGAGAACTAGAATTTAGCAATTCAGGTTCACTCCAATCACCGTAACTGGTGATAGCGCCAAAGCCTCCATTAGCTGTGAGTACAGGAGTTGCTAAATCAGCATTATTACAAGCTGTGCAAATACTGTCAGGCATTAAAGCATTTTCCACATCGTCATCATAAGTTTCGCATGACAAAAAAAGCAATGTGCTTAGGCTAATAATTAATAAAATCATACTATTAAAATACATGTTGTCTTAAAAATTTGTAAAATTAACTTGTGTTACCTGCTTTTTTTATTTCCGATGCTCATTTGGGGTGCAAAGATCCCCAGGCAGACCCCCAGGGCGAAGCAAAGCTTATCGCCTTGTTAAAATCTTGGCAAGGGGCAGCCTCTCACTTGGTGTTAGTGGGAGATGTTTTTGAGTTTTGGATGGAATACAAGCATTATATCGCTTTTGAGCATTGGGGGTTTTTGCGCGCCTTGGCTGAATTAGCAGAATCTGGCGTAAAAGTGCATATTTTAAAGGGAAACCATGATTTTGCCTTAGGGAGTTTTTTTCCTAAATATTTGGGAGTAGAAGTACATCGAGAGTTAGAGTTAACCCTACAAGGAAAGAAAGTTTATTTCACCCATGGCGATGGCCTAGCCGCAGGGGATAGATCTTATAGAATAATGCGCAGAATTTTGGACTTTCCCCTCAACCAATATCTTTTTAAACTGCTACACCCCGATTGGGGTTACGCTTTGGCGCAAAAAGTGGGGGGATTAAGTCGCAAAGCAGGAGAAGGAAAGTGTTGCCCATGGGGAGAGTACGAAGCTAAGGCAAAACAGCTTTTAAAAAAGAAAAACGCCGATGTGGTGGTGCACGGACACACTCATATCGCTCAAATAGCAACTTATCCCGAAGGCACACATATTAATTGCGGAAACTGGCTTTTTGACTTAAATTACATAGAGTTTAAAAATAGCATAGCGCAAATAAAAACTTATGAGGAATAATATGGCAGAAAAACTAAGCGCAGGGCAACCCGCTCCAGAATTTGAATTGTTAGATCAAAAGGGAAATACCCAGAAATTAACGGATTATCGCGGCCAATGGGTGGTGCTCTATGCTTACCCTCGAGATATGACCCCAGGTTGCACCTTAGAAGCCGAAGAATTTACCGGATTATTGCCTGAATTTCACAAAAACAACGCCGTGGTAATGGGAATTAGCCCAGATAGCGTGGCTAAGCATAAAAACTTTTGTGAAAAAAAGTCTTTAGAACATATTTTGCTGGCTGACGAAGAACATCAAACCATAGAAGCCTACGGTGCTTGGCAGCTCAAAAAATTTATGGGGCGCGAATTTATGGGAGTGGTGCGTTCCACTTGGCTTATAGACCCCCAGGGGTTGATTAGCACGACTTGGTACAATATACGAGCCAAAGGTCATGCCCAAAAAGTTTTAGACGAATTGCTCGCTAAGCAATAAGCATTGAACACATTACTTCTTTTTGGCCTTAGCAGCTTTTTTAGGAGGGGATTCTTTGACAATTAAAGGATTTTCAGTCAAATAGTTTATTTGCAACTGTTTTTGCTTTAACCTGGCTAACAAAAAGTTATTGAGGGTCTTTTTGTGGTCATCGCTCACTTCGCCTTTGGAGTTTAGCATTACCACCCAATAACGATTTTCGGTGGTGTCTATGGCCATGGGCCTTTCGCTCGTAGAAAAAGCTACGATATTTGGGGCAATGGTTTTAAGTTCTTGCAAAATGTTTTGGGTTTCCCCAGCTTTTAGCTCAAACATTTTTAGGCTATCTATGCTGAATTGCAAGTTTTGAATGCGCTTGTTACTAGCTTGCAACATTTTGTCCATAGACGACTTTTGCGTGCTTAGGGAATCTTGCATAGCTTCCATATAGCTCGCCACAGTTCCTTGCCTTATAATGATGTCTGCATCTTGTAAACGGAACTTATTTAGGCTTTCCCTAGCTTTGTGTATGGCTGGTTCAGGGATAGGCTCGCCGATCAATAAAAATGTTGCGCTTTTGCGGGGTTTAGTATCAAAGTTGCGCAAAATAACCTGAGAATTGGGAAAGCTCAACTCAGAGTTCATAAAATCGTTGAGTCGCACTTCAAAAACATTTTTTTCTACAATGTTAAAAGCTAGCCAAATGCTGGGTAAAACCGTGATGATAACAATGGTGGTAATAGTGCGTTTTACGCGCACGCGTTGGGTGGTATCGGGTATAGAAGCTTGTTTAAAACGCAGTAAGCGCACCACCAAAACCGTGGAAAAGCCGATCATCACCGTGTTGATAAAAAACAGGTAAAAGCCCCCAAAAAAGAAGTCTAATTGGCGGTTTGCTAAGCCGTAACCCGCTGTGCATAAAGGGGGCATCAGAGCGGTGGCTATGGCCACGCCAGGGATGGGATTACCTTTGTCTTTACTGGCACCAACTATGATGCCCGCCATACCTCCGAAAAAAGCCACGCCCACATCCCAAATAGTGGGGGTAGTGCGCGAAATCAGTTCCGAAGAAGCAGTGGTTAAAGGTGAAATTAAAAAGTAAAGAAAAGAAGTGGCAATACTTATTACCACCATAAAAGAAAGATTGGTAAAAGATCGTTTTAAAAGCGCAAAATCAAAGATTCCCACGGAAAGACCCATGCCCATAATGGGGCCCATAAGGGGAGAAATTAACATTGCTCCTATAATGACTGCGGTGGAGTTAACATTGAGTCCAATGGAAGCAATAAAAATGGCGAAAACCAATACCCAGGCATTTACCCCCTGAAATTCTACGCCTTTTTTGATGTAGGCAATGGTTTCTTCTTCGTGGGCGCTGTCTTCTTCTAAGCTAAATTGCAAAAGAAATTTTTGTGCAAAAAAACGAAAAAGTCTCATGATTATTTTGGATTGGCGCGATCTTCAGAACTTTTTACGGATTTAGATACCACATTTCCGCCCCAAATCCAATCCACGAAGTCAAATTCAGCAAAAGATTCCATGGCATCGTTAAACCATTGGGGGTTGTGGTTTACTAATGATTTTAGTCCTATATTATAGACTAAGAAAACAGCTAAATATATTGCAAAACCTTTGATGTTGCCTTTATGAAGCTTAAAAAGGGCAATAAGCGCAATGATTATAGCAATGGCGGCAAAGTTATAATGTACTTTAAAAAAATCTACTAAAATTTCCATGATTAAAAAATAGTCATAACATTACTTGAATGTGATAAAAAATTGAGTAAACTAATAATATAGAGTCTTTGTAATAGTTTTGGGATGTTTTAATGATACAAGAACAAGATTTATTAGATGAAATTCAGTCGTTTTCACCTTTAGCTCCTTCGTTGCTGCATTTAGCCGAAGTTATTGCTTCCGATGATTATACTATTGCTGAAGTTGAGCAAATTGTCAGAGTTGATACTGCCTTAACTATCGACACTTTGAGGTATGCAAATAGTGTAGAAAATGTAGGCCGCAGCAGAGTAGCTACGGTGCAAGATGCCATAGTGCGTTTAGGCGGAGAAAGGCTTTTTAGATATTTATATGCTCGGTGGCTGGTGGGGATTGCTGATAAACCCCTAAGGAGCTATGGCTTAGATGCAAATTATTTTTGGGTGCATGGAATCACGGTGGCCATGGCTTATGAAGCTTTGGCTAAAGCTAGGGATATTGATTCATATTTAGCTTTTACCAGTGGATTGTTGCACGATATAGGAAAGATAACTCTAAATAATTTGGCAGAAAAATTTAAAATCTCCATGGAAATAGAGCTTAACTCCAATGATTTTGCCCTTATGAATATGGAAAAAGAGATTTTTGGTATCAATCATCGGCAAATGGGTGTTACTTTAATGAAAAAGTGGGGCTTTCCCGATGAATTAATTGCTTTGGCAAACGATGATATTATGCTGGACTTGGCCCACGAAGTTACCGATGCGCTTTCGTATTTTGAGAGCGGGGTAGATATTTCCGATTTTAGCCCAGAAGTGCAGAAAATTGCCCAAGAAGTTAGCGAAAAAAGAGTTGGTTTATTAGAAGTTTTCGGTATAACTTAAGCTTTGTTGTCTGAAGACAACAGAAATTATCTTTGGGGTTGGAAATATTGAGTAATATACAGTAACTTATATATATGCAGACTCCAAATAATCAATTGCGTGAAGTTTATGAATACATGGATTACCGTGAATATCTCATAGATTTTTATGAAAGCCGCAAAAAGCAAAATCCTAATTTTTCCTATAGGATTTTGTCTGATAAAATGGGTTTTAAAACCCGAGATTTTATTCATCGAGTAATGAAAGGTGAGCGTAATTTATCGGCGCAAAGCATTCCAAAAGTTTGCCATGGATTAGATTTTAATACCACCGAAAAAGAATATTTTAGTGCGCTAATTAACTTTTGCCAGAGCGAAAAAGAAAAACAAAGAGACAAGTTTTATGAGCAAATGCAAAAAGCTATCAAAAAGGCTGCATTTATAGATAGTCAGCATTTGTTAGCGCACCATCAATACAGGGTTTATTCTGATTGGCGACATTTAGCGGTGCGATCTTTGATAGGGATGCATGGCTTTAACGGGGACTATGCGGAGTTAGCCAGCTGGCTTAATCCAGCCATTAGCGTTGACGATGCCAAAGAGTCTGTGGAACTTTTGGAACTGTGTGGTTTGATTTCTCAAGACAAAAAAGGCAAGTGGATTTTGACCCATAAATCCATTACCACGGGGAACACCACTTCGAGGATTGCCCTCAAAGGATTTCATCAAAAATGCATTGCGCTGGGTTCTGAAAGCATAGACCGCGATCCGCCGCATTTGCGCAATGTTTCAGGCTTAACTTTAGGGGTTTCTAAGCAAAGTTATGATCGCATTGTGGAAAAGCTCAATGATGTGCGCAAAGAAATCGCCCAAATCGCCAGTGAAGACACCCAAGCAGATCAAGTGGTGCAACTGGAACTTTTATTGTTTCATTTGAGTCAGAAATAAGTAGTAAGTTTGTGGCATACCCCTACTTTATCTCCACGGTGCTGGTTACAGCTGGGCGTGCCTCCGCAAGCGGAGTCGGGCTTTCCGCTTGTATCTTTGCGTTATTTCATTCAAAACAGTATCGACCGTATCGATTAAAAACGCAAAGGATATCGCTGCTATCCTTCACGCAAGGGTGAAAATCATCGACGATTATTTGTCCGAGATTTTCGTAGTTTGGTACATCAGTCTTATCCAAGTGGAATCCCGGGCGACATTTTCTATGCGCAGTTCATCCATGGCGCCGTGGAAAAGCTGATCGTAAGAGCCATCGTTATGTACCCACGCGCCTATAACTAAGGGCAAACTTAGGTCTTTAGTCCCCGATGAAACCCCGGTTAGCGTGGAGTCGTTGATTAAAACGCCGTTGCGATAGGCGCTGATTTCCTCGCCTTTTTGCACTATGGTTAAATGTTCCCAACGCTTGAGATCTGTGGTGTCAATGGGAATACGACTGTAAGTTCTTCCGGTAAGAGATTCTTCGTGGCGCATATCGAAAAGCCAGGCGGCGTCGGTGTATTGATATTTTAAATGCCACTGGAAGCCGCCTTTGCCCAAGATAAAGCGACTGGTATTGGCGGTGTCTAAGCGTACCCACAATGAGAGCGTGAGCGTGTCTAAAGATGAAAAGTTTAAAAGGCTTTGGCTGGTTCCCGGAATGAGTATATAAGAGCTTTTGCCATCGAAGTAGGCTGCCTGACCCACCACACCGGGGGTGGATTCTATTTGGTGGGGGCGACCATCAAAGCCTAAGTCACCATGGTCAAACAAATGTTCGGCTTTATGGTCGAAGTGCCAAACCGCCAAGTATCCCAAGCTTTCGGCAAAGGGGTTGGCACTAGGCAGCTCCTGCAAAGATTCGTCGAAAACTAAACGCAGATTTTGCGTGGTATCGGCAAAAAGCGTGTCTATATTAACCCAGATTTCTACTTGTTGTTGCACAGAATCCCAACTATTGATGCTGTATGCTAGAGCTTGAGAACTATCTTTGCCAAATATTTGCAAAGGAGTTTGGGCACCCAAAGCGTCGAAGTTTAGATCCGAGCTTTGTAGTCGTAATAAGTAGGGGAAATTGTAAAGCTCGGAGCTCAATTTGAGACCGCTGGAGCCAGTTTGTATGGGGATATTAATCTCGCTATAAATAGGGGGAGAATTATGCACAAATTGCGTTCCCGGGGCGGGTTTAATGTTTTTTGCTAGTTGAATAGTGTCGCCTTGGTCGCTGATAAATAATGCCCTTGCCAGTTGCGTGGAAAACACTGAATTGGCGAAAACTGAGCCAAATTCCACTTCCACAGCTTGGGCAAAAGATGTGCCGGGAATAACCAAATGTCCTTGGGTGCCATCGGCAACTTTGGGAACGCCCAGGCGTAATTTTGCGGGGGGAACCAATGTGCCGGCAAATTGAAGATTGGAGGAAGAATCGGTGATGGTTTGGGGCCAAAACATTTTGAATCCGCTGCTGTGATTGGCTTCGAGGGCGCAAGATGTACCCACAGGAAGTTTTAAATTGAAGTATCCATTGGAGTCGGCGGAGCTTTGGAGGCTGTCTTTTAGGGTGTCTTGCAGTGAATTGAATTGTGGTGGAATACAGCGAACTTGGGCTAAAACTGCTGGAGAACCATCCCATAAGGTCAATATGCCTGCGATGGAGGGGTTGCCAGTTTCAGCGCTGTTGCCTCCTGCTGTAGATACAGGTTTAGAACAGCCTATGATTAATAAGCTTAAAAGCAACAAAAAATATGTGAATTTTGGTTTAATGGCCATAAGACTAATTTATCAAAAATAATCAGTACCGTACATTAAATAAATTTATGCTCTTTTATTTCCTAAAGTTTCAATGTTCTTTTGAACTGTTGTCTGAAGACAACGAGAGTGCTGAGTGGGGGTTGTTATTTGTTGATGTTAAGCTTTTCAACTAGTCTGTAAACAGTCGTTCCGGTATTTGTGGGCCATTTTTGACATGGGGGGCTATCTTTGGCTTTAGCTCTTTCAATAGCAGATGAAACACCAGGCAAAATTTTATTTAACTCTAATTTACCTTTTGCATAGTTAGGGAGATGTTTTTTTAATTTTTGGACACATTCTCTTTTGCTTTCAATGTTATTTCCATTTTCAAAGTGAAGTAGTAACCAATATTCAAACATGGGATTGCTTAACGCAAAACCAAAGCGTTTTTTTTGACAACTCCAGTCGTATAATAATTGTAGTTGTTCGTTGTTCCAATTATCTTTATCAACAATGATCCAAGCTTCATCATTATTGGTTAATTCATGCAAGCTTTTTTTGAGGCTTGCGAGAAGTTTTTTTGGGGCGCTGGCATCGCCATGTTTAATGCATTTAACTTTTAAAAGATTGCGCTCATCATTAAACATTGAAAAGTATTGAGGCTCCGTTTTGGCTCCTTCAGTAGCAAGCAAGTACAGCTTTTTATATCTGCGATTTCCTAATTCTCTTCTGAATGAGCGCCTTCTCATTGCATATTACCTTTTAGCATAGAATGGGTCAATAAAATATTAGGAATACCGCCTAACCTGCCTTGTAAGTAACTTTTACGAATATCTTTATCATAGCGTACATCTTTAAAATCGCTAAAAGAGTATAAGTCAGTGGAACCATCTCTTTTTCTTTCAACTACCCACATTTCATCGCGACGCAATAAGTCTTGATCCATTATTAATACATCATGGGTGGTAAACAAAAGTTGCGAGCGACAGTTTTCATTACAAGAAATCAGGTAGTTTTCAATTAGCTTGCGGGTTAACAAAGAATGTATGCTGCGATCAACTTCGTCAATTACATATACTTTGTTTTTATTTAAAGAAAGATCTAAAAATGCAGGTAAAAGGTCTATTATTCGCTTGGAACCATCTGACTCTTGTCGGATTTCAAACTTAACAGGGTTGCCTTCATTGTCTTTGTGATATGTTACAAGTTTTTGGGCCTGTAATTCACCATTTTTTTTCAAAAAAACAATTCGTTCATTTGCAGAATCACCAACAATACGCAAAGGTAATCCTTCTTTAATGTTTTCTTTTAGGCGTTGAATGGTGTCTGCAGGTAAATTAAGACTTTCAAATGGAATGTCTTCGCCTTTTAGAGAATCTATTCCTGTATCTAGTTGAGAAATAGAAAGGTTTATTAAATCTCGGAGCGGATCTTTATCTTGAAAGAATTGTTCAAAAGTTTCAAATCTTGAATCAGGTGCTAATAATTCTAAAGTATTTCTAAACCAATTATATACCATTTTAAAATTATCAATTTTCTGATAAACAGAATTGGTCAGAAACAGCTGGTTGTCCCTGGTGCCTTCAAATACAAACTGCAATCTTTCATTGTTAGCTAAATTACTACCAAAAACCATAGCATTATTTTGACGAGAGAACAGTGTTTTTTCCGAAGTAGATGTAATGACTATAAGCTTTTCTTGATAAACACGCTTAGAGTCTATTACAAAAGAATATTCATAAATAAGTTCATCAATTAACAGTTCAAACTTGAATTCAGAAGTTTTATTTGACTTTTCTCTGTTTAGCTTAAAAGTTTCAACGGCGATAGAGCCTTCTAGTGAAGTACCTTTAACAATAAAGTGCTTAGCAAAACTTAAAGCCATAAATAAATTAGTTTTCCCAGAGGCATTACCACCATAAATAGAAGCGATTGGTAATATGCGAATTCCAAATTTTTTGACTCTAGGTAAACGATCACCATGTTGCTTTTCTCTGCTAGCAATCATAGAGAATTTCGTCTTATGGGCGAAAGACTTCCAATTTTTAAAAGTAAAGTTTAGCAACATATAGTAAGCCTTAATTAGTGTAATATCGTTTCAATATATACAATAATGTAGCTTTTCGGAGTGTAAAAAACCAGCTTATGAGAAATTATCTCTTTAGTTGGGGTTGTTTTACTCACCAATCGCATCGATTTCTTGCATTAAGCGGTGGGTTTCGGTTAAGGCGACGATGATTTTTTGGTAGTGTAAAATATCGTTAAAGTCTAGGGTTCTGCCGACGCGGTCTTTGAGCCATTTTTGTGAAGAGGTTTAAGGTTTGAAAACATTGCTCATCATTGATCCAAACTTGGCCTAAAGTTGCCATAAAAAAAGTCCTCCCCTTGGTCACATTATAAAGAGGTGCGGGAGGTTCTATTGATTTTAATATAATATCTAATAAATAAAGTCAAACTTCTGCTAGCATAATTTAATAAATTTGTTTCCAGCGTGGTTATTAGTAAATTTAGGCTGAGGCATAGATGATTAATAAGATTTTAGCATTGACTTTGGGCGTATTGGCGCTAGTGTGGGCAGGGGATTGTCGCGAGCCGAGTTTGCAGGTGCAGGCCCGCTTGGTGGAAATTCCGGGAAAGTTGCCCCATAACGATCTTTACAACTATGTTTATGTGTTCAAGTACAAGGTGCTCAAAGTCATAGAGGGCAAATACGCCGAGTCCGAGATTTTGGTGGGGCAGTACAATCCCGCTCAGGCGCGCACCGCCATTAAAGATAAAATGGCGCCGGTGGCTAAGGGTAATTTGGCGGCTTTTCGCGCCGGTGATACCCATGTTTTGAAACTCATCAATTCCGTGGAATGCGTGTGGAAAGACGCGGTGGAAGACGAGTATTTTGACGATGATAGCCAGCGCTGGTATGCCGTAGAAACTAATAGCGCCAAATAAAACTTATGGTTTTTTCTTCCCACATATTTCTGTTTTACTTTTTGCCGCTGTTTTTGCTGATCTATTACGCATTGCATTGGCGGGGCGTGGGCATTGCGTGGCAAAACCAGTTTATCACCATTGCCAGCTATGTTTTTTACGGGTGGTTTGTGCCGTGGTTTGTGGTGCTCATGTGGATTTCTACCATCATGGATTATGTGGCGGGGCGGTTGATTAGTGCGCCGGGAGCGAGCAAGTTTCAGCGCAATGCGGCGCTGACGGCTTCGGTGGTGAGCAACTTGGCGATTTTGGGTTTTTTCAAGTATTACATGTTTTTTATGGGCGGCCTCAACGCCTTGCTAGCGCTGATGGGGCTAGGGCCAGATTATTTTGCCATCATGTCTGTAACTTTGCCCATCGGAATTTCGTTTTACACCTTCCAAACCATGAGTTATACCATAGATGTGTGGCGGGGCGATGCACCTCCGGTGCGGGATATGCGCACATTTTCGTGCTTTGTGGCGTTGTTTCCCCAACTGATTGCAGGGCCCATTATTCGCTACAATACCGTGGCGCAGCAATTGGAGCATCGCAAACATACCTTGTTGCGCTTTAGTTCGGGACTCATGATTTTTAGCTTGGGCATGGGCAAAAAGATTTTGTTGGCCAACCCCGCAGGGCAAGTGGCCGATACGGTATTTGCGGCCCAAGGCATGAGTACTGGCGTGGCTTGGTGGGGGATTTTGGCTTATACTTTGCAGATTTACTTTGATTTTTGCGCTTATTCGGATATGGCTGTGGGGCTGGGGCGCATGCTGGGTTTTGAATTTATTCGCAACTTTAATTCCCCTTATCGCGCCCAAAGTATGAGCGATTTTTGGAAGCGCTGGCATATTTCCCTCACCACCTGGTTTACCGACTATTTATACATCAGTTTGGGGGGCAATCGGGTAAAAACTAAGAGCCGCTTGTATTTTAACCTGTTTATCGTGATGTTTTTGAGCGGATTGTGGCATGGAGCTAATACTACTTTTGTGGCTTGGGGTTTGTTTCATGCGTTTTTCTTGATTTGGGAGCGCACGCGCGATCGTCAGCCGATTTATCAACGCTTTCCCCTTGTATTTAGGATGATTTTGACTCAAATTACCGTGATGTTTGCCTGGGTGCTGTTCCGAGCGCAAAATCTGGGCCAAGCTTGGGAATATTGGCGCACCATGGTGGGGTTGGGTACGCCCCAAGTTACCGCAGAAATGCTCCCCGCGGTGGTGTTTAATCCTTACTTAGTGTTCTCAATTTTGCTAGCAGCACTGATTTCACAATTACCCTGGCAGGCGCACACCATGTCCGAAAAAGTTACCCTACCTCGCATGGTATTTGCGCTGAGTATGTTGGCGCTAGCTATGGTGGCTATGTTTACCCAAGCGTTTAACCCCTTCTTGTACTTTCAGTTTTAAAAACCATGACTAAAATCACTCCCAAACGCCATTCCGATGAAGCTCCGCAGCTGCGCACTTCGTTGAGTCGCAAAGCTTTGGTGCTGTTGGTGGCGATCTTTTTATTACTGCTCTGGGTGCCCCCGCTGTATCAAGCGCTGGCGGAATTTAAGGAAAGTCGCTCAGTGCAAATCACCCATATTTTCACCGATTTTTGGCGCACCCCCCAGCAACGCGCTGCCGAATTGCGCGAACTTTTAAGCGCTCCCGCCGGGGAATATGACGGGGAATTAGTGTGGCTCAAAGCTTTGCACATCAACCGCCATCATCTTTTAGATAGCACCAGCGCCGAGGGGGAATATTGGCTATCCCTGCGCGGCTTGTCTGGCTCAGATGCTGATTTTGAGCAACGCCGAAGCCAAGCTTTAGAGCATGCCTCTGTGCGCAGCGGTAGGCGCGCTAGTCTTTACCGCGTGGGCGAGGCGTTTTTTAAATACACTATTTTTAGCTCTAGCTATTTGCGCCAGTGGGAAAGCGTTACCGAAGAAAGCTCCAAATTTGCCCTAGCCACTCGGCCTGCCATGCAGTGGTGGCGCTACCAATTATTTAGGGATTTAGGGGAAAAAGGCGTAACCGCCACTCAAGGCGACTGGTCTTTTTATAGAACCGGCATTGATTGGACTATAATCGATCCCAGTTTGGAGCCTTTGCCCAGCTTGCCTTTGCCTAGCATTTGGGAATTTCAACACCAATTAGCCCAGCGGGATATTCAGCTTTTGGTGGTGATTGTGCCCAATAAATCTTCGGTTTATCCCGATTATTTGAGCGTAACTGGGGAATTTCGCAGTCGCGCGTTGCCCTATTTGGACACTTTGCGGGCGCAGGGCGTGGCCGTGGTGGATTTATTTGCGGAATTTGCCCAAGCGCGGGCGCAAAACGACACGGTGCCTTTGTATTTAGCCCATGACACCCATTGGGAAACTCGAGGGGTAAAAATTGCGGCCCAGGCGGTGGCGCAACAGGTGCGACAAATGCTACCCCAAAGCCAAAGCACCGAAGAATATGTGGAACGCTCTTGCAAAGTGGAACGCCACGGGGATATTATCGCCATGACCCAGCTGGAACAGGCCAGTTTTATGGGTTGGGGGCTGGAATTTGCCCCCCAAGTGGTGGAGTGTGCCCAGGTTTATAATTTGCGACGGGATAGCAGTGGGGCGGTGGTGGATTCTATCTTATATAAAGATAACCATCGTTCCAGCGAGATTTTGCTTTTGGGGGATAGTTTCAGTCGCATTTTTCAAAGCGATGCCCCTCGCAGTGCAGGTTTAGTGGCGCATATCGCCAAGGAATTGCAAATGCCCATGGCCAGCATTGTCAGCGATGGGGGTGCATCGACCTTGGTGCGGCAAACTTTGGCGCGGCGCTCCGGGGTGCTCAAGGGCAAAAAGTTGGTGATTTGGGAATTTGTGGAGCGCGATTTGCGCTTTGGTGCCGAAGGTTGGCAAAAAGTGGATTTATAAGGAGCATTTATGCGAATTTGGTTGGCGATTTTAGTTTTGTCTGGCGTGGTGGGCGCGCAAACCACCATTTATCAGAACTTGCGCAGCGACGATAACTTTTTTACAGAAATAGTAACCGCCCATCGGGTGCAAAAACCCACCGCCGCGGCGTTGGACATGGCTTTTTGGCATCATAATTCTCTGTTTAGCGAACCGGGGGGCGAGCTTGAAGTGCCAGCTACGCCTTATTTTATGGAATTTAAGCAACTCTACCTTAATGGGGTGTTTAGCCGAGTAGAAAACCGCATGGAAGCCACAGGATTACGCCCCGAAGTGCGTGCTTTGCCCCTGTCTTTTCCGGCAGTGCGGCGCGAAGCCCAAGTGCAGTTGGGTTGGTCTTTTTTAAGTCAAGTTCAAAGCAGTTTAAACTTATTGGGCCCGGTGCGGGCCACCAGATTGTTGGTGCAACCTTTTAACAAAATTTTGCCCTGGAAAAGCAAAACGCGCAAAGCGGAATTATGGGTGGAAATCGAGCTGAATCCCGGCACAGAAATCCCCGGTGTGCGGGATCGCAATGGCGATGGCATTCCCGAAGTTTATGCGCAAATTAACCCCGCTTTGCTTAGTCGCGACACTTTAGAAGCTTTTGTGCACTGGGTGGAGCAAGTTTACACCCGTGAGTTGCTGGATTCGGCGCAAGTATTGGCCTGGGCGCAAAATTTAGCCGGGCATTTATACCCGGCGCTCAACACAGATTTAGAATGGAATGTGGGGGATTTATGGCCTACAGATTCCCTCTATTTACGAGCTTTACAAGGGCGTAAAATCGCGCACCCCACAGTGGTGATTAAGGGAAATCCTCTGGGAAAAGTACATTACACCGTGATTGATGTGCCCGGTATGAAAGCCGTGGCGAATTTAAACAGTAATTTAAGCAGCGGAGCGGGGGATGAGCGCGCGCCAACTTCCAAAATTGCCGATCGCAATTTACCGCAAAATTATGTGGAAAACATGGCGCGCTGGGAACAAGAATTAGCGGAGCACGGCAGCTATGAAAACTGGGAAAAATCGCTGCAAGTTTGGCGCAATCCTTTGCAACAGCGCATGGCGGAATTGGATGCCAGCACTCACGGATTAGTGGGGCAAAATCCCGAATGGCTGTATTTTCGGCGCAGTTTGGCCTATAGCGTGGGGGGCGATGTGCAAAAACAAGGGGAAAATGCCGATCCCACCGCCGCTTTGATCACTTTTAAGAGCAAATTAGAAGAATTAGAAACCAATATGTTGTTTGTGCCCGTGCCGCCCAAAACCGAAGTTTATGGGGAGCATTTAACTGGAGATTCTAGTCTGTCTGCAACAATTTTTAACCCTTGGGGGCGCAAATACCTCAACGATTTACAAGAAGACGGCATGGAAGTGGTGGATTTATTGCCCTTATATTTGACTGCCAAGCAAAACAGCCCGGAATTGCTGTATCAAAAGCGCGACACTCACTGGGATTTGCCGGGAATGTTAGTGGCGGCAGAGAAGATTGCCCAGCGAATTAAGCAATATGCGTGGTATGCAGAACTGCAGCCCGATACGGCCCGTTTTAGCACAGAAGCCACTACTTACACGCGTTTGGGCGATGTGGTGGAGCGTCTGCCCGACAGTGTGCAAAGCCAATATGGGGCGGATACTTTGCCCGCCTTGCGAGTTTTTGCGGAAGGCCAGCCTTATCAGGGCAAGCGCGGCGCGCCCATTGTGATTATTGGAGATAGTTTTACCGGAGTTATGGAAAGCACCGATGCCAAAAATGGCGGAATTGGCGCGCATATCGCTCGTTTGATCGGGCTGGATGTGGAAGTGATTACCAGTTGGGGCGGTGGCCCCAATGTGCGTTCCCGTTTGTGGCGGGCCCGACAAGCGGAATTGCAAAATGATGTACGCTTGGTGATTTATTTGATGGCGGCCCGGGATTTGTACGAATATCCGGGGGGCTGGGATCCGGAAAGCTTTTAAATTGATGTAGCGGGATTTATTGCAGTGGTGGCTTTCTTAAAGTGGTGGCTTTTTTGAAATTTTGGGTTTTTATTGCTGCGGCGGTATTGTGCGCTTGTGGCGACAATATTCCTGCCAATTATGCCCAAGTTTATGAGCGATTGTGGGAGCAATGGGGCGCTGGTGCGCCTCCTACCGAGGTGAATTTGTGGTTGGATTCCGTGGAAAAGCAGTGCACTACTAAAACAGATTTGGCGGAACGGTTGGCTTGTTTGCAAAAAGCCATGCCTTGGCCCCAAGATTCCACTAATTTTAGCCTGTGGCCTCACCAAGTGTTGCAAAATCAGGCGGGGCAGTGCGTTTCCCTGAGCTTTTTGGCTTTGTTAGCTCTGGAAAGGTTGAATATCGTAGCGAATCCGGTGGCGTTACCGGGTCATGTATTTATCGCGGTGCCCGATTTACAGCGCAATTGGGAGCCTAACTTGCAGGGCTATAACCATCCTTTCAGCTATTATGCACAAAATTACGCTTTGGATTCATCGCAAGGGCGGTGGGCGCAAAGCTTGTCTGTTGCAGAATTTAAAGGCTTGGTGTTGTACGAAATGGCCAATGCACAAGCCCAGTGGAAAGATCCCCCCGGGGAAAGTGCGGAGCGGAAACAAGCGGTGAAAATATATCGCGAAGCACAGAAATGGTGGCAAGACGAGCGCATTGCGGGGAATTTAGCGCTGTTGCAGGCTAATTTAGGAAACATTAGCGCGGCGCGACGCATTTTGGATAGCTTGTGGGAAAGTGGATATCGCAGTGCCGAACTGGAGCGCAACCGCGAGGCTTTACCATGAAAGCGGTGCCAAGCTGGGGGCATAAAATCCGCAGTGCCGGGTGGTTTTTTCCGGGGATTTTAGGGTTGTTTACGGGGATTATTACCTTGATTCCCCTCACGGATGGGGATATTTGGTGGCATTTGGCGGCGGGCCGTGCATTGGTGCACCAGGGTTGGCTGGCTACGGATATTTTCACTTTTACCGCCGCCGGGCAAAGCTGGGTCAATGTGCATTGGCTTTATCAGGTGATGATTTATGGGATTTACTGCGCCGGCGGGGCGTGGGGCTTGGTGGTGGCGCACAGTGCGTGGTGGGGGTTGGCGGCGAGTGGGTGGATGCGTCCGCGAAGCTGGGGGCAGGTGGGGGCGGCAACAGTGCTAATCTGGTTGAGTCGCTATCTGTTGCTGGCGCGACCCCTGGCGCTGACCATGCTAATTGTGGCGGTGCAGGTGTGGGGCATGGTCAAATTTGCCTCGACTTCGGGGAAATCTTCGCGGCGAGTTTATGGGATGCTGGTGGTACTTGGGCAAATTCTCGCGGTCAATGTGCAAGGCTTGTTCGTGTTGGCGCCGCTGTATTTGTGGATCCGTTGGCCGCGCCGCGCCGGGGTCGCCCTGGGGCTTTATGCCATTTCAGCCCTGAGCCCCCACGGCTACAAAGCGTGGCTTTATCCCTTCCAGCTTTTCACCCGAATGTGGCCCAGCTCGATTTTCGCCCAGCGCATCTCCGAAAATGTGAGCAGTTTTAAGCTGATTACCCAGCATTTCAGCGGAGCTAACGCTGAAATTTACAGCCACAGCGGGGCTGAACAAAGCGTGGCAGCACTGCTCATTTTAACCCTTTTTGCGGGCTGGCATTTCTGCAAAACCCGCCATTTTGCCACTTTGCGCTTAAATTTGGCGTGGTTAGCCCTGGGCTGGCTGTCGTTGCGCAATATTCCCCTGGCTTTGTTGATGGGAGACTTTTGGTCACGCTTTTCCCCAGCGGCTGCATCGCACAAATCTGTCCTATCGCACAATTCTGTTAAATCTCAAAATTCTGGGTCAATTTCGCCATGCTCTGGCTCTGCTTCGCCCAATTCTGCGCCACAATCTTCTGCTTGTTCTGGCTCCGTTGCACCCAGTTCCGCCCCGCCAACTTCTTGTTTTCGCTCTTGGCTCGCAGGGGTTTTGAGCTTTTTTCAACCATTGGACCGACCCATTTTTTCTCAGTTTTTTCAACGAGTTTCAACATTTTTAGCGCAGTTTTTCCAGCGTTTTATAGCAAAACCCTATTCTCGCATGCAAAAATCCTTTGCGCGGCTCAAAAAACAACGCTTTTTCGCCATAATTTGGCTCAGCTTGTTGCTCCTCACGCAAATCCAATGGTGGACCCGCATCTATACCGGCCCCATTTCTGCACCCCGCTTTCCCCAAGCCGCAGTGGAGCATCTGCGCAGCCAGCCCCCCGCTCGAGTCTTTAACGCGGTACGCTACGGCGGCTACATATCCTTTCATCTGTATCCCCACACCACCACTTTTATCGACGGTCGCCTCATTTTGCGCAACGCCCAATTTTACAGCGCATATTTGGGCATCTTGGAACACCCCGAAAGCTTTGAGCCTTGGATTGCCCCCCACCACATCGACGCAATTTTGTTGCCCCAACACTACCCCCCCATTTACCAAAAACTCATCGCCCATTTGCAACAATCCCCCCATTGGGTAGAGATGCTGGCCAGCGATGCGGTCAAAAGCGGCCACCACTTATTTGTGCCAGCACCGTAGATACAGTTTGCATATTTGATACCCCGTTCGGTATTTCAAGACGCATTTTTTCCTCACTTAGTTTTTGGCGATGCTGTGATAATCATTTATATATTCTTTTGCTATAGCAAACCTTTGGGTCATAGAATCGTTCATTTAACGACACGCAATAGCCGTTAGCACAATTTGCCGTGGAAAAATAATCTGGAGTTCTGTACACGTTTGAAAGACCTATAACCGTTTCCTCTGAGAAATTGAAGCAGTTTTCGCCATCTACTTCTGGCATGATATAGTAATGGTTCTTACTATTAAAGGCGACTTGAGTTATATTAACTTCTTCAGCTCCTGAATAGACAACCAACTTTAACATTTTCGAATCCAGTGATTTCCCAAACTGCTTTTCATTGATATCACAACTAAAGGCATTCCAAATACAAAATTCTTGTTGTGTTCTACATATTTCTATATATTCTATGCTGTATATTTTTGGACCAGAAAGCGCATTAGCATCTTTAACAAAACAAGCTATACCTTCATAGTGAATACCTTTGATCTCCTCACAGTTGGCGCACCAGCCTCCATCAGGAAAAAAAGTCCTTTCTTCATAGCAAATCCGCTCCTCGTTAAGAAAAAAATGTACACTATCAACATGAGCGGTAGAAAGAAATGATATTCTTGATGCTGGGTAACATTCCAGCGGCTCGCCGCAACTAGCAAGCCACAAAATAGCCGCAAAACTTGATATTATTAATAATAGCTTCCGCATTAGTACTCTCCTTGCTTAGTGTTTAATGTTACCGCATTAGGATTATTTTCCACAAAAGGAACCCAAGTGATCTTTGTGTTTTGGTGCACCACATAATTCGCTGTCTCCAAACTGCCATGTACTGTGGCACGACCCCTTAAAAGAGTTGTTTTCTATCTTAAACCTTAAAACTGTTTGGTTAGTTTGCGAAAACTGCTCATCTAAGGCATAAACAGAAATGGCGTTAGCCATAGCTATAAAAACCAACAGCAGTACAATCAAAACTTTTCATAGCAAACCTCTCGGTAAATGAATGGATCATTTAACGACATGCAATAGCCGTTAGCACAATTTGCCCTTGAAAAATAATCTAAAGTTCCGTATTCATTTGAATATCCTTCTATCGGTTGGTACAATGGGAAATTGAAGCAGTTTTCACCATCTACTTCTGGCATGATATAGTAATGGTTCTTACTATTAAAGGCGATTTGAGTTATATTAACTTCTTCAGTTCCTGAATAGACAACCAACTTTAACATTTTCGAATCCAGTGATTTCCCAAACAATTTTTCATCAATCTTACAATTAAAGGCATTCCAAATACAAGATTCTTTTTGTTCTCTGCATTTTTCTATATAATCTATGCTGTATGTTTTGAGAATATTATTTCCGACACCATCTAAAACATGACAAGCTACACCTTCATAACGAATGCCTCTAGCTATATCGCAGTTTTCGCACCAACCTTGATCGTTAAATGTCCTTTCTTCATAGCAAATCCGCTCCTCGTTGAGAAAAAAATGGACACTGTCAACATGAGCGGTAGAAAGAAATGATATTCTTGATGCTGGGTAGCACTCATACTGCTCGCCGCAACTAGTAAGCCACAAAATTGCTATAAAACTTGATATTATTAATAATAGCTTCCGCATTAGTACTCTCCTTGATTAGTATTTAATGTTACCGCATTAGGATTATTTTCCACAAAAGGAACCCAAGTGATTTTTGTGTTTTGGTGCACCACAATGCTTTTAGCGTATATGGCGCCATAATATTTTTTACTGGCTTGCCCTATAACCACCTCCGCATTAGGAGCTATTATGGTTCCAGCAAAATCCGTATGTATAAAAACCCTATTTGTTCCGTAATAATAGATTTTGATGCGCTGAGCTGCAGCGATCATGTCATTGGTTTCTATCGTGCCATTCCACTGAAAATCATTACCTATATGAAACACTAAGTTCCCCAAAGGATGTGCATATAACTTGGCGCCTTGTTGAAACCTTAAAGAGCCTGCCAAAAGATTACCGGTTAAATCAATAAATAATTTCGACCCCGAATTAAAATTAAAATCCTTATGGTTGGCTCCTGTCCCAAAAATATTAGTAAATGCGCTGGCGCCTGCGTTAATGGTTTGGGATTGGAGGATATTGAAGCTGGCAGGGGGAATGACATAGTCAAAAACAGAGTTATATATGGAAGAATATGTGGGTGCATAGACTGAATTTTCAATGGTCGCACCAGTTACTATGGCGGTGGAGCTTTGTCTTACTACATAATTCGCTGTCTCCAAACTGCCATGTACTGTGGCACGATCCCTTAAGAGCACAGGCTTATAAGAGTAGATCGAACCTGTGGCAACCTGTACCCCTAAGCTAACTCCATAAACCCCATTAAAATCAGCTCCATAAGAAGCTATAGGGCAATGGGCTCCACCTATAGTAACGCATGAAGCTCTATCATTGAGCTGTAATCTTTCTTTAGCCAGCAATGCTACGCTATGGTTTTTACATTTTGGTGCTACTCCTGCGGGGTGCCGATATGGATCATAACGCTCACAACTCCTTGCATTATTAGTCAAGTAACCTTCTTCTTGATAATCGCAATAACCATCCCCATCACTATCAATATCTTTAGCCGCATGCAAGCCATCAGCGTCAATGTCGGATTGTATTACATAAGATATTTGTGGGGTATTAATGGTGTCGTAGCTATCTGGCGATAGCGTTCTTATGATAATAGGTGCGAATGTGTTACTATAAGTCTCACATTTTTTATAATCCAAAATTTCTTGGTAATCGCTAATCCCATCTCTATCGGTATCAGGATTCAATGGGTCGGTGTCGAAGCGCTTAATTTCATCAAAATCCACTATACCATCGCCATCAGTGTCTATAAATACGCTTGGATTTGCAGAGCGCCCGGTGACAAATGGGGGAGGAATATAATAAGAAAAAAACATATTATTGCTTAAGTTGGTCCCAGCAAGGGCATCTGCCAAGGCAGCAAATCCATTAGTAATAAAATCAGCAAAAACATCCAATTCTAAGAAAGCTATATTGCTATAGTAACGCCATTCTGAGCCTCCCATATTATCGGTATTTAACAAGTGGATATAAAAATTTCCATTACCGTTAATTCTATAGCCATTTAAAACCATGGAATGTGCCCCGCTGGCTCCTGCGTTTAACTGAGAGACTCCAAGCACATTTCCTGAATTTATGGTTTTTACAATAGTGTGCGTTAATAGTGGCCCCACTGACCAGCCATTTAACTCTGGGATAATTCCCCTAGCAGAAAAAGTGTTCATCGCCAATGTAAATGCAATTTGATCCCACACATCTAAGCCCAAGGCATAATTTACTGCCTGCATGGTTTCTATGGGCCCTCCACCGCTTACATCGCGAAATCCATTTCTAACAAAATAAAGAATTTCATCGGATGATAAATTGCCACCTTTATGGTGGTTGAGCGTTTGCGCCATGGTTAGCCAGCAGCGCTGTGAAACAGAATTATTTCGGATTCCATTGTATGAGTGCTTTGGGAATACTTTATCCCAATTATTTTCATTAAATCCATTTACCCAAGTTTCAGCCAACATTCTCGTGTCTTTCATGGCGCAAAAAAATCTGGTCCGAAACATTGCTTAAATCTGTTTATGTTTGCTGCGGAAGCTTCATTTATTGGCTTTGTGTATCTAAAATCATCGTGATATGAATACTGCAACCAATCCATGTTTTTGGTTATGGGATTTATTTTGGTGAATAGAACTTTGTCAGGTGAAAATATCTGTATGAAGCCAAATGGACTTAGACTCCTAACAACGGACTCACTGACAATGGAAGTAAAATTTAAGCCTGATAAACCAGCGTATGCCACTGGTCTTGCGTATAGGGTGGCTGTTTTTACGGTTTTGCCAGCTAGTTTTTTTAATTTTGTTAAAAATGACGCTCTGAACATTAGCGGTGCGCTTCCACTCTGAGCGCTAGTGTTGGCGGCATCGCCAGTGATGTAATAGTATTCTGCGTCATCGTCATGGTCTTCTGCGCTAACTTCGAGCAAGGGCTCCACATACCACATATAATTGCCCGGATCCAACATAGGAATGCTAAGCAGAGTGCGCTGGGTGAAAAGCGATATGGTGGTGTCAATAAAAGCCACCGAATCATCAATTAAAGTATCTCTTATAACCACAAGTCTATACCAATCCCCAGCATCTATAGGACTCCACTCTAGGGTCAGCGAGTCCAAATCATCCGCATCATACTGCATTAAGGCTGGAGAAAGTACCACAGGCATGGGATTTTCGCCAGGTTCTTCCCAAGTGCGGTAAAACTTCCAATTATTCACAAGGCGGGCATCTAAGTATTTTCCGATAGAATCTCGCTGCAGAGTCAAACGCTGCCCTCCACTTAACCCTTGGTTGAAACCCATATCAAAATTTGCTTTGACGAAAGCCTCATTCGATTCCCAAAGGCTTTGCATGGTTGCAGACTCTGCTCCAGTTGGTTTCCAGCCAAAAGCAAAATAGCTGAGCAAATTGCCTTTGCACTCGGCGCGTAATTCTCCTCGATGTTCCACCGTATCTTGAGTAGCTAAGGCTCCGCGCCAAAACTTTTGCCCACTAGAGTCAGTCGTTATGGAGTTAAAATCAGCTATTAGGGAATCTCCCAAACGGTTTTTGATTATTACTTTAGCAGTATCACTGCTCAGCTGTTGTAAAATTTGCAAGGTCAAAGAATCTTTATGAATCTCTACAAACTGCACTATAGGACACCCTGGGTACTTTTTGCCAGAAAGCATTAGTGACTTTCCATTTGACAAAAGATCGATGTTAGTTGCCTGAGTAAATGTGTGAGATGCTGGTTGAGAGGGATCATCATTTTTGGTCCAAACCGACCAATTTTTGTTGTGAAGTCCTACTGCAAAGCCAGAAGATCCCCCCAAAGTGTCTCCTGGATAAAGAATCAAATCAGGAAAATAAATTATCAGGGTAGCATTGACTGAATCTTCAAAAACCCAATTGGCCATGCCTCCGGGTAGGTAATACAAATCAGGGCTAGCAATATTATTAGTATCTTGAACAACTCTATAGCGTAACTCAATTCCATAAAGAGTGTCCAAAGAGTTGTTTTCTACCTTAAACCTTAAAACAGTTTGGTTAGTTTGCGAAAACTGCTCATCTAGAGTATAAACAGAAATGGCGTTAGCCATAGCTATAAAAACCAACAGTAGTACAATCAAAACTTTTCCTTGCATTTTTTCCTCACTTAGTTTTTGGCGATAAAGAGCACTAAACTACACACCTTATTATATTTCAAAAGATAGATTGATCTTGCTACAAATCAAAATAATTTTAAAAAACAGCTCACCGGAGGAGGACTTGACAGTCATGTCAAGCTCAAAGGGCACAATCCAATTTTATCAACATAGATTTACCTGACCAGCGCAAAATGCTGACAGTATTATCGAAACTTGCAAATTCTACAAGTTTCGATAATTCTACCCACTAAAGAACAATTTTCGCACCCTTAAAACTACTAGATGACCTCTCCAACCTTATCTAAAATGATTTTCACCAACCCATATTAACCATTAACCATCCCTCATTAACCACCAACATTTTTGTATCTTCTAGGCTGTTAGGAGATTTTATGCGCAAATCACTCTTTTTTATACTCATTTTAGCGTCCCTGAACTGGGCGCAAGCACCCACCGGTAATGCGGTTTCGCCTTCCGCTGAAGAGCAAACTTTGTTGCAAAATGTGCGGGGCAAGCTGTCGGGAGTCATCGTCTGGTCCACTTCACGCGCTAATTCCAGTCACGATTTGTGGATTATGAACGCCGATGGCACCGAAGCCAAAGCGCTAACCGCCAGCAACGATGTGGATTGGTTCCCCCGCATTTCCCCCGATGGTAAAACGGTACTCTTTAATCGCTCCACGGGTGGCTGGGTTCCGGAAACGGACGCGGATTTACCAGATCGTTGGAACTTGTGGATGATCGACATTGATGGGCAAAACTTGCGCCAAGTGGTGACTAAAGCCACCTGGGGAACTTGGAAAAATGCCGAGGAAATCGTGTTTTCCCGCGGCGGCCAAGTTTTTGTGAAAAATCTCGCCCAAGACACAGAAACTTTGCTCTTTGATGGCGAAGTTAATCTTAAAAAAGGTGTAATTGTCCAAGAACCCAATCTTTCCCCCGATGGTAATTACCTCGCCGCAACTTTGCGTGGCTCTATGCGCGAAACTGGCATCTGGGATTTTGCTAAAAAGCAGTGGGTCAAATCCGGTGAAGGCTGTCAAATCGACTGGTTTCCCAGTGGCGATCGCATTTATCGCGTCAATCCCACCGGCAATGGCGGCACGGCTGCCCCCTCCGAAATCTTAGCCTTTCCCTTTAAAGATGGTCAACAAGAAGGCAAAGTGGGATTTTTTGGCGTGCCCAAAGAATACCGTCTTATGGATTTGCCTGGGCGCAGATCCCACGAGTACTTTCCCCGCATTGACAATACCGGTAAATGGTTAGTTTGGGGGGCCACGGATAAGGGGCACGACCACGATATTTACGATTACGAGCTTTATTTGTGGAAAATAGATCAACCTGTAAATACTGCCACACGCATCACCTTTCACACCGGCAACGATCGCTGGCCCGATATATGGCTCCAGCCTTGAAGCGTTTTCTAGCTGTATTTTTCTTAGTTAGCTCAGCTTTGTGGGCAAGCAAAGCTGACAGTTCATTTCAACGCTTAGCGGGTTTGCCCATTATTGCTTATACTCAAGAAACTAAAGTGTTAGTTGGGGCTACCACCATGGTGTTTTTTAAGCCCAATGATTTTCAACCCTACGGCGATCAAATTGACATTGCTGTGATGCGCACCCAAAACAAGCAAAACCGCCTTACCGCACTTTGGAAAAGCTATTGGTTTCAGGGCAAAGTTTATGCGGAAAACAAGATAAATTACCGCTCTTGGCCAGGGAAATATTATGGTAATTTTAGCCAGGAAAAGATAGATGCGGAGCGTTATGATATGCTCACTTTGCAGGTGGATGGTCGTTGGTTATATGGATTGGAGCATATTTTCCCTTGGACTGGCTGGCTGGAGCCTTTTTCTTGGGGAGTGGAATACGATATTGAATATAACTCTGCGAAATTTGCTAATAAAACAGCAGCTAATGATATTATTCATAGCGGAAATAGGGTGGGTTTAGGCATTTCCATTGTACGAGATACTCGTGATAATGTGAATTATGCCAGTACAGGATCATACCTTTTGTGGCGACAGTTGTTTTACCCAAAACAATTGGGAAGTACCCATGAATTTATCAATACCATCGTGCAATATTGCCACTTTATTCCCTTATTTAATCATCTAGTGTTGGCTTTGGGGGTTTACGGGCAAGGAACTTGGGGCGATGTGCCTTTTGATCGCTTGGCGATACCCGATGGAACATATCAGATGCGAGGCTTGGAAAAAGGAATTTGGCGGGATAAACAGCAGTTGGTTTGGCAAAGTGAAGTGCGTTTTCCGCTGTTTTGGCGTTTAGGAGGCGTGGTCTTTGCTGAAGCTGCGCAATTAGGCTCGCATTTTAGCGGATTGCTGCGTTCTCCAGTGAAATTTGATGTGGGGATGGGAGGTCGTTTTGTGCTCAATGCTGAGCGCAAGCTCAATGCCCGTGCAGATCTTTCTTGGGTAAATCAACGCTTGGGCGTTACAATTTATTATAACGAAGCTTTTTAAAAGCGATTAAGCTATTAATTACCAATTAAGCTTTTGAAAACAGTTAATTTTTAGTTGAGATTTTTAATCTCTTTTTGCTTTTTTTCCCAAGGACTATCCAGGGTAAAGATAATTTTAGCACCCACAAAACGCTCATCACCATTGGCATCGGCATAATCGCTATTTAGTACAAATCTAGTTTCGTCATTGGTTTCAAAAACGAGTTCTTCATAGCGCACAAAACGCATGCCTGCATAGGCACCTAAGCCCACAAAGCCAAAGTTAAATCGCAGTTCAATCTGGGTGTTTAAGGCTGATCCAAAGCGGCTGTAAAAGCGGTTTTGCAAAGTTCCACCAGTGCGTGCTAGTAGTTCTTCGTCTGCATCTTGGGGGTATTCGTAGTTGGCCGCAAATTTGAAGTTTTGCAAACTTAGACCCAAGCCCACAGAAGGAATTAAGTTAATAGGGCTATCTTCTTGTAAAAGCATCCAAGCAAACATCCAATCAAAACCATAGCGGAACCATTCTACATCGCGATAAGACGAGCTTAAACTTTTGGGTTTTAGTGAAACTTGAGTGGGCATAAAATGAATATCGAACCAAGTTAAAAACTGATGATATTGAGCGCCTAACTCCACATTTAAACCTATTAAGTTTTTCCCAAATTTGCCATAATCATTTTGTTTGCGATCAGCGACATAGGTGAATTCTTCTACGGCTTCCCCAGTAGCTGCTTCTACTAGTACATTTGCACCTAAAGGGTTGCGAAATAAAATATCGTTGATATTATTTGCAGCTTGTTCATGTAAAATTCGCCAATCACCTTTAAAAGCAAAAAAGCCTTTAACACGGTTTTTTTCGTAAAATACACCGTCGTCAGAACTTTGAGCTCCTACAAAAACGGTTAAAAACAGAGTAGTTAAAAACAAATTACGCCATAAATTCATGATTACTCCTTACAAAGATCTTCAGGATCTTTAAGCTTACTGTCTGTTCCAGCCGCAGATCCACCAACAACTCCAACTTTGTCAACAAAACCGTAAATATCTTTCCAAACCAAGTTCACAGTTAAAATCACTCTACAAATATCAGTAGAGGGCACCGTTACCGTATAAAATCCTGTTTCATTATTAGGAATTATCTCAGTGGTTATCGTTCCTGCGACATTGATTTTTAATTCCCAATACAAACTATCCGTGTAAATTGCAGGAATATTTTTATGCATTGGTGTCCAAGTAAAATCAACTTCTGTATTGCTAGTTATTTGAGGATGCAAATCTGGTGGAGTAAACACTACAGGAGGTGAATAAGTTGTAGGAGTAAGGGCTTCATTGGTAAACTCTGAAATCATTTTGCCAAATTCATCACTATAGTAGGCAAAAACTCTGTAAAGACCGTAGGCATTGTTACCATGCACATATAGATGGTTGTTAGATTCCGATAAAGTATCTTGATCATACCAATAAGCTTCTTGCGTTAAGAGAGAATCAGAGTTATGTTGCATATTTGGAGGCAAAATATCGTTGCCAGGATCGGGAAACACCCATTCTTTTTCACTAATTAAACCCATTTTTTGCACAATAAACCCAAGCTCAGGTTTGCGCCCTGAATGATCCCATACAAGTTCGTAAACGCTAGGAGCCCAGCGCACTATTTCCAGTTCTTCAGGTTCATCAAACTCCACACCCTGAAAACCCATGTCGTTGATTGCTAGCAATCCAGCTTCATTAGACCAAGTGGAAACCAAAGAATCTTTTTTGTTTACAGTTTTATAGGCTACAATTTTGTACATGTAGTCGTAGGCATTAGTATCTAAGGAATTGTCACGGAAAAATTGCTGCTCTGGCGGTGCAATCCCTACAGAATCCCAACCAGTGAAGTTTGTACTTCTATAAATTTTGTATCCAGAATATTGGTTTCTGCTTAAACCAACATCTGTCCAAGTAAGTACCATGGTTTTATGCCGTACGATTGACGATACCAATAAATCAGTGGGACCTTCAAGAGCGTCAGCATCAATGTCGGGCAAAGGTGCGAAACTTGAACTTGAACTAGGATCTTTCGAATCACCGGAGCTTTTTGCTGATGAGGATTTATCTTTACTTTCGGAGGATTCAGCTTTTATGTCCTCTGGTTCCACTACATTGGAAACGCAAGATGCTAAAAAAGCGATTAAAAAAGCAAAAAGAATTTTTCGTTTCATGGTTGTTCCCATTGTTTATTTACCTAATGTTTAAGATATAATATAATTCCTTTGTTTTCAATGCTTTATTGGTTTTTTTGCATTGCTTCAGTTGCCGAAAAGCGCAAAATTTCCTAAACTTGAGATTAATTTGGAGTATAAGTGCAACTACCTAAGTATAAAAAGAAAAAGCGTATTAAGTTAAAAGTTTGCCAAGAACCTGGTTGTGGCAAGGAGTTTTGGGGACATCCCATCGCTAAATATTGCGAATTACACCGGGATATTAAAAATCGCCAAAAACAGAAAAAAGAGTTTCAATGTGTAGAAACAAAAAACATGCTTTTTAGACATGCATATACTGATGTACAAGACATTACTTTTAAGTGTTGCTTAGATGGGTGTGATAATGACTTTACCATTAAAGTATTTCCCAAACAATTTCTTTATCCACGTTTTTGCATGGACCATCGCAACGATTTTAAACGGCAAAATTTTCTCCGTTTACAGCGACGCAAAGATAAAGATTAATTAATGTATTTACATTTTAAAAATTTATACTAAATTGATGTTATCACGGTGAGTGTGGCGCAATTGGTTAGCGCACCAGATTGTGATTCTGGGGGTCGTGGGTTCAAGTCCCATCACTCACCCTATCTTTTACAACGGCTTGGATGATTCCGAGCCGTTTCTTTTTTGCACTCTACGGTCTCCGAGTGATTTCGCAAAAGTGTGAAATGGTTTTCTACAAACTAACTACTAATTACTAGCTACTCTGCTAAAAGCTTGCGGCAACACCCTACTCAATCCCCCGAGAAGCTAGTTGCAACCGCGTCCATCTCGATACATTTTTTGCAAAAGCAAAAAACACTCGATGACCGTGCTTAGAAAAACAAAAAAGGCGCCTTCAAGCGCCTTCCTATATAGCGATTTATGTTTTTATTTAGCAAGGATTTTCTGAATTTTGGCTTTGCTTAGCTTGGTAATGCGGGCTATGGTGGCAATATCGAAGCCTTCAGCGTGCATGGATTGAACGATGACTTGATCTCTTTCAGCTTTACCTTTGGCTAAACCTTTGGCTAAACCCTTATCTTCAGCATTATACAATCTGTTTAGTTCATCTGCTTCTTTCTTTTCTAAAGATTGAAAATAGTGAACCATATCAGTGTCGCTCATAACCCTTTTGTAATCTTCGTACATGCGTTTAATATTTGCATCGTTTTTTATTAGACTTGCCACTATTTTATCCTCCGTTCGGTCTATCTTCTTCATAAAATATATCATTTTTTCTAGCTTAGTGCTTTTATCATGGATTTTCTTCACTTTATTCATTTCTATATAATGCAAATGAAACTCATTAAGGGTTACACCCTCGGTGGTGCAGTCAGTCATCAAGAAATATCTATGACAATCCTTGAGCTCAGGGACAATGGAAAAACCTATAAAATTGATACTGTGTGCTGGTTTAAGTTCAGTGTATTTGCCTCCTTTCTCTCCTTGGGTGGCGTGCATCTGACTTAGATATTTATGACTGCGTTTGATAAAGTCTTTTTCATCAGCAATCTGCATTTCAATGTTAAATAACTCATCTGTTTCAGACCTGGCTTTGATGTCCAAAACTGAGTTTTTGCCTTTTATAAATTCACTGTAAGTGATAGGGTTTAGTATGGTTATCTCTTTAATTTTTTGCAGATTTAAATCAGCAAAAACCTCGTTAATGATGTAAATCAAGCTGTCCTTGGTTTCTTCCTCGGCAAAAACGCGATGAAAAATGTGATCGTTGGTAAGTGATAAATTTGCTTTTGACATGCAATTCCTCCTTATATTTGTTAATGCGCAAAGTGCGCTCTATATGTATAGACGACAAAAGGAGGACTTTGTGCCACATTAAATGAAAAAACTTAAAAATAACGTTTAAAAACACTCGATGACCGTGAGCGACGCTTGTAGCATCTCCGAACTTATTCCCTCCACCTTAGCGTTGTTTTACTTATCTTTATATAGTGGGATTGAAAACGAAGGAGTGTAGCCCAATGCGCACAAGAGTTATTTTATGGTTATTAGGGGCTTTAATCAACGCCAGTCCAGCGTTTTATACGCCAAGCGACACTCTTTTTATAATGAAAGATCAATTGCTAATGGGAAAATACGCCATAAATAAGCAAGTTGATAGCTTGGCTTTTAGCGGTTCGGGTTCCAAAGGCAGTTTAGAACTATTTAAAAAATCCAAATCCGTAGCCAGCATAAAACTAAATGAAATTGACAGCATAGTGTTTTACAACCCCGTGCGCGGTTCGTTTATAGATGGCAGAGATGAGCAAAGTTACGCTTGGACGCAAATCAACGGCACTATATGGATGGCGGAAAACCTGCGCTATTTGCCCAAAGTGGTAGGCACGCAACAACTTTCTGATCAAATCCCTTATTATTATGTGTATTCCTACGAAAGCAGCGATGTGGTAGAGGCCAAAAAAGTAGAAAGCTATGTGCGTCGCGGAGCTTTATACAACTGGCACGCCGCAGATGAAGCTTGCCCCGATGGCTGGCGCTTGCCCACCCAAGCCGAGCTGGGCGATTTACTCAAATACGCTGGGGGTAAAGACTCTGCCGCCTGGCACCTCAAAGCGGCAGAAGGATGGTTGGTGGGAAGAAACGGCGCGGACACCTATGGTTTTAGTGCTATTCCTGGGGGATATTTAAGCGAAAACGCCTATAAAGGCAACATTGAAGCCGGATTTTGGTGGACAGCAGACACCGCCGCCTTTTTAGCGCAAATTTACAGTTTTTATTACGACGAAACCCAAGTGGATTTAACAGAATTTGGTTTGGAAACCGGTGCTTCAGTGCGTTGCCTTTTTGATGAAAGCCTAAGCCCTCGCTTGCGCCCAGTGGAATTAAGCGTTAACAATCCCGATATGGGGCACACCAGCGGAGCCGGCCGATACGCTCCCAACCAAGAGATTAAAATCCAAGCCCATCCTCAAAATTTACATCAATTCACCCATTGGAGTGGGCCTTATGCTAAGCAGTTGACCGATAGCACCCAAGCGGAAATCAACCTGACCATGCCCTTTCAAGGCATAAGCTTAGAAGCTAACTTTAAACCCTTAAATTCAGGCACTATCACTGATCCGCGCGATGGGCAAAAATACACTTGGCAGCTAATAGGCACGCAAATTTGGCTAAGCGAAAATCTGCGCTATGCTCCGCATTTATCAGCCACTGACCAGGTAGCACCCCTAAGCACTCCAGCTTATTTTGTCTATGACCAAAGGGAAAGCACCTTTGATACCAGTAGCACTTATTTGCGCCATGGTGTATTGTACAACTGGAATTCTGCCCAAGCAGCTTGCCCCGAAGGTTGGCATTTGCCTTCCGCCGTGGAATGGGAACAGCTGATTAGCCATGCTGGTGGAAGCGCTGTGGCCGCGAGAAGATTAAGCGCCACCGGCGACAATCCCCTAAAGTTTTCGGCATATTTAAGCGGATATTATCAAAATAACTCCTCGCAAATAGACTTTTTGGACTTGGATAGCACCACTTATTGGTGGGCGCGGGATTTAATTTGGGCCACAGCCACAGAAGATGTCCAATATCACCGCGTTGCGGTGGGGAAAAATTTCAGCAGTATGCAACTCGAATCCAACAGCAACCTGCAAGGAGCCTCGGTGCGCTGTATATTTGGCGATGCCAAGTTTAATTTACACGCCACCACCACAAGCGCAGCTAAAGTATTGGGGGCTGGCTTGTACAATGCGGGGCAAAATGTGCAATTACACGCCTTGGCTAATTCTGACCAAGTTTTTAGCCATTGGAGCGGCGATGTGCACCATATTGCAGATATTAACAACCCCATGCAAGCTGTGCGCATGCCTGCCACAGACATTGAGCTTGTGGCGCATTTTGTATCTTCCACCCTTAACGACAGTCGCGATGGTAAAGCCTATCGCACCACCCAAATCGGCGCACAAGTGTGGATGGCCGAGAACTTAAAATACTTGCCTTACCTCAATGGCGTAGTCAGCGATAAATCAGTGCCCATGTATTATGTTTATGATTTTTATGGCATGGATATAGATTCTGCCGAAAGCACTACTAACTATGAAGATTATGGAGTGCTGTATAACTGGTCGGCAGCCATGGCCGAAACCCCTGGTAGCGAGGCCAATCCTAGCGGTGTACAAGGAGTTTGCCCGGCCGGTTGGCATTTGCCCAGTCAAGGGGAATGGGAACAACTATTGGCACAAGTGGAGGACAAAGCCGGAGAAAAACTCAAGGCTGATTCGGGCTGGAAAGCCCATCAAGGCACGGATGACTATGATTTTAGTGCTTTGGCCGGGGGCTATTTTAACCAAGGCAAGTTTTTGCTACGCGGTGAAAACAGCTATTGGTGGAGCAGCACCGATTTTGATGACATTAGCGCTTATGGAAGTCATATTTATTATCAATACGACGGTTTATATGCAGGTAAATACGCCAAAGACGATGCTTTTGCGGTGCGTTGTGTGCGAGGAACCGCTAAATACCCCTTAAATGTGGAAGTTAAAGGTGCCGGTAAAGCCCAAGGAGCTGGTAATTTTGAAGCGGGAAGTGTAGTCAAACTCAGCGCCCAAGCCGAGGTAGGGTATTTGTTTAGCCATTGGAGCGGCGATACAGCGCATATATCAGCGAATAGGGGAGCCGAAATTGCCCTAACCATGCCCGACAGTGCTGTAAATTTGGTGGCTAATTTCACAGTTTACGATACTATTATCGATGCTCGGGATAGCAGTGTTTATCGCATTGTAAAAATCGCTAATGAAACTTGGTTGGCCGAAAACCTGCGCTATGCGCCCACTGCCCATGAAAAAAGCCCCGATGATTTGAGCTATGGCGCACTATATGACCATAAAGCCGCACTACGCGCTTGCCCCGCAGGCTGGCATTTACCCGACGATGCAGAGTGGGAAAGTTTGGTGAAAACCATGGGTGGCAGTGCAATCGCGGGACAAAAGCTCCGCTCCCGGGTGGGGTGGCCGGGGGATAATGGCAGCGACGACTTGGGCTTTGCGGCTCTACCCGCCGAGCTTTGGTACTCAGGCAGTGCCGACCCCAAACTCGCCACCGCCTGGTGGAGTGCCGAAACCAATAACTTAGCCTTGCAATACTATGCCAGCACCGCTACACCATACCCGGCAGATACCAATGCCGCCTTGGCTGTGCGTTGCGTAAAAGGTGAAGTGCCCGCTCAATCCCTAAAGATCACACCAAACAGACTAGAATTAGCAGAAAATGATACCGCTTACTTAGAAGTGGAGATTTTGCCGGTAAATGCTACTGATACCGGTGTTGTTTGGGCTTCTGCAGATACTAATATTGTTAAAGTAAATAACTTAGCTAAAGTTTTTGCTATTAGCACTGGAGCCACTTTTGTTTATGCTACAAGTTTAGACGGATCTATTAAAGACAGCATCAGAGTTTTAGTAAATATGTTTACTGATTATAGAGATGGTACAGAGTATAGGTATGTAACAATTGGCACCCAAGTATGGATGGCCGAGAATTTGCGCTATTTGCCGAGCTTAAATGGAACTGATACCAGCTCCATTGTATCTAGATATTATGTATATGGTTACAGAGGAACTAGTATCGGAGAAGCCAAAGGCACAGAAAATTACCAAACTTATGGCGCACTCTACAACTGGCCTGCAGCTTTAACCGCCTGTCCAGCAGGTTGGCATTTGCCTGACTTTACGGAATGGGATGTTTTAGCAGGATATGTAGGAGGTCGTGGCATTGCAGGGCGTAAACTAAAAGCTATCAGTGGTTGGTACAATAATGGTAATGGCATTGGTCAAAACGGTTTTGCGGCTTTGCCTGGGGGTGGCTTCCACGGTGGCAGTTTCTACAATATGTCTTACAGCGGTTATTGGTGGAGTGCCACAGAGTACGATGCGTCTAACGCTTACTACCGGTACATGAATTGCAGTAGCGACGGCATGAGTTTGGGCAACCGCTACAAGCGCCGTGGGCGTTCTGTTCGTTGCGTTAAGGACTAAGCGTCGTTTATTTCCCCCTTTAGGGGGAAATAAACATTGACGCGGCTCGTGGGCTTTAGCCCGAGAGCCACTAAATCCNNAGGCAAAGAGCGGTAGGAATTTTTGGAAATAGTTTAATAAAAAATATTGCAAAAAAGTTAAATTTTAAAAACCACTTTTTTAGTTAAAGGAAAGCAGTGAAAGTTGTAGATATATATGAGTTAGAAGATCGCAACAAAGAAAATATATTTTTAATCCGTAATGCTCTGTTTTTTCAGGCATGGGAGCGTTCTGCTATGTTGTTTAAAAGTTTATTTTTTGATTATAAAATAAACTTTAAGCATTATCTCAACATTGGTAAAGATATGGTTTATTTAGGGTTTCCTGTTTCAGTGTTACCTAAAATCAAAAAAATTTGCGCTCATAAATCTTATACTCTCCAAGAGCAAGCTTCTGATTTAATTAAAATTAGCAATTTGCCTGCTATTGATATAGATTTTGTTGCTTGGAAAGCAGATCATACTCCTGTTATGCAAATCAAACCTTCGGCAGATGTTTCATTACCTGCTTTCAAAGTGGCTTATGAACTCTGTCTGTATTTGTGCAAATTATGCAGTAAGTTTTCAAAAAACTACCGTTATAGTTTAGGAGAAAATCTTCGCAAAACTGCTGTTTTGTTATGTGAAAATCTATATTTGGCAACCAAAATAGAAAAACATACTTTTAAGTTTATAAGCTCAAGTGCAGAAGAGTTAAATCGTTTAAGAATTCAAATAAGATTGCTCAAAGATTTGCAACAGATAACTATAAAACAATGGGCTTATATTAATAGGGAGATTGATGATTTACAAAAAAACTTAATGACCGGAATTTCTAAATTTAAGGATTTAGAAAGTGCGTCAAATGTAGTCCCGCAATCCACTCAAACTTCTTTTAATTAAGAAACGAGTATGGCTGACCGTTATTATAATTCAGCAAGTCTTATAGTAACTATGAAAAGTGATTGCCATGTTGTGCTTTGCCTGGGGGTAACTTCAACGGTGGCAGTTTCAACAATATGTCTAACAACGGTAATTGGTGGAGTGCCACAGAGAACGATGCGTCTAACGCTTACAACCGGAACATGAATTACAATAGCGACAACATGAATTTGAACAACAACAACAAGAACCGTGGGCGTTCTGTTCGTTGCGTTAAGGACTGCAGCAAGGAGGGCATTAGCCCTCCTTTGTTTCATGAATTAATGACTGCTTACTATGCAGCTCGCAGATACAAGCGAAATACTAAGAATCAATTAATTTTTGAACGAGATTTAGAATCGCAGCTGCTTAAATTAGAGCATGAATTGTTGAATTATACTTATGAATTAAGTCCAAGTGTTTGCTTTATTAATGATTTTCCTATAAAAAGAGAAATCGTAGCTGCTGATTTTCGCGATAGGGTGGTGCACCACTTGCTTTGTGGGCGGATAAACCCCATTTTTGATAGACAGTTTATTCACGACAGCTATAGCTGTAGAGTGGGCAAAGGAACTCTATTTGGCATCAAAAGAGCTCAAGGTTTTCTGCGTGGCGCTAGCTCTGATTTTAAAGATCCTTGTTGGGTATTGCGATTAGATATAAAAGGCTTTTTTATGGCGATAAATCGCCGTATATTGTATAATTTGACTCTAAAAGGGTTAGATAAAGTTCATTGGTCAGGAGTTGATAATGTTGATTTAACTAAATATTTACTTAAAAAAATAATTTTTAATGATCCATTGGACCACGCAACTTTTCGCAGCCTACCTCAAAAATGGATTGGTTTGCCGCAAGATAAATCTTTAATAGGGTCATCGGTGGGTTGTGGCTTACCTATAGGAAATTTAACATCACAACTGTTTGCTAACATTTATTTGAATCCATTGGATCATTATATTAAAAGAAGTTTACACATTAAATACTATGGTCGATATGTAGATGATATGCTGTTTGTACATAGTGATAAAAACAAATTACAGAAAACCATTGGGGCAGTAAAAATGTATTTGAAAAACGAGTTAAAACTAACTCTGCATCCTAAAAAAATTAAATTACAAGAAGCACATAAAGGGTTTGATTTTTTAGGTGCAAGGCTTTATCCAAATAAGGTCTTGCCTGGTAAAAGGATTTTAAATAACTTTAGTAACAGTTTTAAATATCCTTATAAAAATGTATTTAAACAACAAAATCGAGTAAAATCCTATGAGGGTATTTTCAAACACTTTCGCTATTTTAAGTCACAATTTTAGCTCAGAAATTTATAAATAAGTTATAAAATAAGTTTCAGAAACAAAAAGGCGCCTTCAAGCGCCTTCCTATATAACGATTTATGTTTTTATTCTAAAATCTTTTGAACTTCTGCTTCGCTTAGCTTGGTAATGCGGGCTATGGTGGCAATATCGAAGCCTTCAGCGTGCATGGATTGAACGATGACCTGATCTCTTTCAGCTTTACCTTCTGCTTTGCCT